>JAABUT010002619.1_pt1 | contig 16916 bp, 18 predicted proteins | sample 5559281 | NCBI WGS metagenome assembly JAABUT01 (sample SAMN10711880, study PRJNA513359) | rock metagenome | isolation source: Antarctica rocks | place: Antarctica: Victoria Land, Ricker Hills nord | collected 2016-01-04 | reverse complement strand
CCTCGTCGACCTGCGCCACCACCTCGCGGGCCTGCTCCACGCTCGAGATGAACGGGATCAGCGTGCGGTCGAACTGCAGCTCGGGGAACTGGATGAGCAGCGCGTTGCCCATCGTCTCGGCGCTGATCCCGGTGGAGTCGGACAAGAAGAACACCGGGATGACACCGTGCTCCGCGCCGCTCCCCGCCATGACGAGACCTTAACGGCGTGACCCGGGCCGCAGGCCCAGCGGCGGCCCGTGGCGCAGGGTCGAGGGCCAGCCGGCACCGAGGTCGGCGATGGCGACCCGGCCGAGACGAAGGCGTTCGTCGCGAAGCTAGTGGCCGCCGCGGACGCCACCCCGACCGCGGCGCCGACTACCGCTCCGACACCCGCCGCCCCGCCGACGACCACCGCGGCACCGACCACAACCGCAGCGGAGAACCCGTCGACCTCCCGCGTGATCACCGCGGACGGCGTCCGTGCGTCAGCGCAGGCAGGCCGAACGACTGAGGCAGACTACCTGACCGTGACCGACAGCTTCCCCCGCCGCCAGGCCCGCACCCGGCGCTTCACCCTCGGCGCCCCGCGCGGCGCAACACTTTCCCCCGACGGAGACCGCGTCGTGTTCCTGCGCAGCCGTGGCGGCGCCGACCCCGTCACCTGCCTGTGGGCGCTCGACCTGGCCACCGGTGAGGAGCGGCTGGTCGCGGATCCGCACAAGCTGGACACGGGCAAGGAGGACCTCCCGCCCGAGGAGAAGGCCCGCCGGGAACGCAGCCGGGAGCAGGCGGGCGGCGTGGTCGGCTACGCCACCGACCGGCCGATGACGGTGGCCGCGTTCGCGCTGTCCGGGCAGCTGTTCGTCGCCGAGTTGGCGGCCGGGCTGACCCCGCGGCTGGTCGAGACCCCGGGTGGCGTGATCGACCCGCGGCCCGACCCGACCGGACGCCGGGTGGCGTTCGTCAGCGGCGGGGCGCTGCACGTCCACGACGTCACCGCGCACACCACCAGCACCCTCGCCGAGCCGGACGGACCTCAGGTCACCTACGGCCTCGCCGATTTCGTGGCCGCCGAAGAGATGGAGCGGATGCGGGGTTACTGGTGGTCCCCCGACGGCGACGCGCTGCTCGTCGCGCGGGTGGACGAGTCTCCGGTGCAGCGCTGGCACATCGCCGACCCCGCCCACCCCGATCGTGTGCCCACCGAGGTCGCCTACCCCGCCGCCGGCACCCCGAACGCCGCCGTGGCGACCGAGATCATCGCACTCGACGGGACCCGCACCCCCGTGACCTGGGACGACGAGTACCTCGCCGACGTGGTCTGGGACTCCCGCGGCCTGCTGGTGGTCACCCAGCCCCGCGACCAGACCGCGCTGCGCACCCGGAGCGTCGACCTCGCGACCGGCGCCACCACGCTCGTCGACGAGCGGACCGACCCGGTGTGGGTCGACATCGTGCCCGGCGTCCCGGCACACACCGAGTCGGGCGCACTGGTGACCGTGGCCGACGTCGAGGATGCGCGCCGGCTCGTGGTTGACGGATCGGTGGTCACGCCGGCGTCCCTACAGGTCCGTGGCGTGGTCGACGTCGACGGAGACACCATCCTGTTCCGCGCGAGCGAGGAGCCGTCGTCGGTCGGGCTGTGGACGTGGGGTCCCGGCGGCCTCGCCGCGCTGACGCCGGAACCCGGCGTGCACTCCGGCCGGTTGCGCGGCGGCACGCTGATCGTCACGCGCGCGGGCCTCGACGCCGACGGCTCCACCACCACGGTGCGCCACGCGGCCGACGCAGGCCCCGACGACGCGGCGGCGCGGGTCGGTGCCGAGCTGCCCATCCCGTCGTTCGCGGAACCGTCCGGCCTGGAGACCCGGATCACGCTGCTGACGGCCGGCGGCCTTCCCACCGCCCTGCTGCTGCCGTCCTGGTACGAGCCGGGCACGACGCTCCCCGTCCTCATGGACCCATACGGCGGCCCGCACACCCAGCGCGTCGTCGCCGCGCGAGGTGGCCACCTGACCAGCCAGTGGTTCGCCGAGCAGGGGTTCGCCGTGGTGGTCGTCGACGGGCGGGGCACGCCAGGTCAAGGGCCCGCGTTCGAACGCGCGGTGCACGGCGACCTCGCCAGCCCCGTCCTCGACGACCAGGTCGCCGCGCTGCAGGCGCTCGCGGCCGACCACCCGGACCTCGACCTCACTCGCGTCGGCATTCGCGGCTGGTCGTTCGGTGGGTACCTGGCCGCGCTGGCGGTGCTGCGCCGGCCCGACATCTTCCACGCCGCGATCGCGGGCGCGCCCGTCACCGACTGGTCGCTCTACGACACCCACTACACCGAGCGCTACCTCGGCCTGCCGGACTCGGACGCCTACCGGCGCTCGTCCCTGATCGAGGACGCCCCGAAGCTGACCCGCCCGTTACTCCTGGTGCACGGCCTCGCCGACGACAACGTGGTGGCCGCCCACACGCTGCGGCTCTCGTCCGCGCTCCTCGCTGCCGGACGGCCGCACAGCGTCCTACCGCTCTCGGGCGTCACCCACATGACGCCCCAGGAGATCGTGGCGGAAAACCTCCTACTGCTGCAGGTGCAGTTCCTGCAGGACAACCTGCGCTGACACTCAGACCGACGAGGCGGCTCATGTGCCCGCGTCGCGCCCCGCGCGCACACGGCCCTGACCCGACGCCTCCACCACCAGCTTGGCGCGTACCTCGCGCGACTCGCTGGAGGTCACGACGGGGGCTGGGCGATGTCGGCCCGCGCGCCACTCCGCGATGCCGATCCGCTGCCCGGTCTGCAGCGCACCCCCGGCCGAGGCCGCCATGGTCACCGGCACGCTGCGCTGCGGTCGCACGTGCGGCAAGGGTCCTGCATCCAGTCGGTGCCGCGGAAGCTCGGAACACCGGTGACCCCGTTCGGGTAGAGACCGAGCCCGGTGCCGCTCCGCACGAGCTTCACCAGGTCCCGGGGTAGGAGCGGTTCGCCGAAGGACAGGTGGAGCTGCGGGACACCCAGCTCACCGGCCTAGACCAGCACCCGCTGCCCCTCCGCCGGCGCGGCTGTAATGCGTGGGCGCGAACGTCGGGCGAGGCGTTGCGCAGGACCCATTGCCGGCGGTCGGCGCCTGCCCCCGGTCGCATTCAGTGCGTTCCGCCGGTAACGTCCCGGCCACGTTGGAAAGGCACCAGTGAGAGGCACTGCCGACGGTCGAGGAACTCGCCACGCAGGGTGACTCCGGGACGCTCCAACTGGAGGAGCAGGTGAAGAAGGTCAAGTTGATGGGCCTGCAGACGCTGTCCGAGCACGGAGAACGCCACCACAGGCGGTCGCCACAGATCGACGTCTCGGCGGATGAGACGACCTCGGCGCCAGTCATGGGGACTCTGGCCAAGGTATGAGCATGGGCGGACAGACACAGGCCAAGCCGGAGACCAAACGGTGGATCTGCGAGCCCTGCGGCTTCATCTACGATCCCGAGGACGGTGACCCGGACAGCGGCATCGATCCGGGGACGCCCTTCGAGGACATCCCTAATGACTGGATGTGCCCCATCTGCGGCGCCTGTAAGGCAGACTTCCGCGAGCTGGAGCCGGGAGAGGATTTCCCGGAGAACTGAGGATGCTGAGTCATGATCACCGGATATGCCCACTTCGTGCAACTCGCCGACTCGCTGCAGTGGGACGAGACGGCCATCGACTACTCCGCCGACCGCGAGGCCTGGCCGACGCTCGAGGACGCCGAGAACGACAAGGTTCTCGGATTGGTCGCAGGCTTCTGCATCGCCGAAACGTCGGTGGCCGGGCAGCTCGGTTCCTACCAGGCGGCTGCGTCGGTTGACGACTCGATGGAGGCATGCTTCCGCGCTCAGGCCCGTGACGAGGCGCGCCACGCCCGCTTCTTCGACCTGGTTGCGGCCGAGGTCGCCGGCGTCCCGGGGGCCAACCCCGCGGCACGACAGGACGTCCTGCGCGCCCATGTCAGTTCCGAGCTCATCGACCTGTTCGAGCACCGCCTGCCGGCTACTTCCCAGCGGCTCGCCGAGGACCACGGGGGTCTGACCGCCGCGGTCGGGCTCTACCACATGGTCATCGAGGGCGTGGTCCTCCTGGCGGGACAGCATGCAATGCTCGACACGCTCGAGAAGCTGTCCGTCGGGCTGCCGGGCGTTCGCAAGGGGATGGAGCTGGTCCTCCGTGACGAGCGCTGGCACATCGGGTTCGGATCGCGCGTCGTTCAGAGCGCTGCGATCAGCCACGACGAGGCGGGCGCGCTGCTCGAACAGGGGGAGACGGCGGCGAAGGTATGGGGGGACCTCATCTCCCCCGCTGCGATCGAGACCGCGGTACGGCAGCACCGGCGCCGGCTCAAGGCCGCCAACATCAAATTCTGGTGACCCCAGGAAGATTGCGCTCTGCGTCGACGTCCGGCGAGGCCTACTTCCACCGTCGCATCGCCCCGGCCGCCCATGAAGCACAACGCACCCGACAGCCGGCCAGATCGACCGACCCCCCGATCGGCTAGGACCTCAGGGTCGCGGGCTGCGGGCACCGGCTACGTGGCAGCTGCAGCGCGCCGGGATCAGGCCCGGCGCTCTCGGCCAGTCGCGCCGACCATTGGACCACGGAGCAACTGAGGGACAGTCCGGGCGATCGTCCACATTGGTCGTTTGCGAGGGCCACCGAGGCTGTCGATCGACTTCTCGAATCGACCCGCTGCCGGGGTTGACGTCAGCACCGGGCAGTGTGATGCTCCTAACATATTCTGTCCCAAAACGTGTTTCGGGAGATGAAGTCAATGACGACTACTGCAGGTGAGCCATCGGCCCAGCTGGCCGACGGCCTGGCCCGGCAGAACGCCACCGGGCTGGGCCGGCTGCTCGGGTCCGGGAGCGTCGGGCACGCCGAGGAGGGACCCGACGGGAAGATGACCGCCGGGATCCGGATCCCGGAGGACGAACTGTGCTTCGAGCCCGGGACCCTCATCCTGCCCCACGGCGGCGACGTCGAGCTCACGCTCATCAACGACGACAAGAACACCCACTGTGCGGTGCTGCCCAACAACGGGGACCCCAAGTTCATCTGGTTGGTGAACCACGCCAAGGGGACAGCCCTCCTCAACCTGGACGGCCCGGGCACCTACTACTACAGCTCCACGACCGGTAACGACGAAGGCCGCGGCCTGACCGGGGCAATCGTCGTCGGCGGGGAAGTCCCTGACCACGCCAAGCTCGACCGCCCCGCGCAGCCGCGCCCGTAGAAAGGAACATGAGATGACGGACTACGTCGACGCAGGCCAAGCCATTCCCTACATGCAACTCAGCGCCATCAAGGGAAGCGCGCCGGCCACCGGAAACGTGGACTACGAGCGCATCCTCGATGCCCGCTCAGAGCCGCAGAACTGGCTCACCTACTACGGCACCTACGACGGTCAGCGCTACAGCGAGCTCGACCAGATCACCAAGGAGACCGTCAAACGCCTGTCCCCCGCGTGGGTGTTCCAGGCCGGCTCGGTGGGCATGCAGTCCGGCTCCTCGACCTACTCGAACGAGGCCTCACCGATCGTCGTGGAGGGGGTCATGTACGTCTCCGGACCAGACGGAAAGTGCTGGGCCCTGGACGCCAAGACCGGCGAGGAGCTCTGGCGCTACAAACACGCCTCCCCGTATGACGTCTCGCTGTGCTGCGGGAACGTGAACCGCGGCGTGGCCGTGGGCCACGGGAAGGTCTACATGGCCACCCTCAACGCCCACGTCGTCGCGCTCGACGCGACGACCGGCGAGAGGGTCTGGGACACCATCGCCGGTGACGTTCGAGCCGGAGAGAGCCGTACAGCCGCGCCGGTGCTCGCGAAAGACATGGTCATCGTCGGGAGTTCGGGCGGGGAGTTCGGGACCCGCGGGTGCCTAGACGCGTTCGACGCGCACACCGGCGAGCGCCGCTGGCGTCGCTACATGATCCCGAAGCCGGGCGAGCCCGGGTCCGAGACCTGGCCGGCCGACGGTGAGGCGTGGCAGCGCGGCGGTGGAAACTGTTGGGTCACCCCCACCTACGACCCGGAGCTGGAGTTGCTCTACCCGGGGACGGGCAACCCGGCACCCGACTTCGACGGCGCCGTGCGCCCAGGCGACAACCTCTACACCGACAGTGTCGTCGCGGTGGACGTGAACACCGGCGAGATCCGCTGGCACTACCAGTTCACCCCGCACGACCTGTGGGACTACGACTCCACGATGGAGAACCTCCTGTTCGAGGGCCCCGACGGGCGCAAGCTGCTCGCGCACGCGGACAAGAACGGGTACTTCTTCGTCCTGGACCGGACCAACGGCGAGCTCGTTCGGGTGTTCCCCTTCGTCGACCGGATCACCTGGGGTGAGATCACCCCAGACGGCAAGGTCACGGCCAAGGTGTACCCGGACGAGGAGGGCGTCCCGGTGCACTTCTGGCCGGGGCCGGCCGGGGGCAAGGAATGGACGCACATGTCCTACAGCCGCCAGACGGGGTTGATCTACGTGCCGGTGCAGGAAGTCGGGGCGACGGCCACCCGCCGGCGCCGCGAGTTCAAGGAGAGCATCCCGTACTGGGGCGCGGGCGTCGCCGTGGACATCGAGGACTTCTACGGCTACGTGGCCGCCATCGACCCGATCTCCGGCGAGGAGAAGTGGCGCTGGCGCAACGAGTACCCAATGTGTGCCTCGACGCTGGCCACGGCGGGCGGGCTGGTGTTCCAGGGCACGCCGACGGGTCAGTTCGTCGCGCTGGACGCCGAGACCGGTGAGAAGCTGTGGGAGTTCCAGTGCGGAAGCGGGCACCACAGCAGCCCCAGCACGTACAGCGTCGACGGTCGCCAGTACGTGGCGGTTCCGACCGGATGGGGTGGCTGGGTCGAGGGGTTCCTCCCGGGGTTGCTCGGGGCCGGGGCGGGCGACTCGCTGTTCGTCTTCGCCCTGCCCGTGGAGTAGGCCGGGACCAGGCCTACCGCACACCCATACGCCGTGGAAGATCGCAGAAGGGAGGTGAGCAAGTGGAGTTCCGTACCGAGTGGAAGACACCCGACTTCGAGGAGATCGAGTGCGCACCCGAGGTGACGATGTACATCGCACGCTCGGAGGCCTGAAGCCGACGAAAGCAAGTGGGAGGGGCGCCGGAAAGTGGTTCCGGCGCCCCTCCCGCGTCCGGCCCTGCCGTGTATGACACGGGGGGACGACACGAGGAACGGGGGAACGTGACATGTGGCTGCGGGTGCTCGGATCAGCGGCCGGGGGTGGCTACCCGCAGTGGAACTGCAGCTGCCCGACGTGCCGGGCGGTCCGTGACGGCACCCGACCGGCCCGACCGCGCACGCAGTCCTCGATCGCGGTCAGCCCAGACCGTGAGCGGTGGTTCCTATTGAACGCCTCCCCCGACATCCGGGCCCAGTTCGAGGCCTTCCCCGGCCTGCACCCCGGTGAGGACCGGGCCACGCCGCTTCAGGCGGTGCTGCTCACCGACGCCGAGCTCGACCACACCCTGGGGCTGCTCCTGCTCCGGGAGGGGCGCGGAATCCGCCTGCACGCCACCGAGGCGACGTACGCGACGCTCACCTCGGGGACCGGGGTGCTGACCACGCTGGAGCGCTACTGCCCCGTCGAGTGGACACGCGTCGTCCCGGGGCAGGACGTGTCGCTGGGCGGGTTGTCCTACCGGGCCTTCGACGTCCCCACCGGCAAGCACGACCGCTTCGGCACCGGCACCCAGAGAAGTGCCAGTGGAAGCGCCGGCCGGGTCGTGGGCTACCGGCTCACCGACGATGCCACCGGGCGCACCGCGGTGTACCTGCCAGGCGTGCAGGAGCTCACCCCGGCTGTGCTCACCGAGCTCGAGGACTGCGCCTGCCTGCTCATCGACGGGACGTGCTGGGACGACGACGAGTTGATCCGCCTCGGCCTGGCCCAGAAGACGGCCCACGAGATGGGGCACCTCTGCATCGGCGGGCCCGAGGGCAGCCTTGAACAGCTCTCCCGGCTGCCGGTCGAGCGTAAGATCTACATCCACATCAACAACACCAACCCGATTCTGCTCGAGGACTCGCCCGAACGGCGCGAGGTCGAGCGGAGTGGCATCGAAGTGGCCACCGACGGTCTCGAAGTGGAGGTCCACGCACGATGACGACGACGATGAGCTCGGCAGCGGACACGGGTCCAGCGGCGACCAGGGCGACAGAGATCGACGGCCTCGTCGAGCAGCTGCGTGCGCAATCGCAGAGCTATCACAGTGCGCACCCGTTCCACCTGCGGATGAACGAGGGCGTGCTGAGCCCGGACCAGATCCGCGGCTGGGTGGCGAACCGCTACTACTACCAGGAAATGATTCCGCGCAAGGACGCCGCGATCCTGGCGAACTGCCCCGACCCCGCGGTGCGCCGGCGCTGGATCCGCCGGATCACCGACCACGACGGCGCCGCGGACGGTGAGGGCGGCATCGAGGCATGGTTCCGGCTGGGCGAGGCCTGCGGCCTGACCCGGGAGGAGATCGCCGACCACCGCCACCTCGTCCCGGGCGTGCGGTTCGCGGTGGACGCCTACGTCACCTTCGCCCGCAGCCGGCCGTGGGTGGAGGCGGTCGCGTCGTCGCTGACCGAGCTGTTCGCGCCGGACCTGATGGCCGAGCGTCTCGCCGCGTTCGAGAAGTACTACACCTGGATCGAGTCGGACGGCCTAGCCTACTTCCGGGCCCGCCTATACCAGGCGCCGCGCGACTCCGAGCACGCCCTGGAAGTGGTCACCGAGCACTGCCGGACCCCGCAGGACCGGGCCGCCGCCGTCGCCGCGCTGTCGTTCAAGTGCGACGTGCTGTGGTCCATGATGGACGCGATCGAGCAGGCCCATGCCGAATGACGGCGCGGCCGCCCCAGCGGCCCCCCGGCCGGCGCCACCGGCCGTCCCACCGTCGGGCCGCCCGGCGTTGTCGCGTCACGTCCGGATGCGCTTCGACCGGACCCGTGAGCGACACGTCCTGCTGGGGCCGGAGTCAGTGATCGTGCTCAACCCGACCGGCGCGGACATCCTCGGCCTCTGCGACGGGCACCGGAGTGTGTCCGACGTCGCGGCGGCGCTGCAGGAGCGTTACGACCGAGTGGTCGACGACGAGGTGACGGCCTTCCTGACCCGGCTCGTCTCCAAGCGGTGTGTGGAGATCGACGATGGACCATAATACTGGTGTGGACAGGCCCTTCGGACTGCTGGCCGAGCTCACCTACCGGTGCCCACTCGCCTGCGCCTACTGTTCCAACCCACTCGAGCTCGCCGCCTACGACGACGAGATGAGCACCGCGGAATGGCAGCGCGTGTTCACCGAGGCCGCGGAGATGGGTGTCCTGCAGTGCCACCTCTCCGGCGGCGAGCCGCTGCTGCGCCGGGACCTGGTGGACCTGGTGCGCACCGCCGCCGAGCTGGGCATGTACACAAACCTGGTGACCAGCGCGATCGGCCTGTCGCGCAGCCGGGCGGAGGGACTCAAGGAGGCCGGCCTGGACCACGTCCAGGTCAGCGTGCAGGCCGACGAGCCCGCCACGTCCGACCGGATCGCCGGCATCCCATCGTTCGAGCGCAAGCTCAAGGCGGCCGCCGTGGTGAAGGACCTGGGCTGGCCGCTAACGGTCAACGTGGTGCTGCACCGGCAGAACATCGACCGGGTCGCCGAGATCATCGCCCTGGTCGAGGAGCTCGACGCCGACCGGATCGAGCTGGCCAACACCCAGTACTACGGGTGGGCGTGGCGCAACCGGGCCGCCCTGCTGCCGAGCCGGGAGCAGCTCACTGGCGCCGAGAAGATCGTGCGCGCCGCCCGCGAGCGGTTGACGGGCCGGATGGAGGTCGTGCACGTCCTGCCCGACTACTACAGCGAGTACCCCAAACCCTGCATGGGCGGGTGGGCCGCACGCCAGCTCACCGTAGCCCCCAACGGCGACGCACTGCCCTGCCCGGCCGCGCAGACCCTGCCGCTGCCCCGCGCGAGCGTGCGGGAGTACTCCTTGGAGAAGATCTGGGACGAGTCCCCGATGTTCACCGCCTTCCGCGGCACCGACTGGATGCAGGATCCCTGCCGGACGTGCGACCGCCGCGAGCTCGACTTCGGCGGATGCCGCTGTCAGGCGTTCCAGCTCACCGGCGACCCGGCCCGCGCGGACCCGGTCTGCCACCTCTCCCCCGACCACACACTGGTGACCGACGCGGTGGCTGCGGCGAACGAGGAACAGCGCTCGGAGCACGAGATCCTGGTCCCCCGCCCGCACCGGTCCTGACGGTCGGGGGTCCGGCCGGGCCCCCGACCCGACAGTATCTACGCGGGCTCCGTGTTCAGTATTCGACCGGCAGAGGACTTCCTGCGCCTGGGTGCGGTCGGGGGTTCGTGCAGAGCAGTCGCAGGTTCTGGGCGGCGATCCACGTCGCCACGGGTCGCCGGCGTCGAGACCGGTGGGCAGCCGGTCCCAGGCCTGGTCGGTGAGGTTCTCGGCGCCCCGGCGCAGCACCCGCCGGGTCCCGTAGAGCGTGGAGCGGGTCCCCGGCTCGGCCCGGTGCCCGTGGGTGTCCTGCTGGACGCGGCGGCGCACGTCGTCGACGGCGGCGGCGGCGGCGGCGGCGGCGGCGGCGGACCCGAGCTTGATCACGTGGAAAGTGTCGAGGACCCGCACTGCGCGGGTCAGGGTCGCCGAGAGCGCGGCGGGTAGCCGCGGAACGGATCGAGCGTGGCTCAACCGCAAGAGCCACTTATCCGAACAGAATCGGCAGCAGGATGGCCGACGCAATGAGCGCGATGCCGCTGAAGAGGTCCGAGCGGATGCGAACGAGCCTGGCGACGAAACGCCCCAACCGCAACCCGACCAACGACATCACCGCCGTGATGGTCCCGAAGAGAACGGACGACAACCAGGGCGATAAGCCGAGCAGCCCCAGGCTGGCGCCAGCCACCAGATTGTCCAGGCTCAGCGAGAGCGGGATGCCGAACAGCGCCCAGGGATGGTCCACTTCGTCGGGCTCCGGTTTCCGCAACGCGCCGATGAGAAGGTACAGGCCATACCCGCCGAGCATGACCGGCCCCACGAAATCTGCGAACGGGCCGATCGCCGAACCGACCTCACGACCGAGCACCAGTCCGACCAGAGGCATGATCAAGTCCCACAACCCGAAGGTCAGGGCGACCTGGACGGCACGGCGAAGACCGAACGGAACCGTCCCGAGCGCTACAGCTACCCGGAAATTGTCAAGGCTGAGGACGAAGCCGAGGCCGATGACCTCCCAAATCATGTGGTCGTAGATTTCTGAAGTCGACCGGAACATACCCCTAAACACTTATCGCGGGAACCTTCGCGCATCAATTCCGTCCTTTCGAAAACCCATTGCCTCACGAACGCGATGGTCACGAATGTTAGCCCGAGGCTTTCAACGCGGGGGTGGTTGAGAGGGTGTTGATGGTCTGAAAGGCGCTCCTGAGCAGCGAGGATGGGACTTGTCTAAGGACCTGTCCGCACCGAGACGGCAACGGTGGTGATGGTTGGTGGTGGTGGTGGTGGTGCGCGACTCTCAGAAGCGGCTACCGGCGTCGGCAGCGCGACCGATCGCGGCGGTGCGGTCGTCCTCGCGCGAGGCGGTGAGCACGGTCGGCTGCCAGCGGATCTCGGTGACGTCGCCGATGCCGACGAAACGCAGCCAGTCGTTGAAGAACGTGGAGTGGAAGTCGTTGCCGAATGCCAACGGTGCCCCGGGCGAGTAGACGCCGCCGGTGTAGACGACAGCGGCCTTCTTGCCGTGGATGTTGCCGGTGTAGCCCTCGGTCGGGGTGAAGTTAAACGCCCACCCCGGCTGAGTGATCACGTCGATCCACTGCTTGAGGACGTAGGGCACTCCTGCGTTCCACATCGGCACCGAGAACAGGTACGCGTCGGCGGCGGCAAAACGGTCGAAGACCGCCCTGGCGGTGTCCCACTCGCCGCTCTGTTCGGGGGTGGGCTGCCCGCCACCGAACACGGACATCTTCGCCCCGGCGGCCAGCCGACCGAACGTGGGAAGTGTTCCATCGAACAGATCGAGGTGATCGAGGATCACGTCGGGGTTGGCGGCGTGGTAGCTGTCCGCGAATGCCCCGGCGAGGGCGAGGCTGTCGCTGGTGGCACCGCGCGGGCTCGCGGAGACGTGCAGGAGCTTGGTCATGGGGATTTTCCTCTCAGGTGTGCAGCGGGTGGTGCTGCTCGTGGGGGCTGGTTGCTCGGGGTGGGCAACCTAGGGCAGGGGCGGCGGTGGGACCGGGCAGGGGAGCACCTCGGTGCCTTGCCTGCGCCGGTCACGGGTCTGCGCTCACGGGTACCTCCGAATTCCCCGCGCAGGAATCAGGTTCGCATACGCCTGCGCGGCCGGGGTGATCGAGGTGATTGCCGCCGTCGCCGACCCGGTGGTACCTGCGGGGTTGAGGGTGGCGGTGCCGATGGCGGAGTGCGCGCCGTACCCAGTGCTTCGCTGAAGCTCCACCGCCGGCGATCGACGGAGAAGCTACCGGTGACGGCACCGCGGCTCACCGTGTTGGTCACCTCCACGCAGGTCAACGTCCCCCGTGGGCGGCGACGACGATCGGGGTGGTTGGTTCGATGGGTGCGCTACCGGTCGGGGTGACCGTGACCGACGGCGGCGCTGACCCGCCTCACCTAGGGTCGGCGCGCCCCGGCCGCCGCCACCATGTGCGGCACCCAGTGCCCACCTCGAGTGAGTCCGAATCGGTCGGCTGAGCGCGGATGTCACCGTGTCCCGGCCTGAGCTGTGACCCTTGACACAACACCTCACGCGCGAGTTATCTGGTCGTAGTCGATGAGGAGTGCCCCGTGACAGATCGACCTGTGCACCTGCAGCTGGATGAGCAGCTGTACTTCGCGCTGCACGCGGCCCTGGGTTCGGTGACCCGTTCCTACCGTCCGTTGCTGGCGCAGATCGGGCTGACCTACCCCGCAGTACCTGGTGATGCTCGTGCGCTGGCAAGACGACGGGCAGTCGGTCAACGACATCGCCGCCCGCTTGTCTCTTCCCGGCCACGCACTGAGCCCCCTGCTCGCACTGATGGATCGGGCCGGACTGCTCACCCGCACGCGGCAGGCCCCCGACCGCCGCGTGGTGTGGGTCCGGCTGACCCCGGCGGGGCACGACCGCGAAGATGTGGTGCTGCTCGACCTCAAGCTCTCGTCCCGCTGCGCACCGCACACCGGCAGGTCGTCCTCGCCGTCCCCTCCGAACACGTCCCCCAAGGACACGGCCCCTACGGACACACCTTGAACGCCGACTATGGGCACGTTCACGCCTTCACCGCGGCACATCTGCGTGCCCTCCGCGTCGAGGCCGGCCCCGGCTGGTCCGTCGACGTCCATGAGCACCATGGGGGCTGGGTGGTGTTCGATCGCTTGCCGTACTTCACTCCGGAGGACCAACCATGAGCACAGCCGAAACCATCCCCGACGACAAATCGGCCAGACATGCAGCTGCCGACGCGGGCAACCCGGAAGCACCGAACATCCCCACCCCGCCGGGCAACCCTGCCCTGATCGGGTTGCCGTCCTTCATCGTCGGGGCGATCGCCCTCGGTCTCGTGCTCGTCGGCTACGTGCCCGCGGCCGCCGCCGGTGCATCCATCCCGATCATCCTGACCGCCACCGGACTCGGCCAGACCATCGCCGCGGTCTGGGCGGCCAGCCTCGGCGAGAGCGCCGTGGCCAGCGTCTTCGCTATTTTCGCCGGTTTCTGGCTCAGCTATGCCGCGCTGGTTCTCGGGCTCACCCACAACTGGTACGGCATCACCACCGAGAACGCCCTCGGTGTGCAGAAGTTGTTCCTACTGACCTGGTTCATCGTCATCGTGATGTTGACCTTGGTGTCGCTGCGGCTCCCGCTCGCCTTCACGGTGCTCTTCGTTCTCGTCGACATCGCGCTGGCGCTGGTCTACTTCGGCACCGCCAACGCGAGCACCACGGTGACGGAGGCGGGCGGCATCGCGGTCTTCGCGTTCGTGCTCGTCGGAATGTATCTGTACATGGACGCGATGAGCGCCGCGACCGGCGGAAAAACCTTCCCGCAGGGAACGCCGCTGCTGCACTGAGTCAGCTCTCCGGGCATACAGCGACCCGCGCCGCCCCTGATCGAGTCAGATGAGGCCGCTCCTGCTCGCCGCGGACACAGCCTCGGGGCCCGGCGGAACACCTCGAGTGAATCCGAATCGGTCAGCTGAGGGCGAGCGTCACCGTGCACCGGCCTGAGATGCGACCCTTGACACACCACCTCACGCGCGAGGTGTCTGGTCGTACTTAATGAGGAGTGCCCCGTGACGGATCGACCTGTGCACCTGCGGCTGGATGAGCAGCTGTGCTTCGCGCTGCACGCGGCCCTGGGTTCGGTGACCCGTTCCTACCGTCCGTTGCTGGCGCAGATCGGGCTGACCGTGCACCCGAGCTCGGTGCGGTCCGCGGACAGCTGCACCGGGCCCGGTCGCTGGGCTGAACAATCCCGACATCGGCGTGGCGCGAGGCATGAGCCCCACACTGTGAAGTTGCCCCGTCGCCGTCGTCCTCAGCTAGTCCAATCGACCCACTGAAAGCAGGAAGAATGCCGCAGCAGGTCCGTGGAGTTATCGCCCGCAGCAAGGGTGCGCCCGTCGAGCTTGTTGACGTGGTGGTGCCCGATCCGGGGCCGGGCGAGGTGGTCGTCGCCGTCGCCGCGTGCGGGGTGTGCCACACCGACCTGACCTACCGCGAGGGTGGGATCAACGACGAGTTCCCGTTCCTGCTCGGTCACGAGGCCGCAGGCACGGTGGAGTCCATCGGCGAGGACGTCACCCACGTCAAGGTCGGCGACTTCGTGGTCCTGAACTGGCGCGCGGTGTGCGGGGACTGCCGGGCGTGCCGTCGCGGTGAGCCCTGGTACTGCTTCGACACCCACAACGCTGCGCAGAGGATGACGCTCACCGACGGCACCGAGCTCACCCCGGCGCTGGGCATCGGCGCGTTCGCGGACAAGACGCTGGTCCACGAGGGGCAGTGCACCAAGGTCAACCCCTCGGCCGACCCTGCCGTGGTGGGGCTGCTGGGCTGCGGGGTGATGGCCGGGCTGGGTGCGGCGATGAACACCGGTGGGGTGGGGCGCGGGGACTCTGTGGCCGTCATCGGATGCGGCGGGGTCGGCAACGCCGCCATCGCGGGGGCGCGCCTCGCCGGGGCCACCACGATCATCGCGATCGACCGGGACCCGCAGAAGCTGGAGTTGGCGCGCGATTTCGGCGCCACCCACACCGTGAACAGCGCCGAGGTCGACCTCGTCGAGGCCGTGCAGGGGCTCACCGGCGGGTTCGGGGCCGACCTCGTCGTCGACGCCGTCGGCAGGCCGGAGACGTGGAAGGCCGCGTTCTACGCCCGCGACCTGGCCGGCACCGTCGTCCTGGTCGGGGTGCCCACCCCGGAGATGACCGTCGAGATGCCGATGATCGACTTCTTCGGCCGCGGTGGGTCGGTCAAGTCGTCCTGGTACGGCGACTGCCTGCCCGAGCGGGACTTCCCGATGCTGGTCGACCTGTGGCAACAGGGGCGACTGCCGTTGGAGAAATTCGTGACCGAGCGGATCGCGCTCGACGCGGTCGAGGACGCGTTCCACACCATGCACACTGGTGGCGTGCTGCGCTCGGTCGTCGTCCTGAACGGTGCGAGTCTGTGATGGCGGGGCTTCGCGTCGACCGCGTCGTCACCTCGGGCACGTTCTCCCTCGACGGGGGCACCTGGGAAGTTGACAACAACGTCTGGCTGCTCGGCGACGCCACCGAGGTGGTGGTCGTCGACGCGGCGCACTCCGCGGACCCGATCATCGACGCCGTCGCCGGTCGCCGGGTGGTCGCGGTGATCTGCACCCACGGGCACGACGACCACGTCACCGTCGCCCCCGAGCTCAGTCGGCGCCTTGACGCCCCGGTGCTCCTGCACCCGGCTGATGACTTGCTGTGGGAGATGACCCACCCCGGCGTCGCCCACCAGCAGCTGGCCGACGGACAGCGCATCACCGTGGCAGGCACCGAGCTGGTGGCGCTGCACACCGCCGGGCACTCACCGGGCAGCACATGCCTGCACCTGCCCGAGGCCGGCGAGCTGCTCACCGGCGACACCCTGTTCGCCGGCGGGCCGGGAGCCACGGGACGCTCGTACTCCGACTTCCCGACCATCATCGGGTCGATCCGCGACCGGTTGTTCGCCCTACCGGCCGAGACCCGGGTACGCACCGGGCACGGCGAGGACACGACGATCGGCGACGAGGCCCCCCACCTCGAGAAATGGATCGCCCGCGGCAGCTGATAGCGCTGGCCACGGCGAGGCGGATCCGCCGGGCGCGGTCCTGGGGGCCGTAACAGGGGGCGCCGACTCTGTTGAGGTCGACCGGTCGAGTGGTCATCTCAGACTGTGGCCGGTTGGAGCATGCTGGGTGGTGATGAGCGATCCCCGTGACGAGTTGGCGATGCCCCTGGAGTTGGCGGCCGCAGCCAAGCGTGCACAGCGACAGGGCTGGCTCGCGAGGTTGCCCGCCGCGATCCGGGATCTGCAGACGGATTGGTCTATCCGCGTCGGAGAACCGTTCCAACCCGGGGGGCAGACGGCGTGGGTGGCCCCAGTGACCCGCTGCGGTGAGGATCTGGTGGTGAAGGTGCTTTGGCGCCAACCGGAGGCCGAGCACGAGGCCGACGGTTTGCGGATCTGGGACGGCGATGGCGCCGTAGTGCTGCACGCCAGCCCGAGGTCGACTCCATGACCATCGCCCTGCTCTTGGAGCGGTGCTGGCCGGGCACCACCCTGCAGGCTCTTCCCGAAGCCGAGCAGGACCTCATCGTCGCCGGGCTGCTGCGCCGTCTGTGGCGGCAACCGGCCCCCGGCCATGGGTTTCACTCCCTCCACTCGATGTG
>JAABUT010002618.1_pt1 | contig 16937 bp, 15 predicted proteins | sample 5559281 | NCBI WGS metagenome assembly JAABUT01 (sample SAMN10711880, study PRJNA513359) | rock metagenome | isolation source: Antarctica rocks | place: Antarctica: Victoria Land, Ricker Hills nord | collected 2016-01-04 | reverse complement strand
ACCACGAAAACCGCGTCGCGACGTGCTTAAGCAAGCCGCGCTCTTCGGCTAACGGCACTGCGAGGACGTCTTCTTGCCACGCTCACTGCACATATACCGGGTGACTCATACAGCTAAGTCCACACCGATTATCACCGCAGATTTCTTTACGTATTGTCAAGAGATGCTCTGGAGCAACAAGAGGTTTGACGTTGTCATCGGCAATCCTCCGTTCATCCGTTATCAACACTTTGATGAACGGTATCGGAAACCCGCTTTTCAAATCATGCGCCATGCGGGTCTCAAACCAACGAATCTGACGAATATCTGGGTGCCTTTTGTCGTCGCGGCCACGCTGCTCTTGCACGACAAGGGCACACTGGCGATGGTAATACCCGCAGAGTTGCTGCAAGTGGGCTATACGGCAGAATTGCGCCGGTTCCTCGCGGAAAACTTCGCGGCGGTTACTATCGTCACCTTCAGAAAACTGCTATTTGACGGCGCGCAGCAGGAGATTGTGCTGCTGCTCGCAAAGCGAACGACGACAGGCCGTAGGGGCATCGACGTTGTCGAATTGGAGGATGATCATCAACTCACCTCTTATGATTTTCGGCGGCACGATCAATACGATCTCAAGTCCATCGATCACTCGACGGACAAATGGACGCAGTACTACCTCGCCGAGCAGGAAATCCAGCTATTGCGCCGTCTGTCCCACGATACGTCACTCACCCGGTTCAGCGATGTTGCCTCAGTAGACGTGGGGGTTGTCACAGGAAACAACAACTTCTTCGTGCTCACCGATGCACAAGTGGAAGAATATCATCTGCGAGCCTACACAATTCCGCTCGTCGGGCGGACGGCACAGTTACTTGGCATCGTGTATAGCCAGAATGATTTAGCGCGCGACAACCTGACGAATGCCCGCTGTCATCTCGTATTCCCACCGAACGAACCGGAGGAGAACTATGCTGATGATCTGATCCGATACCTGCGGCAAGGGGAAGAGCAGGCGGTTCACACAGGGTATAAATGCAGCATCCGAAAGCGCTGGTACATCGTTCCTTCCGTCCGCACACCGGATGCATTTCTGTTCCGACAGATCAATCGGTACCCCAAACTCGTGCTCAACGAGACAGATGCGACATCGACCGACACCATTCATCGCGTGCGTTTCCATGAGAGGGCCAATGTGCGCCCAGCAATTGCCGCCTTCCACAATTCGATGACATTCGCCTTCACCGAAGTGATGGGCCGGAGTTACGGCGGCGGTGTGCTTGAGTTGGAGCCGAATGAAGCGGATGCATTACCGTTACCCCCGCTTCAAAATACAACGATCACGCTGGAGACGCTGGACCGGCTTAGTCGATCAAGCCAGATTGAGGAAATCCTCGATCTCACGGATCACGTCTATCTCAAAAATGGTATGGGTCTGGTAACTTCCGAGAGAGAGATGCTTCGTGGTATCTGGCAGAAGCTCTCCCATCGCCGCACCAGTCGAACATTCAAGCGCCGCGTTAAATCGACCGACACGAAATCGGAACGTGCCCATGGCTAGACTGGCTCCAATGCCACCGATACAGATTGATCGGACTTCCCTTGCCTTATTTGGGGCACGTTGGATGGAACTGAATCAACGTCTGAGTCGAACTCCTCCGCAATCGTCCGGGCAACTCGGCGGGTTGTTTGATCGAGCCGTCGGTACCGCGTTAGCAGCGATGCTTGGCCAGATCCCCATCGCGATACCGAATCCGAATTCCCTGATTCCTCCCTAGGCTGATTGCGTGGAGGTCGGCCCAGTGAGAATCATCGGTGGTGTCCGGCCACAGAATTTCGACGTTGGCTATCGCCCCGATGGGTACGATTCGCATTTGACAGCAAGACGCTCAATGACAGCGAGAGCATCGGAAAGAATTGGCAGAACATGATCAACGACCTCGCGACGGAAGCGACAACAGTGCATAGCCGCTTCCCGCACGCGGTCGTCGCCTTTATGGTGATTTATCCCGAACCGTGCGTTTCCGTGAGTCAGCGTTCCGCGACCACCGAGACATTGGAGCGGTTAGCGCGCCGCGTGAATGTCGATGGCCCCGCGTACATGGCCGAAGCGATCTCGCTGGTCCTGTGGAACCCTGGGGATGGCTCTCTCGATCCGAACATCCCTAATCCATCGTCCCCATTACGGATTGAACGGTTTTCTGAGCAAGTCGAGGTGGTCTACACGAATCGTTACAAGGGTCTCCCGCCTCACGCCGCCTAACCGCTGCCACATCTCATCCCGGAATAGTAACGGTGGCCCCAGCGTGATATAAAATGTGGTGTGCGCTGATGATCGATGGTGCGCGGTGGAGCAGCGTCGGCACGCCCGTGGTGGAGGCCCGCATGGTCGTCAAGGATCGACCCCAACCGCAACGTGAAGGACCTGCCCGATTGCGGCGCGCCTCAGTGCGTCCGACGCCCCCGGAGGGGAGCCTCACGTTGAAGCAGGCGGCGGAGATGCTGAACGTCGACCTCGCATATCTGAAGCGACTGCTCGACGACGGGCAGATCCTGTTCACGGGGCGTGGACCGCAGCGGCGTATTCAGTATGGCGATCTCCAGACCTTCAAGGGGGAGCGCGATGCCCGGCAGGCGAGGGCGCTCGACGAGCTGCGCGACCTCAGCATCGCGGCGGGCCTCGATGAGGTGGACGACGCGCTGCTCGCGTCGCTCCCGTAATCTCCCGTGCCGATCCCCCGTGTACTCATCGATTCCAGTACCCTGATCCCACTCAATCCGCGCGACCTCTTCCTCGACGCAGCGCGCACGATCGAAGGGTCGCCGCTGTGCCGCGTCTTCTGGTCCGTGGACATCCTCGCCGAGGTTGAGGAACACATCGCGAAGACGATGACGAGAATCCCCGAGAGCGAGCGGCCGAACGCGGTTGCACGTATCATGAGACTCTTCCGGGACGAATTCCCTGCGGCCCTCGTCACCGACTATGAGCGGTACATCCCACAGATGCAGCCCGCAGACCCCGACGACCGGCACGTTGCGGCAGCGGCCTACCGAGCGCGCGTGGATGCAATCGTCACGAGTAACGATCGCCATTTTCCCCCGACGACCTTTGCCGTGGTCAGGTACAAGCCCCGCATCTGGACGTCGGACGACTTCGCCGCGCGGCTCGTTGCGGCGTCACCCGAACGGCTCCACCGCACCCTTGAGCGGCAGGTGGAAGCGGCGAAGCGGCGCGATCCCGACCGGACAGTCGTCAGCATCCTCGACGGGATTGCCAGGCGCTTGCCGCAGTTTACGGCGGCGATGCGCGCGTATCTGCGCTGGAGAGAGGAGAATACCGAGGGAGGAGACCCTGATGCGGGGAAGTCTTCGTTTCCTCCATGATCGCGCCATATTCAGCCAAGATATGACTCTTCCACAGCGACGGTGAATCCCCTGTGATGTGAAACATTACCCGGACTCTCGGCCCATTTGCACCGCTCCTGCGACACGCCTATACTGGCGGTCGGTTCGGGTGCGACGCGGGATGGTTGGATATTGACGATGGTCACGACACAGGATGAACGGTCGGTGGGATCACGACTGAAGGGTGTGCGCGGGCGAATCATCATCTCGTTGCTGCTCGCACTCCTGGTGTTGATGTGCCTGACCCTCTTCGCGGACAGCCGCAAACTCGCGGGGACGCTGCGGGACTTCCGCTGGCCGCTGATCGTGCCGATCCTGCTTCTCACCTCGTTCAACTACGCGCTCCGCTTCGCCAAATGGCAGTATTACCTGCGGCGCATCGGCGTGATGGACCTGCCCACCGGCCTCTCCGCCCGGATTTTCTTCGCGAACTTCTCCATGTCGATCACGCCGGGCAAACTCGGGGAGGTGCTGAAGTCCGTCCTGCTGCGGGAGGCGAGGGGGACGCCGATCGCGGTTTCCGCGCCGATCATCCTTGCGGAACGGCTGACGGACGGCATCGCGATGCTGCTGCTCGCCTCGATCGGGTTCATGGTCTTCCAGTACGGCGTGCCGGTCTTCGCGACCATCGCGGCGCTCTTTATGCTCCTCTTTGTGCTCCTGCAGCAGCAGCGACTCATCCGGCGCATCATCACCGCCGGGGAGCACGTCCGCGTCTTCTCCGGGTTCACGCAGCACCTCCACACGTTTTACGACAGCGTCCACTGGCTGCTTCGGCCAAAACCACTGCTGTTCGCGGCGACGAATGGCCTGATCTCGTGGCTCGGCGAATGCGTCGCCTTCTTCCTTGTGCTCGTCGGGCTAGGGTTCGACGCCACGCCAAAATTGCTACTGACGGCGACCTTCGTGCTCGCCGCATCGACGTTAATCGGCTCGGTCTCGCTCCTGCCCGGCGGCCTCGGCGCGGCGGAGATCGGCATGACGGCGATGCTCCTCGCGCTCATTAAGGATGGACATATGACCCATGATGTCGCGGTGGCGGCGACACTGCTGATCCGCTTCTGCACGCTCTGGTTCGGAATCGCGGTTGGCGTAATTGCGCTCATCTCTGTGCGCGGCCTGCTCAGCGGGCACGGCGGCACACGGACGAAGACGCTCACCCGTGCGGTCGTGAATGGTGAGTAGACCCTTCGCCTGCCGCGTGGCGCTTGTCCTGCTCGGCGTGACGCTCCTGACCGCGTGCGGCGGGGGCACGGTAACACCGACGGTAACGGCACCACCCGCCGCCCCCGTCACACCCGCAGTGGCCAAGACGATCCTCCCGCAGATCGACCCGAGCCACATCCGCACGGGCAGCGCGATCATCCCCAGTCCAACCGGGCAGACCGCGAGCGGCAGCGCGGTCGCGCCATCGAACACGCAGCAACTCCCGGCGGGCGCGATCCCGGCGACGGTGCCCGTGCCGACCGCGACGACCGGCATGGTGCTGCGCCCACTCACGAACGGCCAGACATTCACCACGGCGGATAAGAAAGCCTCCGTCAGTTACCCCGCCGATTGGGAGGCGCAAACCTCGGCCACTGTGGCACAGTTCACGCCGAAGGGTGTGTCGCCGACCGACCCGAACGCGACGCGCGTTACCTTCAACGGCCTGCCCGTGCAACTCGACCTGCTCACGAGCGACAACGCCGCGTTCTACCTGCAGACGCTCGCCGCACAGACGACGGGGCGCGGAGCGACGGACCTGAAGGTGCGCTCCATCGACAACGTGACCCTCGGTGGCCCCGGTGGGCTGCCCGCGATCCGCTTCGTCGTCGCCTACACGGCGGGGGTTGCGGTCGTCTCGGAGCAAGTCGCCGTCCAGCCACCAGGAAGCGACACGACCTGGTTCGTCAGCGCGACCGCCCCCGCCGCCGATTTCGACACGAAGTGGCGACCGATCATCGACGGCATCGCGGGGAGCGTCACCTTTCCGTGAGTATTAGAGAGGAGAGATAGAGAAAGTGCGGAAGCGTCTTACATTGCAGCGAAAAGGCGATGCAATGCGACGATGACGCCCTGATGTGTTGCATGTGGAATACGCCGAGTTCGCGAACCATCATTGTTATTGACAGCGTCATCAGGCGATGGAGTCAAATAGTAGACTGCACCCGTAGCCCTGGCTCGGCGAAATCCGCTTGCGAGGGATCGAGTACGATGTCCGTCGGCAAAATGATGGTCGGCGTGCAACTGGTAACAAAGGCCAGAACGACATGGCGATACGATCCGATGGCATCCGTTAAGCAGATCGCGGGTCGCACTTTGGTTGTTGTGAGATCGTCGAACGGGAATGGTACGAGAACGACTTTACCCTTCATTGTGGAAGGGCCGACCGTCATCACGGCTATAAATGTCTTCGGCGGGATCATTCAAAAAAGCGAACGCCGGATTCTACGCCGCAGCACGTAGCCATTCCTGCTCGTTAATATCCGCATCGTCTGCCATCAGGAGCAAGACGCGAACTCGCCCAGGCCAGACCGTCGTAATCGGCCGATCCAAGTGCAATGCACCCTGCTCGTCTATTGTCCCGGTCGCTTCAACCGCCCGCAGGATCGCTTCCATGATTGTACTCCGTAGCGTTGGTGTCCTCGCCTGCGAATGAACATCTCACGCCTTTCATCATACCATGCACGGCGCTGATCCCTTCCTTCACCGCGCCGCCCGACCGCCCTGCCGCTCCGCGAGGACGCGGCGGTGCTCCTCCTTGACGGCGCGGAGGAGGTTACCGTCCATCAGCAAATCCAGCCCCGCCAGGGCCATCGCCTTCGCGGAGAGGAGCATGTTGCGGTAGCCGAGGTCGCTGTCCGCCGCCGCGACGACCTGCGCCGAGTGCCACGGGATGACGTGATCGGTGATCGGGAAGCCCGTCTCGACCGAGGGCACGATGTACGAGACGTTGCCCCAGTCCGTGCTGCCGAGCGCCTCACCGAGGCGCGGGTGGGGCATGTGCAGCCCGAGGTCGTCGAAGTGCGCGCGGACGCGACGGGCGAGCGTGTGGTTGGTAATCATGTCCGTGTACGGCTCCTCGGGGCGGCTCCACGCGAGCCGCGCGCCCGTCATCTCGCCCGCGCCCTCGGCGACCCGCTTCACCTTGCGCACGAGTTCCTCCATCGCCCGCGTCGTCATGGCGCGGATGAAGAAGACGGCGCGGGCGTACTCCGGCACGATGTTCGGCGCATCACCGCCGTGCGTGATGATGCCGTGGATGCGCGCGTCCGGCGTGACGTGCTGCCGGAGAGCGTTGATGCCGTTGAACGTCTCGATCACGGCATTCAGGGCGTTGACGCCGTTGTACGGGTCGGCGGCGGCGTGCGCGGACGTGCCGTGAAATTCGATCACGACCGTCGAGACGGCGAGCGAGAGGCCGCTGCCCGGCTCCGTCGGCACCGACGCCTCGTTCGTGCCGGGGTGCGCGCCCATCGCGGCGTCGATGTCGTCGAAGACGCCGTGCCGCACCATAATCACCTTGCCGCCGACCGCCTCCTCGGCAGGTGTGCCGAAGACGACGACCGACCCCGACACGTCACCGAGCGCGGCGGCGAGGCCGATCCCCGCGCCCATCCCTGCGCAGGCGATTAGGTTGTGCCCGCAGGCGTGGCCGAGGCCGGGGAGCGCGTCGTACTCGGAGAGGAAGGCGATGCGGGGCGCGCCGTTCCCCCGCTCCGCGCGGAAGGCGGTCGGCATCGCCGCGATGCCGCGCGTCGTCGCGAAGCCGTACTGTTCGAGCATGTCCGCGACTGCTTTCGAGGAGACGACCTCCTGCATCGCGATCTCCGGATGCGCGTGAATGAACCGGCTCACCGCGAGGATGTCGCCCGTCGCGTCGTCAATCGCCCGCAAAACCTTCGCGCGTAGTGCCGCCTCCGCCATCTTCTCTCTGCCCTCTTTCAATACCCCAAATGCCACCATCAACGCGCGCGATATGTTTCGGAGTATTCCGCGAACCGTCCCGACGGACTTTGGTGCAGTATAGCAGCGAAGCCATCGCACGGATGACGGCGCTTCTCAACGGGCATGATCGGGAGAGAAAGAAGCCTGCTACTTCTCGTACAACTCTGTCCAGTGCTTGTGCTCATCCCACGCCTTTGCGACCAACGCCGGGTCGGTGAGGAGGTCGAGGGCAGTGAGGGCCATCGCGGTGGAGACCTTGATCAGTTGATCGTAGCCGAATTCGGAGCACGAGGCGTCCACGACCTGCTGCGAATGGCCGGGGATCGGCGTGTGGCTGATCGCGAACGAGCCGGTGACGGAGGGCACGACGTACGAGACATTGCCGAAGTCCGTCGAGTACGGGCCGCGCTCGCCCTGATCGCGCCCATTCACTTCCATCCCCGCCGCGCGCATGTTCTCCTCGTAGACGCGCCCGATGACGTACGAGGGGCGCATGTCGTAGCAGGTCGGGGCGGCGTGGTGCATCTCCATCGTCGTCTCGGTCAGCATCGCCGCGCCCTCGGCGATGGTGCGGAACTTCTTCTCCAGCACCTTCAGGTAGTCGCGGTCGGCGGCGCGGACGAAGAACTTCGCGGCGGCGTAGTGCGGCACGACATTCGGCGCGTCGCCGCCGTGCGTGATGATGCCGTGGATGCGCGCGTCCTGCTTGATGTGCTGGCGCATTGCGTCGATGCCGGTGAAGAGTTTGATCACGCCGTTGAGGGCGTTCGCGCCGTTGTAGGGGTCGGCGGCGGCGTGCGCGGGCTTGCCGTGAAACTCGACATCGATGTGCGAGACCGCGAGGCACGTCCCGCCGGGGTACTGCGTCGCCGAGCCGGTGTACGGCCCCGCATGGTGGATCATCAGCGCGGCGTCCACATGCTCGAAGACGCCCGCGTCGATCAGGATCGCCTTGCCGCCGCCTCCTTCCTCCGCCGGGGTACCGATGATCTGGAAGGTGCCGTCGATCTGGTCCATGATCTGACCCAGCCCAATCGCCGCCCCGAGGCCGGACGCACCGATCAGGTTGTGGCCGCAGCCGTGCCCGATGTTCGGCAGTGCGTCGTACTCCGCGAGCACCGCGACCGTCGGCCCCGGCCCCTTGCCGCGCTTCGTCGCCCGGAAGGCCGTTTCCAGCCCACCGAGCGGCTTCTCCACCGCGAACCCCTGCTGCCGGAGCGTATCCGCCAGTAATCGCGAGGCGAATTGCTCCTGAAAGCCGATCTCGGGCCGCTTGTGGATCTGATCCGCGACGCTGATCACTCCCGGCGCGTGCTCGTCAATCGCCCCCGCGACCTGCCGCCGCAACGTCTCGCACATGTCTTCTGCCATTGCTTTCCCCCTATGGATTGAAAATACGTGATCACAGAGGCACAGAGAGCAGAGAGACGAGCAATAGGAAAAGGAGGCTTCTCTCCTCTTCCCCTCTGTCCTCTCCATGGCTCTGTGGCGACCCTTTCCGGCAGCATAGCATAACCTGTCCGGCATCACGCGGAGGTTAGTGTCTGCTTCATGTAGGCGAGGGCGGCCTCCGGCGTCGGGTCAACGCCATTGAGTAGGGCGAGGTAGTAGGAGACCCAGTCGCCGAGAGAGATGCACCAGAGCATCTGCGCGAGGCGCGTCTGCCCCTTCGCCATGACGATGCCGCACGCGATGCCGGACTGTTCCAGCAGGTCGGTCGTCACCTGCCAATGCAGCGCGACGCGCGGATGGTCGTACGACGAGCGCAACTGCACCGCCGCGAGGCGGCCCGCGTTCCCCGCCGGGTGCGCGTAGCCGAGTACCGATGTGTGGTTCAGTTCCGGCGGGCTGTCGATAATCGCGCTTGTCTTGGCGTTCGCGCCCAGTTGCTCCTTCCACCAGAGCGTCACCGGTTCGAGGAAGCCTGCGGCGTAGATGAGCGGAATCTTCCCCGCGAACTCCCGTGCCATCTGCTTGGCGGGGTTGTCGGCGGCGGGCACGTCTGGCCCGAACGCGGCACGAGCCTCTTGCAGCACCGCGACGGCCTCCGCGACCGGCTCGTCCATGCCGCGCGTCAGATGCACGGCGCGCGCGATGCCGAGGAGCGACATGAACATGTAGCCGACCGCCGTGCGCGGCTTCGCCCCGGCGACCGAATAATTCACGAGGGGCGCGCGGTGGGTAACTGAGAGCGTGGCGAGATGCCCGCCGGACGTGACGATGATCGGCTTCGCGCCGCGATCGATCGCCTCCTCGAACAGCGTGATCGTCTCCTCAGTGTTGCCGGAGTGCGACACGCCGACGACGGTGCTGTCCGGCCCGACGAAGGCGGGGAGTTCGTACCCGCGCACGACGACGACCGGGATCTGCGCGGTGTGCGCGACAATCGCCCGCAGGAAGTCCCCGCTCATCGCCGCGCCGCCGATGCCGACGACGATGAAACTGAAGATGTCCGCGTGCTTGTCCGGCAGTTCGAGCAGGCGCGCGTAGTCCCATGCCCGCTCGATCTGCTCCGGCAGCCCCGCGATCTGCCCCATCATGTCCTGCGTATCCACCGCCGCGTACGTCTCCGGTCGGTCGAGGTCCACCCGCTGCTCACTCATCCGCTGCCCCCTGAATACGAAATACCTAGCCACAGAGGCACAGAGAACACAGAGAAAGGCGTAAAGATCAACCCTTTTTCTCCTCCTCTGTGCCCTCCGTGCCTCTGTGGCTAACGTTCCCTAGATTTTGCCCCGGCTCACGAGGGCTTCGGCGATCTGCACCGCGTTGAGCGCGGAGCCTTTGCGCAGGTGATCCATCGCGGACCAGAAGACGAGGCCGTAGGGGTTGCTGTTGTCGTCGCGGATGCGCCCGACGGCGACGCTATCCTGCCCCGCGACGCCGACCGGGTGCGGGTAGAGGCCGACACTCGGATCGTCCTGCACGCGCAGCCCCGGCGACTTGCCGAGGACGCGCCGCGCGTCGTCCGCGCAGAGGAGGCGCGAGAACTCCGCGTGCACATTCTGCGTGTGCGCCTGATAAACTGGCGCACGCACGGCGGTCGCGGCTATCCGCAGTTCGGGCGCGCGCAGAATTTGCTTCGTCTCCTGCGCGAGCAGCCATTCCTCGCGCGAGTAGCCATCCGCATGGAAGACGTTGACCTCCGGCAGCAGGTTGAATGCGATCGGGTGCGAGAAGATGTGCGCGACCGGCTCCTTGCCCTGCAAGACGGCCTGGGTCTCGTCCGTCAACTCGCGGATCGCCCCCACCCCCGCCGAGCCGACCGCGCAGAGCGCCGTCACGGTGACGCGGCGCACCGGGTTCAGGCGATGGAGCGGCGCGAGCACGAGGCAGAGCTGGATCGTCAGATCGTGCGGACAGGCGACGATGCGCGCGCCGTTGTCGAGGATTTCCGCGTTGACCTCCGGGATGATGAGCGGCGTCGTTTCGCTCGCGTTCTCCCGCCCGGTGACGTTGATGACCATGCAGCCGGCGTTGCGCGCGTGCGGGAGCACCTGCGCGTTAATTTCCCTGCCGGCGGCGAGGAAGACGAGATCGAGATGCTTGAACGCGCCGGGAAGCGGCCGCTCAACCGCGATCTCGCCCTCACTGAAGGGGAGGCGCTGACCGACGGAGCGGTCCGACGCGAAGATGTTCAGTGTGCGAATCGGGAAGTGGCGCTGTTCGAGGATGCGGATCAGTTCGGTCCCCAGTATCCCCGTCACGCCGACAACGCCGACGCGATAACTCGTCATGAAGGTCCCCTTTTCAAAGGCCAACTGACGGCACCCGCCGCCAGCGCATCGTACAGGGTATCACATCGGCGCGGACGGTAGACGGATGCGGTTCTCGGAAGAACCCGGCCTCCGCTTCCTCACAGATCAGGGTTTATGCGTTCTCGCCTTCAGGGAAGCCTAACCCTCGGCATAGCGAGAACGCATACGCCCTGCCTCACAGATACCCTCTCGCGAACAAATCACGCCAGTCACGCCAGTCACGCCAGTCGTGTATACTTCGCGGTGGTCTGTCCTTTGCGATGAAACCCGATACGAGGTATGGCGATGCACGAGGCTCCCCAGCGCTCTGCGACCGATGCGGTATTCGCGGGCGGCGGCGAGATGGGCGCGCTCATGCGCGCTCGATTGGTCGGCCATATCGCTCGGGCCGGTCGGTGACTGGCCGCAGAGCCTGCGTACCGCCGTCAGTATTTGTCTCACGTCGCGCTTCCCGATGCTCGTCTGGTGGGAGCCGGACCTCGTCATGCTCTACAACGACGCCTATCGCCCGCTCATCGGCACGAAACATCCGGTTGCAATGGGGCAGCGAGGAGTGGAGTGCTTTCCCGAGATCTGGGAAATCATCGGCCCAATGCTCACCGGCGTGCGCGCGGGGCGACGCGACCTGGTCGGAAGACCAACTCATCCTCCTCAACCGCAGCGGCTACGCCGAGGAGTGCTACTTCACCTTCTCCTTCAGCCCGATCCGTGACGAGAGCGGCGGCATCGGCGGCATCTTCACCGCCGTGACCGAGACGACCGAGCGTGTCCTCGGCGAGCGGCGGCTGCGCACGCTCCGCGCGCTCGCGGGCGCAGCCTCGGAGGCACGGACGACGGAGGATGCCTGCCGCCGTGCCTTAAACGCGCTCGCCGCGAACCCTGCCGACATCCCCTTTGCCCTGCTCTACCTGCTCGACGCGGATGGGTCGGCGGCCCGACTCGCCGCCGCCGCGCACCTCGCCCCCGGCACCCCCGCCAGCCCGACAGTCGCCCTGCTCGCCGGCGAATCGGGAGATGTTGGTTGGCCACTCGCGCGAGTCGTCGCCACCGCCGAGGCCGCGCGACTCGATGACCTCCCGCGCCGCTTCGGCGCGCTCCCCGGTAGCCCATGGGACACGCCGCCCACGACCGCGCTCGCCCTGCCCATCCCATCCCGCGCGCGGGAGTCCCTTGCGGGGCTACTGGTCGTCGGGATCAGCCCCCACCGCGCCCTCGACGAGGCGTACGAGGCGTTCTACGGCCTCATCGCGGGCCACATTGCCACCTCGATCGGCGATGCGCGGGCGTACGAGGAGGAACGTCGGCGCGCGGAGGCGCTCGCCGAACTCGACCGCGCCAAGACGGACTTCTTCGGCAATGTCAGCCACGAGTTCCGCACGCCCCTCACGCTGATGCTCGGCCCCGTCGCGGACGCGCTCGGCGACATCAACAGTGCACTGGTGCCGGTGCAACGGGAACGGCTGGAAGTCGCACAGCGCAACGGCCTGCGCCTCGAGCGGCTCGTCAACAATCTGCTCGACCTCTCCCGCATCGAGGCAGGCCGGATCGAGGACTCCTACGAGCCGACCGATCTCGCGGCGTTCACTCGCGAACTCGTCGGCCTCTTCCAATCGGCGATCGAGCGCGCGGAGCTGCGCCTCACCGTTGATTGCCCGCCACTGCCCGTGCCCGTCCATGTGGACCGCGAGATGTGGGAGAAAATCGTCCTCAACCTGCTTTCCAACGCGCTCAAGTTCACCTTTGAGGGCGAGATCGTCGTGCGGCTGCGCGCCGACGGAGGCCGCGCTGTCCTGACCGTCTCCGACACTGGGACGGGCATCCCGCCGGAGGAACTGCCGCACCTTTTCGAGCGATTCCATCGCGTGCGGGGCGCGCGTGCCCGCACATTCGAGGGGTCGGGGATCGGGCTGGCGCTCGTGCGGGAGATCGCCCGACTGCATGGTGGCGAGGTGGCCGCGACGAGTGCAGTGGGAGCAGGGACGACCTTCACCGTCGCGATCCCGACCGGTACGGCGCACCTGCCCGCCGACCGGATCGCCGTCGGGCACACCGCCACGTCCACCGCCGCTCTGTACAGGGCGGCATTGGTGCGACGACATCGGGGGGCACGGAAAGCGGCGCGTCGGCAGGGATGCTCGCCGGGGCGCGCATCCTCCTCGCCGACGACAACGCGGACATGCGCGCGTACGCGCGACGGCTGCTACGGGGCGACTACGCTGTCGAGACGACCGCCGATGGGGAGGCGGCGCTGGCTGCGGCACGGGAACGCCCGCCGGATTTGATCCTCGCCGACGTGCAGCACATTCACGCTCACGCTCCCGTATGACGCCTCCACGCCGCGACACGATGACGCGCGGTTCCGCGCGCAACCGATCCGCTGTACGGACGTTACATCAAACAGAGTGGGGCGGGGTTACGGGGAAGACGGGTCATGCAGGAACATCAAACGCGCGGAACGCGCGACGGTAACTGGAAGCGCACAGGGATCAAGGCGAGCATCCTGCTCGTGCTCATCGTCGGGGTATTCTTCGGCATCACGCAGGCGATTATCCTGCTCACGCTCTACGCGATCATCGTCATCCCGCTGTAATAGAGTGATTTTCGTCGTGACTGGGCCGCTGTTTCCCGGTAGCGGCGGCCTTCAGCCTGCCGATCCTCGCTGCGGCAGGCTGGAAAGCCTGCGTTACCAATGCGAACGACCCCTCCCGAAATCGGGAGGGGTCGTATCGTGTCCGGATCGGACGGGGCGATTAGCGGTTATCATCGGATGCAGGGCTTATGCGTTCTCGCCATGCAATGCATAAGCCCTGCCCCCCATTAACCCATTAAAGAACGCATTGCAGCATGTCGCGTCGCTATGCTATACTCACGGGTAACTGATTGACGGGCGCATCGTGACGGTGGGCCTACACGGGAGGGGCAACGCCCATGGCTTTGCAAAAGCCGAAGAAGACCGACATCATCACGGATTACGCGACGAAAGAAGGGGACACCGGCTCGCCGGAAGTCCAGATCGCGCTTCTCACCGAACGAATCAACCAGTTGATCGAGCACCTGAAACTGCACGATCACGATCATCACTCGCGGCGCGGTCTCCTGAAGCTTGTCGGGCGTCGCCGCCGGTTGCTCGCCTACCTGAGCAGCAAAGATTCCGAGCGCTATCGTGCGGTCATTGCACGGCTGGGTCTGCGCCGCTGAAACGGGCGAAGACACGATTCGACACTGACGCCACGCACACCGCGCGTGGGTCATGGGAATACGCACGACGGGTGAGATCGACTCAGGGGAATGCCACTCCTGAGTCGTTTGTTTTGTTGAGCATGGAGGCGCCGATGATGTAACAGCAGGCCGCACGGGGGGCCTTGGGTATTGGAGCATGGATGTGCGCGGGCGCTTGGCCGCTCGATCGCATCCGCGCTCCAGTCCCTGAGTCTTCCCACACTCCACGCGGGGCATGCTGCCTCGCGGAGACTCAGTATGTACGACGTACGACGAATGGGCGCATGTGCGCCGGAGAGAAGAAACAGGAATGGCATTACCAACGGTACACACCGTCTCCGCCGAAATCGGCGGACGCACACTGACACTGGAAACGGGCAAGCTCGCGCAGCAGGCGCAAGGCTCATGTACCGTCCGTTACGGGGATACCATCGTCCTCGCGACGGCGATTGGCGAGCGGGAGGCGCGCGAAGGGCTTGATTTCTTCCCGCTGACGATCGAGTACGAGGAGCGGATGTACGCTGCGGGCAAGATCCCCGGCGGCTTCATCAAGCGCGAAGGCCGCCCAACGGAAGCGGCGACCCTCGCCGCCCGCCTGACGGACCGCCCGCTCCGCCCCCTCTTCCCGAAGGGGTATCGCTCCGAGGTGCAGGTGATTATCACCGTCCTCAGCGCGGATCAGGAGAACGACCCGGATATCCTCGGTATCATCGGCGCATCGACCGCGCTGATGCTCTCCGGCGTCCCGTTCGACGGGCCGGTGGCGGCGACGCGCGTCGGGTATGTTGACAGTACGCTCGTCGTTAACCCGACGAATGTGCAGCGCGCCGAGGGCCGGATGGACATCGTCGTCGCGGGCACCAAGAGCGCCGTGATGATGGTCGAGGGCACCATCGGCATCCTGCCGGAGGAGACCGTCCTGCAGGCGGTCGAACTGGCGCACAGCGCGTTCCAGCCGGTGCTCGACTTGCAGATGCAACTCGTCGGGATGGCGGGCAAGCCGCGCTGGGAGTTCACGCGGCCCGACAAGGGTGGCGCGGCGGCGGCGGCCGTGCACGGCTTCATCGGCGACCGAATGCAGACCGCGATCTATCAGGGCGACAAGACGAAGCGGCAGGATGCGCTCCACGCACTCAGGCAGGAAGTGCGCGATCACTTCGCCGCTCAGGAAGCGGGCGCGGAAGTTAGCGTTGGCGCGGCGCTCAGCGCATTCGAGGACCTCGAATCGGAGGTCGTCCGCTCCGCGATCCTCAAGGATGGCGAGCGGCCCGACGGGCGCGCGCTCACCGAGATCCGCCCGATCTGGTGCGAGGTTGGCGTCCTGCCGCGCGCGCACGGCAGCGCGATCTTCACGCGCGGGCAGACGCAGATTCTCAACGTCCTGACGCTCGGTTCGACGAGCGAGGATCAGATGATCGACAGCATCGGCGTTGAGACGTCGAAGCGGTACATCCACCACTACAACTTCCCGCCCTACTCCACGGGCGAAGTGAAGCGGATGCGCGGGCCGGGTCGGCGCGAGATCGGCCACGGTGCACTGGCGGAGCGGGCGCTGCTCGCGGTGCTTCCCTCCAAGGAAGCGTGGCCGTACACGATGCGCCTCGTCTCCGAGGCCCTCTCGTCCAACGGCAGCACCTCGATGGGCAGCGTCTGCGGGAGCACGCTCTCGCTGATGGATGCCGGTGTGCCGATCGCCGCGCCGGTCGCCGGTGTGGCGATGGGCCTCATCACCGGTGAGAACGGCGCGTACCAAATTCTCACCGATATTCAGGGCATCGAGGATCACCTCGGTGACATGGACTTCAAGGTCGCCGGCACCGCCGAGGGTGTGACGGCGATCCAGATGGACATTAAGGTGCAGGGGATCACATTCGACATCATGCGCAAGGCGCTCGCGCAGGCGCACGAGGGCCGGATGTTCATCCTCGGCAAGATGCTGGAAACACTCCCCACGCCGCGCGGCACGATGTCGCCGTACGCGCCGAGCGTCATCAGCATCAAAATCGACCCTTCCAAGATCGGCATGGTCATCGGGCCTGGCGGCAAGAATATCCGCGCCCTCACGGAGCAGACGAGCACCAAGATCGACATCGAGGACGATGGCTCGGTCTTCATCTCCTCCGTCGATCAGGAGGGCGCGCAGCGCGCGCGCGAGGCGATCGAGCGGATGACGGCGGAAGCCAAGATCGGCGAAATCTACCTCGGCAAGGTCGTGCGCATCATGCCGTTCGGCGCGTTCGTCGAACTCTTCCCCGGCAGGGACGGATTGGTGCACATCTCTGAACTGGAGACGCACCGTGTCGAGCGCGTGGAGGACATCGTCAATCTCGGCGATGAAATCAACGTGATGGTGACAGACATCGACCCGCAGGGGAAGATCAGCCTGTCGCGCAAGGCGGTGCTCACCGGCGAGATGCCGGCCCCGAAGGCGGCGCGCATGGACCGTGGCCCGCGCTCCGGCGGCTTCGATCGCGGCCCGCGCCCGAACGGTGGCGGTGGCGGCTTCGACCGTGGCCCGCGCCGCGACGGTGGCGACAACGGCTAATCGCCCCGTCCGATCCGGGCAGCGTACGGCCCCTCCCGCCATCGGGAGGGGCCGTACGCATTGGTCAGGGCGTATACATTCTCCTTGCTGTCGGGCCAACTTCA
>JAABUT010002616.1_pt1 | contig 16951 bp, 11 predicted proteins | sample 5559281 | NCBI WGS metagenome assembly JAABUT01 (sample SAMN10711880, study PRJNA513359) | rock metagenome | isolation source: Antarctica rocks | place: Antarctica: Victoria Land, Ricker Hills nord | collected 2016-01-04 | reverse complement strand
ACCAGCCGGGCGCCGGCGATGGCATGGTCCTTGGCGGCGAACCAGCGCCGCAGCGCCAGGTACGGCTTCAGCAGGTCGGCTTCGATCATCCCGCGCGCCGGCTGCGCCATCAGCTCGGACAGCCCATGGCGCAGCACCAGGGTGGCGAGGTCGGGCATCGCCTCGGGGGCAGGGGTGTGCGATGTCGGCATCTCGGTCTCGCGCGCCAGGGTGAACCAGTAGAAGGCGTAGGGCGGCATGGTCAGCAGGTACGGCAGCTGGCCGATCGGCGGGAAGGCCGAGCCGCCCAGCAGGTCGACCGGGATGCGCCCGGTGAACTCGCCCAGATCGACCTCGACGGCCTGCGCGGTGCGCGACAGGTTGCTGACGCACAGGATGTCCTGGTCGCCGTAGGAACGCAGGAAGGCCAGCACCTTGCGGTTGGCCGGGTACAGGAAACGCTGCACGCCGCGGCCGAAGGCACGATAGGTCTTTCGGACCGCCAGCAGCCTGCGGGTCCAGTTCAGCAGAGAATGCTGGTCGCTCTCCTGCGCCTCGACGTTGACCGCCGCGTAGCCGTAGATCGGGCCCATGATCGGCGGAAGGATAAGCGCCTCGGGATCGGCGCGGGAGAAGCCGCCGTTGCGGTCGGGCGACCACTGCATCGGCGTGCGCACGCCGTCGCGGTCGCCGAGGTGGATGTTGTCGCCCATGCCGATCTCGTCGCCGTAGTAGATCACCGGCGTGCCGGGCATCGACAGCAGCAGCCCGTTCATCAGCTCTATCCGCCGCCGATCATGCTCCAGCAGCGGCGCCAGCCGCCGGCGGATGCCCAGGTTGATGCGGGCGCGGCGGTCGGACGCGTAGGTGCTCCACAGGTAGTCGCGCTCGCTGTCGGTGACCATCTCGAGCGTCAGCTCGTCGTGGTTGCGCAGGAACACCACCCACTGGCAGTTCTCGGGGATGGATGGCGTCTGGCGCATGATGTCGGTGATCGGAAACCGGTCCTCGCGCGCAATGGCCATGTACATGCGCGGCATCAGCGGGAAGTGGAACGACATGTTGCACTCGTCGCCATCGCCGAAGTACTGCTGCGCGTCCTCGGGCCACTGGTTGGCTTCGGCCAGCAGCATGCGGCCGGGCGCGTAGGCGTCCAGCTCGGCGCGTATCTTCTTCAGGATGGCGTGGGTCTCGGGCAGGTTCTCGTTGTTGGTGCCCTCGCGCTCGACCAGGTACGGCACCGCGTCCAGCCGCAGCCCGTCCACGCCCACGTCGAGCCAGAAGCGCATCACCGACAGCACCTCCTCCAGCACGGCGGGGTTGTCGAAGTTCAGGTCGGGCTGGTGGGAATAGAAGCGGTGCCAGAAATACGCGCCGGCGACCGGGTCCCAGGTCCAGTTCGAGCGCTCGGTGTCCACGAAGATGACGCGCGTGCCGGCATAGGCCTCGTCGTTGTCCGACCAAACGTAGAAGTCGCGCTCGGGCGATCCCGGCGGCGCCTTGCGGGCGGCCTGGAACCACGGGTGCTCGTTGGAGGTGTGGTTGATGACCAGCTCAGTGACCACGCGCATGCCGCGGGCGTGCGCCTCGGCGATGAAGTGGCGCACGTCGTCCATGGTGCCGTAGTCGGGATGCACGCCGCGGTAGTCGGCGATGTCGTAGCCGTCGTCGCGGCGCGGGCTGGGATAGAACGGCAGCAGCCACACGGTGTCGGTGCCCAGCTCGCGGATGTAGTCGAGCCGCCCGATCAGGCCCTTGAAGTCGCCGATGCCGTCGCCGTTCGCATCCGCGAAGGACTTCACGTGCAGCTGGTAGATGGTGGCGTCGCGGTACCACAGCGGATCGGCGGCCTGCGGCGAGGTGTCCGGAGCCGGGACGTTGGAGGCGACGGGCGCCGGAAGAGGCGCCAGAACAGGCGTGGGAGTGGTCATGTTCATCCTTCGGCGACGGGTCGGACGCGCCACAGCGCGAACGGCAGCACGGCGGGGTCGATGCGGTGATGCCGCCATCCGGCGCGCCATTCAAGGGCGCCGCCGTCCATCAGGTCCTCGCTGCACAACGCGGCGTTCTCAGGCACGTCCAGCAGCGCGGCCGGCAACTCGAAGTCCACCTCCTGCGGCAGGCGCGGGTCCAGGCTGATGGCGGCGACGACGACGTTGCCGTTGGCGATCTTGGCGAAGCACAGCACGTTCGGATTGGCGCAAGGCAGGAAGGTCACGCCCAGATGGCTGTGCAGCGCCGGATTGGTGCGCCGGATGTGGTTCAGTTGGCGGATCTCGTCGATGATGTTGCCGGGCCGGTCGTGGTCCCAGGCGGTGATCTCGTATTTCTCTGAGTCGAGGTATTCCTCGCGCCCGCGCAGCGCCCGCGCCTCGCACAGCTCGAAGCCGTTGTAGACCCCCCACAGGCCGGACAGCGTGGCGGCCAGTGCCGCGCGCAACAGGAAGCCGGGGCGGCCGGAGTCGTGCAGGAAGATGGGGTTGATGTCGGGCGTGTTGACGAAGAAATGCGGCCGGAAGAAATCCTTCGGCGCCGTCGTGGTCAGTTCCTCCAGGTATTCCCGCAGCTCCCGCGCCGTGTTGCGCCAGGTGAAGTAGGTGTAGGACTGCGAGAAGCCAACCTTCGCCAGCCGGTACATCACCTTCGGCCGGGTGAACGCCTCGGCCAGGAACACCACGTCGGGGTAGCTGGCGCGGATGTCGCCGATCATCCATTCCCAGAACGGAAACGGCTTGGTGTGCGGGTTGTCGACCCGGAAGATGCGCACGCCCTGCTCGACCCAGAACTGCACCACGTTGCGCAGCGCCACCCACAGCGACGGCATCGCTTCTTCGGCGTAGAAGGCGACGTTGACGATATCCTCGTATTTCTTCGGCGGGTTCTCGGCGTAGCGGATGCTGCCGTCCGGGCGCCAGGTGAACCAGTCCCTGTGCTCGCGCAGCCACGGGTGGTCGGGCGAGCACTGGATGGCGAAATCCAGCGCGATCTCCAGCCCGTGCCCGGCGGCGGCGGCCACCAGCCGGCGAAAATCATCCAGCGTGCCGAGCTCCGGGTGCACCGCGTCGTGCCCGCCTTCGGCCGCGCCGATTGCGTACGGGCTGCCGGGATCGTTCGGCCCCGGCGTCAGCGAGTTGTTGCGACCCTTGCGGTTGACCCGCCCGATCGGGTGGATCGGCGGGAAATACAGCACGTCGAACCCCATGTCGGCGATCGCCGGCAGGCGTGCGATGACGTCGTCGAAATTGCCGTGCTGCCCAGGCACCCGGCTTTGCGAGCGCGGGAAGATTTCGTACCAACTGGCAAAACCGGCGCCGATCCGCTCGGCGTCCACCCCGTACGGCGCCGCCGAGCGCACCGCGAACGGCCGCGTGTCGGCGTCGTCCATCAGCGCCGCGACGCGCGGGGACATCAGGACATCGAGCCGCCGGGCCGCGTCCGCGTCCGCCAGCCCGGCCGCGATCCGCGCTAGCTCGGGAGACCGGTGCGCCGCCTCCTGCACCAGGGCAAGACCTTCGCGCAGTTCCAGGTCGAGGTTCAGTCCGGCGCCGTGCTTCTTGGTCACCTCGTAGCGAAAGGCGGCGAAGACGTCCTGCCAGGCCTCGACGACGAACTCGTGGCGGCCGGGCCGGTCCAGGGTGAAGCCGGCGGCCCAGCGGTCGTTGTTCAGCTCGGCCATGCGGGTCTGCGACCAGGCGGCGTCGTCGGCGGCGCGCCAGTGCAGGCTGGCGGCCAGCATCTCGTGGCCGTCGCAGATGATGTCGGCCTGGACCCGTACGGTCTGGCCGACGATGCGCTTGGCCGGAAAGCGGCCGTCCTCGACGGCAGGCGTCACCGCCTCGATGGCGATCCGCGGCGCCCGGATCGCCGTCGTGGCGCCGGGGTCCGGTGCGGTCACGGCGATCGGGCGCGGCGCGGCCAGCGTCACCAGCCGCACCTCCGCCGGCGCCAGCGCGCCGGCCTGATCCGCCGGCAGCGACGCGCCGTCAAGCCGCAGGTCGTCCAGCGGGACGGAGGACGCGCGTTCCAGCTCCGTGTTGACCAGCAGCAGCGTCGCCTCGGCACCGGCGCGCATGAAGGCGGCCACGCGGGCGCCGGCGGGGGAGACCATGGCGGGCAGGCCGGACGCCGCGCGGTCGCCCGCGTTGACGGCGACGATATCGCGCGACAGGTCGAACTCCGGCGCGTCGGCCAACGCGGCGAAGTCCGCCGGGGCGCCGCGCGTCGGGTCGAGGCGGGCGCGGGCGCCGTACTCGAACCCCATCGGCATCATCCAGGCGTCGCCGAACGCGCCGGCGAAGTTCAGCGCACGGCGGCTGGCGGCCTTGCGGTCGCGCCGCGCCGCGGCCAGGCGCGGCGCGAACGGCGCTTCCGGCATCGCCAGCAGCCGGCCGACGCCGGCGACGCGCCTTGTGTCGGCCTCCAGCCAGTCCGCCCGCATGTCCCACGCCCAGGACGAGCTGGCGGCGAGATCGAAGCCGCACGGCGCCAGCTGCCGCAGCCGATCGGGAGCGGCATCCTGCAAAGCGGCGACCATCAGCGCATCGTTCCGCCGCGCGCGCACGCCGTCGATCAAACGCGTCCAGACCGCAGCGCCGGCCCGCGTCGGGTCCTGGCAGCGGAAGCCCGCGACGCCGGCATCCAGCCACGTCGCCAGCCGCTGCTGCCACCATTCCAGCAGCGCGCCGTTGGCGTCGAAGCGCAGGCCGGCGGCGTGGCGCAGCTCGGGCGGGATGCGTGGGTCGGGCGGAGCATCGGTGTCGCGGCGGTCGCCGAACAGCCGTGCCAGCAACGAACCGGACGCGGCGCGGTCCACCACCAGGTCCATCACCAGGCCGAGCCCGTGGTCGCCGGCCGCCAGCGCCGCCGCCCGCAGGCCGTCTTCGGCGCTGGCGGTGCCCAGCGCCGGATGCAGCCGGTTCGGATCGGCGGTGACGAACAGGTTGCCTGACCGTCCGGGGCGGAACGGCGGCGCGATCGCCACATGGCTGAAGCCCATCTGGCGGCAGCGCGCGAACTGGCGCGGCCACTCCGCGATCGGGCCTGCGAGCAAGGGATGAAGGTAGTAGAGCCGTGCCTGCGGCTGGCGGCCGGGCCGGGTTTCCTGCAGAAAGGATGCACCGGATGTCGGCCGGGATTGCAGGAGCGTCATCTTGTTTGTGTATTCCAGAATGAGGCTGTGCCACGGCACCGTTCCGCCCGCCGCCCAAAAGCCGGCGCGCGTTCGTTCTTCTGTCAACACGCCGGCGGCGGTGAGGGTTCCGACGCCGGCGCAAGTATAACCGTCGGTCACGCCCCGGCCAAATCCCGGCACCGGTCAAATCTCGGCCGGAACGCAACCGCCGTCATGCCAGGCCGTTCCATTGCCCATCTCCGGCGGCATCGGCTGCGGGACTGCCGACAGGAACCGCATCTTATGGCCCAGATCAACATGCGCCGCATCCGCGAAGGGTTGCCCCATCCGCGCGGCGCCACCTGGGACGGCAAAGGCGTCAACTTCTCGTTGTTCTCCGCCAACGCCACCAAGGTCGAGCTGTGCCTGTTCGACGCCACCGGCCGCGTCGAACAGCAGCGCATCGAGTTGCCGGAGTACACCGACCAGATCTTCCACGGCTGGGTGCCCGACATCGGTCCGGCGCAGGTCTACGGCTACCGCGTGCACGGCCCGTACGAGCCGGAGGCCGGCCACCGCTTCAACCCCAACAAGCTGCTGCTAGACCCTTATGCCCGCGCCCACACCGGCACCCTGACCTGGGACCCGGCCTGCTTCGGCTACACGATCGGCGCCGAGGATGCCGACCTCAGCTTCGACACCCGCGACAGCGCCGCGTTCATGCCGAAATGCGTCGTGGTCGACCCCGGCTTCGACTGGCAGGGAGAGCCCAACCGGCACCCGATCGCCTGGGACCGCACGGTGATCTACGAGACCCATGTGCGCGGCTTCACCAAGCTGCACCCGAAGGTCGCAGCCGAGCACCGCGGCACCTACAAGGGCATGGGCACGCTCGACCACATGAGAAGCCTCGGCGTCACCTCGGTCGAGCTGTTGCCGGTGCACACCTTCATCGACGACGACTACCTGCTGGACAAGGGCCTGACCAACTACTGGGGCTACAACTCGATCGGCTTCTTCGCCCCCGATCCACGCTATGCCTGGGAGCGCGAGCAAACCTTGCGCGAATTCAAGGAGATGGTGTCGCGCTTTCACGACGCCGGGCTGGAGGTGATCCTGGACGTGGTTTATAACCACACCGCGGAAGGCAACGAGCGCGGCGCCACCTTGTCGTTCAAGGGCATTGACAACGCGTCCTATTACCGCCTGATGCCGGACCAGCCGCGCTACTACATCAACGACACCGGCACGGGCAACACGCTGAACCTGTCCCATCCGCGCGTCATCCAGATGGTGACCGACAGCCTGCGCTACTGGGTCGAGGAAATTCACATCGACGGCTTCCGCTTCGACCTCGGCACCATCCTGGCGCGCGAGCCGAACGGCTTCGACAACCAGAGCGGCTTCCTCAAGGCGTGCTCGCAGGACCCGGTGCTGGGCACGGTGAAGCTGATCGCCGAGCCTTGGGACTGCGGCCCGGGCGGCTACCAGGTGGGCGGCTTCCCGCCCGGCTGGGCCGAGTGGAACGACAAGTACCGCGACACCGTGCGCGAGTTCTGGAAGGGCGAGGCGCCGGCCGCCGCCCTGGCGCCGCGGCTGTGCGCGTCGGCGGACATGTTCAACCACCAAGGCCGTCGTCCGTGGGCCTGCGTGAACTTCCTCACCGCGCATGACGGCTTCACCCTGAACGACGTGGTATCCTACAACGACAAGCACAATGACGCCAACGGCGAGGACAACCGCGACGGCACCTCGAGCAACGCCAGCGCCAACAACGGCGCCGAGGGCCCGACCGACGACGCGGCGATCAACCGGGTGCGCGCCCGCCAGGTCCGCAACATGCTGGCGACCCTGCTGCTGTCGCACGGCACGCCGATGCTGCTGGCCGGCGACGAGTTCGGCCGCACCCAGAACGGCAACAACAACGCCTACTGCCAGGACAACGAAACCAGCTGGGTGAACTGGGACATCGACCGTCGCGACCGGTCGCTTATCGGCTTCGTGCGGAAGCTGACCAAGCTGCGCCGCGACTACCCGATATTGCGCCGCAACCGCTTCCTCAGCGGCATCTACAACGACGAACTCGGCATCAAGGACGTCACCTGGATCAACGCCAACGGCAGCGAGATGGCCGACGCCGACTGGCACGACGCCACCATGCGCTGCTTCGGCATGCTGATGGACGGCCGCGCCCAGCCGACCGGCATCCGTCAGCGCGGCATTGACATCACCTTGCTGATGGTGATGAACGCCCATGTCGACGTGGTCGGCTTCGTTCTGCCGGAATGTCCCGGCGGCACCGAATGGCAGCGCGTGATCGATACCAACCTGGACGAGGACGCCGCTGAGGAGGTATTCCCCATCGGGCACAACTACACGGTGACCGGACAATCGCTGTTGCTGTTCGCGCTGGTGCCGGAACAGCCCGCCTGATCCCGGCGCATATCCTGGATCGCCTTCATACTTTAGCAGAAAGCCGACCTGATGTCAGACCCATCGAATTCGGAGACCGACCACGAGCAGCGGATACGCGAGCGCGCCTACATCCTGTGGGAGCAGGACGGCCGGCCGCACGGCGCCGACGCGGAGTACTGGGAACGCGCCCGCGTTCTGGTCGGCATGGAGGAGAACCCGCAGGCCGGGCAGGTTCCCAACCCGGTCCATGCCGGCGACGACCGCCCTTGGAGCGCCCCGCCGGTCGAGGAGGCCGCCATCCAGGAGAACCTGGGCGAGTTCCCCGACCGCTTGTCCGACCAGGGCGAAAAGAAGCAAACCCCGTCGCCGCGCCGGCGCAAGCGTTGACCGCCGACTTCCAGGTGGTGGACGCCGCCCGCGCTATCATCGCGGAAGGCGGCCAGGTCGTCGCCACCGGCCAGGGCGAGCCGGGGCTCGAACGCGCCATGACCGATCTCGCGGACCGCAACCCGGGCGCCGTCGGGGTCAAGATCGGCTTCGACGAGACCATCGCCCGCCGCATGTATGCCGGCAGCGACTTCCTGCTGATGCCGTCGCGCTTCGAGCCGTGTGGCCTGAGCCAGATGTACGCCCAGCGCTTCGGCTCGCTGCCGATCGCCCGCAACACCGGCGGCCTGGCCGATACCATCCAGGACAACGTCAACGGCTTCCTGTTCGACAAGGCGTCGGCCACCAGCCTGCGCCGCACCATCCACCGCGCCCTGCGCGTGTTCGCCGGGCGGAGAGCGATGGACCGGATGAAGACCGCCGCCATGCGCCGCCCCGGCGGCTGGGACGATGCCGCGGCAAACTACCAGGACACCTACAGCCGCGCCATGGACGCCGTGTAGCCGGCCAGGGCGCGGATTGTTATCGTGCGGCGTTGAGTTCAGATTGCGCATGAACCCGCCTTTGAGGTGTCATGCCGCGTCGATCCTTCATGCTAGCCGGCCTGTTTGCCGTGGCTTTGCCGGCTGCCGCCCACGCCGCGGACCGCGTGCTGCAGGTGGTGGCGCCCTGGGCCGTCACCTCGCTTGAGCCGGCGGACACCGGCTACATCGCCACCCGCCTGGGCATCGCCGAGCCGCTGACCGGGGTGAAGCCGGACGGGCGGATCGTCGGCTTGGTGGCGGATGGCTGGACGGTGTCGACGGACCATCTGGAATGGCGCTTCCACGTCCGTCCTGGCCGGCTTTTTCATGACGGCAGCCCGGTGACCGCCGATGCCGTGGTCGCCAGCTTCGAACGCGCACGGCCGAACGCGGAAACGTTGAGCACCCTGCCGATCGCCACGGTGCGGGCGGATGGGACGAACGTGGTGATCGCCACCACCTCGCCGTTCGCGCCGCTGCCGGCCTTCCTGGCCGACTGGGGCGGCATCGTGCTGGCGCCGGCATCCTACGCGCCCGACGGCCATACGCTCGCCTGGATCGGCACCGGCCCGTACAAGGTGACCGCCATCGACGGCGACCGGGTGGTGGACCTCGTCGCCGCCGACGGCGTGGCGCCGGACGTAAAGCGAGTGCGCTACGTCGCGGCGACGCAGGGCGAAACGCGGGCGGCGATGCTGGAGGCCGGCGACGCCGACCTGGCCTACACCCTGCTGCCCGCCGCCACCGCGCGGATCAACGCCGGGCATCGGGCGCGGGTGGACAGCCTGACCATCCCGCGGGCGCGCCTGCTGACGTTCGACGTCGCACGACCCATGTTCGCCGACCTGGCGACCCGCCGGGCGATCAGCCTGGGCATCGATCGCGCGGGCATCGCCGGCGCCATCCTGCGCCATCCCGCCAGCGCCGCGTCGCAGCTGTTCCCGCCGGGGCTGGCGGACTGGCACGATGCCGCCCTGCCGGTGCCGGCGCGCGACCTGCCGGGTGCCCGCGCGCTGCTGGCCCAGGCCGGCTGGCGACCCGGGCCGGACGGCGTGCTGACACGGGCGGGGGAGGCCTTCCGGTTCACCGCGCTGGTGCCGGCCAACCGCCCGGAGCTGCCGCCGATGGCCGCCGCCATCCAGGCGCAGCTGCGCGACCTCGGCATCGCGATGGAGGTTCGGACCGGCGCCGCCGGCGCCATCCCGCAGGCGCACAGGGACGGCAGCTTCCAGGCGGCGTTTCTGTCGCGCACCTACGTCAACGTGCCCGACCCGATCGGCACCATCATCTCCGACTTCACCGCGGCCCGCACCACCTGGGCCAGCGAGGGCTGGCGCGACGCCGGCCTGGACGCCCTGGTGGCGGAGTACGTGCGCAGCTTCGATCCGGCCGCCCAGCCGGTGTTGCGCGCCCGCATCGCCGCCATCCTGCAGGCTGAACTGCCGGTGGTGGCGGTCAGCTGGTCCGAGCACGGCGTCGGCGTGTCGCCCCGTTTGCGCGGCGTGGCCATCGACCCGTTCGAGATGCGTTATCTGATCGAACGCATGTCCTGGGCCGAATAGATCGGCCTTCTGCGACCTTTGGCGGCGCGGCTGTTGGGTATCGCCGCGATGATGCTGGCGGTGGCCGCGCTGTGCTTCGCCGCCCAGCAGGCGCTGCCCGGCGATGCCGCCCTGCAGGTCGCGGTGGCGCGCCAGGGCGAGGCCGTCGGTGCCGCCGGCATCGCCCGCGCCCGTGCCGACGGTGGCTTCGACCGGCCGGTGCCGGCGCAGTTCGCCGCCTGGCTGAGCCGGCTGGCGCGGCTTGACCTCGGCACCTCGCTGGTCAGCCGCCGCCCGGTCGCGTCCGAGCTGGCGGCGCGGGCCGGGCACACGCTGCTGATCGGAGGCCTCGCGGTGTTCGGCGGCCTGCTGGTCGCGCTGCCGCTGGGCTGGATGGCCGGGGTGCACCCGGGTGGCCTCGCCGACGGCCTGGTCGCGGCCGGCGCGGCGCTGTTCACCGCCCTGCCGGCGTTCCTGGTCGGGCTGCTGCTGGTGGCGCTGCTGGCGATCCGCCTGGGTTGGCTGCCGGCCGCCGGCATCGGCACGCCGTTTCATCTGGTGCTGCCGGCGCTGAGCCTGGCACTGGGCCTTGCCGGCCCGTTGTCCCAGGTCGTGCGCCAGGCCGTGCGCGCCGCATGGGGCGCCTTCCCGGTCACCTTCGGCGAGCTGAAAGGCTTGTCGCGCGCGGGGTCCGGCCTCCGCCACAGCCTGCGCAACGCCGCCGTCCCGGTCGCCGTCGCCGCCGGCTTGCGCTGCGCCGCCCTGCTGGAGGGCTTCGCGGTGGTGGAGACGCTGTTCAACATCCCCGGCCTGGGCGACCTGCTGGTACGCGCGCTGCTGGCCCGCGACATCGCGGTGGTGCAAGGCGCGGCACTGCTGTTCGGCTTGGTCTATGGCGTCGCCGGCCTGGCGATCGACGCCGCCTGCCTGGCGCTGGACCCACGCCGGCGCCTGCGCCTGTCGTTTCGATGAAACGCCTGTCAGCCTGCACGCTGCTGGCGCCGCTGCTGGCGCCGCTGCTGGCCCTGGCCCTGTTCGGCCCGCTGCTGGTGCAGGCAGACCCGCTGCGCCAGGACCTGATGGCCGCGCTGTCGCCGCCCGGCTCCGGCTGGCTGCTGGGCGCGGACGACCTCGGCCGCAGCGTCCTGGCCCGCGCGGTGGACGCCGCCGGCACCTCGCTTGGGTTGGCGGCCGGCTGCGTCGTGCTGGGCTGGGGCGGCGGCATGGCGCTGGGCCTGCTGGCGGCGTGGCGCGGCGGCTGGTCGGCGGCGATCGTGCTGCGCGGCGCCGACGCGATGATGGCGTTTCCCGGCCTGCTGCTGACCCTGCTGGTCGCCGGGCTGCTGGGCGGCGGCGCCCTGCCGCTGGTGCTGGCCGTGGCGCTGGCGCAGCTGCCGCAGGCGACCCGCACGGCGCACGCGCTGGCCGCCGGCGTGGTGGCGCTGCCGTTCGTCGCCGCCGCCCGGCTGGCCAGCGTCGCGCCATCGGTCATCCTGGCCAAGGACGTGCTGCCGCCGCTGCTGCCGCAGCTGCTGACCCAGGCCGCGGCGGCGCTGGCGCAGGCGGTGCTGACCCTCGCCGGCCTGAGCTTCCTGGGCATCGGCCTGCCGCCGCCCACCCCCGAATGGGGCGGCATGATCGCCGAGGCCGCTCCCTTCCTGGCCGAGGCGCCGTGGATGGCGATGGCGCCCGCCGGCCTTCTGGTGGCCACCGTGCTGGGCCTGAACCTGCTGGTGGACGCGCCCGCGTGAGCTGCGGCGTCGACGAGGTCATCGCCGTCCACGGGCTTGGCGTGACCGACCCGGACGGCGCGATCCTGGCCGCCATCTCCTTCGCCGTTCACCGTGGCGAGGCGGTCTGCCTGCTGGGCGAAACCGGGGCCGGCAAAAGCCTGGCCGCCCAGGCGCTGTTCGGCCTGCTGCCGCCGGGCCTGCGCGCCACCGGCAGCCTGACCCTGGCCGACGGCCGCCGCTTCGACCTGTCCACCCCCGCCGCCCTGCGCCCGCTGTGGGGCCGCGACATGTTCCTGCTGCCGCAGGAGCCGGGCGAGGCGCTGGACCCGACCGCGCGCCTGCTGGGCCAGGTGGCCGAAGCCGTCGCCGACCCCGGCCGGCGCCGCTTCACCGCCCTGCGCCGCCTGCTGTCGCTCGGGCTGGACGCCGCGGCGGCCCGGCGCATCCCCGCCGCCCTGTCCGGCGGCATGGCCCAGCGCGGGCTGCTGGCCATCGCCGCCGAGGTGTCCGCAGCCCTGCTGGTCGCCGACGAGCCGACCAAGGGCTTGGACATGCGCCGCCGCAACGAGGTTGCCGCCGTGCTGCGGGCGCAGTGCGCCGCCGGCCGCGGCCTGCTGGTAATCACCCACGACCTGGAGCTGCCGGCGCTGCTGGGGGCGCGCATGCTGGTGCTGCACGCCGGCACGGTGGTCGAGGACGGCCCGGCCGCCGCGATCCTGGCGGCTCCGCGCCACGCCTGGACCCGCCGGCTAATCCAGGCCCAGCCGCCGCACTGGCCGCGCCCGACCCGCCCGGCGACACCCGCGGCAGCCGTGCTGGCGACGCGGAGCCTGCGTTTCGGCTGGCCCGGCGCCGGCGAGCTGTTCGGGCCGTTGGACCTGGACCTGCGTCCGGGCCATATCCTGGGCGTCGCCGGTCCCAGCGGCGCCGGCAAATCAAGCCTGTGCGACGTGCTGCTGGGCCTGCACGCCCCGCAGTCCGGCGCGGTGCTCTGGCACGGCCGCAGCCTCGCCGCCCGCGGTGCCGCCGATCGCCGCACCACCCGGCGCGGCTTCCAGCGGCTGTATCAGGACCCCGGCCGATCCTTCCCGCCGCACCGCCGCCTGCGCCAGGTGTTCGCCGACCTCGCCGCCGCGACCGACGATCCGCTCGGCCGGCTGCCGGCGTTGCTGGAACGCCTGCGCCTGCCCGCGGCCGTGCTGGACCGCCGCGTCGGCGAGATCAGCGGCGGCGAGGCGCAGCGCCTGGCCCTCGCCCGCGTCCTGCTGCTGCGCCCGACGGCGCTGCTGGCCGACGAGCCGACCTCCCGCCTCGACGGCGTCACCCAGGCCGAGATCGCATCGCTGCTGCGGGAGAAGGTGGAGCGCGAAAGCCTCGCCATCCTGTGGATCAGCCACGCCGAGGCCTTGCTCGGGGCGCTCGCGGCAGACGTGGTGCGGCTTGGCTGACAGGCCCCGTCAAAGGCTGGCGCTGATCCGCCATCCGCGAGCGCTGGTGGCGGACGGCATCTGCTACGGCCGGCTTGATTTTCCACTGCATCCCGACGGCATCGCCGACCTGGCGGAACTGTGCGCCCGGCTGCACGGCTTCCGTGCGGAGGTGCTGTGGACCAGCCCGTCACGTCGCTGCATGGCGGTTGCCGACGCGCTTGCCCCGGTGCTGGCATTGCAGCCGACCGTCGACCAACGGCTGCTGGAAATGGATTTCGGGGCGTGGGAAGGCATCGCCTGGGACCTGATCGACCGCGCGGAACTTGACCGTTGGGCCGCGGCACCAGCCGATTTCGCGGCTCCGGGCGGTGAGACCGGCGCGGCGCTGACGGCACGGGTGGCTGCCTTGGCCGCCATGCTGCGCGCCGACGGCCGCGACGGCGTGGTGGTGTCCCACGGCGGCCCGCTGCGCCTGCTGCCGGCGCTGCTCCGGGGCGAGGCGCCGGACCTGCTGGCCCCGACGCCGGCGCTCGGCTCGGTCACCTGGGTGGAGTCGTAGGAGGGTCCGCCGGCACCCGCGTCGACGCATGATATTCCCGGTTCGGCATCATGTCGGTCGCCGACGCCACCCGGTTGGACAGGTTGTAGAACCCGACGGTCTCGGCGAGGTCGAAGATGTCCTCGTTGCTCAGGCCGAGGCCGCGCAGCCCGTCGCGGTCGGCGTCGTCCACCAGCCAGGGCGTCGTGGTCAGCTTCCAGGCGAAATCCAGCATGGCGCGTTGGCGCGGGTCCAGCTTCGCCACCCGGTAGTTCAGCGCCATCATCTCGCCGAGTTCCGGGTCGCCTGACAGCCGCCGCACCTCGGCACCGTGCGCGACCAGGCAGTAGTAGCAACGGTTCGCCGACGACACCACGACGGCGACCATCTCGCGCTCCAGCTTGGACAGGCCGGAGGGCGCGAACATCACCTCGCCGAACGCCTGCATGAAGTTGCGCAGCCGCTGCGGCTTCAGGCTGTAGGCGTTGTAGACGTTGGGCACGAAGCCGAGCTTCTCCCGGCATTTTGCCCAGATCAGCTTCAGGTCGTCGTCCAATTGCGTTTCGTCAGGCACGCCGAGGGCGGAAATCTGGTCGGGCTGGGGCATGGGAGAGCCTTTCAAAGCACCGGCAAAAGCAGGCGCGAAGGGCGGGCGGCGTCGGCGAACACCGTGTTGACGGCGATGCGCCGACGCCGGGCCGCCCCTTCCGGCTCGCCGGTGTTGGGGTTCACGTCGAACTTCGGGAAGTTGCTGGAGGAGATGTCCAGCCGGATGCGGTGCCCGGCCAGGAACAGGTTGGCGGTGGGCGGCAGCGTCACCCGGACGCGCACCACCTCGCCGGGCCGGCGCAGGCGTGGACGGGCGGGGTCCTCGGCGTAGCGCAGGCGCCCGATGCCGTCGGTCAGGAGCATCGCGTAGCCGCGAGGATAGTCGGGCGAGGCCGGATGCACGTCGATCAGCTTGGCGGTGAAATCGGTGTCCGGACCGTCGGTGGCGACCCACAGCTCCACCTCGACCGGACCCACCACGCGCATGTCCTCGGCCAAAGGTGCCGTCTGGAACGCCAGCACGTCCGGGCGGGACGCAAGCGGCAGGTAGGGCGGCGCGCAGCCGAAGAAGCCGGGCGCCTCGACCTGGTCCCAAGCGCCGCCGGACGCCACCGGCTCCAGGCTGGTCAGGTTGCCGCCGATGGTGGGCACCGGATGGGCCGGGTCGAAGTCATAGGACAGCGCCGCGCCGTCCGGTCCGGGCGGTGCGGCGTCCAGCGACAGGTCGCCGTGCAGGTGCCAGGCCACCATCCGCGCGTCCGGCGGCGGCCAGTCGGCCAGGGTGGTCCAGGCGCCGCCGTGGTCCAGGTGACCCGCCGGCGTGCGGCGTCCGCTGCCGCCGCCCATGACGAACACCCGCACGGCCGGCTCGGGGTTGTCGGTGCCGTGCACCGCGTGGTCGAAATGCCGCAGCCGGTACTGCAGCCAGTCGCCGGCCCAGCTGTCGATGGCCGCGCCGGGTCCGAACTCCACGTCGCCGAAGCGGGTGGCGCTGCGGTCGCCGTGCGTGAACGGCCCGAAGATCAGCCGTTGCCGGCCGCGCCCGGCCGCCTTCAGGCCGATGTAGTTGCGCGCCGCCGTGTGCGCATAAGGGTCGAACCAGCCGGACATGTGAACGCAGTCGGCGCGGCTGTAGCGGTGGTGAAAGCCCTCCGCCCAGATGCCGGACTGCTGCCAGAAGCCGTCGAACGCGCCGTGCCGCCACAGGTCGAACAGATAAGCCTCGTAGGCCGGATGGTGGCGCAGCGGCGAGTGGCCGGGCTGCCAGGGCAGGCGGGTGAACCAGGCGGCGATGTCCTCGGCTTCCAGGGCGGTGCGCAGCACCGGGTCGGCCTGGGCTTCCGGCGACAGGATGGCCTGCTTGTGCGCCCAGGTCGCCTGCTTCATCTCGAAGGCGCCGAACTGCCGGATGCCGCCCTCCCAGGCATTGGAGAAGCCGCCGCAATCCAGCACCTGCGCCACCAGGCCGGGCGGGTCGGCACAGCCCAGCGCCGCCTGGGTGTGGGCGGCATACGACAGCCCCATGGTGCAGACCCGCCCGTCGCACCACGGCTGCGCCACCAGCCAAGCCATGCAGTCAGCCCCGTCGGCGGCGTCGCTGAGATACTTGACGAACACGCCTTCGGAGCCGTGCCGCCCGCGGGTGTCCTGGAACACGACGGCGTAGCCGCGGTCGGTGAACGCGCGTGCCAGGTATGGCCGCGCCACCGGCGTCGGGTCGGCTGCCGTCAGCTCGCTGCGGCTGGGCAGGTCGCGGCCGTACGGCGTGCGTTCCATCACCACGGGGAAGGGTCCGGGCCCAGCCGGCAGGTGGATGTCGGTGGCGAGCCGGACGCCGTCGCGCATGGACACCATCTCGGTGCCGGGCAGGGAAGAAGACACGATGTCCGGCTTTCGAATGTCGAGCATGGTCGACCGCCTTTGCAGGTTTGCGGTGGATCGCGGCGGCGTGTGCCCACGGGATTGACCGGCATCAGTTAGGAGAGCAGGAAATCAGCATGGCAAACCTTGGTGCCGGCATACAATCTCACGTTGGTCGACGTAAGCTCAATTTCGCATCGACGATCGGGAGCCTGCTTGCGTTTCTCGGTCCGGTAAAGCCATATCCGGTTGTCAGCGCGCAGGATTTGACCGAGGCAAGCTGGCAGGGCGTTGGACGAGCACTCAATCGGGCGATGAACACCGTTGACCAAGAAACCAGAATAGCCGCCCAAGCCCCAAACAGTAGATAACAACGCACCCAATCAACCAGCTTCACCTGAATTCCAACTTGCAGGAATGCAGGTGCAGGTACAAAGCGCGATGCACATCGACCCGGTGCCGCCTCCGCAGACGCTTCTCGGCTACGGTCAGATAGACCCGTCATTTCCGAATCGCCTTGTGACCATGGCTGAAGAGAATGCACGAACGGAACGCAGAACAGCCGAGCGCGCAAACCTTCGTTCTTGCCGAAAGATTGGCCGCTCGTCTCATGGGCTTGATCTTTGCTCTCGGCGGCATCGGATTGGCGGCTTTTTTGGCTATGAACGGGAACGACGCCGTTGCGGGCGTCATAGCCGGTTCAACCGTGGTGGCGTAACCATCGCCCTTGTCGCCGGCAAAGCACCCTAGGTGTGTAGTCTCGCAGCAGGGCTGTTCAACGCTATGAGACAGCCAGCATTGTGAGCAGTTTCTTGATGCTGACGAGAGCGGCGCGGTAGCGGTCCTGGTTGAGCGTGTCTGTCTGCTTTGCCTTAAGAATGTTGA
>JAABUT010002615.1_pt1 | contig 16952 bp, 15 predicted proteins | sample 5559281 | NCBI WGS metagenome assembly JAABUT01 (sample SAMN10711880, study PRJNA513359) | rock metagenome | isolation source: Antarctica rocks | place: Antarctica: Victoria Land, Ricker Hills nord | collected 2016-01-04 | reverse complement strand
CCGTGATGCGCATCGCGGGGAACGGAACGGGCGATACGCGCTGGAAGGTGCCCGGCGTGCTCGACTGGGGCACGATGCGCCACAACCCCAATGTCGACGTCACGGCCGACACGACGACCCTCTACGCCTCCGACCGGGACGTGTTCCTGTTCCTGTGCGACGATCTCAACCCGATCGAGGCCGGACGGCTGCCCAACGGCGAGCCCGACCTCTACTTTCGCGGCTTCTACTGCTGGAACTCCGAGGTGGGGTCGCGCACGCTCGGCATCGCGAGCTTCTATCTCCGGGCCGTGTGCCAGAACCGCAACCTATGGGGCACCGAGTCCTTCGAGGAGATCACGATCCGCCACTCGAAATATGCGGCGACGCGCTTCGCTGGCGAGGCCGCGCCGGCCCTGAACAGTTTCGCCGACTCGAGCGCGAGTTCCTTCGTCAGCGGCATCCGGGCGGCACGGGAGAAAATCGTAGCGCGCTCGGACGAAGACCGGACCGAGTTCCTGCGCCGGCGTGGCTTTTCCAAGGGCGACACGGCGCGGGTGATCGACACGGTGCTGGCCGAGGAAGGGCATCCCGCCAGATCCGTGTTCGATTTCGTGCAGGGCATCACGGCGGTGGCACGGGGCGAACCGCGGCAGGACGCCCGCCTCGACCTCGAGCTCCGCGCCAAGCGTCTGATGGATCAAGTCCCGGCCTGATCCCCTCCCTCCGCGATCCCCCTGCCCCACCATTGTTACCGGCCTTCCCCGTCCTGCTCTGCCCCGAGATCAAGAGGCAGAGGAGGGCGGGATTTTTCATGACGGGTGAAAGGATCGAGAGAGAGGCTCTCGGTCGCCCGTCGCGGAGAATTGCCGTGACCCAAGCTGCCAAGATCGTCCTGAGTTCGTCCCGGGACATCCCGTTCAACAAGCTGGTGCTGAGCCAGTCCAATGTCCGCCGCATCAAGGCGGGCGTCTCCATCGAGGAGCTCGCCGAGGACATCGCCCGGCGTACCTTGCTGCAAAGCCTGAGCGTTCGCGCCGTCGTCGGCGTCGACGGCCAAGCGACCGGCATGTACGAGGTGCCGGCCGGCGGCCGCCGGTTCCGCGCGCTCGAGCTGCTGGTCAAGCAAAAGCGCCTGGCCAAGACCGCGCCCGTCCCCTGCGTGCTCCGCTCGACGGACGCCGTCTCGGCCGAGGAAGACAGCCTTGCCGAGAACGTCCAGCGTGTGGCGCTGCACCCGCTCGATCAGTTCCGTGCCTTCCAGACCCTGCGCGAGCAGGGCGCGGGCGAAGAGGAGATCGCGGCACGGTTCTTCCTCGCCGTCGGGGTCGTGCGCCAGCGGCTCAGGCTCGCCGCGGTGAGCCCCAAGCTGCACGACATCTACGCCGAGGACGGCATGACGCTCGAGCAGCTCATGGCGTTCACCGTGACATGCGACCATGCACGCCAGGAGCAGGTCTGGGAAAGCTTGGCCCGCAGCTACGGCAAGGAGCCCTACCAGATCCGCCGCATGTTGACCGAAGGCGCCGTTCGGGCCTCCGACAAGCGGGCGCAGTTCGTCGGCGTGGAAGCCTATGAGCAGGCCGGTGGCGTGGCTCTGCGTGACCTGTTCCAGCAGGACGATGGCGGCTGGTTGCAGGATCCGGCACTCCTGGACCGGCTCGTCGCGGAAAGGCTCATGCGCGAAATGGAACCGATCGTGGCCGAAGGCTGGAAGTGGGTGGACGTGGCCGCCGACTTTCCGTACGGCCACACCATCGGCCTGCGACGCATCAGCGGCGAGATTTCGGTGCTCACCGGTGAGGAGCAGGCCACCAGCGAGGCGCTCAGGGAGGAGATGGACCGCCTTTGCGCAGAGCACGAGGGCGGCGGCGACATGTCAGACGAGGTCGACGCCCGTTTGGGCGAGATCGAGACGGCGCTGGAGGCCTTGCAGAACCGACCGATGCGCTACGACCCGGCCGAGGTCGCGCGGGCGGGCGCTTTCGTCAGTCTGGACGGGTCGGGCGCGCTTCGCATCGAGCGGGGCTACGTGCGGCCGGAGGACGAACCTGCGCCGGAGCCGGAGGTCTTGCCGGAGGGGGGCGACGACGTTGCTACGGCGACCCTTGCGAGTTCCGGTCCGACCAATGCGGTGGCGCCCCGGGCCGTCATCACCATCGGTGGTGAGCCGGAACCGGAGGAGGACGACGGCATCAAGCCCCTGCCCGAGCGGTTGCTGACCGAACTCACCGCCCACCGTACCCTGGCGTTGCGCGAGGCGCTGGCGATCGATCCCGAGGCGGCTTTCCTCGCCGTGCTGCACGCGCTGGCGCTGAAGGCGTTCTATCGCAACGGGGTCCACAGCTGCCTGGAGATCGAGGCCAAGAGCGCGACCCTCGGCACGCAGGCGCCGGGGCTCAACGACACCGCATCGGGGAAAGCGATCAATGCGCGTCATCAGGCCTGGGGTGACCACCTCCCCCTTGAGCCGGGCGAGCTCTGGGGGGTCCTGCAGGGCTTCGACGGCGACAGCCGCCAGGCCCTGTTCGCGCATTGCGCCGCGACGACCGTCAACGCCACACATGAGCCGTGGAACCGGTCGCCAGGGCGGCTTGCCCACGCCGATCGGCTGGCCGAAGCGGTCGGGCTCGACATGGCCGCGGCAGGCTGGGCACCGACGGCCGAGACCTATCTCGGCCGAGTGACGAAGGCGCGCATTCTGCAGGCGGTGCGTGAGGCCAAGGGCGAGCAGGCGACGCAGCTCATCGATCACCTGAAAAAACCGGAGATGGCCAAGGAGGCCGAGCGGCTGCTCGCGGGCACCGGTTGGCTGCCCGAGCCGCTGCGTACGCCAGGGGCGCAGGCGAACCCGGTCGAGGTCGGGCCGGAGGTCGACGAGGTCAGCGGGAACGAGAGCCTGCCGGCCTTCCTGGCCGGCGACGACGAAGGCGAGGTCGATGCGGACCCCGGTCTCGACGGATCCGATCCCATGCTGCCCGCGACCGCGATCGCGGCCGAATAGCTCCCTCCGCCTGCCTTCCAACGGTGCTTCGCACCGCCGGAACCTTGGCAGACTCCGCCCAGCGGGAAGGCTTCAGCCCTCCCGCACTTCGTCATCTTTGCCATGGCGAAGCAGGCATGGGGTCCCCTTCCGCTAAGCGGAAAGGGGATGCCTGCGGAGGTCCGTAGCTCGGGCCGTTCGCTCCCGAAGGGCTCGGCGCTGACGCGTCGGGCTCTTTTCTCATGGTCGGGGCAGAGAGGGAGAGGGTCGCCGGTAAGAGGTGAGCCGGGCGGATCTCAAGAGAGAGCGCCGCCGGGTTCGGTCCCCCTCGCTTCCGGAGCTTCCCCCCATGCTGACCGCTTCCGCCGGGCTTGCGCCCGTTCCCTCCGCCGCGCCGACCGTTTCCACCGCTTCGGCCCTGATCGCCGCCGCGCAGGCGCTTCTGCCGACGCTCGCGCGCGGCCAAACGGCCGATTCCCGTGCCTTGCGCGAGGCGATGACCTCGGCCTTCGGCGGCTCCGACGCGGAGGGCCTCTGGGCGTGGAAGGACGCCTACGAGGCCTGCGAGGTCGCGCAACTGCTGTTCCTGCGCCGGTTCGGCCCGGCCATGCGCGCCAAGTCTGCCCTCGCCCAGCTTGCCATGCTGGGCAAGGTCGCCGCGCTTCTTCCCACTCACACGCGCCGCTCGGAAGAGAGCCAGGCGCTGCAGCAGTTCTCGACGCCGATCCCGCTCGGCTTCGTGGCCGCGACCGCGGCCGCCATCGCCGCGGACGACGTGGTGCTGGAGCCCTCAGCGGGTACCGGGCTGCTCGCCGTCTTCGCTGAGATAGCGGGCGGAGCAAGCATGGGGTCCCGTTCCGCGAAGCGGACAGGGGATGCCTGCGGAGGGGCATCGCTCGTGCTCAACGAACTGGGCGGAACCCGCGCCGACCTGCTCACCTCCCTCTTCCCGGCCGCTGCCGTGACCCGCTTCGACGCGGTCCACATCGACGACCACCTCGAGCCGCAGCTGCGGCCGAGCGTCGTACTCATGAACCCGCCCTTCTCGGCGGGCGCGCACGTCGACGGCCGCGTCGCCGATGCCGCCTATCGGCACATCGCCTCGGCGCTGGCCCGGCTTGCCGACGGCGGGCGTTTGGTCGCCATCACCGGCGCATCCTTCTCGCCGGAGAACCCGACCTGGGCCGACGCCTTCGCGCGCCTGCAGGAGCGCGGGCGCGTGGTGTTCACCGCTGCGGTCGATGGCCGCCTCTTTGCGCGCCACGGCACCACGACCGAGACGCGCCTGACCGTGATCGACCGCGTGACGGCCTGCGGTCAGACTGCCGAGATCGCCTCCCTCGGCATGGCGCCGGATGCGGCGACGCTGCTCGACTGGGTCATGCGGCATATCCCGCTCCGGCCCGCTTGTACGCCGAGCCGACGTTCCGACATTGCGGGTCGGCGCAGAGCCGCTTTCCAGCCGATCCGTGCGACCTATGCCGCGCGCTCGCTCGCACCCGTTGCGGCGGACGCGGTCGAGCTCGTCTATGAGGCGGTCGATGCTCCGCCGATCGGAGCTACCCGTCTCAGCGAGGCGCTCTACGAGCCCTTCGCGCTGCAGACCATCCGCATCCCGAGCGCGCGGCCGCATCCGACGCCGCTCGTGCAGTCGGCCGCGATGGCCAGCGTTCGCCCGCCGCTTCCCACATATCGGCCGCACCTGCCCTTGGGTCTTGTCGAGCAGGGCCTGCTATCGGACGCCCAGCTCGAGACCGTGGTCCTCGCGGGCGAGGCGCATTCCGCCCAGCTCGCGGGCGCCTGGGCGGTGGACGCCACCTTCGACCTGGTCTCGGCCGCACCGGAGGAGGCCGAAGCGGCGGTCCGCTTTCGGCGCGGCTTCATGCTGGGCGACGGCACCGGCGCCGGCAAGGGCCGCCAGGTCGCGGGCATCATCCTCGACAACTGGCTGAAGGGCCGCAAGCGGGCGCTCTGGGTATCGAAGTCCGACACCTTGATCGAGGACGCGCAACGCGACTGGTCGGCCCTCGGCCAGGAGCGCCTGCTCATCCAGCCGCTGTCGCGCTTCCGCCAGGGCACGCCGATCCGGCTCGAGGAGGGTGTCCTATTCGCCACTTACGCCACGCTGCGCTCCGATGCGCGCGAGGAACGGGTTTCGCGAGTCCAGCAGATCGTCGACTGGCTCGGCCGGGACTTCGATGGCGTGGTCGTCTTCGACGAGAGCCATGCCATGCAGAACGCCGCGGGTGGGAACGGCCCGCGTGGTGACGCCGCACCCTCGCAGCAGGGTCGCGCCGGCCTGCGGCTCCAGCACGCCCTGCCCGACGCCCGCGTGCTCTACGTCTCGGCCACCGGCGCCACCACGGTGCAGAACCTCGCCTACGCCCAGCGCCTCGGCCCTTGGGGCGGCGAGGACTTCCCCTTCGCCAATCGGGCAGAATTCGTCGCCGCGATCGAGACCGGCGGGGTGGCCGCCATGGAGGTGCTGGCCCGCGACCTCAAGGCGCTCGGCCTCTACACGGCTCGTTCGCTCTCCTACGACGGCGTCGAATACGAGCTGGTCGAGCACCCGCTCACGCCCGAGCAGACCCGCATCTACGACGCCTACGCGGGTGCCTTCCAGGTGATCCATGCCAACCTTGAGGCCGCGCTCGAAGCGACCGGCGTCACCGGCACGGGCGCGGACGGGGGCAGGAAGACCCTCAACGCCCAGGCCAAGTCGGCGGCGCGTTCGGCCTTCGAGAGTTCCAAGCAGCGCTTCTTCAACCACCTCATCACGGCGATGAAGACGCCGACGCTGATCGCCTCGGTCGAGGCCGACCTCACGGCCGGCCACGCCTGCGTGGTCCAGATCGTCTCGACCGGCGAGGCGTTGATGGAGCGCCGCATCGCGCAAGTTCCGGCCGAGGAGTGGGGCGACGTCCAGGTCGACATCACACCGCGCGAGTACGTGCTCGACTATCTCGCCCACGCCTTCCCGACGCAGCTCTATCAGCCGTTCACCGACGGCGAGGGCAACCTGTCCTCCCGGCCCGTCACGCGCGACGGTCACCCGGTACAGTGCCGCGATGCCGTGCAGCGGCGCGACCGGCTGATCGAGCGCCTGGCCGCGCTGCCGCCCGTGCAGGGCGCGCTCGACCAGATCGTCCAGCGGTTCGGGACCGAGCAGGTTGCCGAGGTGACCGGGCGCTCGCGCCGTATTGTCCGCAAGCGCGGCGACGATGGCGTCGACCGCCTCGCCATCGAAGGCCGGCCCGCCGGGTCCAACCTCGCCGAGACTCAGGCCTTCATGGACGACGACAAGCGCATTCTGGTCTTCTCCGACGCAGGCGGCACCGGTCGCAGCTATCATGCCGACCTCGGGGCCAAGAACCGGCGGCTGCGGGTCCACTACCTGCTCGAAGCCGGCTGGAAGGCCGATACCGCAATCCAGGGGCTCGGCCGCACCAACCGCACCCACCAAGCCCAGCCACCACTGTTCCGGCCGATCACCACCGACGTGCGGGGCGAGAAGCGGTTCACCTCGACCATCGCGCGGCGGCTCGACACGCTCGGCGCCATTACCCGCGGCCAGCGCCAGACCGGCGGCCAGGGCCTGTTTCGCGCTGCAGACAATCTGGAGAGCGACTACGCCCGCGCGGCGCTGCGCCAGCTCTACACCTTGCTGATCCTCGGTCGGGTCGAGGGCTGCTCGCTGCAGCGCTTCGAGGACGCAACGGGGCTGTCGTTGATGACGCGCGACGGCGCGGTCCGGGAGGACCTGCCGCCGATCACGCAGTTCCTCAACCGCGTGCTCGCCCTCACCATCGAGCTGCAGAACCTGCTGTTCGAGGTGTTCGACGGCCTGCTCACCGCTCGCGTGGAGGGCGCGGTCGCAGCCGGAACATACGACCTCGGTCTGGAGACGATCACCGCCGAGAGCCTGCGCATCGTCGAACGCCGGACCGTCTACACCCACCCGGCCAGCGGAGCCGAGACCCAGGCACTGACGGTCGCCCGGCGCGACCGCAACTCCCCGCTCGGCCTGGGCGAGGCACTCGAGCGCGGATCGAAGCCTGGGTCGCGGCTGCTGGTCAACGGCAAGTCGGGCCACGCGGCCGTGCAGGTGCTCGCGCCCAGCATCACGCTCGATGACGGCGAGGTCGAGCGTCGCATCCGGTTGCTCCGGCCAATGGAGCGCCGGGCCATTGCGTTACACGCGCTGGACGGGTCGCACTGGGACGAGGTGGACGAGGCCACCTTCTCGGCCGCTTGGCAGGCCGAGATCGACGGGCTGCCCGAGTTCGTGGAGAGCACCTTCCACGTCGTCACCGGGTTGCTGCTGCCGATCTGGCGGCGGCTGCCCGACGACGGGTGTCGCGTCTACCGGCTGCAGGCTGATGACGGCGAGCGGGTGATCGGACGCCTGGTCTCGCCGGGCTGGATCGCCGACGTGCTCGGGGCGGCCGCGCCCGCGGTCGCGCCGGCCGACGCTTGGACTGCCGTACTAGCCAAGGGCGCAGCGCTGCAACTCGCCGACGGACTGACTGTCCGACGCTCCAGCGTCATGCATGCCAATCGGGTGGAGTTGACCGGGTTCACCGATGGCATGGTCGACCGGCTGAAGGCCATGGGGCTCGTCTCCGAGATCATCAGCTGGAGGCTACACCTGTTCGTGCCGACCAGCGAACAAGGCGAGGGAATCCTCAGCGTCCTGCTCAACCGTCACCCGCTCGCGCGGGTGGTTAACCGCGTCGCGGCCTGAGGTGTCGCCGTGCAGGGCCAGGCTTCCGACCTGGCGCACCGTCTCGCGCGCGATGCAGAGGCGGTGTGCCGACAATATCTTTCCAACGGGCGCCGTGAAGGCCGCTACTGGCTGGTGGGGGACGCCACCAACGCACCGGGGCGCAGCCTCTATGTCCGCCTGCGCGGGCCTGAGTCGGGCAAGGGTGCAGCGGGTAGATGGACCGATTCCGCCACCGGCCAACATGGCGACCTGCTCGACATCATCCGCCTCAGCCGCAACCTCGCCACCGTCGTCGAGGCGATGGACGAGGCGCGCCTGTTCCTCAGCCTGCCGAGGCCGGAACCGCCCAAGCCCATCCCGGCGTCGCGATCGTCGCCCGAGGCGTCACGGCGCCTATACGCCATGGGGCGGTCGATCCGAGGCACGTTGGCGCACGACTATCTTTGCGGGCGCGGCATCACGGCCGACGTGCGGTTGCTACCGCTCCGCTTCCACCCATTCTGCTACTACCAGGCTGCGGAGCATGGACCGCGAGGCGCACGACCCGCCTTGCTGGCGGCCGTCACCGATCTCGCCGGCACGATCACCGGCGTGCATCGCACCTGGCTCGATCCGGCGCAGGCCACCAAGGCGCAGCTGTCGACCCCGCGCAAAGCCATGGGGCAGCTGCTCGGCAATGGGGTCAGGTTCGGAGTGGCGCACGAGGTGCTCGCCGCCGGCGAGGGCCTCGAGACGATGCTGTCGCTGCGCACGGTCCTGCCCATCTTGCCGATGGTCGCCGCACTCTCGTCCAACCACCTCGCGGCACTGCTGCTTCCGACGGGGCTGCGGCGCCTCTACGTTGCCGTGGACGACGACCGCGCCGGCCGACACGCGGTGAAGCGACTGCGCGACCGGGAGGACCTGCGCGGGATCGAGCTCTGCGAACTCGTGCCGACCTTGGGCGACTTCAACGAGGACCTGCGACGCCGGGGGCCGGAGGCGCTGATCGATGCGCTTCAGATGCAGCTCGCCCCGGAGGACGTAACGCGGTTCCTGATTGGTCGACGCCCGGAGGCGATGGCGGGCTGAACGCAGGCTCGTTCACGCCGTGGGTGACGCCCGCATGGTCACCGCGGCTGTCCTGGTCCGGCGAGAGGCCGCCGCCCACGGCCTTCTGAGAGGGCGATTTCGGCCGGAAGCCGCCCGGGCCGGCAACGGCTGCGGTCGGCTTTCTTCCCCTGACGCTGCCCACCCCACACGACAGGTCGCGTGGGGACCCCGGGGCGAGCGCGTCATTCCTCGCGAGGCAAGAAAGCCGTCCTCCGCCGTCCTCCGCTGCGCTTCGGCCGCTCGGGCGAGAGCCCGCGGTGCAAGCCCGTCCCGCTCCCGGCAACGGAAACGCCACGAAGGCCGCGATGGGCGCGGCTTCAGCCTAAGATGGACGACCCCGATGACGGCCGAGCGCGATAGCCACGATTACGAGCCCCCGCACGCCAGCAGCCCTACCGCCCACATCGTCGAGAGTCTCGAACTCCACGGCTACCATCCTGGCCGGGGCGAGCACGATCCCCGGCCCATGCCTGAGCCGCTCACCCTCCAGGGCGCGCTGGCCGACGTATTCGACGCCCTGGTCTCCACCTTTACCGACACGCCGCTCGAACCCGACCTCGAACAGCTCCTCTGGTCGACGGTCAATGTCTTCCACCGCCAGGCCGAGAAAGCGCAGCGCGACCTCGACGACAACGAGGACGCCCAGAAACGCAGTCAGCGCGAGCAGGACGGCTCGGAGATCAAATCGGTGGAACTGGAGCGCCTCCTCGTCGAAGGACAGGACCGCATCGACCGCCGCGACACCTATGAGGCCATGCGCGACCAGGCTGGGGAGCTCTTCGAGCTGCACACCGGCACCACCTGGAAGCCCCACGCCGGGTCGCTCGCCAACCGCAAGGCCATGACCGCGGCGATGATCGACAGCCGCGACTTCATCTCCGCCAAGCGCCGGGCCGAGACCGAGGTGCTAATCCCCAAGGGTGCCAAGATCGCATTCACGGGCGGCATGGAGTGCAACGACCATCGCCGCATCTGGGACGCCCTCGACAAGGTCCACGCCAAGCACGCCGACATGGTGCTGCTACACGGGGGCAGCCCGAAGGGCGCGGAGCTGATCGCGGCGAAGTGGGCCGACACCCGCAAGGTCCAACAGATCGCCTTCAAGCCCGATTGGACCCGGCACGCCAAAGCCGCACCGTTCAAGCGCAACGACGCCCTGCTCAATACCATGCCGATCGGCATCATCGTCTTCCCGGGCAGCGGCGTCAGCGACAACCTGGCCGACAAGGCCCGCAAGCTCGGCATCCCGCTCTTCGACTTCCGCAAGGGAGGTAGCGCGTGAGCGCTTCTCTCGATCTTCGGCACAACACGCTCAATGCGTATATACGGAATGGCCGGGTCCAGTGGAAAGCAGTCACAGCTTTGTTGGCGCGATAAGATCGATCTCGGCATCGGTGAAGCCAAACCTATCCATCATCGAGCGGTGTTCGCTGGACCCTAGGTAGGCTGTTAGCGCATCGTCGACCGCGCGCCTGAAGTCACCGTCCAACTTGCCGAAGCCGAAACAGCCGACCGCGGGCTCTTTCTCATCGGCTGCCACCATGACGACCTCCAACGGAGGTCCGTCGCTTTGCTCGATAAAGCCTCCATGCGCTCGGGCAACGCTTGCATAGGCGTGCGCGCGACCGTCCAATACGGCTCGCGCAGCCTCGCCGTAAGTCTCGAAGATCAGGATACGATCGGACCGCACACCGAACTCGACGGCGGAGCGGTGCTGGATCTGGTCGCGGATGACGGCAAGCATGCATCCTTGGATCCGGGCGACTGTCCGGTAACCAGTCAGTCCTATGGGATTTCCCTTGGCTACAAGCAGTCCATCAGGCAGTGCCCAAATAGGCCGACTAAACGCGGCAACCTGGCGGCGCTCCTCGGTTGCAAAGAGGCCCGTAGTCATTCGCCAGCGACCGTCAACGAGTCCCGGTAGGAGCTGTGCGAACTCGGCCTCCACCAGTTCGACCTCATGCAAACCGACCATTTCCAGAACTTGCCGCGCGAGTTCGACGTCGCAGCCGGTAACGGTTCCGGCATGATCCCGGTAGTTGAACGGGGGTTCGATCAGGTAGGCGAAAGCAGTCATTAGTACTGCATAGCACGAATTGATCGTACTTTGCCGATGACTCGGAGGCGGTCATTCGATGCGTTCAGGAAGCGGGTTGCGATCAGCTAAAGCTTGTCCGCTGGCCACAACTTGTGTCGCATCCGACGTTTCTATGAACGGCGATGAGAGTTGGGCGTCGCCCTTCGGGCCGGGCTCGTCGGCTTCGCTCGAACCGGCTTTGCCGTTTCGCCCCTCACGGGCTCGATCCCTGACGCGGGGGTGGAGCGCGACGCCCCGCTCCGGGTGGAGCGGGGCGCGGGTGGACGGCCTCATCGCCGGAGCCCGCCTCGCAGTGTGGCCGTGTTGCTGACCCGCGCCCACAGCAAGGGCGGCAAGGATCGGATCGTCAGCGGCGGATCGGGCTCGCCGACCGTCGTGCAGCACCATCGAGGTTTCCTTGGGACCGACCCGACAGAGGCTGCCAGGAAGGGAGCCAGGTCTCTTCGGTATCGGCCTGCTGAGGCCTGCGTCGGAAGAATGCTGTTGGCCGACCCGGGGTGTCCCTCGTGCGGAGCGTGTCGCCATTGCGTCTCCCTGGGCTGTCCGGGAACGCTTCGCACACGACCTCTCGTGGCTTGATCTGGCCGAAGGACGGCTGCGCCTCGATCGACTTGCCGCAACGGCGTCCGTCAACTTTCTTCCCCTGCGGGACCACCCCAGGCGACAAGTCGCCCGGGGACCCCGGATCCCGCATTCCTCGCGAGGCAAGGAAGCCGCCTCCCGCCGTCCTCCGCTTCGCTGCGGCCCTTAGTCCGCCCCCTCGCGCAGGCGCGACGGGGGCCCCGTCCGTCGGGTGCGTCGTCGATCGCCTCCGGCCTCAAGATCGCCATCGAGGCCGCGATGGGCGCGGACCCGGTAGACAGGCAGGAGACTTCATCATGGCGACCATCGGCACCTTCACCAAGTCGGGCGACACCTTCACGGGCTCGGTCAAGACCCTCAGCATCAACGCCAAGGCCACCATCAAGGCGGCCGACAAGGGCAGCGACAAGGCTCCCGACTACCGCGTCTTCTCCGGCTCCACCGAGTTCGGGGCGGCCTGGAAGAAAACCTCCAACGAGGGCCGGGCCTACCTCTCGGTCAAGCTCGACGACCCGAGCTTCCCGGCTCCCATCTACGCCACCCTGGTCGAGGGCGAAGACGAGGGCAGTTACAGCCTCATCTGGTCCCGCCGCAACGGCGACTGACCAACCCGGCAAGGCCCCGCTCCACCCGGAGCGGGGCCTTGCCGCGCTGAAGCTCAGGGTATCTCCACGATGCCGCACAGCACGCCGCCCGGCGTGCCGTCGTCGTTGGCAAGCGGGAGGTAGAGCCGGGCGACGCGTCGCCGTCGCCCTTCCAAACGGATCTCGTCCTCGATCAGCACCGGCCGGCCCGTCTCGATCGCAGACCGCGCCTCCTGTTCGGCGTCGCCGCGAACCGGGGCCAGGTCGCGCGCCGGCGCTCCCGCGAGTGCCAAGTCGTAAAGGGAGTCGACTTCGGCTCCGCTGCTGGCGATGCTGAGGGTATCGTCGTCGCCTCGCTCTCGCATGAGCAGGACCGTCAACGGCGCTAGATCGGCCAGGCGGTCAGGGTGGAGCGCACTCGCGGGTGGCAGTGCCACCCCCTGACGATGGGAGTCCCAGAGCCGCATCAACCGCCCGAGCTTGGGGTGTCGTTGCTCGATCAGCGTCATCGTGCCCTCCGTCCAGGTCCTCTCATCTAACCAGATTTTCTGATAACCCGTAAATCCGCTTACTGGCCCTGTCGGTCCCACGATCGCCGACAGGGCGAATGCCCAAGACACTCCGCTCACCTAGACAGCTGCGCTTGATCGACCTCATCGTGAAGCAGCGGCAGCGCGCCGGTCTCAGCCAGGCGCAGCTTGCCGACAGGCTCGGTCGATACCAGTCCGTCGTCTCGTCAATCGAGAGCGGCGGTCGCCGCATCGACGTCGTGGAGTTACTGGACATCGCCGAAGCCACCGGTCTCGATGTCCATGCGCTGGTGGACGCGCTCATCGCCACGCCGAAAGCCTCGCAGAAGTGATTGCGGGTAGCTCGGCCGGTCTTTGCGACGATTTAATTTCATGCTTGGTGGCTCTGGCCTTCGACGATCCGGTCTCGTGTAGTCTGCAAGCATCTATTAACGATTGACAAGGGATGCGCCTGCTATTGCGAGTCCTGGCTGAGCGCGTGAGCGTTTCGCTTCGTGAGCCATGCGGAGCACTGCCATGACCGAGACCGCTGGACCGATTGCCGCCTACCTGTATGCGCTCAGCCTTGATGGTCCGGGTCTCGCCTGGGAATACCTGCGGCGCAACAGCGGCTACATGGCCGATTGGCACCGGCACGGCCGAGCCCGGACTCAGGCGGCGGTGGCCCGTGCCGGCCGCCGTGCCGAGCCATGGGGGTTGCGATCTCCTGGAAGATCCGACGCTCGATGCCCGCTCGGCGGAACCCGTCTGGCATCCTGATCCCGACCCTTTGGTCGCGTTCGCGCCCGCCATTGTCGACGCGGCTGAGCCCTTCAGCCTTTGGTCGCTGCCCGGACGCAAGAGCCTGGTCCATGACGGCCGTCGTCTTCTGATGCGCAGCATGCTCGGGCGTCGTGCCTTTCGTGTCGCCGTCTCGCTCTCGCTGAGCGAGGGCATGCCCTTCGCCTATGCCGCGCCTGCCGGACCCCGTGGCAGGCGGAACCTACAAGCCGCTGCCGAACTCGACGCCGCGCTGGCCAGGGCGCCGCCGACGACACGCAAGCTACCGGTGACCCGCAGTGACGTGGTGCATATGCGTTCGCTCCAGGCTCTGGACGCCGAGCGCGACGGCGGCTCGGAGCACGACATCGCGGCGCTCGTCTTCGGCGCCTTCGCCAAGCCTGAGAGCTGGAACGACAGCGCCGTCCGCGCCAACGTCCGCTACCTGCTCGACCATGGCCGTCGCTGCCGCGACGGAGGCTATCGCGACCTCCTCTACCCGAAGCCGCCGAAGCTGAAAGCCGCAAAGCCGTAAGGAGGAGGAATCCGGCGCGCGCCGAACCTCCCTGCAAAGACGTCCCCACCTCGTCCAGCTTGCCACCACCGCGCGGCGACCCTGCCGCGCCCGACCCGGTCGGATGGAGACGGACGCGATGACCCAGGCTGCGATCAAGGCCCCCATGGCCCGAGAGGCCGCGACCCGGTCCGCCTCGCGCTATCTCTGCAACGACGAAGCGGCCGAGTTCCTGAAACTGTCGCCGCGTACGCTCGAAAAGCAGCGTGTGATCGGCGGCGGGCCGAAGTTCCGCAAGTTCGGCCGCCGGGTCGTCTACGCCATCGAGGACTTGGAGAGCTGGGCCAACGCCCGGTCCTGCGACACCACCTCGGACCCGAACTACTCGGCAGTGACGCGCTGAGCGCCGCTCCGATGACCGCGGCCGTGGCACACCACCGCCCTCGCTCCGAACGCGAGCAGCTCGACCTGTTCCGAGCGCTGCCGGGCGACCTTGCGGCGCGCGACGCCCAGGACCTCATGGCCTATCCCTTCTTCAGTTTGGCCAAGTCGCCGCGCGTCCGCCCGATCGACTTCCGCATGGGCAAGATCGCGATCCGGGTCGAGGCCGTGCCCGAGCACGGCATGGCGACCATCTGGGACGCCGACGTACTGATCTGGGCGGCCTCGCAGATCGTCGAGGCGCGCGACCGGGGATGCCGCCCCTCCCGACTAATGGCGGCAACCCCTTACGAGATCCTGACCTTTGTCGGCCGCGGCACCTCGGCGCGCGACTACGACCGGCTCAAGGCCGCGCTGGACCGGCTGCAATCCACCACGATCGCGACCTCGATCCGCCAGCCGACCGAGCGGCGCATGCACCGCTTCTCCTGGATCAACGAGTGGAAGGAGCGGGCCGATGCACACGGCCGCCCCCAGGGCATCGAGTTGATCCTGCCCGACTGGTTCTATGCCGGCGTACTGGACGACGCGCTCGTGCTCACCATCGACGAGGCCTACTTCGACCTCACCGGCGGCGTCGAGCGCTGGCTCTACCGCCTGGTGCGCAAGCACGGCGGGAGGCAGGTGGGCGGCTGGGGCTTCGACCTGCGTCACCTGCACGCCAAATCCGGCAGCCTGTCGCGCTTCACCAACTTCGCCTGCGACGTGCGCGAGATCGTGCGCCGCCAGGCGCTGCCCGGCTATCGCCTCACCCTGGAGCGCCTGGTCGGAGGGATCGAGCGCCTCGTCTTTGTCGCGATCGAAACCGGTTCGTCCGAACGCCTCTCACGCGGCCTCGGCGCTGCCACCAGCCCTGTGGATAAGCTGTGAATAGCCTCGTGCTATCGGAGGCGGCGACTATCGTGCCATCGGAGGCGCGCGACTCGTGCTATCGGAGGCAGAAACGTGGCCTAAGTCATTGGACCACAACACCGATCCGGCCTTCTAACTTCTCTAACTTAGAATCCTACGGATTCTCTCTAACGGAGGCCGCCCGACCGGCCCCTGTTGAGAACGTGAGTCGGCATCGCCGCCGGGAAGAGGAAAGACGCAGCTCTCCCGAGGAACGCCGCTCGCGTCGGCCAGCCTCTGCGCGGTCCGCGCATCCTGACCAACGGCAGACGCGGGCTACGCGGGTCCATCCATGCCGGACCTGTCCGGATCCCTTGGTGATGCCATGATCGTCGCGCTCCTCAACCAGAAGGGCGGCGTCGGCAAGACGACGCTCTCCCTCCACCTCGCTGGCGAGCTGTCGCGCTCCGGCGCTCGCGTGCTGCTGATCGACGCCGACCCGCAGGGCTCCGCCCTGGACTGGGCCGAGCAGCGCGTGCGACACGGCCTGGAGCGTCGCTTCGGCGTCGTCGGCCTCGCCCGCGAGAGCCTTCATCGCGAGGCCACGGCACTCGTGCAGGGGGTCGACCACGTCGTCATCGACGGTCCGCCGCGGGTGACGGGCATCGCGCGCTCGGCGCTGCTCGCGGCCGACCTGGTACTCGTGCCCGTGCAGCCGTCGCCGCTCGACGGCTGGGCCTCGGCCGAGATGCTGCGCCTGCTCGACGAGGCGCGCGTGTTCCGCCCGGAGCTGCGCGCCCGCTTTATCCTGAACCGCTGCGCCGCGCGCACGGTCATCGCGCGCGAGACCGCCGCCTCGCTCGCCGACGGGCAGCCGCCGGTGTTGTCCTCGCGCATCGGCCAGCGCGTCGCCTTCGCCGACGCGGCGAGCACCGGCCGGCTCGTCGACGAGGCCGATGGTGCCGACGCGGCCGCGCGGGAGATCGCCGCGTTCGGCCTCGCCGTGACGGAGGCGCTGTCGTGAGCGGCCGTGACACGAGGCCGGTCTCGTTCGCCGCACGCCCGCGCGATCCCGAAGCATGGGTCCGTGCGCCCGAGCCCGGCCCGACGCCCGCCACCGGCAAGGCCCATGTCTACACCGCGCGCCTGACGATCGACGTCACCACGGCTCTGCGCGGCCGCATCAAGGTCGCGGCGTTCACGCGCGGCCTGACGGTCGCCGACATGCTCCGCGCCATGCTGGAGCAGAGCTTCCCCGAATCGCGCGGAGACGCATCATGAGCCAGGGCCTCACGCGGGTCACCGTGCTGTTCGTCCGCGACCGGGTGAACGACCGCGTGCGCTTCGGCGCACCGGCCGGCGAGCGGATCATCGACCGGCGCTGCAAGCTCGACCTGTTCGCGCCCGGCGCGGTGTTCAGCTACGTCCAGTGGCGCGCCAATCCCTACGGGACCGAGCGATGGCGGCTCTGGGTGCTGCAGGCGGCCACGCCCGGCGAGCGGACCGAAACAGTCCCAGGCATCGCGCCCGGTGCGCACATCTGGCTGAGCGCTGGCGGCATGGCCCCCGTCACCCGCGCGTTGGCGCTCATCGACGACATCGAGGCGAAGTCCCTCGATCCGGCGTCGCTGCCGGAGCACTACTGGCGCACCGCGCACAACAGGATCGCCGCCGGGCTGGCGCCGCGCGTCTACGCGCCGGCCGAACAGGCCGAACGTCGCCGGCGGGGCGGCCTGCTGTGATCGGCCTCGACCTCTCAGTGCGCCGTGCCGCGACGGTCTACGTCGCGGTGGTCGGCGCCGGACTCGTCGTCGCCTCGGCGGCCGACGTGTG
>JAABUT010002614.1_pt1 | contig 16958 bp, 20 predicted proteins | sample 5559281 | NCBI WGS metagenome assembly JAABUT01 (sample SAMN10711880, study PRJNA513359) | rock metagenome | isolation source: Antarctica rocks | place: Antarctica: Victoria Land, Ricker Hills nord | collected 2016-01-04 | reverse complement strand
ACCCATCGACCCACCTCCGGCAATGTTCATGGCCCGGTGGTTCACCCTGTACGCCATCACCTCCGCAGACTGGGGCGGCAACTGGTGGGAGAGCCTGGACTGGCGAGTCGTCCGATCCTGGCGGGCGGCAGAGGCGCCCAAGGCAGCGAGCACGCTCCCTGAATGACGAGCACACGTAGGGCCGGTTGTTCGAACCAACGGCCCGCCGCCAGTGGGGCTTGCCGAGCACGGTCGGCCCTCGATCGCTGAGGGGCCGGCCTTGCTCCGCCGCGGAAAAGCACACAGGCGGTCGACGCTGACCTGAGGCGGACTGCTCACCCGCAGGTCAGACAGAAGATCGGGTCCTGTTTCTCGGTGAAGACGAGCTGTTCGGGTGGGACGGTCAGGCGAAGGTGCTGCCCGCTGACCTCGACGAGGGCGGCCAGGGTGGTGTCCGGGCCGACAGGATCAACCGGTGAGAATGCTCCGCTGCCATGCCCCGGGCCGTTGCCCGGTCGCGTTGCGGAAGAACACCGAAAAGCTGGACGCGTCGAGGAAGCCCAGTTCGGCGGCACATCTGGCGGCGGTGAACCGGTCGTGCGCGAGCAGCCGTTTGGCTTCGAGAACGACCCGGTCGACGATGAAGGTCTTCGCCGTCCGGCCGGTCACCTGCTGAACCGCTCTCGACAGCGTGCGCGGCGCATAACCCAGGGCCCCTGCGTAGTAGCCGGCGTCGTGGTGAACGCGGAAGTGGGCCTCGACGCTCGAGCGGAACAAGCGGAACGTCGTGTTCTCCGAGCGAGCCCCGACCTGGGGCGGTCTCAGCCGGGCGATGAGCGCCGACACCAGGATCTCGGGCAGCTCCGTCCTCGAACCGGTCAGCGCCACGGATGCCTCGAGCCGAAGGTGCTCCATCGCCGCCGCGACGAAGCGCCACTCGTCGCCCGGGACGCTCCAGCCCGCGAGCAGATCCGTAGCTGCGACGAGTTCACGGGTTGCCTGTGTGACCGGGACAGTCGGGATGAACAGCACGAGATGCCCGGCCACGTCAGCCATCTCATCCCACCGGTGCACCGCACCAGGTGCGATCCACACCGCGGACCGTGCAGTGAGCGGATAGCTCGCGAAGTCGATCGAGACCGAGCCGTGCCCGGCATCGATGACGGCGAGGACGTGGAAATCGGCACGCTGTGTTCCGCCGTCGTTGAGAGTGCGGAGGCGGCCGAAGGTCATCACCTCAACCGCCCTGACGACCCCATCCACAGGCTGGTAGCTCATCTGCCGGATCACAGGCACGTGTCCAGTTTTCACTAACCGCGGTCCATTCGGATCGATGCGCCGGCAACCGTCACGCGATGCAATGGATTCAGAGCGGAACCGCTCTCGAACATCCCCATCGAAGGAACGAACATGCCCACGATCGATCAGCACGTCCTGCCCGCTTATGACCACCGTCCCGGGACGGGTCCCACTCTGGTCTTCCTCCACTACTGGGGCGGTTCCGCCCGCACCTGGAACCTCGTCACCGACCACCTCGGCGACCGCGGCGTGCTCACCCTCGACCTCCGCGGGTGGAGCCGCTCCAGCGACCTCCCCGGCCCCTACACGCTGCACCAGCTCGCCGACGACACGCTCGCCCTGGTAGCCGACGCCGGAGTCGATGACTACGTGCTCGTCGGTCATTCGATGGGCGGCAAGGTCGCTCAGCTCGTCGCCGCGACCCGCCCCGCCGGCCTCCGCGGACTCGTCCTGGTCGGATCCGGGCCGGCCAAGCCACCGGCGGAGATCACGCCCGAGTACCAGGAGGGTCTGTCCCACGCCTACGACAGCGACGAGTCGACGGCCGGAGCGCGCGACCACATCCTCACCGCGACTCCGCTCAGCGGCGAGCTCAAGGCCCAGGTCGCAACGGACTCCCGGTCGAGCACCGACGCGGCCCGCAGCGAGTGGCCGCTGCGCGGCATCGCCGAGGACATCTCGGAGCAGACCCAGCTGGTGAACGTCCCGACCCTCGTCATCGCCGGCGAGAACGACCACATCGAGCCGGTCGAGGTGCTACGCCACAACCTGCTCCCGTACCTCTCGCATGCGGAGTTTATGGTGATCCCACGCACGGGGCACCTCATCCCCCTAGAGGCTCCAGCAGAGCTGGCCGACGCCATCTCCCACTTTTCGCCGGCCACCTGACCCGGGCAGTGTGAGAACTTCCGTCCTGGGAGATCTCGACGCCTACCCGGCGTCGAGATCTTTCAGAAGATCCGTGTCGAGGAAGAGTTGCTTCCCGGCCGATCATGCGGGATGCAAAACTGCCTGGTGCCCGGGAATGCCAGCGCTCACTGCCAATGAAGGACGGTGGGGTAGTTGATCGCCACGCGGGCCTGGAACTTGTCAGGCGGGCTCGGACGTATCGAAGTAGTCACCGTGTTCGAGGTCGTCGAGAAGGGTCCAGTGGTTTGGCCGCCATCCGAGCAGCTGCTGGGTGTGCTGGCTAGAGACGGGCGAGTCCGTGCTGAAAACGACGGCCATGAACGGGTTGCCGAAGTGATCTGCTGCATTGTTGGCGGTGACGGACCTGGCTGGTAGGCTAAGCTTCTCGCCGATCTTCTCGGCGATGCTCCTGAAGGGGATGGCCTCTTCGGCCGCGGCGTGGAGCACTTGGCCAGCGGGAGCCTTCTCGAGGGCGAGGCGATACAGGTTGGCCGCGTCGAGGCGATGCACGGCTGGCCAGCGGTTCGAGCCGTCGTCGACGTACGCCGAGATGCCGGTGGCGCGAGCAGAGGAAATCAGCATCGGGATGAACCCGTGGTCACGCGGCCCGTGAACGGTGGGGGCCAATCGGAGCACCACGGCGCGCACGCCTCGCTCGGCGTAGTCGAGACAGGCCTGCGCGCCCGGGATGCGCAGATTGCCGATCGAGTTGGGGTCAGGGGCGTCGAGTTCGCTCGCGACCTGGCCTGCGGGCAGCACCAGCGTGCCGGACGTGGTCACGAGTGGCTTACCGGTGCCGACGAGCGCGTCGCCGAGAGCTTGGATCGCGGCGACCTCGCGTCGGGTGATGTCCTCGGGATCGCTGAAGTCACCGGCGATGGCCATGTGGATGACGCCATCAGCCCGCGAGGCGCCGGCATGGAGGCTGTCAAGGTCGTCTACCGACCCTCGAAGCGGTGTTGCTCCGAGTGCCTCCAGCCGGGCCGCTGCGGCGTCCGAGCGCGCAAGGCCGGTGACGGTGTGGCCGGAGCCGATGAGTTCAGAAACGATGGCGGGACCGGTCTGGCCGGTACCACCGGTGACGAACAGGTGCATTTTCTCTCCTCAAGGGCTCGCAGAGCCCGTAGCGTCATGATGTGACAACAGTGTAGCGTCACTCTATGACACAACCGAGGTGGCGTCACAAAGTGACACCACGGGTACCCTTGTCGTCATGCCCCGTAGTGGCGCTGAAGCGCGTGACCGACTTGAGCGCGCCGCTCTCGAGCTCTACAGTGAACGCGGCTACGACCAGACCACGATCGCCGACATCGCCGCCAAAGCCGGGGTCACGCAGCGCACCTTCTTCCGACACTTCACCGACAAGCGCGAGGTGCTCTTCAACCTCGAGGACAGTCAACAAAAGGCGCTCACCCGGGCACTCGCCGACGTACCGACCAAAGTGCCGCCGCTGGCGGCGATGCTCCAGGCGTTCCGCTCGATGGCCCCCATCCTCGAAGACAACCGCCCAGGCGCCGTGGCGCGTCACCGCGTCATCAGTGAGACCCCGGCACTGCGTGAGCGAGAGCTGATGAAGGAAGCGGCTTTGGCCACGATCGTCGCCGACGCGCTACAGAAGCGCGGACTTCCCGAATGGAGCGCCACGCTCCTGGCCCAAGTCGGTACCGCCGCATTGGGGCACGCGATCCACACATGGGTAGCCGACCCATCCAGCGATGTAGACGTCCTCATCGTCCAAGCCTTCGCTGAACTCCGCGACTTCTCCCGATACTGAAACAACACCGGACTCTGGCCATCCAGCGTCAACGTTGGCTGACGCGGTCCAGGGACAAGCTGCAGACTTACGAGAATCCTTAGCCCGGGGCTTTCACGGGTGAGGTGATCGTGGTTCGTGTCGCACCACCTGGAAGGTGCCTTCCTCTCGTGGTCAGATCAGGTCTCAGCAACCATGATTTTCCTACGGAGGCAGGCACTTTCGTCATCTCACACGCCGCAAACCCGCACCACAGACGGCACTACTCGCGGATTCGGGTCCGAACCGTGCGTGCGCCTCATCGACGCACACGGATCAAACGAGCCGCGAGGGCGTCACGGGTCGCGGTGCTGGCATCCTGCGTTTGCAGGCGTGGAGCTCGCGCCTGAGACTGTGGCGGCGTCTGATCAGCCTGTCGCCCGGTAGGTGGCAGCGGCGATGTCGACGAACGACCGGGTGAGTGGACCGTCGTTGCCGGTGTTCCAGGCGACGACCAGCCGGCTGGGTGGCATGTCGGTCAAGGGGACGCAGGTGAGGCCGTCGGGGAGCGCGTGTCCGAGCGGGGTCAGTCCGATGGTGTCGTTCCAGAGCACGGCCTGCAGGCATTCGTGGATGGTGCGCACGATCGGACGGTCGCGGAGCTCGCCCATTCGCTCCATGCCGTTCCAGTAGGCGCGCCAGAGAGGATCAGTTCCGTCCGGTAGCTGGAACCACCGACGATCGGCGAGATCGCGCAGCTGCAGGGTGTGACGGCTCGCGAGCGTGTCGGCGTCGCGCAGCACCACTCCGACCGGATCGGAGCGCAGCACGTGGGTGCTGATTCCGGTGTCGTCAAACGGCGTCCGGGTGAGCGCGACGTCGACGCGACCGGTGCGCAGCCCGGCGGTCGGATCGGTGAAATCGGCTTCGCGGATGCGCACCCGGACGGTGGGATCTTGGTGACGGAATGCGTCGGCTAGGTGGGTTCCCGCCTGGTCGGCGCTGTCCGCCAGAACTCCGACGGTGAGGGTGGCCGGCCCGGCTGCGGCGCTCACCCGGGTGCGGATGTGCTCGGACTGCTTCAGCAGGGTGTTCGCCTCGTCGTACAGCACGTCGCCGACCGCCGTGAGGGTGACGCCGGTCGAGGTCCGGTTCAGAAGTACGACGCCGAGCTCGGCTTCCAGTGCCTTGATGGCCCGGCTCAACGGCGGTTGGGTCATGTGCAGTCGGGCGGCGGCGCGGCCGATATGGCGCTCCTCGGCGACGGCCACGAAGTAGCGCAGCGCACGCAAGTCCATACCGTCAGGGTATCGGGTGGACGCGATTGGACTTGGACACGTGGGGCTGGTTCGCAGTGGACTGGGACGGTGCAGTCGGTCGGCGGAAGCCGGCCGCTATCGAGGAGTCTTCATGACCGAATACACGCACCCCGAGCCCATCGTTCAGATCTCGGACATTCAGGAGCTCGAACATGACCTCGTGGTCATTCCGAGCCGGCGTGTGCAGCTGGTACCCAACATCGGGGTCATCGGCGGTTCGGAGTCCGTTCTGGTCGTTGACACCGGGATGGGTCCGCGCAACGCGGAGAAGGTCCTCGCGTTCGCGACCGAGTACGCCAAGGGTCGGAAGCTGTACCTGACCACCACGCATTTCCATCCCGAGCACGCCTTCGGCGCGCAGGCGTTTGTCGGCGAGGCGACATTCCTGGTCAACCGATCCCAGGCCGACGACCTGGCCACCAAGGGGCCCGGCTACATCGAGATGTTCCGCGGCCTCGGTGCCCCGGTCGCTCGGCAACTAGAAGGCGTCGAGCTCGCCACCCCGGACCTCGTCTACGACGACGCCTACGAGCTGGACCTGGGAGGCCGAATCGTGCAGATGCGCGCCACCGGCCGCGCTCACAGCAAGGGCGATCAGGTGATCACCGTGCCCGACGTGGGCGCGATGTTCACCGGCGATCTTGTGGAGTCCGCCCAGTTCGCGATCTTCCCCTGGTACCCGCCGTACGAGACCGACGTGTCCGGCGTGCGATGGCTGTCGGTCATGGAGCGACTGGCGGCCCAGACCCCGCGCATCGTGGTCCCCGGTCACAACGACGTCGGCGGTCCGCAACTACTCGCCGACGTCCGCGACTACCTCGGGCTGCTGCGTGACGAGACTTGGGTACGCCGGGACTCCGCGATGACCGAGGACACGATCATCGAGGAAGTCCGAGCCGTGATGATCGAACGGCACCCCGACTGGGACGGGCAGGAATGGATTGCTCAGGGCGTGCAGTGCCTGTGCACAGAGCACGCGGCGTGAACACCCGACGCGACCGTGGGATCGCGGCCTACGCGCGGATCTTCGACATCGCCGAAGGGGAGGTCGTTCACGCCGTCGCCTCCCGGGTCGGGCCGGTTTTTGCCGGCGAAGCACTCGAGGCGGCCGGCGGCGATGCCTGGTCGAACCCCGCCCTCACCGGGCGGGAACGCAGCATCGCCATCATCACCGCCCTCGCAGCTCAGGGCGTGTCCGGCGACCGTCTGAGCACTCACCTGCAGTTGGCGGCACAGGAGCGCCTCGACTACGACGCGCTGACCGCTCTGATGACGTTGCTCGCCGGCTACCTCGGTTATCCCCGCGCGTCTCTTGCGATGGAGGCCGTCCACGGGTGGGCGCGGTCGCCGCGAGCCGGTAGCGGCTGAGCAAGGTGACGAACCGTACGTCAAACGAGCACCGCGATCGCCGATCCGGTAGCGCCTGAGCGCCTCCCCGGTCTCGACATCGACGTCCCGGACGACGAGGTTCGGATCGAAGAGTTGACTTAGGCATTGCCGCGGTCCGTGATGACGTGCTGGTTGGGGTGCCCAGGTGCCTACCGTGTGGAGTAGGTGGTCGACTGGTCACGATCCCATCGGCCAGAGGTGCGCACAAATCTGAGCGAAGTCAGGTCGCGGCCGACAATCGGGCACGCTTTGAGCCCCGCGATGTTTCGAGACGATGCGTTATCGCGCGCTTCTTCGACCGCGACCCGACCCCGGCAGGTTGATCTGTGCGGAGAAGCAAGCGTGGTTTGCGGCGAGCAGCCCAGGCATCACACAGTTAACCTCATGAGGTCGTTCTTCACCCATCTGCGCAGGAATGAATTCGCCGCGGTTCAGTTGTCGGTGTGGTTGACGCTGAGGTTGCCGACGACGTTGAGGAGTTCGAGTTTTTCGACGGCTGCTGTTCCGGGTGGAGGTGTGAACCAGAGCAGGCGTTGGGTGCCGTCCTCGCTGAGCAGGTTGAGGCAGTTGAGTTCGATTTCGCCCAGGGTTGGGTGGATGAGGCGTTTGCGGTCTGAGCGGCGGACAGCGACGTCTCGTCGTGCCCACAGGGCCGCGAATTCGGCGCTTTCGGTTTGGAGCCGGCCGATCAGGTCGGAGACGAGCTGATCGGCGCCCAGACGCGCGGTGACCGCTCGCAGGTCGGCGACGAACACGCGTGATTGGTGGGCGTGTTCGTCGGGGTGGTAAAGCTGGCGCGCTTCGGGTTCGGTGAACCACTGGTAGATGAAGCTGGCGCGTATTCCTGAGCTGTGTTTGGGCCAGCCCAGAAGTGCGGCCGCCATCCGGTTCTGCACGAGTGTCACGCTGAGGTCGCTGATGATCTGGGCCGGTGTCGAGGTGAGCCGGTCCAGCAGGTCGAGCATTCCGGGGTGGACGTGAGCGTTCGGGCCCCCGGGGGGCGGTAGCGGGCGGCCGGCCAGGTAGTAGAGATGGTTTCGCTCGTCCAAGGTCAGGTGAAGGGCCCGGGCGAGTGCGGCGAGCATCTGTTCCGAGGGCTGGGCCCCGCGGCCCTGTTCGAGCTGGGCGTAGTAGTCGACGGAGGCCCCCGCCAGGGTCGCAACTTCGTCACGCCGCAGTCCCGCGACACGGCGTCGCTGGCCGTGCTGTAAGCCCAGGTCGTGCGGATTGAGCCGATCCCGTCGCGACTTGAGGAAGCCACCCATCTCGACCAGGTCCATCCGATCATTGTGGGCCCGCGACCGGCGGTATAGCCAAGTGACGCCATCACCACGTCAGCTCTGCGGTGACACCGTGCCAGCGCGTCGGCGAACGCCGTCCGGACCGCGGGTTCTCCGCGACAGACGCTGCGTGAACCTGGTGCTGGCGTCACCAGTACAGACGTCGCCTAGCTCACCGCCCGATGCCCTGGAAGCGTCGATGACGCCAACGAGCGCCGAAATGAGGATGTGGGCTGTTTCATGAACGGGTCGGAGGTTGCGATTGTCACGGGCGGGTCGCGTGGGATCGGGCGGGCTGTCGCCGAGAGGCTGGCCAGTGACGGGGTCGCGGTTGCGATCACCTACGCAACGTCTTCGGAGTCGGCCCACGAGATCGTGCAGACCGTTGAGCAGGCTGGCGGCCGGGCGGTGGCGATTCGTGCCGCCGTGGCCGACGCCGGGCAGATGGATGCCCTGTTCAGTCAGGTTGAGTCCGAGTTCGGTGGCATCGATATCGTTGTCACCTCGGCTGGGATCATGAGGCCGGCGCTGATGGTTGAGGCTACGGACACGGACTTCAGCGACCACGTTTCTGTCAATATCCGGGGCACCTTCAACGCTCTGCGTGAGGCCGCCCGGCGGATCCGCGACGGCGGGCGAATCATCACATTCTCCAGCACCACTCTGGCGTTAAATGCACCCGGTTATGGCATCTACAACGCCACCAAAGGCGCCGTCGAAGGACTGACCCGGGTTCTGGCCAAGGAGTTGGGGCACCGCGGGGTGACAGTGAACGCAGTTGCCCCGGGCCCCGTCGAGACGCAGTTGTTCCTCGCCGGCAAAACCAAGGCCGACGTGGAGCGGCTTGCCAGTCTCGCCCCGCAACACCGTATCGGGCAGCCCGTCGACATCGCTGATGCCGTGGCTTTGCTCGTCTCGGCTGACGCCGGGTGGATCAACGGCCAGATCGTTCGAGTCAACGGAGGAGTCGCATGAGCAACCCCGTGCACAACCGTCTTCAGCAGGTGATCGTGGTCACCGGCGCTGGGTCTGGACTGGGCCAGGCCGTTGCAGAAAAGCTGGCCTTGGCCGGCCATATCGTTTACGCCGGGATGCGCGGCCTCGCGGCACGCTCAGCGGAGCGCGCCGCGGTCGCAGAACAGTTCGCGACCCAGAATGATGTCACGCTGCGCCCCCTCGAGCTGGATGTGTTGTCCGACAGCGGCGGCCGCGCCGCCATCGACCAGGTGCTCTTCGAGCAGGGACGTATCGACGTGCTGGTCAACAACGCCGGCATGCTGATGTCCGGCGTCGCTGAAGCGTTCACTGCTGATCAGTTCCTGACGATTCTGGACACCAACGTCGTCTCCTGGCTGCGGATGAATCGGGCGGTGCTGCCGGTGATGCGACGCCAAGGCGCCGGAACGCTCGTCTACATCAGCAGCACTACCGCGCACATCGTGGAACCGTTCATGGCCACCTACATCGCCAGTAAGGCCGCTGGTGAAGCGTTCGCCGAGTCGATCGGCTTCGAGGTCACCCCGTTCGGTATCGACACCATCATCGTGGTGCCCGGCGCGTTCACCCAGGGCACCCAACACTTCGCCCACACCACCGCCCCGGCCGAGTCCGCGGTTGTAGCCCAGTACGGCGACCTCGCCGCCGCGGTGGCCGAGATTCCCGCGCGGCTGGAGGCAATCGACATCGCCCGCCAAGGCCACACCGCCGACGTCAGCTCGGTCGGCGACGCCCTCGTCAACATCTTGCGCCAGGCCCGCGGCACGCGGCCGCGGCGAGTAATTGTTGATGCCCAGCGCAAGGGAGTCGAGGACATCGACACGGTGAGGACCGACCGTCAGCGGGCCTTCTTCACTGCCCTCGGCATCGACCACCTCATCGACCTTCCTGATCGCCCCTAGCCCACCGCTTCATGCCACCGCTATTCAGCCATCAGTAGCACCACGACCAAGGAGACCAGCGTGCCCGATTCACTCCACCAGCTCGTCGAGACGTTCTACCGAGCGTTCTCCGGCGACTCCGAGCTCCTCGACGGGGTCGTGACCCCTGATTGGGAAGACATTCCGCTCAACCCCGGTCAGGGACCAGGCCCGGACGGCATCAAACCCATGATCAAAGGATTCGGAAAGTCGTTCACCGACTTCGAGATCGTCGTGCATGACGTGATCGATGGGCGCGGGTCCGACGGCAACGGCAAGGTCGGTGCCCGCGCGGAAATGCGCGGCACGCACACCGGTGAGCTGTTCGGTATTCCCGCGACGGGCCAGGCCGTCAGAATCCCAATCCATGAGTTCCATGACGTCCGCGACGGGCGCCTGGCGCGGACGTGGCACCTGGAAGACTGGTTCGGTTTCTTCAACCAGGTCGGTCAGGCCCCGCACATCGGTCAGGACAACCAGTGAAAGCCATCCAGATCGGCCGCTACGGAGACGCCCCGGCCCTGCAGGACATCGAGCAGCCCTCCCCCGGCCCGGGCGAGGTGCTCGTGCGCGTCGCGGGGGCCGCGACCAATCCTCTCGACCTCAAGATCACCGCCGGGTACATGCACGACTTCTTCCCCGTCGAATTTCCGTACACGCTGGGAACCGACGTATCGGGAACCATCACCGCCCTCGGTGACCGCGTTGAAGGGTGGGCTGTCGGCGACCAGGTCGTGGCCCGTCTGGACCCCTCCGCTGGCGGCGGGTACGCCGAGTTCGTGGTGATCCCGGCCGAGCAACTGGTCCCCGCGCCCACTTCAATACCGCTATTCCTCGCCGCCGGAGCGGTCACCGCCGCAGCGGCAGCCTGGCAGGCGCTGACCGAGCTCGCGGATGTTCACGCCGGCCAGAGAGTGCTGATCCACGCCGGCGCGGGCGGAGTCGGCAGTTTCGCCGTGCAGATGGCCCGCACACTCGACGCGCACGTCATCACCACCGCCTCCGGAGCCGGCCTGCAGATCGCGCGCGACCTCGGAGCGGATGAGGTCATCGACCATACGAGCGGACCGTTCGGCTCCCAGCTCCGCCCCGCCGAGGTCGATGTCGTGATCGACACAGTCGGCGGCGCCGTCGAGGAGCAATCGCTGGACGTTCTCCGTCACGGCGGCCTGCTCATCGCGGTGCCGATGCCACCCGACACCGATCGGGCGTCGGCGCGCGGGATGCGCGCCGAATTCCTCTTCCACGCCTCCGATCCTCAACGACTCGCCACGGTCATCAGGATGCTCGACGGCGACGTCCGAGTCCTGCTCGACCAAACGCTGGACCTGGATGAGGCACCGCAGGCCCTGCAGTACCTCGGTGCCGGCCACGCCAAAGGCAAGGTCATCCTCACACCCCAGACCCCCTGAACCTGGGAGTACACCGACACCGGTGCACCGACACCGGCACGGATTGCGTCACGCGACGCCGAGCGACCCCGGGGGTTCACCACCCATCAGGCCTCCGGTGCCGGCACCGCGCAGGCCCACCTACGGTCCTCATCGATACCCCGGTGAACACGACGATGGCATGCGCCGGTGCCGACCGTTGCTGGACCTGACTTCGCTCATGAAGGCGGAACCGCTGCGACCGTTGCTGCTTGACCTGCGGGTTTGATCGCCGCGGCGGCCGAAGTTGCGCACTGATCCGCGCCGTCGTGTCACCGCGTGGCCTACGTGCGCACTGTGGGGACCGCTTCGGGTGCGCGGGTTGTGCAGATCGTGTGGTCCTCCCGGCGGGGGCCCGTCAGATCGAGCACCTCGGATCGGCACACGATGACGGTGAGCTGGAGGCGTTGCGGGCGGCGGGCCGGGAGCAGGTCGCGGCCGGTCAGCAGGCCCTGACCTGGATCTGGGTGCCGATGCGGGCCCGGTCGCGGGTGGGGTCGTAGCCGATCGTGGCCTCGCGTGCCGGGCATCTGTGGGCGCGCTGTCGATGGCCTATGACGACCTGGGGTTCGACCGGGCGGCCGGTTCCGATGAGGTGTTCTGAGCCCTGGTGCTCGCGCGGATCATCGAGCCCACGTCGAAGGTCGATAGCCTGCGCGTGCTGGCGGAGACCGGTGTGGCCGGGCCGTCCTAGGCGACCGTGCGGCGGCGGCTGCCCGGCTACGCCCAGGACCCCTTCCGCGGCCGGCTGGCCGCCGCGTGCGCGGAGCATGCGGTGTTGGGGCCGGCGTCGCTGGTGCTCTACGACGTGTCCACGCTGTACTTCGAGACCGACGCCGGTGACGGGTTCCGCGAGCCCGGGTTCTCCCAGGAACGCCGGTGGGAACCCCCACGCGATAAGTAGTTCTCGGCTGTCGTGCAGGGCGGTGATGCTACGTGTCGCCTGCCACGATATGTGCTCTACCTCGTTTGCCCTGCTCGACGCAACACGAGTGTGAGATCAGTCCGACGACGGACGTCGGTTGAAGTGAGCCGCTCGTATGTCGATCTCCGCCTGACTGCTGCGATTATGTCCTTCCGCTGATCAACATGAGGCGAAGCAGAGAAGTCGAGCCGTGGCGGCGCGAAATTGCACGAGCGTCGAGACAACCCGGTCAGTGTGGGTAACCGCCTGTTTCACCAGGCGAACTGGTGGTCGTCAGACGTTTCTGCAGCACGACGAATCGCAGGTCGTTTACCAGAGGTCGCGCGAACACCGGATCGGCGGGGAACGGGCGTGTCTCGCCCGTGCGGTGGAAGCCACGACGCTCGTAGTAGCCAATCAGCCGATCTTGCTGGGCCAATACTGTCATTTCCAAGGTGCAGGCCGTGAACTTCGTCTTGGCTACACGTTCTGCCTCGGCCATCAGCCGCCGTCCTACGCCACGGGCCTGCGCTCGCGGAGCGACAGCGAAAGTACCGAAGTAGACGAGGCCTTCGCCGCGATGCTCCAGCTGGCAGCAAGCGACCATGTCTGTCCCGTCGCGCAGAACCAGCAGCGTCGAACCCGGTGCCGTGATCAGGTCGCGGACCCCGGACTCATCTATGCGGTCACCGGCGACGAGGTTGGCTTCGCTGGCCCAGCCTTGTCGGCTGACATCGCCGCGGTACGCCGACCGGATCAGTTCGACAAGTGCATGTGCGTCAGCGAGCACCGCGTAGCTGAACCCCCGCGCACTGTTTGACATCCCGCCTCCCCCAATACCGTCGGCCGCCGAGTAGCGAGCCGTGCATGTCGCGACATCCATGACTCGAACAGGTGTTATAGACCAGTCTCGCTCGGACCCAGCACCGGCACCGCCTGCTTACCGTCCTAACGCTCGCACGCGAGACTCAGCCCCCCAGACGACGACCGTAACGTCGACTCGGTCAGCACCGAGGAACGCATTGCTCGTGACGTGCTGCCGCATGCCCGTTGCGCCGTCACCTGCGGCCCACCATGGAGCGAAGGCCTGTCGAAACGTCACCGGGCTCGAGTCGCGACGGTGCGCACGCCCAATGTGGTCACGGCGATTTGGGTGAAGCTGCGCAGCAGCGGATTGGTGTCCTCGCGTCTGCGCGCGACGACGACGTGGCTGGGGGGCATGTCGCTGAGCGGGATCACGATGAGCCCGTCCGGCAACGAATGCTTGCTCACCGGGGTCAGGCCATCCGCTACCCGCGCGCGATCCTCGACGACCAGCTGGGACAGTGGTTCAGCGACGCCGAGATCCCCTTCACGGCGTTAGCTCAAACCCAGAGCTCGCCGGGCAGCACAACCCGGACCCACCGCCGGGACGTGTCGGTCTCATGCCCAGCGAACGGTGTCCTGCTGGTGAAGGCGTGGGAGTCGGTCGAACCATGGGTTGGGGCCGGGGTGTCCGATGTTGACGACGAGGATGGCATGCCAGCGGCCGTCCGGGAAGAATTCGGCGTCGATGCCGGCGGCGTCGAACCCTGACATCGGGCCTGCGGCGAGGCCGTGCGCACGGACGGACAGGATGAAGTAGCCGGCTTGCAGGGTGGCGTTGAACATGCCGCTGGTCGTTCTCATCACCTCGTTGGCCGCAAAGACGTCTTTCAGCTCGGGCCGGAATGGCAGCAGGGTCGGGATGTGCTCGTGGAATTGTGTGTCCACCGCGAGGACAGCGGCGGCGGGCGCTGACGCGGTCTTGGCCCGGTTGCCCTCGTTCATGTGTGGGACCAGCCGATCTCGCCCGGGTCCGGGTCGGACATAGAGGATGCGCAGGGGCTGGGTGTTGGCTGAGGTCGGTGCCCATTTGGCCAGGTCCCAGATTTCTGTCAGTTCGGCGTCGCTCACCGGGGTGGGTGCGAACGTGTTAGCGGTCCGGGCGTCGGTGAAAAGCGTCGCGCGCCCGCCGGCGTCCAGTGTGCTCAGCTGGGCTGGCGTTGCGGTGGCGAGATCGGTCATGGGAAAGCTCCTGTGGGTTGGTTCGCGTTGGTCCGGGTTGGCCCGGGGTGCCTGGTGGCTTAGAAGAGTGGTAGCTCGATGAGGTTGCGCAGTACGAGGGCGTTGGGGGCCTGGATAAGCCGTCCGCCTTCGTCGATCCGGCCCAGCTGCACGGCGGCCAGCCCGAGGTTTCCGACGAGGTCGGCGATCTCGTCACCGGCTTGCGGGGAATCGGTGGCGATGAAGATGACGCGCCGACCGACTTCGGGGTCGAGTTCGGCCTGCAAGGTGTTTGCCGGCAGCTGGTTGAAGGCTTTGACGATCTTCGCGCCGGGTAGGTGCTCGGCGACGTACTGGGCCGAGGTCCGCCCGCCCACGATCGTTTCCCAGTTGGGCGTGTAGTGCGCGTTGGTGGTGTCGACGACGGTCTTGCCGGTCCACTCCGGCAGGGACGTACCGAACTGTTCAACCGCCCCGAACGGAATCGCCATGAAGATCAGGTCGCTGGCCAACGCCTCCTCCAGGGGCACCGCATGAACGCCCGGCCCGATGGATGATGCGAGCTCGGAGATGGACTCCGGACCTCGGGTATTGGCGATGCTGGCCTCGAGCCCGGCCCGGGTGAACAACCGGGCCAGTGCGGAGCCGATGTTCCCGCTGCCGACGATCGCGGGCCGCGTTGCTGTCGTCATAGCCACCTCCGTATTCTGGTTAACGTGTGACCCAAATGGTAAGAGCCGTTGGTTAACATGTCAACCAGAGGTAGCATTAGCGCTTATGGCGGCGCGATGGTTGGACCCAGCGGAAGCGCGGGCCTGGCGCAGCCTGATGGAGATGCAGGACGGCCTGTCCGAGTTCATCGAGCGGCAGCTGCGCAACCGGTGCGGGCTCTCGCATGCCGACTACCAGGTCCTGGCCCATCTCTCCGAAGCGCCCGAGGGCCGGCTCAGGTCCTTCGAACTCGGTGAACTGCTGCACTGGGAGAAAGGTCGGCTGTCCCAGCACCTGGGCCGGATGCAGAATCGCGGCCTCGTGTCTCGGGAGAGGTGCCGCACCGACCAGCGCGGAGCGGTCGTCGCCATCACCTGGCGAGGCAGCGACCTCATCGAAGCTGCGGCCCCGCAGCACGTGGGCGACGTCCGGAATGTCTTTATCGACCACGTCACCGCGGCCGAGTTGGAAATGCTCGTCACGATCGGCGGCAAAGTGCAGGACCGTCTGGCGGCGCTGGGGAATCAGGATCCGCAGCCATGATCCGGCCCGTTGAAGCCCAAGCTAGCCAACCCGCGCACCCACCCATCGGCGCGTTTGCGGTGGTAAAAAGCTTTCGATGAGGGACTGTGTTGGATGCTGACCGGCGCCGAAGTGTAGAAGATGCGCTGCAGCAACTCACCGCCGTGCGCGACCAAGCGGCAACGCCCACCGCGCGACTCGAGGCGGTCCTCAAGCACTACGCCGACATCTCCTACCAGCGCCACGACACTGAACTCGTGGCTCTCCTGCACCGCGGTGAACATGTCGTCCGAGCACAACACCAACTGCGCGACCTCATCCGCGACCTGCTCATCGAAGGCGCCAAGACCGGCGAACTGCGCGACGACGTAGCGTCCGACGAGCTCGCCACCTACTGTCTGCACCCTCTGACCGCAGCGGGCAACCTGCCCTCCAAAGCAGCCGTCCAACGACTCCTAGACGTCACCTTGAGTGGCCTACGCCGCCACTAGGCGGCCCCGCAAGCGGAAGGTCAAGCGGTACGGCTGGGCCGGCCTCGGCTGGCTGAACGTTGGTGCCAGGTGTTCAACGGTCCTCGAGATTGGGTTGGAGAGCGCAACTGCTTTGTGTCCAGTCTCCGAGTGAGGCGATGGCGGTCTCGAGGAGGTGTGCGTCAGTGGGGCGGTGTTCGATCGTGCTGCGGTAGTAAAGCGGTCCCAGGAGCAGTGCGGCGGCGGCGGAGCTGTCGACGTTGAGGGTGAGATGACCTTGGGCCTGTGCGTCGTCGAGGGCGGCGGCGAGTCGATCGGCCAGGACCCGCGCGAAGGTCTCGCGTCGTGCCGCCATCTGCGGGTCCCACAGGGCGGTGTTGGCCAGGGTGGTGGCGACAGCACGGACGTCGTCGAGCTCGAGCTGCCGGGCGATGACGGTCAGCTCGGTGCGCAGCCAGTCGCGCACCGGCTCGGTAGGGGTAGCGAAGAACGGCATGGGCACGGTGGCCATTGCTTCGGCGAGCAGCTGTGCGGTCTTGGGCCAGTGCCGGTAGACGGTCGCCCGACCGACCCCGGACTGCTCGGCGACCCGAACGTGAGTGACCGCGCTCGGACCGCAGTCAAGCAGGAGCTTCCGGGCCGCCTGCAAGATCGCCTCCTTGCTGCGAAGAGCGCGCGGGTCGTCGTGCGAAGCCATGACTGGCATCGTATGAGACATCTTGACTCATAGCCAGAAACCAGCCACTCTCAACGTATGAGACAGGATGTCTTGAAGAGAAGCGTGGCCGTCTTGGGAGCCACGGGAGCCACCGGACGACACGTGGTCGACGCGGCCCTGCGCCGGGGACACGAGGTGACCGTGTTGGTGCGGCGACCTGGGTCTTTCTCTCCGGCCGAGCGGCTGTCCGAGGTGGTCTGGGCCGATCTCTCAGACGAGGCGACGCTAGCCTCGGCCCTCACCGGCGCAAACGCGGTGATCAGCACGCTGGGCGGTGCGGCCAAGGGCCCGACGACCGTGTGCGCGGACGGGATCCGCTCCGCGGTGACCGCCATGGACCAGGCTGGCGTGTCCC
>JAABUT010002613.1_pt1 | contig 16961 bp, 14 predicted proteins | sample 5559281 | NCBI WGS metagenome assembly JAABUT01 (sample SAMN10711880, study PRJNA513359) | rock metagenome | isolation source: Antarctica rocks | place: Antarctica: Victoria Land, Ricker Hills nord | collected 2016-01-04 | reverse complement strand
GCCAGCGGGCAGTTCCGCCGCGTCAACGGGCACCTGCACCTACCCGCCCTCCGCGCCGCGCTCGAACGCGAGGTCGCACAGCCTGTCGGTGCCACCTGTCATGATGAAGCCGTGAACGTGGCCTGATCCTCACTGGGCCGCCACCGAAGTTCCACGGAACTCGGGACATCCTCGTGGTGATAGGCCCGGGGTATTGGCCGCGGCGCTTCTGCGGGGGTTCCGGAGCTGACAGCGGTCCGGATACGGGTGAGCATCGTTTCTCGGGTGGTGGTCACGTGTGTTCGGCTCGATTGGCTGCCCACCATTGTCGGAAGGTTTGTTGGGGTGGTGCGGGGAGGTCGCGGCTTGTCGTCCATGCGGAGAGGGGGAAGGGCAGGGTGCTGATGTGTCCTTTCTTGCCGGCGAGTAGTCGACCTGGTTTGGTGGCTTTTTCGGCGGCTGTGAAGCGTTTCTCGTCGGACATGATCCAGGCGGCGGCTTTCATGGCGGCGGCCCAGCCGCCGGGCAGTCCTCCTCGTTGGCTGTCCACTGCCCTGCCGCGGAGATCGACCAGCATGGTCGGGATGTCGATTTTCACCGGGCAGGCGTCGTAGCAGGCGCCGCACAAGGTCGAGGCGTATGGCAGGGTCGCGTTGACGTCGTTGTGCCCTTGCAGGCCGGTGAGTTGGGGTGTCAGCACGGCGCCGATCGGCCCGGGGTAGACGGAGCCGTAGGCGTGCCCGCCGGCCCGTTCGTAGACCGGGCAGACGTTCAGGCAGGCGGAGCAGCGGATGCAGTGCAACGCGGCCCGACCGACTTCGTCTGCCAGGGCGTTGGTGCGGCCGTTGTCGAGCAGGATGAGGTGAAAGTTTTGCGGACCGTCGCCGGGGGTCACACCGGTCCACAGTGAGGTGTAGGGGTTCATCCGCTCGCCGGTGGAGGACCGTGGCAGGATCTGCAGGAACACTTCCAGGTCTGCGAATGTGGGTAGTAGCTTCTCGATGCCCATCACGGTGATCAGCGTGTCCGGCAACGTGAGGCACATCCGGCCGTTGCCTTCGGATTCGACGACGGCCAGGGTGCCGGTGTCGGCGATCGCGAAGTTCGCCCCGGAGATGGCCACTTTGGCGGACAGGAATTTGCGCCGCAGGTGGGTCCGGGCTGCTTCGGCCAGCATTTTCGGTTCGTCGCCCAAACCGACGGTGACGCCGTCCATCTGGTCCAGGAAGATCTGCCGGATCTCGGCGCGGCCGCGGTGGATGGCCGGCACCAGGATGTGCGATGGCTTGTCGTGGCCGAGTTGCACGATCAGTTCCGCCAGATCGGTTTCGATGGCGGCGATTCCGCGTTCTTCGAGGTATTCGTTGAGGCCGATCTCCTGGGTGGCCATCGATTTGACTTTGACTACCTCGCCCGCGCCGGTGGCTTCCACCAGGTCGGCGACGATCTGGTTGGCTTCGGCGGCGTCGGCGGCCCAGTGCACGATTCCGCCGCGGGCGGTCACCTGCTCCTCGAGTTGGACTAGCAGTTCGGGTAGTCGGGCCATCACATCGGCTTTGACGGCGGATGCGGTGTCCCGCAGCGCTTCCCAATCGTCGACCTCGGCGACCATCGCGGCCCGTTTGGCGCGGATCGTCGCGGTGGCTCGACCGAGGTTGCGGCGCAGTACCGGGTCGGCGACGGCGTCTTTGGCGGCTTGGGGGAAGGTGCGGTCCCCGCGCAAGGGTGACTGGTCGGCGGAGGAGCGACGGATCGGCACACCCAGGAAGGTGGTCATGCGAGGACGTTTTCGCGGGTTGAGGCGAGGATTTGGGCGAGATGAATGGTGCGGACTCCAGTGCGCAGCCGGGACAGTCCTCCTCCGATGTGCATCAGGCAGGACGCATCGCCGGCTGAGCATACTTCCGCGCGGGTGGCTAACACGTTGCTCATTTTGTCGGCGAGCATCGCGGTGGACACCTCCGGATTTTTCAGCGCGAAGGTGCCGCCGAATCCGCAGCAGGAGTCGGCGGCGGGTAGTTCGACCAGGTCGATGCCGGCGACGTTGCGGAGCAGTTCGAGCGGTTTGTCGGCGACGTGCAGCATCCGCAGCGAATGGCAGGTCGGGTGGTAGGTGACCCGATGCGGGAAGTAGGCGCCGACATCGGTCACTTTGAGCACGTCGACGAGCAGTTCGGACAGCTCAAAGGTGCGGGCAGCGAGTTCTTCGGCGCGCTGCGCTAGCCGTTCGTCGTCGGCCCGCCGGGCCACCATCGTGTGTTGATGGCGTATCGAACCTACGCACGATCCGGACGGCGCCACCGCAACATCGAACTCGGCGGCCGAGAACGTGTCGACGTGGTGCCGGACGACCGGTACCGCTTCGTCCAGATAGCCAGTGTTGATATGCATCTGTCCGCAGCAGGTCTGCGCCTTCGGAAAAATGACCTGGTGGCCGAGTCGTTCCAGGAGCTGGGTCGTGGCTATGGCCACGGAGGGGAATAATGCGTCGGCCAGGCAGGTGGCGACCAACGCGATTTTCATGAAGTTTCCTTGCTGGGAGTCCGGCTTGATCATAGCTGGATCCGCAGCTTGGCGGCGGTGCGGCGGGCGAGGTAGTGGCGGGTGGTCACCGCGGCGCGGAGTTGGGTGCGCAACGCCCAGAGGTCGCCGGATAGGACGTGGTGGGTGCGGGCCTGCACCAGCAGGTTGCCCAGGGCGGTGGCTTCGACGGGGCCGGCGACGACGGGCCGACCGGCGGCGTCGGCGGTGAGTTGGCAGAGCAGTTCGTTCTGGGATCCGCCGCCGACGATGTGGATGATGTCGACGTTTTGGCCGGAGAGTTGTTCTGCCTGGTTGATTCTCATCGTGAAGGTCGCGGCCAGGCTGTCGAGGATGCACCGGACAATTCCCGCCGGCGTGGTGGGCACCTGCTCACCGGCGCTGGTCAGCACGTCGGCGATCCGGGCGGGCATGTCACCCGGTGGCAGGAACACCGGGTCGTCAGGGTCGAACCTCGGGCCGCTGGCGGGGATCTCGCCAGCCTGTCGGAGCAGCTCGGCGAGCGTGACGTTACGGTGATGCAATTGCCAGGTGCGGACCGATTCGGCGAGCAGCCACAGTCCCATGACGTTGGCCAGGTATCGGATGGTGCCGTCAACGCCGTGTTCGTTGGTGAAGTTCGCGGCCCGGCTTTCCGCGGTCAGGACCGGGTGGTCCAGTTCGACGCCGACCAGACCCCAGGTGCCGCAGGAAATGTACCCGAACCGCGGGTTGGCGGAAGGAACTCCGACGACGGCGGAGGCGGTGTCATGGGAACCCACCGCAGTCACCGTCATCGGCCGGTCCACACCGATCTGCCCGCGGACCGGTGTGGACAGTTCGCCGACCACCGTTCCAGGTGCGATGAGGTCCGGCAGCAACCGGGTGGACAGGCCCAACGCCTCGATCAGCTTGGTGGACCAGTGGCCGGTCGTGGCGTCGAGCAGGCCGGTGGTGGAGGCGTTGGTTTGTTCGGTCACCCGCCTGCCGGTCAGCCAATAACCGAGCAGATCCGGGATCAGCAAGGCCTGCACGCCGGGGTGATGTACATGTTGGTCGGCGGCGAACTGGTAGAGGGTGTTGAACGGCTGGTACTGCACACCGTTGATCTGGTAGAGCTTCTCGGGCGACACGGCCGTGTGCACCGTGTCGACTACTGGGGCGGTCCGATCATCTCGGTAGTGCCGGGGGTTCGCCATCAGCGACCCGCCGGAGTCGACGAGACCGTAGTCCACCGCCCAGGAGTCGATCGCTATCCCGGTGATGTCACCATCCAGTCGAACAGCATCAGTGAGGCTGGCCAGGATGTCCTGATAGAGGCCGAGGACGTCCCAGTACAAACCGTCGGGGAGAGTGACCGGGCCGTTGCGGAACCGGCGCACCTCGGAGAATTCGAGTCGGCCGGGTCCGACGCGGCCGTGGATGACCCGGCCGCTGGACGCGCCGAGATCGACCGCGGCGAAAGACGCTTCGCTGGTCATCGCAGGAACGCGGCGGCGACACCGGAGTCGACGGGAATGTGCAGACCGGTGGTCTGGGAGAGGTCACCGGCGGCGAGGGCGTAGACGGCGGCGGCGACGTGCTCGGGCAGGACTTCTTTGCCCAGTAGTGTCCGCTTGGCGTAGTAGGCCCCGAGGTCCTGTTCGGCGACGCCGTAGACGGCGGCGCGACTGGCGCCCCAGCCGCCGGCGAAGATCCCGGAGCCTCGAACCACTCCGTCCGGGTTGATCCCGTTGACCCGGATGCCGTGCGGTCCTAGTTCCGCGGCGAGCAGCCGAACCTGGTGCGCCTGATCGGCTTTGGTGGCGGAGTAGGCGATGTTGTTCGGCCCGGCGAAGACGCTGTTCTTCGACGAGATGTAGACGATGTCACCGCCCAGTTTCTGCTCGATCATCACTTTCGCGGCCGCCCGGGACACCAGGAAGGACCCTTTGGCCATCACATTGTGCTGCAGATCCCAGTCCCGCACCGTCGTTTCCAGCAACGGCTTGGATAGCGACAGACCGGCGTTGTTGACCACCAGGTCCACGCCGCCGAAGGCGAGAATACCGGCGGCGAACGCGGTGGCGACGGCGTTTTCGTCGGACACGTCGACCTGCACCGCGACCGCGACGTCGGGGCCGCCGAGTTCGTCGGTGACCTGCTGCACCCCGTCGAGGTTGAGGTCGGCGACGACGACGCAGCCGCCTTCGGCGGCGATGCGGGTGGCGATGGCCTTGCCGATCCCGGAACCGGCGCCGGTCACCAAAGCGATGCGCGTGGCGAGGGCTTTGGGTTTGGGCATGCGTTGCAGTTTGGCCTCTTCCAGCGCCCAGTATTCGATGGCGAATTTCTCCGCCTCGCTGATTGGCGTGTAGGTGGAGACCGATTCGGCGCCGCGCATCACGTTGATGGCGTTGACGTAGAACTCGCCGGCGACCCGGGCGGTCTGCTTGTCCTTGCCGAAGGAGAACATCCCCACCCCGGGGACGAGCACGATCGCCGGGTCGGCGCCGCGCATCGCCGGGGAGTTCGCGGTAGCGTTGCGCTCGTAGTAGCCCTGGTAGTCGGCGCGGTACGCCTCGTGCAGCTCGGTGAGCCGAGTGATGATCTCCTCCACGGTGGCCGCGGCAGGTAGGTCGACGACCAGCGGCTTGACCTTGGTCCGCAGGAAGTGATCTGGGCAGGATGTGCCCAGCGCGGCCAGCGGCGCAAGCTTGGCGTGGGACAGGAAGTCGAGGACCACGTCGGAGTCGGTGAAATGGCCGACCTGCGGCCGGTCGGCGGAGGCGATTCCGCGGATGGTCGGGAACAGGGCCGCCGCTTTTGCGTGGCGTTCATCCTCCGGCAGCGCCTCGAAACCGGGTACGACGCCGCCGAAGGGTTCGGCGGATCCGTTGTCGGCGAGGAACTTCTCGGCGGTGCGGATGATCTCCAGCGAGTGCTGCTCCGCCTCGGTGCTGGTGTCACCCCAGGCGGTGATGCCGTGCCCGCCCAGGATGCAGCCGATCGCCTGCGGGTTGGACTGTTTGATCGCGGAGATGTCCAGGCCGAGCTGGAAGCCCGGGCGGCGCCAGGGCACCCAGACGACCCGGTCACCGAAGGCTTTGCGGGTCAACTCTTCTCCGTCGGCGGCGGTGGACAACGCGATCCCGGAGTCCGGGTGCAGGTGGTCGACATGGGCTGCGTCGACCAGTCCGTGCATAGCGGTGTCGATCGATGGTGCGGCGCCCCCCTTGCCGTGCAGACAATAGTCGAACGCAGCGACCATCTGATCCTCCCGATCCAGGCCGGGGTAGACGTCAACGAGGGCGCGGAGTCGGTCCAGCCGCAGCACAGCCAACCCGCCGGGCTTCAGGGTGCCCAGATCGCCGCCGGACCCTTTCACCCACATCAGGTCCACCGGCGCACCAGTGACTGGATCGGTCTTGCTACCTTTGGCCGAGGTGTTTCCGCCGGCGTAGTTGGTGTTCCGCGGATCGGCGCCGAGCCGATTGGACCGGCTGATCAAATCCTGCACACTCTGGTTGCGCTCGCTCATCGAAGGTCTCCTGGTGTCGCGGTTCTGGTGAAATGAGGATCGTGCCCGCCGGTTGAAGAAAGTCCGCTCAGCCGCCGCCGTACCTGTGTCTCATATGGTGCTGGGTTCAATTGCCAACGATTCGGCTGCTCAGATCTGCACTCGGACGAGTTCCAGGCCCAGCAGGTTGGCCACTGCGGCGAGTTCCTCGCCCCGATGTCCGATTCCGAGCGCCCAGTGGTGGGAGATGCCGGTGGCGCTCCAGTCGTCGACCCAATCGCCGGGATGTCCACCGAAGTCGACTCGGGAGGTGGTGTTGCCGATCTCCAGCAGCGGCCCGCCCACCACTTCGCCTTCGGAGGCAACGAGGCGGAATCTGCCGTCCCGCAGTTGGGCGATGCCGAAGGTGGTGACCGGGCCGTGGGCTACGTCGAATTCGACGGAGACTCCCCAGCCGCGTTTGCCGTGGTAGACGCCTAATCCTCGGAGCAGCGGCCGTGATGCGCTGATCGCCAGGTGAGCGGGTCCGTCGTGACCCATTTCGACGACGTTGTCCTTGAAGTTGAGGGCTTGCAGTTCGGTGAATGATCCGCCGCCGCCGAGCCGGTCCATGATCAGCATGGCCAGCGAGGTGCGGAATTCGTATTCGCCGACGGTCGGTATGCCGCGGGCGGTGAGCAGGGAAGCGCCGAGGATCATGCCGGCGCCGAGCCGCTCGTGTTGTTCCCCGTCCAGTCCGCGGTGGTAGTAGGCCAGCGAGTCCAGCCGGAAATCTTCGACCAGCTGGTCCAAGCCGACGGAGACTTTCGCTGCCCATTCCAGATCTGGTTGCTGCACGGTGTCGTCGAGGTCGAACGTCGACCGGGTGAGTTCCAGTCGCTGCGCGATCTGCTCGTCTGTGACGTCGGCGACCCGGACCCTTAGGTCGTCGAATTCGACGACCTCGATGTGGCCGCCTAATTGTGCGGTGGTCAATGTGGGGTCGGTGGAGACGTCCAACATCCCCGGGTAGAGGTGGCCCATGATGCCGTGCCGCGCGTGCCGCAGGGCGCCTCGGATGCCGGCTGCCTTGACCCAGCGGGCGATTTTTACCCAGGACCGCTCCTCTTCCAGATACCCGGACACGGAACGGAAGTCGATGCCGCACCGCAGGAACGTGTTGCCGATCTCGGGAACGGGGCAGGCTCCGCAGTAGGCCAGCCATGCGCCGGTGTCGAACGTGGCGTGGTCCATCACCTCGCTGGGCTGCAGGTTCAGTACCAGCACCGGGGCGCCGGAGCGCTGCGCGATCGGCATGATCATTGACGCGGTCAGGTAGGTCGGCACGTAGGTGAGGATGATGTCCACCCCGGCCACCCGCAGCGTTTCCGCGGCGACTGCGCCTTCTTGCGCGTCGGAGATGAAACCGACATCGACCACGTCGCAATCCATCGCGGTGACCCGTTGCGCCACCCGGCGGGCGCATTGCTGCAGTTGCGGTAGCAGGCCGGGGAACTGGGGCCAGTAGGTTCCCAGTCCGCCCGCGACCAGACCGACTTTGGTCCGCCGGGCGGTGACGTGTGCGAGTGCGGTGGGAGCGGGCGCAGTGATCGTCATTTTCGCAACTCCTTCAGAGGTGATCCGCTGCTGGTTCAGGCGCCCCAGCTGGCTTGGACGCCGCCGGCGCGTTCCTTGTTGACCTGTGCGGCGTAGCCGGATGCGGCGAAGCTGGCCAGCGGGTCACGGGGCAGTCCGAGCGCCTCGCGGCGATCGGCGAGGATGCCGCGGACGTCGGTTTCGTAGGCGTCCATCAGGACCCCATGAGCGCCCAGGACGTTCCCGGCCTGCTGGGCATCCAGGAGAGCGTCGGTGTCGACCAGTAATGCCTTGGCGGTTGCCTGTTGCACGTTGAGCACCGACCGGATCTGACCGGGGATCTTCTCCTCGATGTTGTGGCACTGATCCAGCATGAAATTGACGCCGGAGGCAGGCAGGTGTGCCTTCGCGGAGACGATTTCGAACATGATCCGGAACAGCTGGAACGGGTCCGCGGCGCCGACGATCAGGTCATCGTCGGCGTAGTTGCGGGAGTTGAAGTCGAACGCGCCCAGCCGGTCCTGCCGCAGCAGTTGCATGACGATGAATTCGATGTTGGTGCCCGGGGCGTGATGGCCGGTGTCCAGGATGACTTTCGCGCGTTCTCCCAGCGCCAGGCAGTGCAACAGCGAGGTGCCCCAGTCGGGCAGGTCCATGGAGTAGAAGTACGGCTCGAAGAACTTGTACTCCAGCAGCAACCGGTGATCGGAGTCGAGCGCTGCGTAGATCTCCTGCAGCGACTCCGCCAGTCGCTGCTGCCGCCCCGACAGCGAATCCTGACCGGCGTAATTGGTGCCGTCCGGGAGCCAGATCTTCAGATCCCTGGACCCGGTGGCGCGCATCACCTCCACGCATTCGAGGTGATGCGCGACGGCCTTGGCGCGGATTTTCGGGTCGGTGTTGGTCAGTGACCCGAGTTTGTAATCGTCGTCCTGGAACAGGTTGGAGTTGATCGCGCCGATCGACACTCCGTGGTCGGCGGCGAAGGCCGCGAGTTTTCCATAATCCTCGACCCGGTCCCACGGGATGTGCAGGGAGACCCGCGGCGCCAACCCGGTGAGCGCGTTGACCTGCGCGGCGTCGGCGATCTTCTCCCAGGGGTTCCGGGGGGTACCGGGGGTGCTGAACACCTTGAAGCGGGTGCCGGAGTTTCCGTAGGCCCAGCTGGGCACTTCGATGCTGAAGGTGTCCAGGTCCTGCAGTGCTGTTGCGGTGGAGGTCATGTCGTCAATGATCCTTAGGTCTATTTGTGGTTGATGAAGACTGCACTGCCAGGTAAGCAACCGCGGTGGGCTTCCCCGTGTGTAACGAACGGGAAGGATTCGGACCGCACAAACCGCTGTCGGGGGGGGGGGGGGGGGGGGGTAGGTACTTTAGGCGGGTTCAGAACTGATGGCAAGCAATGTGCTGCTCGGCAGAGCGCCGCATTGTTCCTCCAGGTTGAAGACCTCCGACAACAGCTCGAACCCCTCATCCGGCCCGCGGCCGTCCAAACCAGTGAAAAAGCTCTTCATTTCGGCCTGCCAGCGGGTGTTGACCTCGGTGGCGGCCATCGCTTTCTGGGCGGCGGCTAGGTCGTCGGTTTCTAAGTAGCCGACCAGTAGGCCGTCGCTGCGCGCGAACAATGAGTAGTTGTGCCAACCGGTCTGCATCAGCGCAGCCAGCATTTCCGGCCAGACCGCCTGGTGCCGTCTGCGATATTCGGCCAGCATTTCCGGCCGCACCTGCAGGAGAAAGCAGTACCGAGCCATGATTCGCGCTTACTCCTACTGTGAGAGCTGACCTGCCGTCCGACCGGCGGATGCCGGTCGAACGGCAGGATGAAATCAGAAGTTGAACTTGTCGATGTTCGAAGCGTCGAACACGGTCGGCGGCCCGAGCACCACCGAGGGACCGGTGGTACCCGACGGGGCCAGCACGGTGTATTCCCCCAGACGGCTGGCGCCGAACTTGGAGCCGGTGTCCAGGGTGGCAACGCCGGAGGCCAGCGACGCGGCAGCGAAACCGGCCAGGTAGCCCAGGTCGGTCGGGTTCCACAGCTCGAACGCCTTGACGGTGCCGTCCTTGACGTAGGACTTCATCTGCGACGGAAGGCCCAACCCGGTCAGGGTGATCTTGGCGGCGACGTCCTTGTGGGTGGACAGGTACTGCGCTGCCGTGGAGATGCCGACGGTGGTGGGCGAGATGATGCCCTTCAGGTTCGGGTAGGCGGAGATCAAGCCCTGCAGCACGGTCAGCGAGGTAGCGGGATCGTCGTTGCCGTACACGGTGGAGACGAGTTTCATGTTCGGGTACTTCGCGGCGAGTTGCTGCTTCATGTAACCGATCCAGGCGTTCTGGTTAGTTGCGCTGGCGGCGGCGGACAGGATCGCGATGTCACCGGTGGAGTTGATTTCCTTGGCGAGCAGGTCAACTTCGGAGGTGCCGATCTGCTGGGTGTTGGCCTGGTTGATGAAAAGGTGGTTGGGGCAGGTGATGTCGGAGTCGAACGAGACGACCTTGATGCCGGCCGCGGCGGCCTGGCCCAGCGACGGGCACAGGGCGGAGGGGTCGTTGCCGGCGATCACGATGGCGTCGGCGTGGGCCTGGATGGCGGCCTGGATGGAGGGGATCTGCGCTGCGGCGGTGTCAGCGGTGCCGCTGCTGACGACGACTTTGCCGCCCAGCTCGGCCAGGGCGTCCTGTCCGCCCTTGTCGGCGAGGACTTCGTAGGGGTTCTGGGTGTCCTTCGGGATGTAGTAGACCGTCAACCCTTTTTTGATCTTCGGATCGATCGGCACACTGCTGGGCGCCGAACTGGACGCCGACCCTGCGGGTGCCGAGCTGGCCGCCGACCCTGCGGGCGCCGATGATGCCGCAGAGGCCGGCGCGGAAGACGCTGCGGGAGCCGGCACCGATGCGGACGACGCGGCGGGTGCCGCCGCCGACGAGGACGTGCTGGAACTCGTGGCTGTGCCTGAGCTGGTCGAACTGCACGCTGCGAGCAGCGTGGCCGCCATGGTGGCCGCGGCGATCGCGGTCAACCTGCGCGTCGTGGTGCGGTGTTTGTTCATGCGTGGTGCCTTTCCGGAGAGGAAACTGCGGACGGGCGAAAAATGCCCCAGTGCTGATGCGGTCGAACAAATAGTGCCTTCAGTAAGGAATGCTGAGTTCGGAAAGCCTATGTTCGGCGGCGCGTCATACCTTTGAACCTGCTTACGGTGGCGCCCAGGTTGGGTATGACCACGCTGATCATCAGCAGGGCGCCGGTGATGATGTTCTGGATTTCGGCTTGCACGTTGAGCTGGGTGAGAATCTGTTGCAGGCAGCCGATGATGACGACGGACAGGACGACGCCGATGACGGTGCCCTTGCCGCCGAAGATGGAGACGCCGCCGAACAGCACGACCGCCACCACGGTCAGTTCCAGCCCGGTGCCGGCGTCATAACTGACGGAGGCGTTTTTCAGGGCGAACAGGATGCCGGCGAAGGAGCAGAGGAATCCGGACAGCACGTAAAGGCCGAATTTGATCCGGCGCACCCGGATACCGGCGAATTGGGCGGCTTCGGGTTGCAGGCCGATCGCGAAGATGGACCTGCCCAGGGGAGTGGCGTGCAGGACGACTCCCGCGATGATGGCCAGGACGATGAAAACGACCGCGGAATAGGCCAGGTGGGTGGAGCCCAGGGGAACCACTCCGACGTTGGTCAGGCTGGTCGGGAATCCGGTGACCGTTCGCGGGGCAAGGATGATTTCGGCCAACCCGCGGAACAGGGTCAGGGTGCCGATGGTGACGGCGATGGACGGCAGTCCCAGCCAGGTGATGAGTACCCCGTTGAGAGCGCCGCCAACGACGCCGACCAGCAACGCCGAGACGATGCAGAGCCAGATGGGCCAACCGTGCTCGAACAGCACGCCCAGCACGGACGCGGACAGGCCGAGCATGGACGCGACGGACAGGTCGATTTCACCGGTCATGATGATCAGCATGAGGGGCAGCGCCATGATTGCGATTTCGCCGATGTTCAGGCCGATGTAGAACAGATTGGTACCGGACAGGAACGTCGAGGATCGAGCCGAACCCCAGAAAATACTGGCGGCGAGCACGATGACCAACGCGAATTCCCAGCGGATCAGGCCTCGCCACCGCGAGACCTTCGAGGTGTCGACGCCGGCGTAACTGGGGCCAGGGTTGCCGGTGCCGGTGAGAGTGTCCGTCCCCGGCGGCGGCGTGCCCAGCGGGGTACTGCCTTTAATCAGGGTCGGTGTTTCGGTGGAGCCGGGGCGGATCGGCCCTGGGTCAGACGTCACGGTGGGCTCCCTTCGCGGAGCGCAGGCTCCGGGCCACCCGCAAGCTGAGACCGCGGTCGAAGGCGATCGCGGCGAGGAGCAGGAACCCGGCGATGGCCTGGTTCCAGAACGCGGAGATCTGGGTGGCCACCAATGCTTGGTTGATGGTGTTGAGCAGCAGGGCGCCGAGGGCGGCGCCCAGCACGGTGCCGCTGCCGCCGAAGATGGCGACGCCGCCGACGACGACGGCGGCGACGACGGTGAGCTCGTACCCGCTGCCGCCGGTCACGTCGATCTGGGCGTGCTGCGCCAGGAACAGAGCGCCGCCCAGCCCGGCCAGCGATCCGCTGGCCAGGAAAGCGATGAACACCCGGCGCCCGGCCGGGATGCCGGCGAGCGCGGCCGCGTCCGGGTTGGAGCCGATGGCGTACAGGTCACGGCTGGCCCGAAATGACCGCATCGAATAGCCGACGACCCCGACGACGATGGCGACAATTATGGCCAGCCAGGGAATGCCGAGGACCGTCTTGTATCCGATGGCGGTGAAGCCTTTAGGGATGAACTCCGGGTCGATTGTTCTGCCGTGCACGATCACACCGTCGACGCCGCGGACGATGTAGAGCATCGCCAGGGTGACGACCAGGCTGGGCACTCTGGTGACGGTGGTGATCAATCCGTTGATCGTGCCGACCACCGCTCCAACCGCGATGCCCAGCAGGAACCCCAGGATGATCGGAAACCCTGGATGGCTCTTGAACACCAACCCGACGGTGTAGGCGGACAGGCCGACGATGGAACCGATGGACAGGTCCACGTTGCGGGTGATGATCACCAAGGTCTCGCCCACTCCCAGCAGCGCGATCAGCGCCGCCCCGATGAGCAGCTGCTGGACACTCTGGGAGCCGGCGAAGGCGTGGTTTTTCAGCGTGGTGATCCCGAAGACGATCAGGATGACGATGAAGATACCCAATTCCCGCGCTTTGAGGAGTGACCCGGCCTTGGCGAAACGGCGCGCTGGCGCGACGGTGTCGTCGACGGTTTGAGTGGTGGTCATGCTGCGACCTCATTTGCCAGTCCCGACGCGGCCCGCATGATGGTGGCCTCGTTGGCCTGCGCTCTGGAGAGTTGGGCGGTCAGGTGGCCCTCGTGCAGCACCAGGACCCGATCGGCCATGCCCAGCACCTCCGGCAGTTCGGAGCTGATCATCAGAATCGCCATGCCCTGGGCTACCAACCCGTCGAGGATGCGATGCACTTCTGCCTTAGTGCCGACGTCGATGCCGCGGGTGGGTTCATCGATGATCAGCAGCACCGGCTCACGGGAGAGCCATTTGCCCAGCACAACCTTCTGCTGATTGCCGCCGGACAACGTGGCGACTGTGTTCGACAGTCGACCGAACTTCAGTTGCAGCCGTCGTGCCCAATTCGTGGCCAGCTTCTGCTCGTCAGCGCGGCGGATCAGACCACCGCGGCGCAGCCGGGCCAACGAGGCCAACGCCATGTTCTGATCGATGCCCATGTCCATGACCAGGCCCTGCTGGCGGCGGTCTTCGGGGACCAGCGCGATGCCGGCCGCCATCGCGTCCTGCGGGGAGCCGCCGGAAAGCTCCTTACCCAGTACCTTCACCGTTCCGGAGGTGCGGCGGTCGATGCCGAAGATGGCGCGGGCGACTTCGCTGCGGCCGGCTCCGACCAGGCCGGCGAGGGCGACGATCTCACCTCGTCGCACGTTGAAGCTGACCTGGCTGAAAACTCCGGCGCGACCGAGGTTGTCGACCTCGAGGACGATTTCGCCTGGTGCGGTTTCGGTTTTCGGGAACAGGGATTCCAGGTCCCGGCCCACCATCGATCGGATGATGTCGTCGACGGTGAGATCGGCGACCGGCGCGGTGCGGACGAACTTGCCGTCGCGCATGATCGTCACCCGCTGACAGCTGGCGAACACCTCCTCCAGCCGATGGCTGATGAACATCACCGCCGCGCCCTGGGCCCGCAGCGTCTTCATCACCTCGAACAGCCGATCGACCTCCACCTGGGTCAACGCGGCCGTTGGCTCGTCCATGACCAGGACGCGGGCCTCCAAGGAGATCGCCTTGGCGATCTCCACGATCTGCTGGTCCGCCACGGACAACCCGCGGGCCTGCCGCTCCGGGTCCAGAGCGACGCCGAGCCGGGCGAAAGCATCGGCGGCGGCCTTGTTCATCTCGCCGCGGTCGATCCGTCGACCGGAACCCAACGGCTGCCGGCCCATGAAAATGTTCTCCGCAACCGTCAGATCCGGGAACAGAGTCGGCTCCTGATAGATGATGGAAATACCCGCCGCGCGGGACGCAGCGGGGCCCGCGAAGATCAGTGGTTCGCCGGCCAGCAGCAATTCACCACCATCGGGCTGATGCACACCGGCCAGAATCTTCACCAAAGTAGATTTGCCGGCGCCGTTCTCACCCAGCAGCGCATGCGCCTCGCCCGGATACAGCGATACCGACGCATCGATCAGAGCCTGCACCGCACCGAACGATTTACGGGCCTGCCGCAACTCTAACAGCGGCTGACCAAGACGGGCCGGAACACCACCGTCACCGCTCAGTATCGGGTCGGGCGCGTGGAAACGCACCTGATCATCGTCGACCATTACTCACCTTATCCATCGTTGGATTCTTGAAGGGCCAGGCGGTGCATGGAAGGCTGCTGTGCCGAACCAACCGGCGTTGAAAGCTTTCAGTCCGGGTGGCTAGAATCTACACGTCGTGATGTGCTTCGTCAATAGGTCCGGCCAACTTCCCCCCTTCGCGACTTGGTCGTGATGTAAGCTGATCAGCGATCCGGACTGTGCGATCGGGCCCGTAACGGAACCCGTCGTTGATACGATTCACGAACAGATGTACCTACGGACCAAGCAGGGGACCGCTCTCCTGTGCGGCCCACGACGCCCGAACGGGTGATCCATGACTTCAACGGTCGGTGTCATCGATGTCGCTCGCCGCGCGCACGTCTCTTTGGGCACCGTGTCCAATGTGCTCAACCGCCCCGAACGGGTCTCGAAGGCCACTCGCGAACGGGTGCTCGCGGCCATCGAGGAACTGGGTTTTGTCCGCAACGAAGCCGCCCGCCAGTTGCGGGCCGGCCGAGGCCGGAGCATCGGACTAGTCGTGCTGGACACCTCCAATCCGTTCTTCACCGATCTCGCCGCCGGCGTCGAATCCACCGCGGCGGACGCCGGCCTGTCGGTGATGCTCTGCAACAGCGGCAACAACCCCGAACGCGAAGAGCACTACCTGAGCCTGCTGGAAGAACAACGGGCCTTCGGGATCCTGATCACCCCGGTGGCCGGCAAAAGCTCGCAAATCGATAACATTCGCCAACGCGGCACCTCCGTGGTTTTCGCTGACCGAGGCTCCGGTCGCCGGCAATGCTCGGTCGGTGTCGACGACGTCGTCGGCGGCGGCCTGGCCGTTAATCACCTGCTCGCCGGCGGCCACGAATTGATTGCATTCGTCGGCGGCCCGACGAGCATCTCCCAAGTCCGCGACCGACTGGCCGGCGCCAGGACCGCCATGACCAAAGCCCAAAAACCCGGCACACTGCTCACTGTGATCGCAACGGTCGAGCTCACCTTCGCCGCAGGAAGACGGGCCGGCCAACAGATCGCCGCCCTTCCGCCGCGAACCCGACCCACCGCTGCCTTCTGCGCCAACGATCTGGTCGCCCTGGGTCTTCTGCAGGAATTGCACCGACTGAAAGTCGCGGTCCCGCAAGAGATATCGGTCGTCGGATACGATGACATCGACTTTGCGGCAGCATCTATCGTGCCGCTCACCTCGGTCCGTCAGCCGCGTTCGGAGATCGGCAGGGCCGCCGCCACGTTGCTCATCGACGAAGTACAGAACCCGGATTCGCACATCCACCGCCAGCTGGTCTTTAAACCGGAGCTGACCGTGCGTGAATCGACCAGCAGCTTGACGAAGCCGACCCGCAGCAAAAAATCCACTGCGGCGAGCAGGTCACGGTCACCCAAAGGGGGTGGGTAGCAATAGCCGATGTCACAGCTGTTTCGATGGTGTTCTGCTGCCGTCGGTCCGAGTTCGTCACCGTCAGATGACGACCAGCGCTTGTAAGCAGCAGGGCCGCGTATGCCTTTGGCCCCGGTCAGTTCGATGTCGCTGATCGCAGAAGGCCCTGAGGTCAAGGTCAGGGACGCGGCCGGGTCCAACAGTCAGTCCTTCGGTCAAAGTCTCGACGATCTGTGGTGATTGCAGGACGCTCGCCCCCGGCGGGCTCAGGCCGGTCCGTCAGGGGCCAGGGTGCTTCGGTTGTCGTTGTTGGTGAGGTCGCGAAGCCAGGCTGGTTGGAGTTACCGTATTTACGGTGCAAAAAACGTGCCAGATAAATTGCAAGTTCACACCCCAGTGCCCCCACTCCGGCGCCGGCACCGACCCGCTCCTGGCGTTCGAGACCCAAATCTTCGCCGGCGGCTTCTACTTCGTTCCACCCCTATCCGATCCGAAGGACCCCATCACCTGGCTACTGCCTGAATAGCAGTAAAATGTTCATGAGGAACCCGGCACCTTGTTTGAGGCACGTAAAACGCTGGTTCCTCGCGTACTCCTTTTCGTCACGCTCGCCGGACCGCACCATCTGGCAGTGCTGACACGTCCCCGGCTTTGTCAGGGCTGCTCCCACCCATCCCGGCACCTCCCGGGATCGGCTGCCCTCAGCTCCACCGCCCTGCTGCGACAGGGTCAGCGGTGAAGGTTTCCCATCTCCACTCGAACAACAGCGCCTCACTGCGCACTCCCATGAACAGGTAGATGATCACCGCGCACATCACCGGCCCGTGTGACGCCGGCGCCGACGCCCGGGCGGGAGCGAGCCCGGTGGAGGTCTTCCCGCAGTGGCAGCGCACGACTCACCCTCGTCGTCGGCACCTGACGGGGCGGCTAGATAGCGTACAAAGATCGTGCCGTTAAATCGGCTAATACACAGCCGATGCCGTCGGAGGTTGTCCCGGATCTCGTGGAACTTGAGGTGGCGGTCCCCCGCCTGACACCGACCTTGGGGTAGGTGTTGGGCGTCGACCAAGACACCACCTCAAGAAGGGGACCGCCGTGACCAAGAAGTA
>JAABUT010002611.1_pt1 | contig 16974 bp, 13 predicted proteins | sample 5559281 | NCBI WGS metagenome assembly JAABUT01 (sample SAMN10711880, study PRJNA513359) | rock metagenome | isolation source: Antarctica rocks | place: Antarctica: Victoria Land, Ricker Hills nord | collected 2016-01-04 | reverse complement strand
CGTGCCGGGATCGCTTGAGGAGAAGCTCCCCAGCGGAGTGCTGCTCACCAGTGTCGAGAAGCTCGTCAACTGGTCGCGCAAGTCCTCGCTGTGGCCCGCGACCTTCGGCCTCGCCTGCTGTGCCATCGAGATGATGGCCACCGGCGCCGGCCGCTACGACCTGGCCCGCTTCGGCATGGAAGTCTTCCGCGCGTCCCCGCGGCAGGCCGACCTGATGATCGTCGCCGGCCGCGTGAGCCAGAAGATGGCGCCCGTGCTCCGGCAGATCTACGACCAGATGCCCGAGCCCAAGTGGGTCATCGCGATGGGTGTCTGCGCCAGCTCCGGCGGCATGTTCAACAACTACGCGATCGTGCAGGGCGTCGACCACGTGGTGCCGGTCGACATGTATCTCCCCGGTTGCCCGCCGCGACCGGAGATGCTCATGGACGCGATTCTCAAGCTGCACGAAAAGATCGCCGCGGAGCCCCTCGGCGAGCGCCGGGTGACGCAAATGGAGGCGGCGGGCACGCACGAGCGTGGCGCACTCACCGGGACCCGCCGGTGACGACCCCCCAGCCGCCGGTCCCCCCCGCGACGGATGGCGGGAGCGCGAGCGGGAGCATCGCGGAGCGGATCGCGGACGCCCCCAGTCCCGCCCCGGCTCCTACCGCGGCGCCGGCGGTGGTGGCCGAGGGAATGTTCGGGGTCGCGGGTTCGGGTGACACCAGCGGTTTCGGGGGTCTGGTCCGTCGCGCCCACCCCACCATCGGGACGGAGCGCCCCTTCGGGGGCTGGTTCGACGAGGCGTACGACGCGCTCGAGCGTGCCCTCCCACAGCTCGGCGACGCGGTCGAGGCCGTCGTCGTCGACCGGGGGGAGCTCACCGTGCATGTAGCCAAGGAGCGGCTGGTCGAGGTGCTGCGGGTGCTGCGGGACGACGCGGCGCTGCGCTTCGAGCTGTTGTCGTGCGTGTCCGGGGTGGACTATCCCGAGGACGGCACCGGGCGGCGGCTGCACGTCGTCTATCACCTGTGCTCGCTGACATACAACCGGCGCCTGCGCCTCGAGGTGGCCGCCGGCGACCACACCACGGGCGGCGACCCGCACGTGCCGAGCGCCGTGGGTGTCTACCCGACGGCCGATTGGCACGAGCGGGAGTGCTGGGACTTCTTCGGCATCATCTTCGACGGCCACCCAGGACTGACGCGCATCTTCATGCCGGACGACTGGGAGGGACACCCCCAGCGCAAGGACTACCCCCTCGGCGGCATCGCCGTGGAATACAAGGGCGGACACATCCCGCCGCCGGACGAGCGGCGCTCCTATGCCTGACGCCCGCACACGCGAGGGGACGCCGGCATGAGCAGCGCCACCGAAGCGCCGTACACCGAATCCACCGAGGGCCGCGTCTACACCGTCACCGGGGGCGATTGGGAGAGCGTGCTCGGGCGGGGTGAGGTGGAAGACGAGCGCATCGTCGTAAACATGGGTCCGCAGCACCCCTCGACGCACGGGGTGCTGCGCCTCGTGCTCGAGCTCGAGGGCGAGACGGTCACCGGCCTCCGCCCGGTGATCGGCTATTTGCACACCGGCATCGAGAAGAACACCGAGTTCCGCACGTGGACGCAGGGCGTCACCTTCGTCACGCGGGCCGACTATGTCGCCCCGCTGTTCAACGAGGCCGCCTATTGCCTCGCGGTCGAGAAGCTCCTGGGCATCACGGACGAGGTGCCGGAGCGGGCGACCGTGATCCGCGTGCTGTTGATGGAGCTCAACCGCGTCTCCTCGCACTACATCTGGGCCGCGACCGGCGGCATGGAGATGGGTGCGCTCACCGCCATGACCAACGGCTTCCGCGACCGGGAGCTGATCCTCGACGTCTTCGAGGCGATCACCGGCCTGCGGATGAACCATGCCTACTTCCGCCCCGGCGGCCTCGCGCAGGACCTCCCGCCGGGCGCGACGGAGAAGGTGCAGGAACTGCTCGACGTCCTGCCCGGGCGCATCGACGGGCTTGAGAAGCTGCTCACCGAGAACCCGATCTGGAAGGCCCGTCTCGCGACCACCGGCTATCTGGACACGCAGGCCTGCCTCGCGCTCGGCCTGACGGGCCCGTTGCTGCGCTCCACCGGGCTGCCCTGGGACCTGCGCCGCACCCAGCCCTACTGCGGCTACGAGACCTATGACTTCGACGTCATCACCGAGACCGAGGGCGACAACTACGCCCGCTACCTCGTGCGCATCCGCGAGATGCGGGAGTCGCTCAAGATCGCGCAGCAGTGTCTCGACCGCCTCGAGCCGGGCCCTGTGATGGTCGCCGACAAGAAGATCGCGCTGCCCAGCCAGCTGGCGGTCGGCGGGGACGGCCTGGGCAACAGCCTCGACTACATCCGGGAGATCATGGGGACCTCGATGGAGGCCCTGATCCACCACTTCAAGCTAGTGACGGAGGGGTTCCGCGTGCCGCCCGGGCAGGTCTACGTGCCGATCGAGAACCCGAAGGGGGAGCTGGGCTTTCACCTGGTCTCCGGCGGGGGGACCCGGCCGCACCGCGTGCACTTTCGGGAGCCGAGCTTCGTCAACCTGCAGGCGGCGCCGGCGATGTGCGAGGGCAGCTACATCGCCGACATCATCGCGAGCGTGGCCTCGATCGACCCGGTGATGGGCGGAGTCGACCGATGAGCGGCCGGGGTTGCCGCGAGGATGGGTCGATGACCCGTGTGGTCGGAGTCGACCGATGAGCGGCCGGGGTTGCCGCGAGGATGGGTCGATGACCCGTGTGGTCGGAGTCGACCGATGACGCTGACCCAGGCGACCCGGGAGCAGGCCCGCGAGATCATCGCCCGCTATCCGAAGGCCCGCTCTGCCCTGCTCCCGATGCTGCACCTGGTGCAGGCCGAGCAGGGCTATGTCACGCCGGAGGGCGTGCGGCTGTGCGCCGAGGAGCTCAACTTGACCATGGCCGAGGTCGGGGCCGTCGCGACGTTCTACACGATGTACAAGCGCCGCCCGATGGGCCGATTCCACGTTGGCGTCTGCACCAACACGCTCTGCGCGGTGCTCGGCGGCGACGAGATCCTGCATGCCCTCGAGGACCACCTCGGGATCGGCCACGACGAGACCACGGCGGACGGCGCGATCAGTCTCGAGCACGTGGAGTGCAACGCGGCCTGCGACTACGCCCCCGTCGTGATGGTCAACTGGGAGTTCTTCGACAACCAGACGCCCGAGAGCGCCCGGGCACTGGTGGACGACCTGCGCGCGGGCCTGCCGGTGCGCCCGAGCCGCGGTCCCGACCGGGTGTGCACGTCGCGCGAGGTCAGCCGCGTGCTTGCCGGCTTCCCGGACACCCTCGCCGGCGAGGGCCCCAGCGGCGGGCCCGCCACCCTGGCCGGACTGGAGCTCGCCAAGCAGCTCGGGCACGACGCGCCACCCGTCCCGGCGCGCGCCCACCCTGACCCGACCGAGCAGCAGGAAGGCTGACGTGCAGCTCACCCCCGTGTTGTCCCGGCACTGGGACGATGCCGACTCCTTCACGATCGGCGGCTACAGCCGGCGGGGCGGCTATCGGGCACTCGACGTCGCACTCGCCATGGAGCCCGACGAGGTGATCGCGGCGGTCAGGGACTCCGGGTTGCGCGGGCGCGGTGGCGCCGGCTTCCCCACCGGCATGAAGTGGGGCTTCATCCCCCAGGACACCGTGTCGCCCGACGGCTCTCCCCGGCCGAAATATCTCGTCGTCAACGCCGACGAGAGCGAGCCGGGGACCTGCAAGGACACCCCGTTCATGATGGCGAACCCGCACGCGCTCGTGGAGGGCGCGATCATCGCCTCCTACGCCATCCGTGCGCACCACGCCTTCATCTACGTGCGGGGCGAGATCGTGCACGTCCTGCGTCGCGTGCAGGCGGCCGTCGCGGAGGCCTACGCCGCCGGCCACCTCGGATCCGACATCCACGGCAGCGGCTTCGGTCTCGACGTGGTGGTGCACGCGGGTGCCGGCGCCTACATCTGCGGGGAGGAGACCGCGCTGCTCGACTCGCTCGAGGGCCTGCGCGGCCAGCCGCGGCTGCGCCCACCCTTCCCGGCGGTCGCCGGCCTCTACGCGAGCCCGACGGTCGTCAACAACGTCGAGTCGATCGCCAGCGTGCCCGCCATCATCGGCAACGGCGCCAGCTGGTTCGCTGGCATGGGCACGGAGAAGAGCAAAGGGTTCACGCTCTACTCCCTGTCGGGTCACGTCGAGCGGCCCGGGCAATACGAGGCGCCGCTGGGCATCACCCTGCGCGAGCTGCTCGAGCTCTCGGGCGGCGTCCGTCGCGGGCACCGGCTCAAGTTCTGGACGCCGGGCGGGTCGAGCACGCCGATCCTCACCGACGCCCACCTCGACGTACCGCTGGACTATGAGGGCGTCGGTGCCGCCGGCTCGATGCTCGGCACGAAGGCACTGCAGATCTTCGACGAGACGACGTCGGTCGTGCGCGCGGTGCTGCGGTGGACGGAGTTCTACGCCCACGAGTCCTGCGGCAAGTGCACGCCGTGCCGCGAGGGGACCTATTGGATGGTGCAGATCCTGCAGCGCCTCGAGGCCGGCGTCGGCACCGAGTCGGACATCGCCACCCTGCTCGACACCTGTGACAACATCTTCGGCCGCAGCTTCTGCGCTCTCGGCGACGGGGCGACCAGCCCGATCGTCAGCGGCATCCAGTTCTTCCGGGAGGAGTTCCTCGCCGGGACCCACACCCCGGCCGCCGAGCTCTTCCCCTACCGCGCCTCCACCGTCTGGGCCGCCGAGGCAGTCCCGGCATGACGATGACACCGGTACGCCGTGGTGACAGCGCGGAGCCGGCGGTCCCCGCCGACACCGTCACCGCGACCATCGACGGCTTCGAGGTCCGCGTCCCGAAGGGCACGCTGATCATCCGGGCTGCCGAGATGATCGGCATCCAGGTGCCGCGGTTCTGCGACCATCCGCTGCTCGAGCCGGTCGGGGCCTGCCGGCAGTGCATCGTGGAGCAGGAGGGGCAGCGCAAGCCGCTGACCGCGTGCACGTCCACGGTGACCGAGGGCGCGGTCATCCGCACGCAGCTCACCTCGGCGGTCGCGGTCAAGGCGCAGCGCGGCACGATGGAGCTGCTGCTCATCAACCACCCGTTGGACTGCCCGGTCTGCGACAAGGGCGGCGAGTGCCCGCTGCAGAACCAGGCGATGTCCAACGGGCAGGACGGCTCGCGCTTCCACGACCGCAAGCGCACCTTCGCCAAACCGATCGCGATCAGCAGCCAGGTGCTGCTCGATCGGGAGCGCTGCGTGCTCTGCGCGCGGTGCACCCGCTTCAGCGCCCAGATCGCCGGTGATCCCTTCATCGAGTTGCTGGAGCGCGGCTCGCTGCAGCAGGTCGGGATCTATGCGGACGAGCCGTTCGAGAGTTACTTCTCCGGCAACACGGTGCAGATCTGCCCGGTCGGCGCGCTCACCGGGGCGTCGTACCGCTTCCGGGCTCGCCCGTTCGACCTCGTCAGCACGCCCACGGCCTGCGAGCACTGCGCGAGCGGTTGCGCGCAGCGCACCGACCACCGGCGGGGCATCGTGCAGCGCCGGCTCGCGGCCAGCGACCCCGCCGTCAACGACGAGTGGAACTGCGACAAGGGCCGCTGGGCCTTCACCTACACGGCGCGGGACCGGCTGACGACGCCGCTGCTGCGCGACTCCGACACCGGGGAGTTGGTGTCCGCGTCATGGTCCGCTGCGCTCGAGGCCGCGGCCCAGGGCATCGGCACGGCCCGCAGCGCGGCCGTGCTCGCCGGGGGCCGGCTCACCGTCGAGGACGCCTACGGCTACGCCAAGTTCGCGCGACTGGTCCTCGGCACCAACGACGTGGACTTCCGGGCGCGCGCGACGTCGCAGGAGGAGGCGTCCTTCCTCGCCGCGCACGTTGCGGGCACCGGTCCCGCGGACGGCTCCGCGGTTACCTACGCCGACCTCGACGCGGCGCCGGCGGTGCTGCTCGCCGGCCTCGAAGCCGAGGAGGAGTCACCGATCCTCTTCCTGCGCCTGCGCAAGGCCGCGCGCTCGGGTGGGTTGCGCGTCTTCGGGCTGGCTCCCTTCGCCAGCCCGGGGCTCACCAAGACCTTCGGCACCCTGCTGCAGGCGCGGCCGGGAGACGAAACCGCGGCGCTGCAGGCCCTTGCCGCCGAGACGGGCGCGGCGGAGCCGGGGACGACCGTGCCGCCCGGCGTGGCGTGCGCGGCCGCCCTGCGCCAGCACGGCGCGGTCGTGCTCGTCGGCGAGCGACTGGCCTGCTCGCCCGGTGCCCTCACCGCCGTCGCCGCCCTCGCCGCCGCCACCGGGGCGCGCCTGGCCTGGGTGCCGCGGCGTGCCGGTGAGCGGGGGGCACTCGAGGCAGGCCTGCTGGCAGGCCTGCTGCCGGGCGGGCGGCCGGTCGACGATGATGACGCCCGCGCCGAGGTGGCCGGCGCCTGGGGTGTGCAGCCCCAGCAGTTGCCGACGACATCCGGCCGGGATGCCGCGGCACTGCTGGCGCTCGCGACCCGCGGTGGCCTCGACGCGCTGGTCGTCGCCGGCGTCGACCTCGACGACCTGCCCGACCCGGCGGCGGCGCGGGCCGCGCTGGATCGGGTGCCGTTCCTCGTCGTCACCGACGTGCGGCACTCGACGGCCACCGCCCTCGCCGACGTCGTGCTGCCGGTCGCACCCGTGGTCGAGAAGGCCGGGACCTTCCTCGACTGGGAGGGCCGCGCCCGCTCCTTCGAGCGGGTGCTGCCCGAGGGCAACGCCCTCGCCGACGTGCGGGTCGCGCACCTGCTCGCCGCCGAGATGGGCGTGCCGCTCGGTGTGCCCGACGTCGCCACCGCGCGCGCCGAGCTGGCCGCCCTGGGCGTCTGGAGCGGTGCCCGCGCGGCGATGGCCGAGGTCGAGCCGGAGCCGGCCCGCGAGCCGCGGGCGGGGCAGGCCCTGCTCGCCGGGTGGCGCTGGCTGCTCGACGACGGCTCGCTGCAGGAGGGCGAGGTGCACCTGGCCGGGACCCGCAAGGCGCCGCGGCTGCACCTGTCGGCCGCGACGGCGGCCGAGATCGACGCCGCCCCAGGCACCCTCGTCACGGTGAGGGCGGCCGCCGGCTCGGTCACGCTGCCCCTGGTGATCGCCTCCCTGCCCGACCGGGTGGTGTGGTTGCCCCTGCGATCCCCCGGTTCCTGGGTGCACGCCAGCCTCGGCGCCGTCCCCGGTGACGTCGTCAGCATCGCCCCGGCGCCGACACCGCCCGCGCCTCCCGTCGCCCCCGCCGAGCCAGCCACCGCCCGCCGAGCAGAGGTGCCAGCATGACCCTCGTCGCCCCCGTGCTCGGCCGCCTGCCCTTCCTGCTGCCCAGCGTCGACCCCGGGTCCACCACCGGTGACGTCCCCACCGCCTTCGGGCACGACCCCTGGTGGCTCGTCCTCGCCAAGGCCGTGGCCGTCTTCGGCATCCTCGTGGTCATCGTGCTGCTGACCATCTGGGGCGAGCGCCGCGTCGTCGCCAGGATGCAGCAGCGCGTGGGTCCCAACCGGGTCGGGCCCTTCGGGGTGACGCAGGGGCTCGCGGACGGCATCAAGCTCATGCTCAAGGAGGACATCCTCCCCGCGTTGCGGGACCGGCCCGTCTATTTCCTGGCGCCGATCCTCGCCGCGGTCCCCGCCTTCCTCGCCTTCTCGGTCATCCCCCTCGGGCCGACCGTCTCGATCGGCGGCCACGAGACACCCCTGCAGCTCACCGACCTGCCGGTCGGTGCGCTCTTCGTGCTGGCCTGCTCCAGCATCGGCGTCTACGGCATCGTCCTGTCGGGCTGGGCCAGCGGTTCGACGTACCCCCTGCTCGGGGCGCTCCGCAGCGCCGCCCAGATGATCAGCTATGAGGTCTCGATGGGCCTGTCGCTGGTTGCCGTCTTCCTCTACAGCGGGACGCTGTCGACCTCGGGCGTCGTGACGGCGCAGGACAACGTGTGGTTCGCGCTCTCGCTCTTCCCGAGCTTCGCGGTCTACGCGATCTCCGCGGTCGGCGAGACCAACCGCGCCCCCTTCGACCTCCCCGAGGCCGAGACCGAGCTCGTCGGCGGGTTCCACACCGAATACAGCTCGATCAAGTTCGCGATGTTCTTCCTCGCGGAATACATCAACCTCGTCACCGTCTCCGCGCTCGCGACGACGCTGTTCCTCGGTGGCTGGCGCCCGTTGCCCGGCCTGGCGCACTTCGGCTGGGCCCGCGACGGCTGGTTCCCGATGGTGTGGTTCGCCACGAAGGTGCTCTTCTTCGTCTTCGGCTTCATCTGGTTGCGGGGCACGCTACCGCGGATGCGCTACGACCAGTTCATGAAGCTCGGGTGGAAGGTGCTCGTGCCCTTCAGCCTCGGCTGGCTGCTGATCGTGGCCTTCGTGCGGGTCCTCACCGACGTCGACACCCTGGACCGCACGCCGTTCTTCATCGCCGGTGGCATCGCCGTCGGGCTCGTCCTGGCCTACGTCGCCCTCGACCCCTTCGGCGGCAAGAAGGAGCAGGAGGCGGCGGCGCTGCGGGTGCACGAGGACTCCTTGGCCGTCGGCGCGTTCCCCGTGCCGGACCGTGCCGGCCTCGATCACCTCATCGCCTCGCGCGGGGTGTCCTACGCGACGGGCGGTGAGCTGCTCCCGGGCGAGGCGGTCGCGGTGAGCAAGGAGGTCACGCGTGCCTAAGATCACCGACCCGGTCGCCGGCTTCGGGGTCACCTTCGCGACGATGTTCAAGAAGGTGACGACCGAGCTCTACCCGGAAGAGAAGAAGCCGACGGCCCCACGCTTCCACGGCCGGCACGTGCTCAACCGCTACGCCGACGGCCTGGAGAAGTGCATCGGCTGCGAGCTCTGCGCCTGGTCCTGCCCCGCTGACGCGATCTTCGTCGAGGGCGCCTCGAACTCGCCGGATGAGCGCTACAGCCCCGGTGAGCGCTACGGCGCCATCTACCAGATCAACTACGCCCGCTGCATCTTCTGTGGCCTCTGCATCGAGGCGTGCCCGACGCGGGCGCTGACGATGTCCAACGACTACGAGCTCGCCGCGGACAGCCGCCAGACCCTGATCTACACAAAGGAAGACCTCCTGGCCCCCCTGCACGCGGGCATGGAGGCGCCGCCGCACCCGATGCGGCTCGGGGACGACGAGCAGGACTACTACGCTCCCCGCGGCACGGCTGGCAACGCGGGCGCCGGGGCCGGCGCCGAGACCGAGACAGACACCGAGGGAGCGCAGGTGGGATGAGCACCACCGTGGCGCTCACCGCGCAGCTCCTGGCGGCGCCGATCACCCGCACGTCCACCGGGGAGGCTGTCGCCTTCTGGCTGCTGGGCCCGCTCGCCGTGGCCTGCGCGCTCGGCCTGGTCTTCGTCAAGAATGCCGTCCACGCCGCGTTGCTGCTCGTGGTGGTCATGTTCAGCCTCGCGACGTTCTATGCGCTGCAGTCGGCGCCGTTCCTCGCGGCGGTCGAGATCATCGTGTACGCCGGTGCCATCATGATCCTGTTCTTGTTCGTCCTCATGCTGGTGGGGGTCGACTCGAGCGACTCACTCGTGGAGACGCTGCGGGGCCAGCGGCTGGCGGGCGGCGTCCTCTGCCTGGGTCTCGTCGCCCTGCTCACCGGTGCCATCGGGCACGCCGTGGCCGGCCGGGTCGCGGTGGGCCTCGACGACGTCAACGCCGCGCAGGGTCGCGGCAACGTCAAGAGCCTGGCGCGACTCATCTTCACGGACTACGTCTTTCCCTTCGAGGTCGTCTCCGCCCTGCTCATCGTCGCCGCGATGGGCGCGATGGTGCTCACGCACCGCGAGCGCATCGAGCCACTGGCCACCCAGCGCGAGCTGATGAAGAAGCGCTTCGGCGACTACCTCGCGACGGGAGCGCACCCCGGCGCGCTGCCCGGTCCGGGCGTCTTCGCCCGCGCCGACGACGCGACGCAGCGGGCCCTGCTGCCGAGCGGCGCCCGCGACGAGGCATCGGTGATGCCCGAATATGCGAGCACTCCACAGCAGGCCGTCGCCGGCCACCCCGGCTATTCCTCGCCCGCCGCGAACGAGCCGGTCAGCGTGACCGAGGGGGGTGGCCGGTGAACCCGACGAACTACTTGCTGCTGTCGGCGGTGCTCTTCGTCATCGGCACCCTGGGCGTGCTGTTGCGCCGCAACGCGATCGTCGTCTTCATGTGCGTGGAGCTGATGCTCAACGCGGCGAATCTGACCCTGGTGACCTTCGCCCGCCTGGGGGGCAACCTCGACGGCCAGGTGATCGCGTTCTTCGTCATGGTCGTCGCCGCGGCCGAGGTCGTCGTCGGCCTGGCGATCATCCTGACCATCTTCCGCACCCGCAGGTCTGCCAGCGTCGACGACGCGAACCTGCTCAAGTACTGAGGACCCGATGCTGACCGCCGCCCTGACGGCCCCCCTGGCGCTCGACCGGGCCGCCGCCGCGCCGGCGACGGGGAGCCTGTCGCTCACCTGGCTGCTGGTGGCCCTCCCGCTGGCGGGCGCGGCCGTGCTATTGCTGGGCGGCCGCCGCCTCGACCGGGTCGGACCCGTCCTCGGCACGCTGGTGGCCGCGGCGAGCTTCGTCGTCGCCGTGGTCGTCTTCGTCGCGCTGCGCAGCCAGCCCGGTGAGCAGCGCCACGTCGGGCAGCACCTCTTCTCCTGGATCCCCGTCGCCGGGTTCCAGGTCGATGCCGGTCTGCTGCTGGATCAGCTCTCGGTGGTCTTCGCGCGGCTCATCACCGGGGTCGGCACGCTCATCCACGTCTACTCGGTCGGCTACATGGCGCACGACCCGGGTCGCCGCCGGTTCTTCGGCTATCTCAACCTCTTCCTGGGGGCGATGCTGCTGCTCGTCCTCGGCGACGGCTACCTCCTGCTCTACGTCGGCTGGGAGGGCGTCGGCCTGGCGTCGTACCTGCTGATCGCCTTCTGGTCCGCCAAGCCCGCCGCGGCCACCGCCGCGAAGAAGGCCTTCATCGCCAACCGGGTCGGCGACGTGGGGCTGAGCCTGGCGATCATGCTGATGTTCGCGACGCTCGGGACCACGTCGTTCGCCGGCGTGCTCGGTGGTGTCGGCCGGCTCGGTGGCGGGACGGTGACGGCCCTCGGCCTGCTGCTGCTGCTCGGCGCGTGCGGCAAGAGCGGTCAGTTCCCGCTGCAGACGTGGCTGCCGGACGCCATGGAGGGACCGACGCCGGTGTCGGCCCTCATCCATGCCGCGACGATGGTCACCGCCGGCGTCTATCTCATCGTCCGCAGCGGCGCCATCTTCGACGCGAGCCAGGCGGCCAGCACCGTGGTCCTCGTCGTCGGTGCGGTGACCCTGCTCTACGGCTGCCTGTGCGGCTGCGGCAAGGACGACATCAAGAAGGTCCTCGCCTACTCCACCGTCAGCCAGATCGGCTACATGTTCCTCGCCGCGGGCCTCGGCACGGCCGGCTATGCCATTGCCATCCTGCACCTGCTCACGCACGGCTTCTTCAAGGCGACCATGTTCCTCGGGGCCGGCTCCGTCATGCACGCGATGGACGACGAGGTCGACATGCGTCGCTACGGCGCGCTGCGCCGCGAGCTGCCGGTGACCTTCGCGACGTTCACCGCCGGTTATCTGGCGATCATCGGCTTCCCGTTCCTGTCCGGTTACTTCAGCAAGGACAAGATTATCGAAGCGGCCTTCGACAGGGGCGGGACGTCGGGGTACGTCGCCGGCGGCGTCGCCCTGCTCGGTGCCGGGATCACCGCCTTCTACATGACCCGGCTCTATCTCATGACGTTCTTCGGTGAACCGCGCTGGGCGAGCGAGGCGGAGCCGCACGAGTCGCCCAACGCGATGACGCTGCCGATGGTCGTGCTGGCGCTTGGCTCCGTCTTCGCCGGTGCGCTGCTCGTCTCCGGTGGCGCGCTGCAGAACTGGCTCGAGCCCGTCACCGGTCGGAGCGCGGAGGTCGGCATCCACACGATCAGCCCCCTGGTGCTGCTCGTCTTCACGCTGCTCGTCGTCGGGGGCGGGGCCGCCGCGGCCTACGTCGTCTTCGGCCGCAGCGCGATCCCCGTGGTGCAGCCGGCCGGCAACCCGATCACGGTGGCGACCCGCAAGGGGCTCTACGCCGACGCCTTCAACGAGAGCGTGCTGATGCGGCCCGGGCAGTGGATGACCCGCGCCTTCGTCTATCTGGACAGCCGCGGCATCGACGGTGCGGTCAACGGCACGGCCGCGCTGGTCGGCGGCACGAGCGGCCGGCTGCGGCGTACTCAGACCGGCTTCGTCCGCTCGTATGCGCTGTCCTTCGTCGGCGGCGCCGCGTTGCTGCTCGGCACGCTGCTCGTCGTGCGGCTCGGATGACCGGCCCCGGCAGTCCCTGGCTGCTCGTCCTGGGACTGATCCCCCTCGCGGGGGCCGTGGTCGTCGGCCTGCTCGGCCTCGCGGGCGGCTCGGACGAGCTCGCGAAACGGCTCGCGCTGGTCACAGCACTGGTCGCGCTGGGCGCCGCCGTGGTCATGGGCGCGCAATTCCAGGCGCACGGGGAGGTGTTCCAGTTCCGGACCGACGTGAGTTGGATCTCCGAGTTCGGGGTCCGCTTCAGCCTGGGCGCCGACGGCATCGCCCTCGTGCTCCTCGCGCTCACGGCCGTGCTCGTGCCCGTGGTCGTGTTGTCGAGCTGGCACGAGGCCGACGACGGCCGGCGCTCGGTGAAGACCTTCTTCGCGCTGATCCTGGTGCTCGAGTCGCTGCTCTTCGGCGTCTTCGCGGCGACCGACGTCTTCCTGTTCTACGTCTTCTTCGAGGCCATGCTCATCCCGATGTATTTCCTCATCGGCAGCTACGGCGGCCCGAAGCGGTCCTACGCCGCCGTGAAGTTCCTGCTCTACAGCCTCATCGGCGGCCTGCTGATGCTCGCCGCGGTGATCGGGCTCTTCGTGGTCTCCGGCTCCCAGCTGCCCGACGGCAAGGGCACGTTCGACTTCGCGACCCTCACCACGCTGCACATCAGCCCCGGCATCCAGGCCGCCCTGTTCCTCGGCTTCTTCGTCGCGTTCGCGGTGAAGGCGCCGCTGTTCCCCTTCCACACCTGGCTCCCCGACGCCGGCGCGGAGAGCCCGACCGGCGGCGCCGTCCTGCTCGTCGGCGTGCTCGACAAGGTCGGGACCTTCGGGATGCTGCGCTACTGCGTGCCGCTGTTCCCCGACGCGTCGCGGCGGTTCGCGCCCTACATCTTGGCGCTGGCACTCGTCGGCATCCTCTACGGCGCGCTCGTCGCCGTCGGCCAGCGTGACCTGAAGCGGCTCGTCTCCTACACCTCGGTCGCGCACTTCGGCTTCATTGCGCTGGGTGTCTTCGCGCTGACCAGCCAGGGCGGCTCCGGCGCGGTGCTCTACATGGTCAACCACGGCCTGTCGACCGGCGCCCTCTTCCTCGTCGTCGGGATCCTCGCGGCCCGGCGCGGCAGCCGCGACATCCGCGCCTTCGGCGGCGCCGGCAAGGTCGCGCCGTGGCTGGGTGGGGCCTTCCTCGTCGCCGGCCTGTCCTCCCTCGCGCTGCCGGGGCTGAACAGCTTCGTCAGCGAATTCCTCGTCCTCGTCGGCACGTTCACCCGCTACCGGGCAGTGGCGGTGATCGCCACGCTCGGCATCGTCCTGGCCGCGATCTACATCCTCGTGGCCTACCAGCGCACCATGCAGGGCCCGGTGCGGGCCGGCGTGGAGCGGATCGCGGACCTGACCAGCCGCGAGGCCTGGGTCCTCGCGCCGGTGCTCGTGCTGGTCGTCGCGCTCGGCGTCTATCCGAAGCCGCTCCTCGACGTCATCACGCCGTCGGTGCAGCGCACCCTGCAGCAGGTCGACCGCAGCGATCCCGCGCCCTCCGCCGGCTCCCAGACGGCCGACCGCTCCCCGGCCGCCGACGTGCCGGCATACCCCGCCGGGACCGGTCCCTTCAAGCCCGACGGTGGGCGCACCCCCGGCCTCGGCGACACGGCGAACGCGAGCGGAGCTTCTCGGTGACCACCCTGCTCGCGCTGGCCCCCCTGAGCGCCGCCGCCCTGCCCGGTTATGGCACGGACCCGATCACTGCACCGTCGCTCGAGTACGGCGCGCTCTCGCCGATGCTCATCGTCTTCGGCGTCGCCACCTTCGGCGTGCTCGTGGAAGCCTTCACCACGCCGCGGGTGCGCAGCGCCGTGCAGCCACCCCTCGCGGTCGGCGGCCTGCTGGCCTCGCTCGTCGCCGTCGTTGTCCTCGCCCGCGGCCTCGGCGTTCCCGGCGACAAGCGGATCATCGGGGCCACCGCGGTCGCGCTCGACGGGCCGGCGCTGTTCCTCGAGGGGCTCATCGCCGTGCTCGCCGCCGCCTCGGTGCTGCTGGTCGCGGAGCGACGCCTCGACGCCGGCGGTGGTGCCCTCGTCGCGGACGCCGCCGTGCTCCCCGGCACCTGGGGAGCCGGCAGCATCGTCACCAGCGCCCGGGCGCAGACCGAGGCCTATCCGCTGATGCTGTTCAGCGTCGGGGGCATGATGCTCTTCGCCTCCGCCGACACGCTCCTCGTGTCCTTCGTGGGGCTCGAGGTGTTGTCGCTGCCGCTCTACCTGCTGGCCGGCTTTGCCCGCCGCCGCCGCCTGCTGTCGCAGGAGGCCGCGATGAAATACTTCCTGCTCGGCGCCTTCTCGTCCGCCTTCTTCCTCTACGGCCTCGCGCTGGTCTACGGCTACGCGGGCAGCGTGCAGCTCGGCGCCATCGCGGATGCGGCGGGCCAGGCGGGCAAGAGTGACCTGCTGCTCTACCTCGGGCTCGGGCTGCTCGGGGTTGGCCTGCTCTTCAAGCTCTCCGCCGCGCCGTTCCACTCCTGGACGCCGGACGTCTATGAGGGCTCGCCGACCCCGGTCACGACGTTCATGGCGGCCCTGACCAAGGTCGCCGCCTTCGGCGCGCTGCTGCGCATTCTCTACGTCTCCTTCGGGCCGCTGCGCGACGACTGGCGCCCGGCGATCTGGATGATCGCCATCCTCACCATGGTGGTCGGCTCGGTGGTCGCCGTGACGCAGACCGACGTGAAGCGCCTGCTCGCCTACTCCTCCATCGCGCACGCCGGCTTCCTGCTCGTCGGCGTGGCCGCCGCCAACGCTCAGGGCATCAGCGCCACGATGTTCTATCTCGTGGCCTACGGCTTCACCACGATCGGCGCCTTCGCCGTCGTCACGCTGGTGCGCGACACCGACGGGGAGGCGACACACCTGTCGAAGTGGCAGGGACTCGGCAAGCGCTCGCCCTTCCTGGCGGGGGCCTTCGCGCTCTTCCTCTTCGCGCTGGCGGGGATCCCGCTGACCAGCGGCTTCATGGCCAAGTTCGCGGTCTTCTCGGCGGCGACGAGCGGCTCCGGCGTACCGCTCGTGGTGGTCGGCGTCGTCATGAGCGCGGTGGCGGCGTTCTTCTACGCGCGGGTCGTGGTGCTCATGTTCTTCCAGGAGCCCACCAGCGAGTCCGCGACCGTGGCGGTGCCCTCGCCGTACACGGCTGTCGCGGTCGGGCTCGGGCTGGCCGTCACGGTCGTGCTCGGCATCGTCCCGGGGGCCGTGCTGCACCTGTCCGACGCTGCGGGCGTCTTCGTCCGCTGAGACCGCCCGGGCTGCTCGCGCCGCACCGGCGCCCGCCCGCGCCCCCCGTCGGGCGACCACTGCGGCGGGCTGGGACGATCTCACCGTGAGCACCCTGCGCGACGCCGGCCTCGTGTCGGCCGGCCCCGACGGCGAGACGCCGGAGCGGGCCGACCTCGAGGCCCGGCTCGTCAAGGGGCTCGACGATGTGGAGGAGCTGCTGCGGGCGTCCGTCGCGAGCCGCTACCCCTTCATCACGGAGGTCGCCCGGCACCTCGTCGACGCCGGCGGCAAGCGGGTGCGCCCGCTGGTGGTGCTGCTGGCCGCGCTCGCGGGGGGTGGCCCGGAGCCCGACGCCAGGGCGGTCACGCAGGCAGCCGTGACCATTGAGCTGACCCACCTGTCCACGCTCTACCACGACGACGTGATCGATGAGGCGGTGCTGCGCCGCGGTGTCCCCAGCGTCAACGCCCGCTGGGGCAACACCCTCGCGGTCTGCGGCGGCGACTTCCTCTTCGCCCGGGCGGCCGGCATCACGGCAGAGCTCGGGGCCGAGCCGACCCGCATCCTCGCCGACACCATCGCCGAGCTGTGCGAGGGGGAGATGCGGGAGAGCGTCGGGCCGCAGTCCGGCGAGGACCCGGTCGACCACCACCTCGGCGTGCTGCGGGAAAAGACGGGCTCGCTCCTCGGGACGGCCGCGCGGCTGGGGTGCCTGCTCTCCGGCGGGTCGCGGTCGGCGGCAGACACCCTCGCCCGGGTCGGGGAGCTCTACGGCGTGGCGTTCCAGCTCTCCGACGATCTCATCGACCTGGCGGACGACAGCGGCCGGTCGGGCAAGACCCCCGGCACGGACCTGCGCGAGGGTGTGGCGACGCTTCCCGTCCTGCTGGCCCGGCGAGCCGGCGCCGTGCCCGGCCGCGGGGATCGCCTCGGCGAGCTGCTCTCGGGTCCCGTGGCCGAGGCCGACCTGCCGGCGGCGCTCGCACTGCTTCGGGCGCACCCCGCGCTGGGGGAGGCGCGCGAGGTGCTCGCGTCCTGGGCGGCGGAGGCGCGGGAGGCGCTGCGCTCGCTGCCCGTCACGCCGGCCCGGGCGGCACTCGACGCGCTCGTGGCCGACGTGGTGACCCGCACCCGCTGACCCGCCACCTCCCTCCTGTCGAGACTCAGCCTCTCGACGTCGCCGCGCCGTGTGCGGCGTCGAGACTCAGCTTCTCGACGTCGCCGCGCCTTGTCCGGCGTCGAGACTCAGCCTTCACGTCGGCTCGTGGCGAGCGCCCGACGGTCAGGCGCGGCGCCGGACTCAGGCCTCGGGCAGGAGCCGGACGGGTACGTCGACGACGCGGGAGCGCAGCCACT
>JAABUT010002610.1_pt1 | contig 16979 bp, 11 predicted proteins | sample 5559281 | NCBI WGS metagenome assembly JAABUT01 (sample SAMN10711880, study PRJNA513359) | rock metagenome | isolation source: Antarctica rocks | place: Antarctica: Victoria Land, Ricker Hills nord | collected 2016-01-04 | reverse complement strand
CAAAGAATGATCAAACTCGTCATCTAATGTGTTAATTCTGAAAGATCTATTCAAGCACTCTTTAGAAGTATGATCAGACTTATGACAAAGAAAGCAGTTTTCGATTAGTAAGTCATTTTCTTTGACGTTAGTCAAAACAGCGTCGCGTGATTTTGACTGATCAGTCATCTTCGTTTCTATGATTCTACGAGTAGCTTTGACTGATTCTTCAGCGAAGATGATCTGTTTAGTTGTTTGAGCTTTGATCATTGCTTCTCTATTCTTGATCTCTCGAATAGCTCGTTGATCGTTATTCAATCGAATGAGGTAGAAACGAATTTCTTTCAGAGTACTGAGTTGAATCAATTGAGTTACTCAAGCGAATCGAAGTCGAGAATTTATTTTATTCTTTAGATCGACGATCAGCTGTTTTTCTTGATAGTCTAGATAGAAGAATAGTCGTTGAAATTGAGTATAAAACTCGCTGAATTTCTTCTGTTCTTGAATCAAGTTGTAGTAGTTTCTACGAAAGTTGACTTCTTTATCTGAGTCATCGAACAACTGAGCTAGCTCTTTCAAAAGCTCATCGACGATCTTGTATGAGTTGAAACAGTCACGTTCACGTCTTGACTGAGTGATCTCAGCTGCATCATTGAATAATCTGAAATGTACGTAGCTCAGCTTGACTCGTTCACTTGAAAAGAGATCGACATTGATTTTCAGCTTGTTCTGAACTTTTTCATATCAATTCTTTCAGATAGAGTTCTTTTCATCAGTGAACAACGAAGAATCGAGTATTTTCTGAGATCTAGAACGCTCAGAGTAGATTGACGATGACGAGATAATCTCTCTAGCTTGTAGTCTAGCTTTCAGCTCTTCGCATCGTTTCTTCAAAGCTTTCATGATCATAGAAGATGTTATGATTTCAGCGAATGAGTCATTATCTTCGACAATGAAGAATGAAGCTTCGAAACGCTCTTTGAAGAGACGAAATATGAGAAAGAAGAGATTGAATTGAACGAGTGTTTTTAAAAGAAAGAAATCGAGCGAAGAGCGATGCTCGACAATAGAAGGTAAAGTCATTTTTGTTGTTTGATTTGAGAGTTAATTGATTCTCTTGATCGATTTGATTCTCTAGCAATCAACAAAGATTCTTTATCGCTGATTCTATTAATCGAAGTGAACGATGCGTACTTAATGAGCTGTAAGTCGTCTAGCAATTCAATCAGCCTCGCTGTTGATTTTATAGACTTTCTAGTGTTGTTCTGTCTTTCGATTGCGTCGATCATCAGATAAACGAATTTCTTTAGACTCGATCTGCCTGAACGAGTATATTGAACGAGTAATGAGTATCTGTATCGTATGATAAACGAAATTCTTAATGTAATGTTGAGATCGTGCCTAGATCATTCAATCAAAGAGACTCAGAGCTGATATGTATGTATTGTTCTTTAGAGATAGCTATAACAAGACATTAAGAATACAGAAGAGAAAGAGTGCGAGCTCTTCTATAAATAATGACTTGAGACTGCGCTAGACTCGATACAGATGTGATGTAATAGATCAGATGTGTTTGTCTAAAAGAATGATGAAAGAAATGAATGAAGAAAGTGCTGAACAAACGAGAAGAAGTGCTGAGAATGACTCAAAGAAATGCGCTAGATTCAAACTAGGCATAGCATCATGACTTGCTTTAATTAAATTGATTAGAGTTAGATCTGAATTCTGATTGATTCAGACATGTTCATAACATTCAGATACAGACATTCTATACATGAGTAATACGCTGACGAGAAAACTTTGTTAAAAGAAGAGAAACACAAGCGAGTTAGTAAAGAATGATTAAACTATGCTGTTTGATTAAAAGTGTAGCATATGAACATTTCTGCAAGACATGATCGATCTGCATGAGAAAGATTTCTACAGATAATATGAAACAGATGAGTTGCACGCCTTACAAGCGAAGCGAGCGTCTGTGAGATGTGATATACAATGACGACAACTGTTGATCTTAAGAATCTTATTTCTTCACTGAGCTTTAACTCTTGAATATCTTGATGATAGAATCAATCTCTAGTCAAAGACATCATCTGTATAGCTTGAAAGAACAGTAGCACATGTCAATGTGATTAAAGAAGAAATCGACTGCGATATACATGTGTATCGCAGATGAAACGTCTGCAACTCATGCTTAAGAAGTAAACTGTTGAAATCTGAGCAGTGAAAGATTTCGCTCATCTTAAACTGTAAATTTGCGACGAGAAAAGACTATCTCTCGCTAAGAGAAAAATCAGCATAGAAATTGTGTCTTATGTATGTTGCATGCAACGTATGCAACATATTTTTGATAAACATATTCTGATGCACTGCTTGAATTGAATGCATCTTCGATCAAATATGCTATGAGACGTTGACTTCACGAACTATCGAGTCATTGTTTCAATCACGAAGAGTCTCAAGACAACAGCGAGAATGATGATGAAAACGAAGCTGCTGAAGCAGTTTAAAGTGACAAGAACACTCATTCTTTAACATGCAATCATCGCGAACAAATTTGATACATAGTTTCAGTTTTATTATCTCGACTGCGTGTAGCAGTCATATAGACAGCGAGCGATTTTCTAACTCAGAGAGTTTTGTTCACTCGACATACATAGCATAAAGTTTCTCATGAGTCGATTTAATCAATGTTACAAGAATGTATGAATTTATTATTATTATTATTAGCAGTGATTTAATAAAAGTCTAGTTGTTTGTCTTTTAAATCTTTGCAGAGTCTCGTTGTTTTAACGTTTTTGAAAGATAGTCAAACTCAGTCATTTACTTCATATGTGATGTTTTATTTATGTTTATTGATTTGAACTTTAATAATCAGCTTCATCTTTTTCAATTGTTAATGATTGAAGTTCAGTAACTCTTTCATTCAAATGACAATATCATTTGCTTTTCTAGCTTCAAGTCGTTCATGAGTTGTTTCGTAGTCAGTTGTATCTGAATCAAAACTCATTCAAAGATGAAATTCTTTATTAAAGTAAAAGAAAATCATTGAAGTGATTGAGAAGATATTGAAATTATCGCTGAATTTCATCATAGATATTCATTTGACTCAGTCATTCTGCATGTAATTGCAATAGATTCTAAGTTTGCATTCAACGTCTTGATTGACTCATTTTAATTGTTCATTGATTTCAAAATGATAGACTGTGAATAAACTAGCTGTGATTCTCAGTCACTTGCAAAAACTTTTTCACATAGTTGATATGAATTGAAAGTCTTTGTTTGAATTAATAGAACTGAGTAGATCATGCAGTTAATAAACGTTTCATAACATGATTCAAATCATTTCTTCAACTGAGATGTCATTATCTTCTCAATGATAGAGAACATAGTGATGTTTTTTGATGAAACAACATATGATTGTGCAAATGATGTTATAGTCTTCTGACAAAGATAGTTCAGTGATGAAGTTCATAGCTATATCTTTTCAGCATTTCTGTGAAATCAAAAGAGAATGATGAAGTTCATTGATGCTATTTCTAGAAACTTTGCTTCGCTGATAAGCATGATAGTTTCAAATGTATCGTTGAATTATAGCTTGATGATTTAATCAATAGTAGAAACGCTGAACTAAATCAATGATTTACTTATTGTTGAGATGAGAGATTAAAGATTGATCATGCACTTCTTGTAGTAATTTCGTGTGCATGTTCTCAGAAATTCATAGTAGATTTTTTTTTTAAATAGAACGTCGTTAATGATTTTGCAGTTCTTCAGTTTAATGATATGAAATTTGAGCTTGTTGTCATTTATAGCTTGTTTATATTCGCTGCAAAACTCATCTGTTTGATTAATCATATATACTCGTTGATAGAGATTTGCTTTTGATTCAATAGATAAAACATTGACTCTATCAAAGATCAGAATAGTCTGAAAATAATCTTCAAGACATTGAGCTGATTTAGAGATGTTCATTAGAAACATTCTGATTAAAGCATTAACTTTAGTGTTTATTTTACCTGATTTAAAAATGATCTAAAAGTTGAACTTCAATAGAATGTTCAGATAGTTGACTTATCGTCGACTCAACTGTTTATTTTTCATAAAAATCTTCAAAGTCTGATGATCAATGAACATCTGAATGAGTAGTTCAATGCATTTCAGCTCAAGTCATCAGTGTTCAAAACATTGAATAATGACTAGCAATTTCTTGTCATAGATGTGATAATTGATCTCAGCGAAAATCATGCTTTTGCTGTAGAAGATCATCGAATGAAGAACTTTCTCATCATTGTACTGAGATAGTATTTCATCTTTTACATAGTTTGAAGCATTGATTTTCAGAATAGCTTGTCGTTTAAAATCGAAATGACGAAATATTAAGATTAAGCTGACTTGTTTCTTTAAATTGTCAAAAGTTTGAACACAGATCTTGTTTTAAACAAAAGACGTGTTTTTTCTAATCAGCTAAGTGAATGATTTGACTAGCTTCAAGAAGTTCTTAATGAAACGACGATAGAAGTTAACAAATTACACGAAGCTCTGAATTTTCTTTAGATTGATCAAAGTGATTCAGCTGACTATGACTGTCACTTTGCTGAGATTCATATGAAAATCTAGTTCTGATATGATGATTTCTAGAAAAACAGTCTCTTCTACATTGAATTTGCACTTTCGAATATTTATCTGCAGTTCAGCTTCGCGTAGTTGATTCAATACTAGTTTGACGTGATCTTTATGTTTCTTTCTTATTTTGCTATAAATGAGAATGTCATCGAAATAAACTTGACAAAAGTCATTCAGAAAGTCTCATAGAATGTCATTTATATATTGCTGAAAGAAGATTGATTTGTTAGTCAGTTTGAATGATAACATCTTGTATTTATATGCTTCTAAAACAGTGATAAAGATGATGTAATTCTTGTTATCAAAATGCATTTGAAGTTTGTTGAATGTTGATATGATGTTCAATCTAGTCAGATGCTTGCAACTCATTATTTTACCAATAATTTCGTCTATCAGCAATAAAGAATATCTATTTCTTTTGAAAATGACATTTAGCTTTTGATAGTTCATGCAGAATCAAAGATCTTTATTTGCTTTGAAAGTAAATAGAACAGAAAAGAAATAGAGAATCTGACTAGAAGTGATGAATTTCTTTGACAGATTCTTGTTCAGATACTTTTTTACTTTCAGAAGTTTAACAGAAAACATTTAATAAACTTGACAGCAAAAAGACATTGAATCACTGATGAGTTCAATTTTATGATCATAGAAGTGATGAGAAAGTAGTTTATTTAATTGAGCTTGATCAAAAATGTTTAGAAACTCATGATATTTCAATGACAGCTTCACTTTAATATCTTCTAAATTCTGAATTGTTTTATTGATTGAAGAAACGTTTAAAGCGTTCAAATCGCACTGAGTATTGTATGCGATTTTTCTATTGATGTTCATTATGAATAAAGCAAAGACTTTGATCTTGTTCTTCTTTGAATGATTCAACAATGTTTTGAATGAAGTAACATTTATGCTTTGAATCAAGAATGACTCTTTTTGAGCAGTGATTGAAATGAGTTGTTTGAGCATCATAGAGATCTTAGTCTGAGTGATTGAAAAGAATGAAGATGATTGCAATCAATTTGAGTGCTTTGAATTGAAAGAAATTGAAAAAACAGAAATAGAAGTATTCAATGTTACGAAGCGTGTCGACGTTGAATAGAACCTAGTCAATAGACTCTAGAGATTTCGATATGTGAACAAGAAACAACGATGTTTCAAATCAAAATATGCTGAAACATTTCATTTATTTGAGCTCTAGCAAATCGACTACTTCGCTTCTTTGTTCGCTTTACTATAGATACAGCTCGAAACTGTCTTCTTTCTTCTGTATTCTTAGTTTTCTAGTTAAAGCTACCTCTATTGATCAAACATTCTATTTAGCTACGCACTATCTTGCTGCAGTGTAATTAGATTCTAGACATGATCTCAACATTAAACTAAGAATTCGTTTATCACATGATATCAATTTCATTATTCATTCAAGCTACTCAATGAACAACGAAACGAGTATAAAGAAATTTGTTTATCTGATGATTGATGACATTGAAAGACAGAACAACATCAGAGAGTCAATAGAATCAACGACAAGACTGTTGAATTGCTAGAAAATCTATCGCTCATTCAGTAGCATTGATTCACTTTATCAATAGAATCAACGAAAACATATGATCATTGATTGCTAGAGAATCACAAATTTCTTTTTCTCTTTCAAAAAGTTCGTGAATCAGTCGAGTTAAAATAATCTGTATCATCAAATTTGATTCAACTCGATTTGAATTCAGGTCAATTTAGTGAGTCTGCTACAAAGACAAGTCAATAGTTGATCTCTTCAATAAGCTAGTCAATTTTCTTCTAGTGAGTCTGCTATAAAGATGCTGTCAATGCAATGATCTATCTACTCACATCGCTCTACTCATCAGTGAATCTGATCTATCTTGTGTTCATCTTCAACTAGTGAGTCTGCTTCAATGACACAATCAGAATGAATCTCTTCGATGAGCTAGTCGATTCTCTTCTAGTGAGTCTGCTACAAAGACGCTGTCAATGCGATGATTTATCTATTCACATCGTTCTTTTTCTCTCATAGTGAGCCTGCTACAATAGACATTTCGATGATCTGAAAGATCAATAGAAAGATTGGTAGAAAGGCGAGCGTCAAGCTCTACGTCAGTGCTATGAACTACATTACAAGTCATAGAGACATGACTTTTAAAGAGAAGAGAGTAATGTTACGAAGCGTGTTGACGTTGAATAGAATCTAGTCAATAGACTCTAGAAATTTCGATATGTGAACAAGAAACAACGATGTTTCGAATTGAAATATGCTGAAACATTTCATCTATTTGAGCTCTAGCAAATCGGCTACTTCGTCTCTTTGTTCGCTCTACTATAGATACAGCTCGAAACTGTCTTTTTTCTTCTGTATTCTTAGTTTTCTAGTTAGAGCTATCTCTATTGATCAAACATTCTATTCAGCTACACACTATCTCGCTACAGTGTGATTAGATTCTAGGCATGATTTCAACATTCAATTGATTTGAAAAAACAATGATGTCATTTTGCATATTCAGTAATATTTCGTTTTTATTCATTCAGAGCTTACTCAATATGACTTCATGATGATTGATATCAACTATCAACATTGATACAGTCAATTTCTTATGACTTTTGATGATGAGATTGAATAGAATTTTATGAGTGATGATTTTCTTAAATATCTTTTCATCATAATCTCTTATTAGCTTCTCTTTTGTCAGTGATATAAATTGAATTTTCAGTTTCTCACATACTTTATTGACTAGATTAAAATGTATAATCATGTAAACGACTGAATCATTGTCTATTAAAGAACAAAGATTGAAAGATTGATTCTGAAAGATGAGATGAGTGTCAATTAAAAATGACTTTTCAAAGTAATTTTCTTTCAATAGAATTTCGTCTAGTTTGCACAGAGATATAATCTATATCTTTTTGATGACTTTTGAAAAGATGACTAGTTTTTTGAATCGAAATTTGAATTGAAATCAAAGCGATCATATTCATTGTTCACTGCATTGATTCTAGTAGATCAATTCAAACACTCTTTAAAGTTATGATCTGATTTATGATATATGAAACAGATTTCAACTAGAACGTCTGCTTTCTTGATGTTAATTAATATCACATCACGCGACTTTGACTGATCAGACTTTTAATGATCAACTGATTAAGTAACAACAGTCACTTTATGAAAGATAGTTTTTGAAAAATCATCAACGTGTTTGAGCTTGTTCTTGATCTTTCAAATAACTTGCTGATCATTATTCAAATGAATCAGATAGAAATGAATTTCTTTTAGAAAATCAGATTGAACTAGTTGATTTACTCAGACGAATTGAAGACGAGAATTGATTTTATCTTTCAGATCAACGATCAGTTACTTTTCGTGATAGTCTAGATAGAAAGATAAACGTTGAAACTGAGTATAAAATTTATTGAATTTCTTGAATTCTTGAATCAAGTTGTAGTATTCTCTACGAAAGTTAACTTTCTTATTTGAATCATTGAACAACTGAGCTAGCTCTTTCAAAAAATTATCGACAATCTTATAAAGATTGACACAGTCATGTTTGCATCTAGCTTGAGTAATCTCAGCTGCGTCATCGAATAATCTAGAATGTATATAGCTCAATTTGACTCGTTCATTAGAAAAGAGATTGACGTTGATCTCTAGTTTATTCTGAATTTTTCCGTATCAGTTCTTTCAAGTAGAGTTCTTTTCATCAGTAAACAGCGAAGAATCAGGTATTTTTTGCAATCTAGAACGCTCAGAGTAGATGAAATCAGAAGAAGTGTTTTCTTTAGCTTGAAGTTTTGTCTTCAACTTTTTTATTTCATCTTCTTGTTGTTTATTTAACTTCTAGAGTCAATCTGTTTCTTCATTAAGAACTAAGCTGCAAGCTCTTCAGATTTCGTAGAACATGAGAAGTATTATTGTTTCAGTGAATGATTCATCATTGTTAGAGATCAGCATAGAGCGAGTCATATGAATGTCATTTAACTAATAGATAAATGCTAAGAAAGAAAGATAGCTACAGAAAAGAAGCTGACTACATATATATGTTTCTCAGTTAACGCTAGACTCAATAGAAACTAGTCAAGATGACGAAGCGAGAATAAATCTAACAAGACTAGAAGACTGAGTCTGACAAAACTAGAATCGTGACAATCATTTTCATGAATGAATAACGCAGCACTTGATGATTTTGATGAATCAGCATCAGAGATTTAAGAGAAACGATTTCGAAATTCTTCAAAACACTCTTCAATAAATGAATAACTAAACATGATGAGATTTGTTTGAGAAGAGAGTTGAATGAATGACGATGCTCAACGATTGAAGAAGAAAGATGTATGAAATGATGTTTAATCTTTAACAAAGAAAATGAGATTTGTTTATTAATTGATTTGATTGATTCTTTAGCAAACAACGAAGATTCTTTATCATTGAATCTATCAATCAATTTGATTCTTAAGCAATTCACGAAGATTCTTTATCGTGATTCTTGTAATTGAATGAACTTTTATGTACTTAATGAGTGATAAGTAGTTTAGCAATTCAAACAGTCTTGTTGTTGATTTTATTCAACTTTTTAATGTTGTTCTGTCTTTTGATTGTCGTTGATCATCAAATAAATGAATTTCTTTAAACTCGTTCTGTTTAAATGAGTATGTTGAATGAGTAATGAAATCAGTATCATGTGATTAACGAATTCTTAATATAATGTCAGAATCATGTTTAAATGATACAATCAATGAAGATCAGAGTTGATAGTGCTTGATCTTTAAAAATAGTTATAATTGAATATTAAGAATACAGAAGAAGATTGATACAAAAGCTTCTATTTATATAATGTTCAGAAACTGCGCTAGACTCAAAAGAAATGTGTTTGTGACATGAAAAGAAAATGATGTAAATGAACAAGATGTTAATGAAGAAAAAGAGTGTTGAGAAAGAAAAAGAGTGTTGAGTTATATCTGAGTCAAATCTGAGTTAAATCTAGATCAGATCTCAACTAAATCATTGACTAGTTTTATTCAGTCTTGATACACTCATAACACTTTCAAATGAGTAAATCATATCTGATAATGCAAATTGATAATGCAAAATTAATAAACTATTAGAAGAAAAATCATATTAAATTAATCTTTGTCTTCAATCAAAAGAATTGAAAGATAATCATATTTTTGAACATTATTTATTGCATAAAATCAATCTGTAAATTATTCATCATTAACATGATGCTTGCGCTTCATTCTGATAGTCAAGAAAAGATGAGAAGCATTATTGACGTGACGTTGATGAATGAATGAGAAGCAATTATTGTTATCTTGCAAAAGAATTCAGTCAAGACAAAAAATATACAGAAAGAATTACACAAGCTGTGAATACTTTATGAACTCAATGAATGTAGAAACATGTTACAAGTGTATCAAGATTGAACAAGACTGAAGCTTTAATCAATTTGCAATGCATGCTAGCAAGTACTCTGTGTAATGATTAAAGCTAGTCAACAATCTAGTTAAGATTTGACCTAAATCTGACTCAGATTTGACTCAGATATGACTCAGCATCTTTTTTCTTCTTTAACATCTTCTAATCAGCTTTTATTGTCTTCTAGATAAACACACTTCTTTGTGTTATGAGTAGTCAACAAATTTCTATGACAAACACATTTCTTTATGTCACAAACATCTTTTAAATCAACATTTTTCTTGTGTTTCAACACGTCTTCTTTGAGACTAACGTCGATCTGAGTAACTACTATATAAAGCATGTTCTTCTTGTCTTTTATATCTTCTTTCTTCTGTATTCTTAAAGTCTTAGTTATAACTATCTTTATTGATCAAACATTCTAGTCATGCACGCACTCTGATTAGTTTCTAGACATGATCTCAACATTACTTTAACAATTCATTAATCACATGATACTGATCTTTGTACTCATTCAAATTCACTCAACTGACAACGAAACAAGTATAAAGAAATTTGTGTATTTGATGATCAACAACATTGAAAGACAGAACAACATCAAGAAATCAATAAAATCAATGAAAACATACAATCATGTGATTGCTAAAGAATCTATCGCTCAGTCAGTAGCATCAGTTTCAATCAATTAATAGAATCAATGATAAAGAATCTTCATTAATTGCTTAAGAATCACAAAAAATCTCTTTAAATCAGCAACATTCTTCTTTGAAGACTAAACACTTTAACAAATGATCTTACTATCTATTGTTAAGCATCATCATTTGCTTGATCATCAAAATCTTCATCATGATTCAATCATTTGTGAATACTCAACTCAATTTCTTTAAAAGTAATCAAAGCTTCGATTCAGTTATTTATCTCAAATTATCTTCTCATTTATCAAAATTTCTTAGAACTAACTTTGTACAAAAACATCATTAATTCTTATCTCATTCTCATACACTTAATGAATCTCTGAAAGTCTTTATCTTCTGAGATATCAAAAATGTAAAGCAGCTACAACATTGAGTTGAACAAGATTTAGAAGTTTTTCTAGAAGATCTAAATAATCTTCAAACTCAATGAGATCTGAGTGTAGAAGTTTGTGAGTTATTTGATAGAATACTCAGTGAACAGATATGAAAGACTCATTTCGAGAAAATTGATTAAGCAAAAGAACAATTGAATTTAAATCTTAAAAAGCTTCAAGATCAGATGATGAAACTACAACATCAACTGCAATTGACTAAAGAAGATACTTCTACTTCTTTCATCATGTTCAATTCATTCAAACAATCTCAAAAGCTTTCAAATTTATCTTTATTTACTGATGAAACAGAATCTTTCTGAAATAATTGACAAGAAAAGATTTGTAACAAGTTAAAAATTAACATTGATCATTTCAATACTGATAAAGTCATACTGATTTATATTCACTTCAGAATTGAGAAAAATGCAGTCAAAGCTACTTTAACTTGATGTTAACACAATTCATTGAATCTTTATAAAATGATCAATGATTTGTGAAATGATCTTGCTCAGCTATATAATGATTTCAACAAAGAGACAAACTTTTAAAGAAAATATGCTAATTTCATTCAAGAAAAGAGTAAATTCAACGACTTTTATTCAATATTTCAACGTCTATTCTTTTATTTAAAGTATCATGAAAAGCAATTGATCATTAATTTACAAGACAAGATAGTTTATCATCTTCATGCAGCTTAAAGTAGTCAGCTGATTCAGTCAGAATCTTTCAAAGAAATTCATAATTATCTGATTCATTTGAACAATGAGCATCGAGTCATGAATGACATCAAAGAAAAGAAATTCTTGATCAAAGTCAGAAAGCAAGTCATCTTTGCTGAGAAACAAGATTCATTGAATCTCTATAGAAAGATTGAAGTCACTACACTCGTTGATCATTCAAAGTCATATAACGTGATTTTAACTAACGTCAAAGACATCAATCTACAACCTGAAATTTGTTTCATCTGTCACAAATCAGATCATACTTTTAAAGAGTGTTTTAATCAATTGAGAGTCAATGCATTAAAAGATGATGAGTTTAATCAATTTACATTGAACTCTGAGTTCAATTCTGATTCAAAAAACTAACTATCTTTTTCAAAGTCATCAAAGAAGTAAAGATCATATTTTTGTGCAGTCAAATTGAAGTTCTATCAAAAGAAAACTATTTTGAAAAGTCATTTCTGATCAATGCTTCTTTTATTTCTCAGAGCAATTCTTTCAGTCTTCGTTCTTTGATAGATAGTGATTTCATCGTCTACATGCTGATACATGACAAGCTAGTCAATAAAGTATGTCAGAAACTTGAAATACAATTTATATTACTAGCAAAAGAGAAGTTAATATGAGATTATGATGAAAAGTTAGCTAGAAAGACTATTACTCATAAGATTTTATTCAATCTTACGATTGAAAGTCATAAGAAATTGACTATGTCAATGCTGATAGTTGATATCAAGCATCATGAAGTTATATTGAGCAAATTCTGAATGAATAAAAATGAGATATTATTGAACATGAGACATGATACTATTATATTTTCTGATCAATTAAATATTTCTATTTCTATTTTTTTGATTTCATCAAATACAAAGCACTCAAGTTGATTGCAATCAACTTTGATCTCTTCAGCAGCTCACAGCAAGATCTTTAAAATGCTCAAGCATTCAGTTTCATTTATTCAGAAAGAGTCATTCTCGATTCAAAACATAAACGTCATCTCTTTTTAAGCACTAGTAAAACGAAAAAAGAAGAATCAGACAGAGATTTTTGCTATGTTCATTGAAGACATTGATAGAAAAATCGTCTACAATACTTAGTGCAAACTAAATGTCATAAACGTCTTCTTAATCAATGAAACGACTCAGAATCTAGAAGATATTAAAGTCAAGCTATCATTGAAATATCAGAATTTATTAAACGTTTTTGATCAAGCTCAAGCAGACAAGTTATCGTCTCATCATTCATATGATCATAAGATAAAGCTTACTAGTGACGCAACGTCATCTCATTGTCAAGCATATTGAATGTCTTTCTACAAGCTTCAGAAAGTAAAGAAATATCTGAACGAGAATCTTTTCAAAGAATTTATAATTTCTAGCAAAGCTTCGTATTTCTTACTCATTCTGTTCGCTTTAAAAGCAAATGAAGATTTACGATTTTGCATTGACTATCAAAAGCTCAATGCTATTATTAAAAGAAATCACTATTTTCTATTGCTCATAAATGAGATGATTGACAAAATAGTTGATTGCAAGCATCTAACTTGATTAGATATCATTTCAACTTTCAATAAACTGCAAATGCATTCTGATAGTGAGAACTACACTATCTTTATCATCGCTTTAGAAGCATATAAATCAAAGATGTTATTTTTCAAACTTATCAATGATTCTGTCTTGTTTCAGCAATATATGAATGATGTTCTTTGAAACTTTCTAAATGACTTTTGTCAAGTCTATCTAGACAACATTCTGATTTACAGCAAAACTCAATGAAAACATCAACAACATGTCAAGATGATATTAGATTATTTATGAGAAGCTGATCTACAAGTAGATATTCAAAAGTGCAAATTCGACGTAGAAGAAACTGTTTTCTTAGAAATCATAGTTTCAGAACAAGATCTTCATATGAACTTTATTAAAGTGAGAGTCATAGTCAACTGAACTACGTTGATCAATTTAAAAGAAGTTCAGAACTTCGTAAGATTCATTAACTTCTATCGCTGTTTCATTAAAGACTTCTTGAAGCTAGTCAAATCATTCACTCAGTTGACTAGAAAAGACACGTCTTTTGTTTGAAATAAAGTTTATGTTCAAACTTTTGATGATTTAAAGAAACAAGTCAGCTCAATCTCAGTCTTACAACATTTCAATTCAAAATGACAAACTATTCTGAAAATTAATGCATCTGACTACGTCAAAGATGAAATACTATCACAGTATGATGATGAGAATGTTCTTCACTCAGTAGCATTCTACAGCAAGAGCATGATTCTTGCTGAATGCAATTATCACATCTATGACAAGAAATTGCTAGTCATTATTTGATGTTTTGAACATTGAAGATTCGAGCTAAAATGCACAGAGCTGCTCATTCAGATGTTCATTGATCATCAGACTTTGAAAATCTTTATGAAAAATAAACAGTTAACTCAACGTCAAGTCAATTATCTAGACATTCTATTCAAGTTTAACTTTCAGATCATTTTTCAATCAGGCAAAATGAATACTAAAGTCAATGCTTTAATCAAAATGTCTTTGATTGACGTTTCTGAATTAACTCAGCATATTGAAGATCACTATCAGATCATTCTGACACTTGATAAAGTAAATATTCTAGCTATTGAATCTGAAGTGAATTTCTATTGTTAGAAATCAATCTAGAGTGAGTCATAAAGATATCATTTAACTAATAAATAAATGCTAAGAAAGAAAAGTATCTACAGAAAAGAACTCGATTCTTATATGTGTATTTCTCAGCTCTGTGCTAGACTCAATTGAATTGACATCTTACACATATGATGCAAAGACTCAATGACATCATCTTTAAATCAGATTCTCGCTAAACTCAATTAGAATGAAATCAGACAAAGACTAGAATCATAACATTACTTCTCTTTCTTGACTATTCATGTTTGCATGAATGTTGTTTCTTAGTGCGCTTTTCTTGAATATTTAATATGAAAGTTGTCAATCATTTCTTGAGCATTCATAAATTCGTCATCATCAACGTTATATCAGTTGAGATCGTTGTCATAATTCTTTCATTTAACTCAATATTGAAGTTGTCTTCTATAGCATCAAGAGTTCAGTATATCATCGATTTTTCATTTGTTCTCATCGTTTATCACTATTGATCTTAAAGATTCATTCTTTTGATCAGACAAAGAATCATCAACGACAGAACGAAGAAGCTTTGAATGAAATACATTATGTATATGCATAGTCTTTGATAGTTTCAACTTATAGAATAAGTCAACAAACTCAATGATCTGAAATGAATCAAGCATCTTGTCATTCAATTTTTTGAAAGATTTCGCTGTAATGATGTTTCATTTGTTCAGAAACATCTTTGATTTAATCTTGTAATTGATCTTTTTTCTATGTTTATTAGCTTGATTCATCATTTGTTCTTATGTTTTGATCAAAGCTTCACAAGCGAAGATTAATGTCTTATTCATGTGATCAAATATATCTTCAACTCAAGCAATCTGCAAACGTTCGCGAGTGCTTTTATACTCAATGATGTCAGAGTTGAAGCTCATACAAGAGTGAAAGCTCTTGTTCATGAAGAAGAAAGTCAAGAAGATGATTGAAGACAAGACGTTATTATCAACAAACTTGATCATGAGTAGTCACTTGAATCAGTCATTTTGCATGTATGAACAAAAGAAACAAAGATATTGCTCAACATTCTGATTGACTTGTTCGCTTTGATCGTTGATCTGAGAGTGATAAATGATGAACAACTGAAGAGAAATGCTCAGCTGTTTACAAAGAAACTTTCAAAGAATGAAGATGAACTGAGAATCTCGATCGAATACAATGAAGCTTGATAAATCATGAGTTCAATATACTTATTGAAGCAACATTTCAGCTGTCTTTTTGATTGTGATATTTTCATCATCAATGATGCAAGAGATATAATGTCTTTCTTTTAACAATCTGCAGATAACAGTCAAAATAATGTTGTAGTTGTATGAATCAAGTAGATTAATAATGAAGTTCATGACTATGTTCTGTCATTGCTGTTCAAATATAAATAGAGATTGAAGCAAGTCATTTGATTTATTTCTTGATGTCTTTGAACATTGACATATATAGCAGTTTTGAATATATCGATTTATCGTTATGTACTTCATGAATCAGATTCATTTGTAGAAGTTCATTGAATGAAACTCATAGCTGACTATCATGAAACAAGATTTCATTCTGAGTTCAACAATTCTTCAATTTAATATCTTCATATTGTGCTTCGTCTCTTGCTATTGCTTCGCGAAGTAGTGTATAATTCTCGTCAATTTTATTTATATCAAGAACTTGTTTATAGATTGATTGATCATTATTCTTCTTTAAATCAACGATTTTCATTCAATTCAATGTCAAAATAGTAGTTCTTTAATAATGAACGCGTTCATCGTTGAAATCTCTAAGCATGAAGTCAGCTCAACAAGTTAATGCATTGATCTTAATGTTTTGTTTGTCAGATTGATACATTATCTTGAAGTTGAAGTCAGCTAGCTTTTGAATTCAGCGCATTTGACGTCTGCTCAGCTCTTTATCTTTCATCAATGAAATGAGCGCTTGATGATCGATGAACATCTTGATGAGAATGTCAGTTAGCTTCAGTTCAAGTTATCAGTATTCAAATGCTCAAATGATGATCAGAAGTTCTTTATCATATATCTTGTAGTTGCATTCAGCAGAAGACATGTTCTTGCTATAGAAAACAATTAAATGTAGTACTTCTTCATCATCATATTGAAAGAGAACTTCATCGTTGACGTAGTTAAATGAGTCAATTTCAAGAATAGTTTCATAAGTTTAATCAAAGTGATGTAGTATAGAAGTCTCAGTCATACATCTCTTCATATGATCGAAGATGATTTGACAGATCTCATTTCATTCAAATATGATCTTCTTTTGAGTGAGTTGAATCATTGAATGAACAATCTTTGAAAAGTTCTTGATGAAGCATTAATAGAAGTTGCAGAAGTCAATGAAGAACTGCATCTGAGTGAGATTATTAAGTGTAGATCAATCAACGACTACTTGCATCTTTCTGTCAGAATCATGTCTAGATGATACAATTAATGAAGATCAGAATTGATAGTGCTTGATCTTTAAAGATAGCTATAACTGAATATTAAGAATACAGAAGAAGATTGATACAA
>JAABUT010002609.1_pt1 | contig 16988 bp, 21 predicted proteins | sample 5559281 | NCBI WGS metagenome assembly JAABUT01 (sample SAMN10711880, study PRJNA513359) | rock metagenome | isolation source: Antarctica rocks | place: Antarctica: Victoria Land, Ricker Hills nord | collected 2016-01-04 | reverse complement strand
CGACGTGGGTGAACTGCAGCAGCGAGGTGCAGTCGCCCGCGGCCCAGGTCGCCGGGCCGGCCTTGAGGTGGCCATCGGTCAGCACCCGCCCCTTGGCGTCGACCCCGACACCGAGGACGTCCAGGCCCATATCGTTCGTGGCCGGCTGCCGTCCCACAGCCACCAGCAGGTGCGAGCCGCTCAGGGTGGTGCCGTCGGACAGGTGCAGGGTGGGTCCCGGGCTGACCCGCTCGACCGTCGCCCCCGTACGCAGGATCACGCCCTCGCGCTCGAGCACGGTGCTGAGGGTTCGGACCGCTTCGGGCTCCTCGCGCACCATGATGGTGGGGGCCGCCTCCACGACGGTGACCTCGGAGCCGAGCCGGCGGAAGGCCTGCGCGAGCTCGATGCCGATGGGGCCACCTCCCAGGACCAGCAGGTGTCGCGGCTGCTCGCGCAGGTCGAAGACGCTCGTGTTGTCCAGATACGGCGTGTCGGCCAGCCCCGGGATCGGCGGTACCGCGGCCCGCGACCCGCACGCGAGTACGAACCGTTCGGTGGTGATGCGGCGGCCGTCCACCTCGAGGGTGTGCTCGTTCGTGAACCGCCCCCATCCGGTGAGCAGGTCGATTCCCTCGCGGGCCAGCAGCCTGGGCGACTCGTCGCGCTCCACGTCGGCAACCACCCGCGCGACCCGCTCCATCACCGCGGGGAAGTCGACCTGCACCGGCGCCGAGAAGCCGTACGCCGGACCGGACCGGGCAGCTGCCACCCGGCGGGCACTTTCCAGCAGGGCCTTGCTGGGTACACAGCCGTAGTGCGTGCAGTCGCCACCGGGCCGGCCCGCCTCGACCAGGGCCACGCGGCGCCCCGCCCGTACCGCGCTGCGCGCGGCAGACAGTCCGGTCGCACCGGCACCGAGCACCACCAGGTCGTAGTCCGTCATCCCCGCAGTGTGCCCGTCTTGACCTGCTGGCTCGTCGTGAAGCGGAACGCCGTGACAGGGGCGAGGACGTAGAACAGGGCGTCGAGCGGCCGGAACAGGTCCTGGTAGACGGCGGGCAGGTGACGTGAGGTGAGCACGTCCAGGAAGGACACCTTGGTGCCGTGGCTGGTGACGGCACTGGCGACGAGGTGCGCGTCGGCGAGCACGTCGCCGAGCGCGCACCCGAACACGGCGATCACCGCCGCGACGATCGGCAGCAGCGGGCTGCGGCCACCGACGCGCCCGGCCGCGAGCCCGACGAGCGCTCCCACGCCCACCGCGGCATACCCGATCTTGTAGTTGGTGACGGACACGAGCACCGCCCACAGCACGGCGCCGGCCAAGGCCGCCACGATCCCGGCTGCGGCGCCCGTCGGCACGCCGACGGGGACCCGGCCCACCTTCGCCGCGCTGTCCTGTCCGGCGACCGGCTCGCTGGGGACGTCCACGGTTCCTCCGTCTGCGGTGCGGCTCCGGTGCGGTCGACGGACGGTACTGACCGGGCGGGTGCCTCGCCGGACGATCCAGCAGACTGCCGCCCATGACCTGGCGACTGCTCGCTCTCCCGCCCCTGCCGGCCCAGGTGCTCCAGAACGCCTTCGGCGACCCGCGCGTGGAGCTGGTCCTGCCCTCCGAGCGCACCCAGGCGGCCGTGGACGTGCTGCTGCCGACCGTGGACCTCGTGGTCGGCGACTGGACGCGCACCCTGCGCATCGACGATCCCGGACCGCGGGTGTGCCTGGTGCAGATGCCGAGCGTGGGAGTCGACGTCGTCGACCTCGACCGGTGCGCGGCCCGCGGTGTCCCCGTGGCCAACTGCGCCGGGGCGAACACGACCAGCGTGGCCGAGTGGTGCCTGGGCGCGACGCTGGCGCTGCTGCGCAAGACGGTCCAGGCCGACAGCGCGGTACGCCGGGGCGAGTGGCCGCAGACCCAGCTGGGCGGCCGGGAGCTGGCCGGCAGCCGGGTCGGCGTGGTCGGCATGGGATCCATCGGGCGGCGCGTGGCCGAGCTGTTCGCCGCGATGGGCTGCGAAGTGGCGTACTGGTCGCGCAGTCGGCACGAGGACGCGCCGGCGTCCTACGCCGAGCTGGACGAGCTCATCGCCACCAGCGACGTCCTCGTGACCGTGATCGCCCTGAGCCCACAGACCCGGGGCCTCGTCGGAGCGGAGCTGCTGGCCCGGGCGAAGCCGGGACTGCTGCTCGTCAACGCCGGCCGGGGCGGCCTGGTCGACGAGCCGGCGGTGCTCGAGGCGCTCGGGAGCGGACAGCTCGCAGGCGCGGCGCTGGACGTGTTCGCGGCCGAGCCGCTGCCGCCCGGATCACCGCTTCGCGGGGCGGCCGGCGTCCTGCTGAGCCCGCACACGGCCGGCTCGACCGTGCAGGCGTCAGCTCGGATCATCGGGCAGACCCGGGCGAACGTGCAGCGGGCCCTGGCCGGCGAGGCGGTCCACGACGTCGTCAACGGCCAGCCTTCCCGCGTCATGCGACGCCACGGGCCGCGCTGAGCCCTGGGGGGTGCAGGATGCGGGACGTGGTCCTGGTCGTCGCGCACCGCGGTTCGTCCATGCTGCACCCCGAGCACACCCTCGCCGCCTACGAGTCGGCGATCTCCGAGGGCGCGGACGCGCTCGAGTGCGACGTCCGGCTCACCCGCGACGGGGTGCTCGTCTGCGTGCACGACCGGCGGGTCGACCGCACCTCCGACGGAAGGGGGGTCGTCTCTACGCTCGAGCTGGCCGACCTCGCCGAGCTGGACTTCGCCTCCTGGAAGGCCCGGCACTCCGACCCGCTGCTCGAGGCGTCGTGGGAGGAGCCGGACCGCGACCGCAGCAGCGTGCTCACCCTCGAGCGGCTGCTGCAGCTCGTCCTGGACCACACGCGGCCGGTGCAGCTGCACGTGGAGACCAAGCACCCCACGCGGTACGGCGGCCTCGTCGAGCGCAGCCTGGTGGACCTGCTCAGCCGGTACGGCCTGGCGGAGCCGCTGACCCGGTCGGTCTCCCGGGTCACGGTCATGAGCTTCGCGGCGATCTCGCTGCGGCGGTTGCACGCGCTGGCCCCCCAGCTGCCGACGGTGCTGCTGCTGGACCGGGTGCCGCTGCGCCTGCGGGACGGGAGCCTGCCGCTTCAGATCACCGTCGTCGGGCCGTCCCTGGAGATCCTCAAGGCCCACCCGCGGTACGTGGAGCGGGTGCACGCGCACGGCGGTCAGGTGCACGTGTGGACCGTCGACGCCGCTGCCGACATCGCAGCTGTGCTGGAGCTCGACGTCGATGCCGTCATCAGCAACGAGCCGCGCCGGGTGCTGGCTCAGCTGGGCCGGGTCTGACCCGCGCCGCTCAGAAGGGCCTGGCCGAGGGCGGTGCCGGACAGCCAGGCGCCCTCCACCTTCGGAGCGCCCCAGCCGTCGCCGCACAGCCCGATGCCGGCGCCGCCGAGCAGGTAGGCGGCCGCCCGGTCACCGACCGGCTTGGCGTAGGTCCAGCGCTGGACCAGCGACCAGGCCGGCTCGGGCAGGTCGAGCAGCCGGCGTACGGCGGTCAGCAGCACCGGACCAGCCGCGTCGGGGTCCGACAGGCGCGGCGTGGCGAAAGCGGCCGTGGAGTGGGCGACCAGCACGGGGGCTGCGTCGCCGCGGCGGGCGCCGTCGTCAGCGACCCAGTCCAGGACGTCGCTGTCGTGCACGAAGACCCCGTCGAGATCCCACGCCCGGCATGACCAGCCGGCGGCCAGGGCCAGTACCGGCTGCCACGCGCGGTTTTCGAGGGCCGTCCGCTCGGCGGCCAGCTCGGGTGAGAGCAGGCGCAGCGCCTGCGGATCGGGCATCGCGAGCACCACCGCGTCGTACGCCGTGCCGTCGACGGTCGGGCCAGGTCCGACGCGCTGGACCTCGACCTGCTGCCGGACGTCGAGCCCGGCAGCCAGGTCGTCCACGAGTGAGCGGAGCCCGCGAGCCGCGCCGTACCGCACCGGCCCCTGCTTGCGCTCCCCGAGGCCTGTCGGGGAGCCGATCCGGAAGGTGTCGGTCCACGCTCGCGCGACGCCGCGGGCAACCCAGTCCTCCACGACGGCGAGGAAGGCCGGGTCGCGGGCGGTGAGGTAGCTCGCCCCCAGGTCGACGGTCCGGCCCGCCACGTTCCGGGAGGCCAGCCGGCCGCCGGCCGCGTGGCCGCGGTCGAGCACCACGACCTCGTGCCCCGCGCCGTCCAGCACGCGGGCACACGACACCCCGGCGATGCCCGCTCCGATGATCGCCACCTGCATCTGGACATCCTCGGCCTGCAGCGCGGGGCCGCGCATCTCGGGGGTGGTCCTACGCTCGCTGGGCAGCCCAGCCATCCGTGAGGAGCCCCCGATCAGCACCCGCCGCCGCTCGCCTGCCCGCCCGAACGGTGCAGCCCCACCGACTGCCCCACCGACTGCCCGACCGGCAGCCGACGGCGCGGTGCCCGTCGTCGGCCAGCGCGAGCCGTGTCCTTGCGGCTCGGGCAAGCGGTACAAGGCCTGCCACGGCAGGACCGAGGGCATCGCGTACGTGGGGCGTCCGTTCCAGGGCAGGGCCGATGAGACCGAGTGGGTGGCGCTGCGCGAGATCGTGCCGGCCGCGACCGCGCCGCTGCGCCTGCGGGACCAGGGCGAGCGGCAGGTGACGTTGTCGACGGTCCTGCCGCTGTCCTGGGCAGGGATGGTCCGGGCCGACGGGCGGGCCTACCTGGGGCTGCAGGTGCCGAGCCGCTCCGGCGACGTCAGCCGCGACCTCGCGGGGGCGCTGCTCGACGTCCTCGCGGCCCAGCGGGGCAGCTCCGTCGTCGCCGCGGGCCTGCCCGGGCCCGGGCCGCGGCTGCAGGACCTGCTCGACGACGCCCCGCTCGAGGTGAGCGTGCGGGACGGGTTCGACCACTGGGTGCAGGACGCGCCGGACCCGGGCGGTGAGCTCGCCGCCGCCATGGAGCGGGCCAACGCCTCCGTCGTGCCTACGGCGGCGCTGAGCTCGGTCCGCAGTGCGTACTGGTGCCGGATGCGCGACCGCGAGCACCTGCGCTGGGTGCTGCCCGAGGACGAGGAGCCGCTGCTGGACGCGATGGCGCGCCTGGCGCCGGTCGGTGGCCTGTCGCTCGGTGCGGGCACCAGGTACGTCGGGAGCTTCCGGGCGCACGGTCTGCTGGTGCCGGTCTGGGACCTGCCCACAGGAAGCGGTGCCGAGGCTCTCGAGCAGCCCGCGGCCCTTCTCCGGGGCCGGCTGGACGAGGCGCTGGCCTCGGGACACCCGCTCACCGCCGAGCAGCGCGGAGCGAGGTCCGGCCTGCTGACCCGGCAGCTGAGCCTGCGCTGAGGGCGTCTGCGTCGCTGGGTCATGGCAGCGAGTCGCGCAGGACCGGGCAGGACATGCAGCGCGGGCCGCCGCGGCCGCTGCCCAGCTCACTCCCGGCGATCCGGACGACCTCCACGCCGGCGTCCTCCAGCCGCGCGTTGGTCTCGGTGTTGCGCTCGTACGCCACGACCAGCCCGGGCGCGAGCGCCAGGGTGTTGTTGCCGTCGTCCCACTGCTCGCGCTCGGCGGTGACCGGGTCCAGGCCGGTGTCGACCACGCGCAGCCGGTCGATCTGCATCGCCTTGGCGGCCGCCTCCAGGAAGCCGGTCGGACCGCCGACTACCAGGCTCCCCTCGCCGTCAGGGGTGACCGGGTAGGCCAGCAGGGTGTCGGCGACGGCCGGGAACATCACGACGGCGTCCACGTCCACCATCGTGCAGATCGTGTCCAGGTGCATGGTCGCCCGTTCCTGCGCGATCGGGACCGCGAGGACGGTGTGGGCCACCCCCGCCGCGAACGCGCGCAGTGCGAACGCCTCGACCCCGGCCGGGGTGGTGCGCTGCCCGACGCCGACCGCGACGACACCGGGCGCGAGCAGGAGGACGTCGCCGCCTTCGAACCACGCCTCCTGCCGACTCCCGCCGTACAGCAGGGGGGTGCCGGCCAACCGGGGATGGTGTCGGTAGATCGCTCCGGTCAGGGAGGTCTCGCGCTGCCGGGCCCGCATCGACGAACTGGTGATCGCGACGTGATCGGCGACCAGGACGGAAGAGTCGCGGGTGAACAACAGGTTGGGCAGCGGCCGCACGACGAAGTCCGCTGCGCCGGCCAGGCGGGCCACGACGCCCTCGGGCCCGCTGCGGGGCAGCTCGTCGTGGGTCAGCCCCGCCGCCAGGACGCGAGCGAGCTCCTCGCTCGGCAGATCGAGCAGCCACCGGCGCAGCGTCGCGGCCAGGATGGGGCCGACCACGTTCGCGGCGACGGCGACATGCACCGTCTCGGCGCGGGCGGCGGGGACCTCCAGGGCCTGGACCAGCAGGGCCGCCAGCTGCAGCACCTCGACCCCCCGGTCGCGCAGGGCCTGCGCGAACGCGTCGTGCTCCTCCTGGGCGCGGGCGACCCAGGGCAGTCCGTCGAACAGCAGGTCGGCGCTGTTGCGCGGGGTGAGCCGGCTTAGCTCCGAACCGGGCCGGTGCAGCAGCACCGTCCGCAGCCGGCCCACCTCGCTGGTGACACCCACCTCGGCCATGCGCAGACCCTAGGTGCTGCTGCGCGGACCCCGGCGGCTGTGCGCTCAGGCCTCCGGCGCAACGTCGCGGAGCAGCTCGCGCAGCGGGACCTGCTCGATGTCGGCCTCGGGTCGGGACAGGTACAGGTCGGCGTAGTAGCGGCCGTCGCTCTCCAGACCAGTCGTGTCCAGTCCGCGCGCGGCGATCTCGCGCAGCGCCACGTCCCGCTCCCGGTCGTTGGCGAAGCGACGCTGCGGAAAGCTGGTGCCGTGCAGCTGCTCGGTGCGCAGACCGTGCTTTGCCAGCACGGCGGAGATCTCGTCGTAGGCAAACATGCGCAGCACCCAGGCCGCGACCCACGGCTTGGGTCCCTGGCGGGGCGGCGCCAGCAGCCGGTCGAAGGTCCGCTGGGTGACGTACCCGACGCCACCGGTGGTGAGGATGAGGTCGGTGCGGGTGAGCTCGTCGGACAGGGCCGGGGAGGGGTCGCGTGCCTCCAGGTCCTCGGCCCATCCGCGGTCGAGCAGGCCGACGCGGCAGCCGTAACCGACGGCTTGCTCGGCGATGTCGAGTCCGACGACCCGCGCCGGCGCCTCCCGGAGGCGTCCGGCGTAGAACTCGGCGTCGGACTCGGCCAACTGCGCGGAGGTCACCTCGGCGGGCGTGCTGGCGTAGCGCTCGTACATCTGCGCCAGCGTGACCTCGCAGCGCAGCAGGGCTGCGTTAATGCCGTAGGAGCAGCACACGTCGAGGACCCGCGTGGGCTCGGCGGTGTCCGGGCGGCTCCGCGCCTTCAGCAACGCCTGCACGACCGGCTGTGCGCGCTGCGGGATGTCGTAGTCCAACTCGCCGAGCGTGTCGAAGTACGCCCGTGGGTCGAGGCAGTCGTAGATGTGGGTCAGGTCGGCCTTGGCGTGCCCCGGTGCGTCTTGGCTCAAGAGATCCCTTGCCCGAAGCGTGGCCTCGTTGCCACCGTCCAGATCGGACAATAGCGCTGATCCTGGGTTGTCGGGTCCACCGAGATGCTGCTACGCGGCGCTGTTCTCCTGGTTCTGCCCTTCGGTGAGGTGCGCGTGCAGAGCCTGGAAGAAGGCCAGGTTGACCGTCGAGCGCCACCAGGCGCCCTTGACGATGCGCGGGCCCCAGGCCGGGCGCTCGGCGACCAGCGGGCCCACCGCCTTCTCGACCCAGTCCTTGCCGTGGCGGGGGTCGACCTCGGCGTGCTCGACGTAGAAGGGGTAGGCGCCCTCGGGTGCTCCGAGCCGGTCGAAGGCCTGCAGGACCAGGCGGCAGCGTGGACCGGCCTGCAGCTCGAGCAGGCCGAGTGCACCGAGCATCTCGGGCTGCAGCCAGCGATTGGTAGCGAGCAGGCCGCCCAGGGCTGCGCGCTCCAGCGCTTCGACCGGCATCGCCGAGCGAGGCACCTGCGGCATATGCACAGCCGCGACCAGGTCGTCGTGCAGCCGGGTGTGCACCGCGGCCGGGTCGCCGTTGCCCATCTCGTCCCAGTAGTTCTGGGCCAGCTCGAGCTTCGCGCTGCCGGACAGCCCGATCTGGCAGGTGCTCACCAGGTCGTCGAACCCGCCGTCCGGACCGCCCTCAAGGGCCAGGAAGTCGACCACTTCGGGCCAGGCTGCGTCCTTCGCCAGCCACTTGTACGCAGCCGGCAGCCGATCACGGGCTGCGACGCTGCGCATCGCGGCCGCAGCGCGCTCCGGGGTCGTCGCCTCGGCCAGGCGTCCAGCCCCCTGCCAGGACCGCTCGAGCTCGCCGAGCCACTCCGCCTCGAGCCGGCTCTTGAGCTCCGCCACCCCGGGGTGTCCCTGGAAGCGGGCCGTGTCCCCGATCTGCTCGAGCGGCGCGGTGTGCAGGTCGTACACGCTGAGCAGGCTCAGGAAGCGGTCGCGCCGGTCGAGGGCAGGTGCGCCCCGAAGGGCGTCGCAGTCCCCGGTCGCCAGCGCCCCGGCAAGCCGGACCTGCAGCGAACCGGGCGCTGACGTGGTCGGTACCGCGGCGAACGGCGGCCCGGTAGGGGAGGGCGGTGGCGGGGCGAGTTCAACGGGCGGGGTCATGACCAGCTGCCTCCGTACGACGGGGTGGGGTTCCACTTGCGTTTTGCCCTCGTTGCACCAGGCTCACCCGTCCCCGCGCGAGGTCGGCGTGCGGCGGCGGAGAAGCGGCGTACTAGTTTTTGCACATGGGACTCCTGGAGGCAAAGGTCGCGATCGTCACCGGGGCAGGCCGGGGCATCGGCCGCGGCGAGGCGCTCCAGCTCGCCCGTGAGGGCGCGAGCGTGGTCGTCGGCGAGGTCGACGAGGCCGCTGGTCAGGCGGTCGTCGATGAGGTGCGGGCCGCCGGAGGACAGGCCGTGCTGCACCTGGGGGACTGCTCCGAGGTCGAGAACGCCGAGTCGATCGTGCGTACGGCGGTACAGGAGCTCGGGGGCCTGGACGCGCTGGTCAACAACGCCGGCATCTTGCGCGACCGGACGCTGGCCAAGATGGCGCCCGAGGAGTGGGACGCGGTGATCAAGGTGCACCTGCGGGGGCACTACGCGCCGACGCACGCCGCGATCAAGCACTGGCGTGAGGCCGGCAAGGCAGGCCACGTCGTGTGCACGGCCAGCACGAGCGGGATACTGGGCAACTTCGGCCAGAGCAACTACGGGGCCGCGAAGGCCGGCATCGCTGCCTTCGCCCAGATCGTGGCCACCGAGAACTGGAAGCACGGCATCACCGTCAACGCCATCTGCCCGGCGGCCCGCACCCGGATGACCGAGGGCGCGTACGGCTCGATCGCGGGCGACACCGAGGGCTTCGACTTTTGGCACCCGGACAACGTGGCGCCGTTCGTGACATTCCTGTGCAGCGACGCGAGCAGCCACATCAGCGGCAAGGTGTTCGGGGTGCAGGGCGACACCGTCGAGCTGTACCGCCCCTTTACCAGCGAGGCGGTCATCGACAACGGGGCGAGAGCGTGGAGCCCCGCGTCCTTCCTCGGCCGGGTCGACGAGCTGTTCCAGGCCACCGGGATCGCGCCGGCGGCCGAGAACGGGATGGCTCGGCTGCGGTACAGCATGACAAACCGGACAGGCTGATCGTCAAACCACCCCAGGAGTAAGGGTTGCCTGGCGCCGCGCGCAGGACACTGTTCCGGTGGGTGACCCGTCGCCCGGGGGCATGGCGGGCCAGGAAGGTATGAGACCCGCCAGCGAGAGGAACTTCGAACATGATCACGATGGACCAGGCACGGACCCTGCAGGGCAAGAAGCTGCTGGGACAGGGCGGGGAGCACCTCGGGACGATCGACGTGCTGTACGCCGACCGGGAGGGCAACGAGCCCACGTTCGCCACGGTGCACACCGGTCTGTTCGGCTCCAAGACCAGCTTCGTGCCGTTGGCCTCTGCGGACGTGCAGGGCGAAGACGTGGTGGTGCCTTACGACAAGGAGATCGTCAAGGGCGCACCAAGCATCGACGCCGACAGCGAGCTCAGCCCCGAGGAGGAGCAGCGCCTGTACACCCATTACGGCGTGAGCGGCGGGTCGTCCTACGACGACGGCGCCGGTACCGGGGCCACCGACGGGCCGGACAGTCGCGAGGGCACCGTCGGCACCGAAGGCGTCGCCACCGAGGGACGGGACACCTCCGGTCCGACCACCGACAACGCCATGACGCGTTCCGAGGAGCGCCTGCAGGTGGGGACGCAGAACGTCGAGACCGGTCGGGCCCGCCTCCGCAAGTACATCACTACGGAGAACGTGCAGACCACCGTGCCGGTCAGCCGCGAGGAGGTTGTGGTCGAGCGTGAGCCGATCACCGAGGGCAACAAGGGCCAGGCCCTGGATGGGCCGGACCTGTCCGAGGAGGAGCACGAGGTCACCCTGCACGCCGAGCAGCCGGTGGTGACCAAGGAGACCGTTCCGGTCGAGCGCGTGAAGCTCGGTACGCAGACGGTGACCGAGCAGCACGAGGTCAACGAGAGCGTGCGCAAGGAGCAGATAGACACCGACGGCGTCGAAGGCGACCGTCCGCAGCAGTAGCCGCAGCAGCACGCGGGCCCGTCGCTCCTTGCCGGAGTGGCGGGCTCGCGCCTGCACTGCCCCACCGTCCCCGGCATGGTTGACGAGGTGGAGCATGGCGGGTCGACGAGCAGGAGATCGCGCAGGTGGACGGGGACCAGGGGCTGGTGGCGGCGGCCCAGACCGGGGACGACGGCGCCTTCGTGGCGCTCGTACGCCAGCACACCCCGGCGGTGCACCGCACAGCAGCCCGGCTGCTGTCCGACCGCGGCGCGGTCGAGGATGTCGTGCAGGAGGTCTGGCTCAGCGTGTGGGTGCATCTGTCCGGGTTCTCGGGGCACTCGGCCTTCACCACCTGGCTGTACCGGGTGACGGTGAACGCGGCGGCCAACAGCCGTCGCCGCGAGGCGAGCAGGCCGGCGGTCCCGGTCGCCCCCCAAGACGTCCCGTCGCCGGCTGCTGCCTCCGCCGAAGTAAGGACCGAGGAGGCTGAGCTGGTGACAGCGGTACGGATCGCGATTCGGCGGCTCCCGGAGCGGCAGCGGGCCGTCGTGGTCCTACGCGACCTGGAGGGGTTGTCCTACGAGCAGACCGCGCAGGTGCTGCAGATGAACGTCCCCGGCGTGAAGAGCGCACTGCACCGCGGGCGAACCGCCCTGGCGGCGAGCCTGACGGGCTGGCGATGACGCAGATGAGCGAGGCGGGCATTGACGGCGCCCTGTCGTGCGGCCGTTCGACGGTGAACCTGCTCGAACAGTTCGAGCAGCACGGCAGCGCGCCGGCAGATCCGCACCAGCGGACGTGCAGGTACTGCCGTGCCTTCTTGGAGCAGCAGGAGCTGGCGGCGAAGGCCCTGGGGGCGCTCACGAGACAGGGCGTCGTGACGCCCGCCGGCCTCGCCGATCGCGTCGTGCGCAGGCTCGCCGTCGGCTCGGTCCGGCCTCGGGGGCCGGTGGTGCACGTCCCGGCGGCCCCGCTGGATACCGGCCGGCTGGGTCTGACCGCGCCGGCAGTGCGCTCGCTGGTCCGCGGCGCCGTACGCGGCGTCGAGGGGGCGCGAGTCGTCCAGGTCGACGTCGAGGAGGGCGGCGTCCGCGTGCGGATCGTCGTGGACCGGGCGTCGGCGCTCGCTCAGCTGGCGCCGCTGGTGCAGTCCCGGGTCGGGGCGGTGCTGTCGCAGCTCGCCGGGCTGGTCGCTGCCGTCGATGTGATCGTGGTCGACGTCGCCCGGCTGTGACCCCTCCCGGTCGCCACCGGAACCTTTTGCGCCGGCGCGTGTCCAACTGTGCAGGGGCCTTGACGGTCCTGCACCCACCACGCACCAGAACCCGTACCCACGAAGGAGCAGCATGAGCACGCCCACCAGCACCACCCCGGCCACGACGAGCACGAAGGCGTCAGAGGAGACCAAGAACGCCCTGGCGACCAGCGCGGGCAAGATCAGCGTCGCTGACGGCGTGGTGTCAAAGATCGCCGGCCTCGCGGCGCGCGAGATCAGCGGTGTGCACGCCATGGGCGCCGGCGCCACCCGGGCCTTTGGCGCAATCAAGCAGCGCATCCCGGGCAGCAGTGGTCCCTCGGTCAGCCAGGGCGTCAGCGTCGAGGTGGGGGAGACCCAGGCCGCGATCGACCTCGACATCGTCATCGAGTACGGCGTCAGCGTGTCCGACCTGGGCCGCTCCATCCAGCGCAACGTCAAGCAGTCCGTCGAGCGGATGACCGGCCTCCAGGTCGTCGAGGTCAACGTCACCGTCGACGACGTGTACCTCGGCGACGACGACGAAGAGGGCAAGAGCGACGCCCCCGCCCGCGTGCAGTGACCCCGCTTGCAGTGACCCCGCGTGCGGGGACCGTCGCTTCCGGGACCTCGCGGGACGCGGACCTGCAAGAGGTCGACCCGGCCGAGGTGGTCCGGGCCGTTTTGTCTTGCCTCGGCGTCGCCGCCATGCACGGTGGGCTCGCGGGGGAGGCTGCCAGTTACCTGCCCGGTGATCGGGTCACCGGCGTCCGCGTGCTGCCCGACAGCGTCGAGGTGCACGTGGTCGCCCGGTGGCCGGTCCCGGCCGCTGAGCTCGCCGAGCAGATCCGCGGGGCGACAGTTGGCGCGGCTCGAGGCCGCCCGGTCGACGTGGTCATCGGCGACCTGGTGCTGCCCGAGGCCTACCCGGCCCCGTGAAAGAGCTGGATCGCCAGGCCCGGCTGGCCCGCCGGGAGTTCGTCCGCCGCCACCACCCCGACAGGGGAGGGGACCCGGACGTCTTCCAGGCGGGGCTCAAAACCTTCGCCGCCAACCCCGGCCCCGGGGGCGGCGTCACGGCCGTCCGCCGGCAGGGCCCGCTGCGGGAAGTCGTTCTCGGCCTTGTTCGCCGGTGGCGCCAGCGGCACGCCCCGCCCCGGGTCCGCTGACCGCAGTACCGCAGGACCGCAGGACCGCTGACCTCGTACCGCTGCACCCGCTGTCCCGCGCTGAGCCTCGGCACCGCCGCAGCTCGGCACCTCGGCACCACCCCGCCAGGACCCTGGCGGCCCGTACCTGTTTGGGAGTCTGCATGCCTCGCAGCACGCTCGGCCTTCTGGTCGGCCTCGCCCTGGGTTTCGCCCTTGTCTTCGGCAGCTTCGGCGACATGCTCGTCGTCGCGCTGTTCGGGGCTATCGGCTTCGCCGTGTCGAAAGTGATCGACGGTGAGCTCGACCTCGCACCGTACCTGTCCGGTCTACGGCGAGACCGGTGACGTCCTCGAGCACTGCGCTGTCCCGGCGGCGCCTGCCGCTGCCCGGCCGCATACCGGTCGAGCGGGTCGTGGCCCGCGTCCCACGGCCCGGCTCCCGGGCGGTGGACAGCAGCGGCGGCGGCCCCGTCGGCAGGACCGAGGACGGGGCCATCAGGGTCGAGGACCGGGTCGTCAGCCGCATCTCCAGCCGAGCGGCGGGGGAGGTCGAGGGAGTCGGCTCCGCCGCCCACCGACTGCTCGGCGTCAAGGTCGAGGCCCCCGGAATGGACCGCTTGGGGCGACGCACCACCAGCTTGTCAGCGCTGCCCACCGTGCAGGCGGAGGTCGACGGCCGCCGGGTCTTCGTCCGCGTGACGATGAGCGTCGCCTACCCGAACCCCTTGCAGAGGACGGCGCAGCAGGTCCGCGACCGCATCACCGAGCGCCTGTCCTCGCTGACCGGGCTCGAGGTCGCGGAGGTCGACGTCAGCGTCACCGCCCTGGTGACCGAGGCCGAGCCACCGGCGCGTGTGCTGTGAGGACGCTGAACCGGGTCCTGACGCTGCTGTTCGCCGTGACGCTCGCCGCCGTCGGCGTCCTGCTCGCGGTCGAGACCGCCGTGGCGGTCTTCGGCTCCAACCCGGTCCTGCTGGACTGGCGCAGTGCCTACCGGGCCGGCCGGTCCGACACGTGGGACAGCACGCTCGTCCGGGTGATCGCCGCTGCGGTGACGGCGGTCGGCCTGCTTCTGTTGCTGCTCGAGCTCAAGCCCCGCCGCGTACGTCGGCTGCGCGTGGATTCCGCAGATGAGCACACCGACGCAGCGCTGACCCGCGCCGGCCTGCGCAGCGCCCTGCAGAGGGCCGCGGAGAGTGTCGACGGCATCACTGGCGCCTCGGTGAAGGTCGGGCGCCGGCGCGCGAAGGTGACCGCGCAGAGCCGGGGCGGTCAGGCCGAGCTCGCGCAGGGTCTGGACACCGAGGTCCGGACAGCGGTCACCGAACGGCTGGCTGCCCTGCAGCTGCGCCACCCGCCGCGCCCCCGCACCACGGTGCAGACCCGGAAGGAACGGTCATGACCCCCGCCGCGGAGCGCCTGCACCGTCTACTGCTCCTGCTCCTGGGCCTCGTGCTGCTCGTCGGCGGCGCGCTGGCCCTGCTGCTCGGGGCCGGCATCTTCGGCACCCGGCCGAGTGCCCGGCCACTGTTCGACAACGGCATCAGCCGGTACGTCGGGCAGCACGGCGTCTGGCTGTGGCCGGTCGCCGGTGTGCTCGGACTGGTCCTGGCCTACCTCGCGCTGCGCTGGCTCGCCACGTTGTTCTCGGTCGCCCGCACCTCGCACGTCGACCTCGCGACGGGCGGCGCCGGAGGGCGTACGGACGTGGACAGCTCGGCCGTGACCGAGGCCCTGACCACCCAGGTGCGGGGCTACCGCGGCGTGAGCGGCGCCGCCGCCCAGGTGCAGGGCCATCCCCGCGATCCACGGATCGCCCTGACGGTCACGGCGAACGCCGACACCGACCTGCCGGCTCTGCAGCAGCGCATCGAGGGGGAGGCCCTCAGCGCCCTCCGCGAGGCGCTGGAGCGTCCCGCGCTGCCCGTCCGGCTGGACCTGAGCATCAGCAGCAAGGCGCCGGCCCGTACCCGGTGAGACCGAGTCGGGCCGCCTCAGGTCCGGCAGCCTGCTCAAAAGGGAGCGGCGTGGGCGGCGTCGCGGCCTGCACCAGCGCGACGGCCTGGGCGAGCACCTGCTTGGCGGGCCGCTGCAGGGCGAGGGCGGCCGCGGCCACGTCCTCCCACTCCGGGCTGGCGTTGACCGGCTCGCCGTGCAGCCAGGCCGTCTTCACCCGTACCCGTTGGCCGTCCACGAGCACGCTCGACTCGGTCCGCTCCAGCGCGCGCTTGGCCACCACGCTCTCGCGCAGACCGATCGAGGACGTGTGCGTGAGGACCGCCTCCGCTGCCACTGAGGCGATCTCGGGACAACAGAGCACCGACAGCGTGTGCGCCGGACGGCCCTTCTTCATGACGATCGGCGTCAGCCACGCGTCGCTGGCACCGGCCTGGAGCAGCGCCGTCAAGACCGCCGGCCACAGGCGCGGGTCCATGTCGTCCACGTTGGCCTCCAGCAGCACTGCGGTGTGCGGAGGCTTCCCCGTCGTGGGCTCGCCGAGGACGAGCCGCAGCACGTTGGCGAACTCGCCCGGGTCCCGGCTGCCCGCTCCGTGACCGGTGCGCGCCGGCGCCATGGCGGGCAGCGGTCCCCAGTCGGTCACGACGGTCCGGAGCAGCGCTGCGCCGGTCGGCGTCGTCATCTCGTGTGCCGACCCGCCCGCCTGGACCGGGCGGCCCTCGAGCAGGGCGAGCACCGCGGGCACCGGCACCGGGAGCGGTCCGTGCGCGCCCCGCGTCGTCCCCGAGCCCAGCGACAGCGGCGAGCAGTGCACGGCGCTGAGCCCGAGGTGGTGCAACCCCGCGGCGACGCCGACGACGTCGGCGAGCGCATCCAGGGCGCCCACCTCGTGGAAGTGCACCTGTTCGGTCGGGACGCGGTGCACGGCGGCCTCCGCCGAGGCGAGCGCGCCGAAGACCTCCAGCGCCGTCCGGCGTACCGGGTCGGCAAGGGCGGCGCCCTGGATCAGCTGGCTCACGTCGGCCCAGGTGCGGCCCGTCGCGGTGTCGGCCACCTGCACGTCGACCTGGACTGCCCCGAGCCCCGCGCGGGTGACCGGGGTGGCCGTCAGGGTCACCTGCTCGACACCGAGCGCGTCGACGGCCTGCTGCAGGACGGCCAGCGGCACGCCCGCGTCGACCAGGGCGCCGAGCAGCATGTCGCCGCTGGCTCCTGCCTGCCCGTCCACCCAGCCGATCACGTCGGGCCCGAGCGACGGGCGACGCGGGCCGCGAAGACCCCTGCCCCGAAACCGTTGTCGATGTTCACGACGGCGACACCTGGCGCGCACGAGGTCAGCATCCCGAGCAGCGCGGCCAGTCCGCCGAAGGCGGCGCCGTACCCGACGCTGGTCGGCACGGCCACCAGCGGCGTCCCGACCAGACCGCCGACGACGGAGGGGAGCGCGCCCTCCATGCCGGCGACCACGATGAGGCAGTCGGCGCGGTCCAGGGCCGACCGGGCCGCCAGCAGCCGGTGCAGCCCGGCGACCCCGACGTCGTCGACGCGCTCCACGGCGGCGCCGAACGCCCGGGCGGTCAGCACGGCCTCGGCGGCGACCGGGCCGTCGGAGGTCCCGGCCGACAGGACGGCCACCAGACCTCGCGGCGCCGGCGCGGTACCGACCAGCACGGTCGAACCCTCGACCTCGACATCGGTGCCGACCAGCGCCGCCACGGTGCCGGGCGGGCAGCGCGTGACGAGCACCCGCGACGAGCCGGCGCGCAGGGCGGTCACCACGTCGAGCACCTGCGCGGTCGTCTTGCCGGCGGCGTAGACGACCTCGGGGTCGCCGGTGCGCAGCGCCCGGTGGGTGTCCACGAGGGAGTGCGCGAGCGCGTCGTACGGCGCGACGGCGAGCCGGTCCAGGGCGTCCGCCGGGGCGAGCTCACCAGCGGCGACGGCGGCGAGCAGGCGCTTGGCTTCGTCGCGGTCCACACCAGGACCCTAGGACTACCCTCGCGGCGTGCTCCTGTCCTCCGGCGCTCCCGAGGTCGTCGCGACCCGTGCGGCGTCGCGGTCGATGCTCGCGCCGGCCGGTCTCCGCAGGCGTCGGGCCTGAGTCGTGCCCGG
>JAABUT010002608.1_pt1 | contig 16993 bp, 20 predicted proteins | sample 5559281 | NCBI WGS metagenome assembly JAABUT01 (sample SAMN10711880, study PRJNA513359) | rock metagenome | isolation source: Antarctica rocks | place: Antarctica: Victoria Land, Ricker Hills nord | collected 2016-01-04 | reverse complement strand
GTTCAGCTTCGCGTAGTCGTTTCAATACTAGTTTGACGTGATCTCTATGTTTCTTTCTCATTTTGCTATAGATGAGAATGTCATCTAGATAGACTTGACAAAAGTCGTTCAGAAAGTCTCATAGAACATCATTCATATATTGCTAAAAGAAGATCGATTCATTAGTCAGTTCAAATGATAGCATCTTATATTTATATGCTTCTAAAGCAGTGATAAAAGTGATGTAATTCTCGCTATCAAGATGCATTCAAAGTTTGTTGAACGCTGATATGATGTTCAATCTAGTCAGATGCTTGCAACTCACTATTTTATCAATGATCTCGTCTATCAGCGATAGAGAATATCTATTTCTTTTGAAGATGATATTTAGCTTTTGATAGTTCACGCAGAATTGAAGATCTTCATTTGCTTTAAGAGCGAATAGAACAGAAGAGAAATAGAAGATCTGACTAGAAGTGATGAATTTCTTTGACAGATTCTCGTTCAGATACTTCTTTACTTTCAGAAGTTTGACAGAGAACATTTGATATGCTTGACAGCGAGAAGACATTGAATCACTGATGAGTTCAATTTTATGATCGTAGAAGTGATGAAAGAGTAGTTTATTCAATTAAACTCGATCAAAAACATCTAGAAAATCATGATATTCTGAAGACAGCTTGACTTTAATAGCTTTCAAATTCTGAGTAGTTTTCTCGATGAAAGAAACGTTCAGAGCGTTCAAATCACACTGAGTGTTGTACGCGATTTTTCTATCGATATTCTTCATGAATAGAGCGAATACTTTAGTCTGATTCTTCTTTGAGCGATTCAACAGTGTTTTGAACAAAGCGATGTTTATGCTTCGAATTGTGAATGACTCTTTCTGAATCGTAGTTGAAACAGATCGTTTGAGCATTCTAGAAATCTTTGACTGAGAGATAGAAGTAGACGAAGTTGATTGCGATCAACTTGAGTGCTTTGAATTGAAAGAAATCGAAAAAATTGAAATGAAAGTATTTAATTGATTCAAAAAAACGATGACGTTGATTTGCATATTTAGTAATATTTCATTTTTGTTCATTCAAGATTTTTCTAATATGACTTCGTGATGATCGATGTCAGCTATCAACATAGAAACAGTCAATTTCTTATGACTTTCAATGATGAGATTCGATAGAATTTTATGAATGATAGTCTTTTTAAATATCTTTTCATCATATTCTTTTATTAACTTCTCTTTTGTCAGTGATATAGATTGAATTTTCAGCTCTTTACATACTCTGTCGACTAGATTGATATGTATGATTGTATAGACGATTGAATCACTGTCTATCAAAGAGCAAAGACTGAATGATTCGTTCTGCAAGATGAGAAGAGCATCGATTAGAAACGACTTATCAAAGTAATTCTCTTTCGATAGAATTTCATCTAGATTGCACAAAGATATAATCTTCACTTCAGTGACTGTTGAAGAGATGACTAGTTTTTTGACTCGAACTCTGATTCAGTATTGAGTTCGAAATGATCATAGTTCTCGTCAACTGCATTGACTTTGATAGATCGATTCAAGCATTCTCTGAAACTATGATCTGATTTGTGACATACGAAGCAGATTTCGACTAGAACGTCTGCATTCTTAACGCTAGTCAAAACTGCGCTGCGCAGCTTTGATCAGTCAGACTTCAAAGTTGAAGACTGAACAGCAATAGTTGCTCTAGAAATGATGATCTTTGAATCATCACGTTTGAGTAGTTTGTTCTTGATTTCTCGAACTGCTCTATGTTCATTGTTCAAGCGAATCAGATAGTTTCAAATATCTGATAGCTTGATGAGTGACTTCATCTGAGCTGTTCAAAAGATTTGAAGACGAGAGTTTATTTTATTCTTTAGATCGATGACTAGTACGTTCTTCTGATACTTCAGATAGATGTATAGTCGTTGAAACTGATTAAAGAAATCACTGAATTTCTTTGATTCTTGAATCAGATTAATATATTTTCTACAATAGTTGTCTTTCTTATCAGAATCATGAAATAATTGAGCTAGTTTCTCTAGAAGTTCATTGACAGTCAGATAGAGATTGTCACAGTTGAGATTGCATCTGACTTGAGTGACTTCGACGATGTCATCTGCTAGTCAAGAGTGAATGTAGCTCAGCTTGTAGAGTTCATTTGAGAAGATGTCGACGTTAATTGCTAACTTCTCTTGTATGTCAAGAGATCAGTTCTTTCAAGTAGAGTTCTTTTCATCAGTGAACATTGAAGAGTCGAGTATTTTGTAATATCTAGATCGTTCGAAGTAGATGACAATCGAGAAAGCAGTGATGATTACATTGACTGTGATAACAGTGAAAGCTTGTAGTTGTGCTTTCAACTGTTGAATTTCGCTCTTGTCTCGTTGTTTCATCTTGACGAGATGATCTGTTTCTTTATTAAGAGCATAGATACGTTTCTTTCATACTTTCATATCATCGTGTATGATGATTTCAGCGTTTGATTCGTTGAAAGCAATGAATGAAGAAGCGTGTTGTGAGTCAATGATAGAAGAGAGAGCTTGTGAACGTGTTTATTGCAAGAGATCAACAAAAGTTTTATCTTTATCAGATGTGTTCTTAAATGTCATAGTGAAGAAGATGAAAGTTGTTTGAAAGAAGATTGAATGAATGACGATGCTTGATGATTGAAAAAGAAAGATGTATGTTTGTTCAACAAAGAAGATGTTTCTGAAGATGATTGATCTTGAAGCAATTCACGAAGATTCTTTATTGTAATTCTCTTGATCGATTTGATTCTCTAGCAATTCACGAAGATTCTTTATTGTAGATTCTATTAATCGATTTTGAATGAATGCATACTGAATGAGCGATAGATCTTCTAGCAATTCAACAATTTTATGTTCTTGTTGATTCTATGAATTCTCTGATGTTGTTCTTGTCTTTCGAGATTGAATCATCAGATAAACAAATTTCTTTAGACTCGATTCGTCTGTACGAGTTGATTGAATGAGTAATGAAATCAGTATCATGTGATTAACGAATTCTTAATATAATGTCAGAATCATGTCTAAATGATACAATCAATGAAGATCAGAGTTGATAGTGCTTGATCTTTAGAGATAGCTATAACTGAATATTAAGAATACAGAAGAAGATTGATACAAAAGCTTTTATTTATGTAATGTTCAGAGACTGCACTAGACTCGAAAGAAATGTGTTTGTAACATGAAAAGAAGATGATGTAAATGTTGATGAAAGAAAAGAATGTTGAGAAAGAAAAAAAGTGTTGAGTCATATCTGAGTCAAATCTGAGTCAGATCTAGATCAGATCTCGACTAGATTGTTGACTAGCTCTAATCAGTCTTGATACGCTCGTAACACAAGATTTCATTCTGAGTTCAACAATTCTTCAATTTGATATTTTCATATTGTGTCTTGTCTCTTGCTATTGCTTCGCAAAGTAGCATACAATTCTCATCAATTTCATTAATCTCAAGAATCTGTTTATAGATTGATTTACTGATGTTTTTCTTTAAATCAGCAATTTTCATTCAATTTGAAGTCAGAATAGTGATTCATTGATAGCAAATGCACTCATCTTCTGAATCTTTAGACATGACGTCAGCTTGATGAGTTAATGCATTGATCTTGATGTTCTGTTTATCAAATCAATACATTATTTTGAAGTTGAAATCAACAAGCTTCTGAACTCAATGCATCTGATGTCTGCTCAACTCTTTATCTTTCATCAATGAGATGAGCGCTTGATGATCAATGAACATCTTGATAGAAATGTTAGTTAGCTTCAGTTTAAGTCATCAGTGTTCAAATGCTCAAATGATAATCAGAAATTCTTTATCATATATTTTGTAATTGCATTCAGCAAAAAACATGTTCTTGTTATAAAAGACAATTGAATGTGTACTTCTTTGTCATCATATTAAGAAAGAACTTCATCGTTGATGTAGTCAAATGAGTTGATTTCAAGAGTAGTTTCATGAGTTTGATCAAAGTGACGTAGTATAAAAGTCTTGATCATACATCTCTTCATATGATTGAAGATAATCTGACAGACTTCATTTCATTCAAATATGATCTTCTTTTGAGTAAGTTGAATCATTGAATGAACAATCTTCGAAAAGTTCTTGACGAAGTGTTGATAGAAATTGCAGAAGTCAATGAAGAACTGCATCTGAGTGAGATTATTGAGTGTAGATCAATCAACGACTGCTTGCATCTTTCGTGAATTCATTTTAAGTTGCTTGATTGACATCAAAAGTTTTAAAAAGATGATTTTCTGAACATGAAACTTGCATTTATTGATGTCTATCTGTAGATCAGCTTCTCATAGTCTATTCAAGATCAATTGTACATATTGCTTGTATTTCTTCAAGATCTTGCTGTAAATGATAATGTCATCTAAATAGATTTGACTAAACTGATGTAGATATTTGAACAACATGTCGTTCATATAATGTTGATAAAACGTTGATTCATTGATTAATTTAAAGAGCATTACATGATATTTGTATGAGTTGAAAAAGATAATAAAGATAGTCAAATCTTTGTTATCTGAATGCATGCATAGCTTGTTGAACGTGACAATGATGTTCAATTGAGTCAGATATTTGCTTTCTTGTATATAAGCGAAAGTCTCGTCTATTAATGACAAAGAATAACAATCTCATTTGATCAAAGCATTGAGCTTTCTGTAATCAACGCAGAAACGCAGACTATCATCTTTCTTTTTGATGAACAAGATAAGCGAGATGTATGATGCAAAGCTGAAGAAAATGAACTCTTTGTTCAGATGTTTGATCAGATACTTGTTTATCTTCTGAAGCTTGTGATTGAACATCTGATATAGTTTGCTTCGAGAAAATGTTTCTTCATTGATCAGCTCAATTTTGTGATTGTAGAAACGATGCAATGATAGTTGATTGATCATTGCTCAATCAAAAATGTCTAGATAGTCGTGATATTCAAAAAGAAGCTTGAGTTTGACTTGCTCAAGAGCTTCAGCATGAAAAAGCTCATGCAAATTCACTTCTTCAGACTTGTTTTCAACTGTAGTTATAAGTCGATCGATTTTCAAGATAATAACAGCAAAGATCTTGACATCTGATCATTTAACTAACATTTTATATGTCGTTGTCTCTATCATTGCTATGTTCATTGAATCTGATGTTGATTTAGAAATTTTGACGTTAGTTAAAGTTGCATCACGCAATTTTAACTGTTTAATTAGTTTAACTGACTTCTCATTGAACTGACTGAAAGAGAATGATTTCAGACTGAGTTGAAAAATAGTGAAAGATTTCTTCAATATATGAGTAGAAGTTAAACTCTTTTGCTTCGTGATTATCTTGTTGCTTGTGAGTAGAACAATTAATTTCAAATTGAGAATGAAATTTGAAAATTGAAGAAAATTGATTTGCATATCAATTACTAGATTGATTTTGTTCATTCATGTTTTTTTAAAAAAATTTTGATATTAATTTAATTGAATGATGAACATAAAAGCTGTGTCAATTGTATGATCTTGAACAGTCAGATTCAAATAAATGACATGAGTAATAAGTTTTTTAACATAATGATCATCAAATTCTTGAATTGACTTCGCTTTAATCAAAGTCAGAAACTTGATTTGCAACTGATCATAAACAATCTGCGTAATTACTTCATCAATGAACAAATACTCAGCAGCTTTGATGTCAATCAATGACTTCAATGAGTAACTAATTTCATTGCTAGAAAGTATACATTCAGTAGTCAAAGATTCAGAAGCAAAAGAATCATTTGACATGCTCATCATTGAAGAAATTAACATCTTTTTCATCACGTCTTTAATGAAAGTCTCTAGTTTTTTGTCTCACTATCTTTGAAAGAAGACATTTTCTCATTCTTCTTATTCTTCAAAATGACGATCTCATGTAAACAAGAGATGAATGCATGAAATGCAAAAGTATTAATCTTGTTCTGAAAGCAATTCTTGAACAAATGATTTAAAATCTTGCAAGTATAGCAAATAATAGATGATCTTGCTGATTCAGAAATAAAAGAAAGAATAAACTTAACATAATTAATTATCAAAGTCATCACTGTTGACAATGAAGTAGCAGCACATTTATCAGATATGACAGTGATTTTAATGATGACAGTGCAAAGCTGACTGCGTAGCTGATAGTTGACTTGCTGTTTATTATTCACATCTTGAAGAAAGATTCTCAAGCAAGTGAGCGAAGTAAAATTCTCTGAACAGACTGATAAAGCATTCTGCAAGTGATTATTGATTTTATTCTGAAGATCGTTCATCAGAGTGCAATCATCATATTCAAGATAGTTGAATAGCTTCATAAAGTTGAAGTAGAAGACATTGAAAGACTTGTCTGTTTATCTTAAAGTGTTGTACTCACAACAACACTTTCAATTTCTATTCAGTTCATCATATATTTCTTTCAGATGCTCAAATAACTCGTAAATTGAGATGTAAGAATGCAAAGCATCATGATGACATTAAGTGAAGATATGTTCAGCAGCATCATCTTCTAGTTTAGATATCACATAAACAATACAGATATTCTCAATATCGAAGTGATCAACATTTGTCTGAAGCTTGTTGTTTATCTTGACTCTTCAGCTATTTCATGTTGATTCATCTTCATTGATGAATACAGATGAGTTCAAAAACTTGAAAGACTTGTGATGATCATTATTGAATAAAGTGAATGATTCACGTTGAGTATGATTCTCGATAGATTGACAAGATAAAGATTTCATAGAAACTTGAGATTCAGTAAACTGATGAGATTGAAACTGATTCATTGAATGCTGTTTCTTTTTTAGACTTAAGACTTTCTTTCATAGTTTAATGATAGTCTCTTCTTGAGTGTTTATTATCATTTGATTGATTTCTAACTTATCAAGTCTTTTGATGTGATTGACTTGAACATTGATTCATTGCTTATTGAGTTTCAAAGTCATGTTTTATTGATCTCTTAGCTCAATCAGCATCTTGATGATCTCATTTGACTGATTGATAGCTCATTGATGAAGTTGTTGATTTATGTTGATGTCTCATAAAATAGCGACATTCTGAAATCTCGCTGAAGCATCAAAAGAAATAAAAGAAACTCATTTACTAGCAATGCTTCTAAGCAGATGAGCTGTTCATGACTCGATTGATTCAGAGTTGCATGTCATTGTGAAAGATTGAAGATAAAGATAAATAAATTTGATTGTGATAAGATTAAATGATTGATTTAATAAATTTGAGTAAATTTGAGTAAATTTGAAGATGTGTTTTAATGAAAGTAATTCAAAGAATTTCTTGCGAATTTTCTGAATAAAAGTAGATTATTTCGTATCATCTACACGTTGATAGCAGAGTAGTTGATTAGCATTTATCTACTGTTAGAAGTCGATCTAAAGTGAGTCATAAAAGTGTCATTTAATTAATAGATAAATGCTAAGAAAGAAAAGTATGTACAGATAAAAACTTGAGTTCTTATATGTATTCTTCTCAGCTCTGTGCTAGACTTGAAAAAGTTGACATCTTACACATATGATGCAGAGTCTCAATGACATCATCTCTAGATCAGATTTTCGCTAGACTTGATTAGAATGAAATCAGACGAAGATTAAACAAAGAGTAAATGAAAACTAAAATCGTAACAGCATGCAACATCACATCATACTTTCATGTAATAATTAAATAGCAGAAGTGAACAGAAGAATTAAACATTCTTTTTGCACAATTTTGTGCAACGATTATTTCATACTTCAGTTCATTTCTGTATAATTATTTTCTTGTATTTGTAATAAGCTTCTTAGTCAATCATGATGTTTGAAATCTATTAAAATGTGCTAGTTTTTAATATAATTAACAGTTAATTTAAAAGATAAAAATCAATCAGTTACAAGTCAACAGTAATGCATGATTTGCATTGATTTTCAAACTTTAAGCTTAATGATGCTTGAAAGATCAAACTTGTTTTTGATTCTTTTTGCAACTTTCTTAGCAATTCTTTTTGCAACTCTTTTTGCAGTTTCTTTTTTATTTAACTTATTTATCATGTCATCTTCTTGAAACAGAACATTGAAATTGCAAGCAAGTATGAACAGTTTATTCAGTTTTATAAATATATCTTCAGAGAATCTTGATAACAGCGAGCATGATAATGCTTGATCTTTTTCTTTTAATGTTGTTTCTGTCGTGCTCATTGAACTGCAGTCATTACATGATGAATGATATGTGCTATACAATCATAAACAAGAATATCAACATATATTTCTGAATTAATGAAAGCAAACTCAATATGCAATGCAAGTAGAATGAAAAGTATCAGACTATCATCATTCAAAGTGAATTTTACAGACATGAACAGATGAAATATAAAATAACTTTTATCAGACAGCTTTAATTGAAAGTGAAAGACTCAAACTCATTTGTCATTTGTATTTGCATGTTTACAAGCATTTTAACAATAGAAGCATCAATAACAGCATCATGAAACATCATCTGAATAACAAAGATTGTGATAAATGCACAAACTTAGTAACTAAGATCACGAAAGTTTAAGACATTCATAACTTTGTTAAAGTTAAAGCTTTAATAAGTTGCTTTTTAGCTGCAGATTGCAAAATAAATTGCAAAACAGATTGCAAAACAGATTGCAAAAAATTAACAAATCACAGCATCATATTTTTCATCAAGAATATACTTCAGAAGTTTTTGCATTACAACTTCAAAAGACTTTCATTGCTTTGAACATTTCTCATATTGTTGTTGATAATGTTCAATTTCAATGAGCATTTGAAATGACATGATTAAGCATTACTTTGTTGCACAGAATCAAACTTACAATCTCTTTCAAGAATCAAGCGACTGTTGTTCAAGTCAACTTACTCAAGAATTTATTAATGAATTCTAAAATCTTTATTAATTTAGATGAATGAAGTAGTTCTAATAAATTATCTTTTTTAGTCATCATGAAATTTTACTACATTGAGTTCTGAAAGTATCAAAAAGTCTTGTTGAGCTTTGAATAAATTGAAGACAAGTATATCAAAAGTAATCTAAGCAATATTACTGAATGAATATTGCAAGAACTTGATATTCAAGATCAAGTTATAACTGTAATCACAAACAACATCAGCAATAACAACATCATGATGACTGCATTAAACAAGACTTTGCAAATGTTCTCAACTACTTCACATTTATCATGTTTAACATATGTAATTCAGTTAGCTGTTAAACAGTTACTCAAATCGCTGATGTTAAGTCTTGAGAATGAGAATGAGAAAGAGTATTGAATATTCAAAATTAGTCTTCAAAGCATGTTTATACAAAAGAGTTTATTTCAAACACTGTTCAAGATAATTAATAATTTTTATTCATTATATTAGTATGTTCTGCTATTATTTTCATAATCGATTTTGCAATCGATTTTGCAATCATGATCAAAAATACAGAGTACACTCTTATTCATGACATTATAGTAATGTTTAATTAAATTTGAAAGCTTTCTGTTTATATGAACGAAAGTTCTCAGAAAATAGAGAACTTTCATAAGTCTCAACGTAATTTCAAACTTCATTTCAAGATGATACAAGATGTTAAAATTCGCTGAAATTTCATTTGTCTCATGCTTTTAAAAGCACTTCATCTTCAAGTCTTCATTAAAAGTTATATTTCTACTTATGAAAATGAAAATACTACTCTTCAAAAGCTATCTCTCAATAATGAAGAATGAATACATGTTCAATATCTTGTAGAACTACTCAAATCATTCATGATATTCATTGATTTACTTGAACGTAATTATGAATTCAGTATCAATGCAATTTACATCGTTTATGATGTTTTGTTTTCTCATATTGAAGATCACATGACAGCTCTGAAAAGAAAGTAACGTTCTTGAAAGTGTTTGCTTTTGAAAGTTTTAATGCAAGCTCAAATCAAATTATTTGAATATTACGCAGATGTCAGTCATGATCGAGAGTTAATGTATAATCTCAAAAATATTATAGATGCTCATCAGAAACTAAATTTATATGAGCAATCTACATGACAAGACAGCAATTATAAACAAAGATACAAACAAAAGTTTATAAATTATTATGCTAGATACTACGCTTTCAACTCAACTACATTGCAAGATCAACTTCAAGAAAGAGTTTTGCAACAATCATCTTTTATTGCAAATATAGTCATTAAACGAAATTTCAGATGTCACAATTCATCATCACTTGTTTCAACAAACGAAGTGAAACAATATTTGAATCAAAGTTAGTTTTTCTTCTCTTTGTTTCATTTGTTGTACAATTAATATTATTTCATAATTTCTTTGCAATTAATTTTGCAATTAATTTTGCAATTACATAGTTTGAAATATCAAATTCTAATAAGCTTTAGACATTGTTCAAGACATTGATCTCATTAAGTTCTGAAGAAATCATCTCAAAGACTTTGTTCATTTAAGCAGAATGACTTGAGATATTTTAGCAATTTCAACTATCTCAACAGATGTTAAATAAGTTTTCAATTTGAAACAAGATTTATTATCTTATCATTGCAGCTCTCTTGTTGTCAATATCATATTGAATATCATAATGATTAAGCATGCAGATGCTGTGAAGTTAAAAGCAGAATTTAAGTCTTACAAGCTTATTGAAGAGAAAAGAACTTTCAATGCACAGAAACAAGAAAAGAACAAAGATTTAATCTTCATCATCAATGTTAATGAAGATTTAGAGTATATCAGCGATGCATCATCAAATGATGATGTTGATGATAACGAGCATGATAAGTAATGTTATATTGTTCATCATCAGACATTTAATTAACAATATCAGAGCTGAAAAATGATGATACACTTAATGTTGATCTTTTCATATCATCTTTGCAATCTAGATTCTCAAACTTCAAAGAATTCTTATTATTTACGTTATTTAATACAGCAAGATCTACAACAGCAAGATTTACAACAGCAAGATCTACGACAGCAAGATTTATGACAACTTCACTTTCAAATGCTCAATTTTCAATGTTTGCTCATTTTGATTAAATTACATCACACTTGATTGAAAGAAACAGATTGAAGAAGAATGATCAATCATTACAAAAGATAATGAATCAAAGAAATTTGATGAAATTCATTGCAGTCTCTAAATTGAATGAAGAATCTAAGTTGTCATCTTTAACAGTGAAAAAAAAACAGCGCAAGATGACTTCTTCTTTGAAGTCAAGTTCTGTTTCAACATGTAAACATAACTTTGAAATGACTAATTTCAAGAAGAAATCATCATTTAAAAGTAAAGTTAAATTGAATGCATTGTTTGAGCAAAAAAGACAAGAAGACATCAATAAAAAGCTTATGTAAATAGTTTTGCAATTCATTTTGCAATCTACTATTTTCATGAAATTGCTCACGCATTTTTCAAGCAGTTTAGTTAGAAACAGTGACTGAAATCTGAGTCAATGATAAAAGAGTCAAAAACATTTCTCTACATACATATAAATTTCTTTTCAACATGTAAATGTTGCAATCGTGCACTTCAAGTTAGTCTAACATAGATCATGTCAGACTATCATAGACTAGTATAGAGTTGATGTTGACACGCTAGCGATCTAGCGTGTCTTCGTGAGTAAAACTCACGACGTGTTGCATCTTCTTTCTTCTTTGACTTTGAACTTCTAGTTAGAATACACTCATATGATTCGCTCTATGCAGACTCATAACATTAGTTCAAAGCTCATTAATCTTGCTATCGACGTGTAAACAATATAAAAACAAGCTACACAATTCAAATCAGAAGTCGAACTCAGAAATTTTGACAGCAGAATCAGAACTCAAGCTCAGAAAGCTTGATAGAAATCAGAAATTTCTAAAGAAGAATCTTGATTCGAAATCAGAAATTTCGATAGAATCAGAATCAAAGAACACGAATGTGTTGTTCTTGATTAACTCTTTATTGAGCTCGTCATCAGAAATCAGAAATTTCAGCAGTACTTGAATTCAGAAAGTTTGATAGAGTACTAGTCGTTGCTTGAACTCAGAAAGTTCAATAGAGTAACATCAGAATTTCAATCAGCAATTTTCTACTCATATCATGACTAGAAGCTCAGAATCAGCGAGCATTGCTCGCTATGAACTTCAAAATGCTAGAAGAGAATCACTTCTATCACAGAATTGAACAGTCTCAGAAGAAGAAGACACGAATGCATCATTGAATACAGAAGAAGAGAACATGAACACGTTGTTTTTTGATCATGAAATGATCAAGATCAGCATCAACACTGAACTGAATGCTTGAATAAGCACTCATGAAGCAGACGACATCGTTGTCTTTATCAAGTACATGTGTCAACAGCACGACATCGAAATCAAGACTCACAATGACATGATTCAGATGTTAGAAGATGTCAATGAGATAAACATCACATTGAAGATTACACAGACGCGTCTGCAGAAAGAGAATAAAGACAAGAACATGATTATACATCATCTAAAAGCTGCATCAAGTCGACAAAGCACTTTGATTTCTGAAGATTGATTCTCGAAGTCGATCAAGTTACTCGACTCATCTTTGTTCGAAGATTCAACGCAGAATGTAGACAATTGACTGTTTTGAATGCAAAATAAGCTGAAGGCAAATAAGAATCATTTTTCTATCAAAGAGTTGAAAATTGCATACATTGAAAGTCGAGTCAGTGAAGCTGCGATCAAGCACATAGCTTCTCACATGCAAGATATCTTCTTGAACTTGTTTCTAGAAGTTGAAGAAGTGCTATCGATTATCAATAAGATGTACGATGATCTCAATCATCATCACACAACTCAACAACAGTATTTGAGACTGTATCAGAACAAGATCTTCTTTCATGAATTTTAAATGAAATTTCAGAGATTTAGTGCAGAACTAAAGTACAATAATGAGATTCTACTAGATGATCTTCAGCACAAGATCAGTTCAGATCTTCAACGAGCAACGCTCAATGAATGAATCACGAATTTGAATGAGTTTGTCAACATCTGCATGCAAGTCGATGTTAAATTAACTGAATTGAACGCGCGATCAGTTGTCAAAGCATCAACGACTCAAGCTGCTCGCTCTGTCTTTAACACATCGACTGCTCGACTCACATCATCAGTTTCTTCATGAAAGAAATTCAGAAGATTGAATCTCAACTTTATTCAGAAAGAGTTGTTTAAGAAAGAACTTTGCTTCAAATGCAAGAAGTCAGAACATAGAGCATATGACTGCTTCAAGATGATTCAAGTGCACAAGATTGTTGCAAATTTGAAAAATGATCTGTTCTCATCAAAGTAGTGACTGAGAACGATATACTCATATTTTGTTTCATCAGCATGTCTGACAATTCATTTGATTTCAAGTCGTTCACTGTTGACATCATCTTGAATAGTCTAGAAAAGATATTCAGATTTCTCGCTCTGATAGATACTGAAGTCACTAACATGATTTTCATCAATGAATCTTTGATGTCAGAGCTATGTGAACGCTTTGATATTCAGTCAATATCGCTGTCAAAATCAAAGTTGATTCAATCGTATGATGAAATCTCTGATTGAAAGTCGATTACACATGCTCTGTATACATCGATCATGATACAAGAACACAAGAATGAAATGATGTCTCTATTAATAACTTGTCTAGATCAGCACAAAATAATCATTGAAAATTTCTGGTTGAAAAGAAATCAAATTTTGATAGATTCTGCAAACGATTGATTAATATCATCATTGAAGATTTGAACATCGAAATCTGTTGTTTCAAAAGCAAGCAGTCAATCAGCATTTTACAGATCTGAGTCAAGTGAAATTTGCAAAATGAAACGAAAGAACTTGAACTCGATGATTACATCGATAATCATCTTGAAGTGACTCACGAATCAGAAACTAGTGAATCAGTTCATTGAATCTGTCTTCATATGAAAGCAAAGCACTCAAGTTGATCTCGATCAACTTCGTCTCTTTCAGTCAACTGAGAAAAAGAAGTTCATCAATATTGTCATGATCGAAGTCGCTGTGTATCAAACTTTAGTCAAGAATAAGAAGATCAAGATCTTCTTCTTGATCATTAGTAAAATCAACAAAGCACTTAGCTCAGTCGAAGATTTCGCGAAACTGAATGAAATAATCTCTGTCATGTCATTAAATGAACTGAAGAAGAAGCTTTTGATAGTTTATCACAACTTTCTGAATGTTTTTGATAGAAAAAAGACAATGCAGTTGTCTTTGCATCGATCATACGATCATAAGATTGAATTAGAAAGTGAGAATTAATCTTCTAGAAGTTGATTATATTTCATGTCAAGTTATAAGTTGCAGAAGATCAAAGAGTATCTAGAAGAAAATTTGAAGAAGAAGTTCATCACACTCAGTAAAGCTTCTTTTGCTTCGTTAATACTATTTGTCAAAAAGAAAGATGATAGTCTTTGCTTTTGCGTGAATTATTGAAAACTGAATGCTCTGATCAAAAGAAATTGTTATTCAATACTCTTGATAGACGAAGTACTCGCTTGAATTCAAGACAGTAAGTATTTGACTCGATTTAACATTATCGTCACGTTCAATAAGCTTTGCATGAGTACTGAAAGTAAGAATTTAATCACATTCATTACTTTCTTCAATGTTTATAAGTATAAAGTAATGTTTTTTGAATTAATCAATGAATTTGCGTTCTTTCAGCACTATATCAACGATGTGTTGTTCAACTGTTTACATAAATTCTGTCAAACATATTTGAATGATATTCTTATCTACAGTAAGATCTTGAAGAAACATAAAACTCATGTGAAAGAAGTATTAAACAAGCTTCGCGAAGTCGACTTGCAGATAAACATTAACAAGTGCGAATTCAAGATTCAGAAAATCTCGTTTCTTGAACTACTGATATTCATCAATGATTTACAAATGAACTCTTGAAAAGTAGATGTGATTCGAAACTGAAAAGTGCTTTGATCGTTGACTCATGTGCAGATCTTCATTGACTTCTGCAATTTCTATCGATGATTCATAAAGAACTTCTCAAAGATCATTCAATCTATGATAAAGTTGATTTAAAAAGATCACTTCTTTGAATGAACAGAGATTTGTCAGACAATCTTTGAAGAATTAAAGTAACAGATGATGACAGCTTTCGTTCTGAAGCATTTCAACTCAATCAGAGAAGCTATTCTGAAAACGAACTTCTTGAACTATGTGAACGACAAAGTATTGTCTCAATATGATGATGAAGACATTCTACATTCAATGACTTTCTATAGCAAGAACATGATTTTTGCAAAATGCAACTACAAGATTTATGACAAAGAACTGCTGACTATTATTTGCTGCTTGAAGCATTGATACTCTGAATTGAAATGTACAGATATTTTGATCAAGATCTTCATCGATCATCTGAATTTGAAGTACTTCATGATCATCAAAGAATTGACTTGACAACAGACTAAATGAGCTGAAAAGTTATCTGAATATAACTTCAAGATCATATATCAATCAGAAAAACAGAATCTGAAAGTTGACGTGCTGATCAGAATGTCAGACATCAAGTCAATTGAGACAAACGATGATTGAAAGCTATATCAGCATCAGCTGCTATTGTCAGAAAGCAAGTTTGAATTGCAGTCAATAAAAGCTGATCAAGAAGATGATCAAAAATCTGACTCAGATCTGACTCAAATCTTACTCAGATCTGACTCAGAGTTGAAACAAGAATCGAAAGTTAACAAAGATTCAATTGAAGAAGTGATTTCTATTCAGAATCAGATTATAGTTGAAAATCGAATGAATCAACTATGTATTGATATTCGAGCATTCATGAAACAGAACAGAAGAACTTGTCAAAATATTGATCTGAACAACTGCAGAGTACTTGATGAAGTACTCTGAAAAGATGATAGACTATGAATTCTTCAGTCAATGATCATTCAATTGATAAGAAAAGCACATGATCTTTCGATCAATGATCATTCTGACATGAATTGAACGTTGAACTTGCTGAGACGATCATATTGCTGATCGAAGATGAGAACAATGATCAAACGCTACATTCAAAACTGTTACATTTGTCGTAGATCAAAAGCATCAAAAGATCGAATCAATGAATTATTGAAGTCATTGCTCATATTCAAGCAGCAATGACAGAACATATCATTAGACTTCATTATCGATTTATTAGAAAGTGATGAAAACAACGCGATTCTGATAGTCATAGATCAATTGTCTAAGAAACGACATTATATATCATGTTGATCAAATGACGAAGAAATCTTTGCAGAATAAACAGTCAAGCTACTGTTGACATGAATCTTCAGAATTCATGAACTATCAAGATCAATAGTGTTCAATCATGATTCACAATTCATATCAATTGTCTGAAAGTCTTTATGTCTGAGACTTAACATCAAGATGAAACTATTTACAAACTATCATTTGCAAACAGATGATCAAACAGAAAGAGCGAATCAGAATGTGAAATGATATTTACGAAGCTATTGCTCATATATGCAAGATGATTGATTCGTCTGATTATCTATGACTGAATTCATTGATAACAATGCTATTTCATCGTCAATTGAACAGTCAACGTTCTTTCTGAATAAGAACTTTCACTTTCATATGAGCTTTGATTTGAACTCAATTGAATATGAGATCACTCAAGCTAGAATCGAAGCAGACAAAGCAAAGAATATATTTGAACACATGAAATGATCACTAGCATTGATCAAGCAAGTCTTGACAAAAGTCAGAGTCACAATGAAGAAACAGATTGATAAGCATCGAAAGAAAATGATTTATAAGATAGATGACATGATGTTTCTGAATTTTAAAAACATAATGATCTTACGATCATCAAAGAAGCTAGATGATAAAATGCTAGAACTCTTCAAGATTCTGATCAAGATTGAACATGCTTATCAACTGAAACTATCATCGACTATGAAGATACATTCGAAGTTTGCATCAAATCTGCTGCAACTAGATT
>JAABUT010002607.1_pt1 | contig 16993 bp, 19 predicted proteins | sample 5559281 | NCBI WGS metagenome assembly JAABUT01 (sample SAMN10711880, study PRJNA513359) | rock metagenome | isolation source: Antarctica rocks | place: Antarctica: Victoria Land, Ricker Hills nord | collected 2016-01-04 | reverse complement strand
TGAACAAAGAAACGAAGTAGTTGATTTGCTAGAACTTGAATAGATGAAATGTTTCAGCATATTTCAATTCAAAACATCATTGTTTCTTGTTCACATATCAAAATTTCTAGAGTCTATTGACTAAACTTTATTCAACGTTGACATGCTTTGTAACACAAAGAGATATTCAGATGAAACAGTTTCATATCAATGCAATCACTAACTGATTTGAGCTTAAGTCTGCAAAGAACATTCTCATATTCTTAAGATTTGCAAGATTTTATCAATGATTTATAAAAGAATTCTTTCAAATCATCACGCTCTTAACAGATTTAATCAAGAATGCAAAGAAGAGAATGATGTATTCATTTTTTGTAATGACATTGAAAGCAAGAAAAGTTTTTGAAAGATTGAAAGCAGTCTTTATCAATGCTTTCATTTTGAAACATTATGATTGAGATGCAAATCTTCATATGAAGATTGATGCATTAAATTGCAAAGTTGAAGATGTGCTTAGTCAGAAAAGTAAGACTGATTGATGACATTTCATTGCATACTATAGTTATAAGTTCAAAGAAGCTGAAGTATAATGAAACATGCATGATAAAAAGCTGTATACTATAGTTCTTGATTTTAAAAACTGATGACACTATCTTCAGAATAGCAAGCGACTCATATGTGTGATAATAAATCACAATAATCTTCATTACTTTATGATGATGAAGAAGTTCAACGTACAACAGATGCATTGAACTGAGAAATTAGCTGCATTTGACTTTCATATAAAATATTGCAGAGATAAATTAAACTCTGCAAATGCATTATTAAGAAGACTCGACATCATGAAATTGAATGATAGCAAGAAAAATAATGATTATTTTCTATTTACTCTGCAAAACAAACTTTGCAATCAGAAATATTAATTTAAGCTGCTAAAGAATAGACTGATCATCAAGTTGAGTTTTGAGTTGACATTTTGAACTCGAACTGAGATCGAGTCGAATTGCTCACATTTTCAACTCAATTCAAGTCGAGTTGCTCATATTTTCAACTTGACGCGACTCGTTAAGAACTTGAGCTTGACGTCAAGAGAGCTAAATATAGAAATTTTTCCGGTTTTTAACTTTTGCATTATCTTTTTGCATTATCTTTTAGTAGAAAGTCATGAAGGGAAACATGAAGAGTGTTTGATAGAAAGTCATGACGAGAAACATGAAGAGAAACATGAAGAAAGTCATGACGAGAAACATAGAGAAAAACATAGAGAGAAACATAGAGAGAAACATGAAGAGAAACATAGAGAGAAACATAGAGAGAAACATAGAGAAAAAACATGAAGATCGTTTGACTTTGATAGAAAGTCATGACGAAAAAACATGATAGAAAGTCATGAAGAAAAATCATGTAAACTGTTCAATTAAGCTATTTACATCTATTTAATATCTTGTCGAGTCAAGTCAAGTTGTTGAGTTGAATTGTTGAGTCAAGCTTTTCAACTCGACTCAAGTTCTTGAGTTCAACTTCTCAACTTGATTTGACACTTTTTCAAAAAAATTTCAACTCAACTCAACACTTTTCAAGTTGAGTACTCAACTTGAACTCAGATACTCAACTTGACGCAATCAATCTACTAAAGAATGAAGAAGTTTCAACAATGATCAAACTTGCAGCATTAATGATGCAATTGAATGACATAATCATTGCAAATACTTGAATCTGACATATGTGTTACGATTCTAGCTACGCATCTTCGTTGATAGCTATGTTGATGACTATGTTGATGACTATGTTGATGACTATTCTGAGAGCTATCATCGATCGCTCGTCACTAGAGCATAGACTTGTTTCGAAGTCAACTCTATTCAGAGTTAGCTTATGTTCTTCTGAGTCATATAGATAGTTGACCCTTTCCTTCTAGATACTTTTCTTCCTTAGCATTTATATACTCGTTACATTACACTCATATGACTCGCTCTATGCTGACTTCTAACATTATATAAATGCTTCTTCGTTACAGGCGAAGTGAAATAATCTGCATCGATTTCTTCGAGTGCTTCTGCTAGTAGTTCTTCAACTCTCTATCGACTTTGATCTAGCGACTTGCGTTCGTGCAGCAGCACTCATCTTTCTTCACTCGTGCGCTGATCAGCGAGTATAAACAAACGATTGAAATCATTCGACTAGGTCAAAGATCAGCGAATACATCGCTCATTCAAATTCGCAAGAGATTCTTCGAGTTTGATGAGCACTCAAACGAGGTCAGTCATAGAACTGCGTGAAGTCTCTACCTCAAAGAGCAATCAAAGAGATCAGTCTAGAACTGCGTGAAGTCTCTATCTCAATGAGCAAACTCTCAGTGAGTCTGCTTCAATGACATCGTTAATGCAATGATCTATCTTCTCATCGTTCTACCTATCAGTGAATCGATTCGCCTATCAGTTCACGTGCAACTAGTGAGCCTGCTTCAATGACATCTATTCTCAATGCAATGATCTACAAGCACATCATTCTATCTATCAGTGAATCGATTCGCCTATCAGTTCACGTGCAACTAGTGAGCCTGCTACAATGACGAGTTCAAAGTCGATCTCTTCAATGAGCAAGTTGATCAGTGAGTCTGCTTCAATGACATCGTCAATGCAATGATCTTCTCATCGCTCTATCTATCAGTGAATTGATTCGCCTATCAGTTCACGTGCAACTAGTGAGTCTGCTTCAATGACATCTCTATCTTGCATAGTGAGTCTGCTACAATAGGCATTTCGATTCTACACAAGACTAAGAAAATACATTCATGCAAACATGAATCGTTGAAGAGAAAAATAATGTTACGATTCTAACTACGCACCTTCGTTGATAGCTATGTTGATGACTATGTTGATGACTATGTTGATGACTATTCTGAGAACTATCGTCGATCGCTCGTCGCTAGAGCATAGACTTGTTTCGAAGTCAATTCTATTCAGAGTTAGCTTATGTTCTTCTGAGTCATATAGATAGTCGACTCTTTTCTTCTAGATACTTTTCTTTCTTAGCATTTATATACTCGTTACATTACACTCATATGACTCACTCTATGCTGATTTCTAACAATATGTTTGAATGAGAAAATACTTGCTAAATCTTGCAAAATTCTAGACACTATGTCGTTTCAACTTCTTGTTACAAATGTGTCAGAATTGATTAAAACTAGTCAATGATCTAGTTGAGATCTGATCTAGATCTGACTCAGACTTGACTCAGATATGACTCAGCATCTTTTTTCTTTTCTAGCATCTTTTAATTGACTTCTATTGTCTTTTAGATAAACACACTTCTTTGTATTACGAGTGATCAACAGATTTCTATGACAAACACATTTCTTTGTGTCACAAACATCTTTTAAATCAACATCTTTCTTGTGTTTCAACACGTCTTCTTTGAGACTAACATCAATCTGAATAACTACTATATAGAGTGTGTTCTTCTTGTCTTTTATATCTTCTTTCTTCTATATTCTTAAAGTCTTAGTTATAACTATTTTTATAGATCAAACATTCTAGTCACGCATGCACTTTGATTAGTTTCTAGACATGATCTTAACATTACTTTAAGAATTCGTTAATCACATGATACTGATCTCTATACTCATTCAAATTCACTCAGCTGACAACAAAATGAGTATAAAGAAATTTGTGTATCTGATGATCAACAACATCGAAAGACAGAACAACATTCAGAAATCAATAGAATCAATGAGAACATACAATTATGTGATTGCTAGAGAATTTATCGCTCAGTCAGTAGCATCAGTTCAAATCAATTAATAGAATCAACGATAAAGAATCTTCGTTAATTGCTTGAGAATCACAAAAAAATCTCTTCAAATCAGCAACATTCTTCTCAGAAGACTAAACACTTTAACAAATGATCTCACTATCTACTATTGAGCATCATCATTCGCTCAATCATCAAAATCTTCATCATGATTCAATCATCTGTGAATACTCAACTTGATTTCTTCAAGAGTAATTAAAGTTTTGATTCAGTCATTTACTTCGAGTTATCTTCTCATCTATCAAAATTTCTTAGAACTGACTTTGTACAAAAACATCATCAATTCATGTCTCATTCTCAGACATTCAATAAATCTCTGAAAGTCTCTATTCTTTGAGATATCAAAAATGTAGAGCAGCTACAACACTGAGTTAAACAAGACTCAGAAGTTTTTCTAGAAGATCTAAACAATCTTCAAACTCAACGAGATCTAGATGTAGAAGTTTGTGAGTTATTTGATAGAATTTTCAGTGAACAGATATAAAAGACTTGTTTCGAGAAAATTGATCAAGCAAAAGAACGATTGAATTTAAATTTTAAAAAGCTTCAAGATCAGATGATAAAACTACAACATCGACTGCAATTGACTAAAGAAGATACTTCTACTTCTTTCATCATGTTCAATTCATTTAAGCGATTTCAAAAGCTTTCAAATTCATCTCTATTTACTGATGAAACAGAATCTTTCTGAGATAATTGACAAGAAAAGATTCGTGACAAGCTAAAGATCAACATCGATAATTTTGATACTGATAGAATCATACTGATCTATATTCACTTCAGAATCAATGAAAACGCAGTCAAAGTTACTTTAGCTCAACATCAACATAATTCATTGAATCTTTATAGAATGATTGATGATTTGTTAGATGAACTTGCTCAATTATATGATAATTTCGACAAAGAGACAAACTTTCAAAGAAAATATGCTACTTTCATTCAAGAAAAGAGCAAATTCAGCGACTTTTATTCAATATTTCAACATCTGTTCTTTTATCTAAAGTATTACAAAAAGCAATTGATCATTGATCTACGAGACAAGATAGTTTATTGTCTTCATGCAGCTTGAAGTAGTCAGCTGATTCAGTCAGAATCTTTCAATGAAATTCGTAGTTATTTGAATCATTTGAACAATGAGCATTGAGTCATGAATGACATCAAAGAAAAGAAATTCTTGATCAAAGTCAGAAAGCAAGTCATCTTTGCTGAGAAATGAGATTCATTGAATCTCTATAGAAAGATTGAAGTCATTACACTCGTTGATCATTCAAAGTTGCACAACGTGATTTTAACTAGCGTCAAAGACATTAATCTACAAGCTGAAATCTGTTTCATCTGTCACAAATCAGATCATACTTCTAAAGAGTGTTCTGATTAATCAAGAGTCAATGTATTAAAAGATGACGAGTTTAATCAATTTACATTGAACTCTGAGTTCAATTTTGATTCAAAAAATTAGCTATCTCTTCTAAAATCATCAAAGAGATAAAGATCATATCTTTGTGCAGTCAAATTAAAGTTCTATTGAAAGAAAATTATTTTGAAAAGTCATTTCTGATCAATGCTTCTCTTATCTCTCAAAGCAATTCTTTCAGTCTTCGTTCTTTGATAAATAGTGATTTTGTCATTTACACGCTGATACATGACAAGTTAATTGATAAAGTATATCAGAAACTTGAAATACAATCTATATTGCTAGCAAAAAAGAAGTTAATATGAGACTATGATGAAAAGCTAGCTAGAAAGACTATTACTCATAAGATTCTATTCAATCTTACGATCAAAAGTCATAAGAAATTGACTATGTCAATGTTGATAGCTAAGATCAAGCATCATGAAGCTATATTGAGCAAATTCTGAATGAACAAAAATGAAATATTATTAAATATGAGACATGATACTATCATATTTTCTGATCAATTAAATACTTCTATTTCGATTTTTTTGATCTCATCAAATACAAAGCACTCAAGTTGATTGCAGTCAACTTCAATCTTTTCAGTAACTCACAGCAAGATCTCTAAGATGCTTAAGCACTCAGTTTCATTCTTTCAGAAAGAGTCATTCTCAATTCAAAACATAAACGTCGCTTCTTTTCAAGCACTAGTAAAATGAAAAAAGAAGAATCAGACAGAGATTTTTGCTATGTTCATCAAAGACATCGATAGAAAAATCGTCTACAATACTAGTCTGATCATCAAGTTGAGTTTCGAGTTGACATTTTGAACTTGAATCAATATCGAGTCGAGTTGCTCACATTTTCAACTTGATTCAAGTCGAGTTGCTCATATTTTCAACTTAACACAACTTGATTCAACTAGAAATTGAGTCAACTTAACTCAACTCATCAAGAACTCAAACTTAACATCAAGAGCATTAAGAATAGAAACATAAAACAACATGTTCGCTTGTTCTTTGCATTATCTTTTCACATTACTCATTGCATCGTTTATATATTGCATTATCTTTTCGCATTACTTATTACATCATCTATATACTATCTTCAAGCTATTAACAACTATTGTTGTTAATACAAACTATTCTATAAAATGTTTAGTTTGTTGACAACTTTCAATCTGTCTGACGAAAGCATTTCGCATAGTTCATCTTCAGATAGTCTTCATTTTGAAGACTTTGCAAGTCAAGTTCAATGATCTATAAATTCTTCACATCATTTCAAAAAGAAGAAGATTAAACAAGAAGTGATGAACAAAATTCATCAGAATTTCTCACAGCTCAAGATAAGAGAGAATAGTGAGTATGTTCAATGAACTTTGAATACAGATGACTCTTTTCTACGATGATGATCTCAAATCTCTGTTGTCAAAAGTATTCAAAACAAGACTTAAAAAAAGATACTTAATTCACTCTGATTCAAAAAAGTCAAAGACGATAAACAATTCAATATATGAAATTACTTTATACAGTTGACTTCGATTGTTGAAGAATTGTCTAAAATCTCATGCACAATCTGTTATAAGATTATGAATCATTCAACAGCTTTTGATAGCTTTAGCACATTTGCTATGAAAAAGCATCTTGAATCAGACTTTTGCACAGCGACAGAGTGAAAATGCAAACATTCGCAATCATAAATTGAACTGACTTTTAAACAAGTAAGTCATATCTGATAATGCAAATTGATAATGCAAAATTGACAAACTATTAGAAGAAAAGTCATATTAAGTTAATCTTTGTCTTCAATCAAGAGAATTGAAAAGATCAATTATGCAAAATCTTTGTTGACTTGAATCTATTCTTTCAAATGATTGATAATGAGCAATTTCGAAAGCTGCTACAAATGCTTCGTTCAAATCTACAGATTGCACATTGCATAAAGATGACAATTATGATTCTCTCATACTATAAGAAGATTTGTGATAAGATCAGATTGAATCTTACAAAGTCACGACGTGTCTTTATTGCTTTAAATGCATGATCTAGTTCTCAAAGAGTAGCATACTTAAGAGTGTTGATATATTGAATCAATATCAAATTTCAGTTTCGTGAACATCTTATTGAATTTACGTCTTTCAATATTGAGTATATCAATCGTCAATTGATGATGAAGCTAATGAAAATTCTGAAGAACTACGCTATTAAGAACAAGCTTTTCAAAATTGTTATTAATAATGCAAGCAATAATAGTATCTTGAAAGAGAAACTTGAAAAGATCATGAGTCATCACGAGTTTCAATGAAACAGAACACAGAATTTCATTAATTGCTTGACTTACATCATCAATCTTATGACTTAAGATTTTATTCAAGTTCTTGAATCAAAGACAATAATTGATAATGTTATTGCTCAATTAAAGAATGAGCAAGTGCAAAATATTAAAACAAGCAAAGAATTATCTGTTGTGATAAGAAAGATATTGCTTCAAATGATAATGCAAAAAAGTAATGCATTTATTAATTATGAAATTAAATTCATGCTCTGACAATAGTTGTCAATGACTCTTTTCAGCGATTGATTCACTTTAGAGCTTTTCAAGAGCAGAATGACAAAAGATCTAGAAAACTGATACAAGATATTTACATTCATTGAAACTTTACATACTTGATGCTTTGTCAAGCATATCAACTATGCAAATTTGTTGATCTTTGAACAGAGAAATACTGCAAAGATTTCAAGATTGCAAAGATCAAACTTGATGAAAGTGAGTGATTCATGATTTTGCTTGTTGACAGTCTATTAAATCTCTTTTACGAATGCACTTTAGTAATATCATGAACAATTAATGCAGATATTCACTTGAAATTTTGAATATTTAATGCACTTTTCAATCATCTTGAGCAGATTGAAAAGAATATAAGAAAAAGTACTTGCTCATCAAGTGCTGTTATAGTAAAGACTTGCAAAAAAGTCTCAATCAAACTTGCAAAGTATTATGTCAAGATCAAAGACAGCGATAAAACAATATATAATCTTGCAAATATTCTGAATTCTACAATGAAGCTAAATCTTTACAAGACTTGAAATGACAAAGACAATGAAGATACAGATCATGATGAAGAGTCTGTTCACTACAAGATCAAGTACAAGACAGAGTTTAAAGAATATTTTCATCATTACTATGAAGATTTAGCTGTTGATTTGAGAGCAGAAGCACAAAGAGCAAGAAGTGATGCTGATGAAATAATGCATTATGATAATGCATTTGATCATTTACTAACGATCTTGTAGTCTGTTGCAACTGTTAGAAGATCATTGCTTCAACAATTTCAGCATGCTCATTCTTTTCAAGACAAAGATGATCAATATTTTTGCATTGATGTTATAAATGAGAAATGTTCAACATGATAATTTTGAAAAGACAATGCTTCAAATTTTTCTAGATTAATGCAAATGATTAAAAATGTTCTTTCATGCTCAATATTCTTAATAAATATTGAGCGAACTTTCAGTCTTGTTAAAAGAGTATGATAATGAAATTGATCACAGATGAGTTTGAAAACGATGAAACAAATAATGTTGATAAAGTATTACAATCGAACTATGAATTTGAATTCAAATGAGATTATTACTGAGCTCTGAAATATTTATTGCAGAGAGAAGAATGATGATTAAGAGATCAATGAGTCTGCTGATTCATTTCAAGTATCTTTAAAGACTGTTCTGATACAGATTTATTCATAGATTTGCAATATCATTTCATCTATTAAAAGTCTTGCATTTAAAGTAAGTACTTATTAGAAGTACAATTGAATCAATGCACAAGAGTAATGCACAAGAGTAATGCAAATGTGATTTCAAGAATTACACTGTTTATTTAACTGATGAAGACAGACATTTTCTAATCTGTCTTAAAAAACATGACATCAAGATTCATCATAAAATTTTTCATAAATCTCATATTTCTATCTTGAATGATGATGCATTTGACATGAATTGTTATCAAGTTGATGTTTGCATAAAGCAAAATGTCAATGAAAATTCTACAACAAAAGTGATAATGCAAAAGAGTAATGCACTTATTTTTCATAAAGAAAATCATAAAGTCTTCAATGACTTTTTGAAGAGCATTCAAGACAGAGCGCTGAATGCAAAAATCATATTGTAGCATGTTCACTTAAGCATAATCATGCATAATCATTCTAATCAGTCTTTCGAAGATCATTTTGAGAATGAGATTTTCTGCAATCTTCTGATATTTTCAAATTTCGCGTAATGCAACAGTGTCTGATTTGTAACGTCTTTTCTGTTGCAAAGCATTAGTATGTCAGTAGATAATGCATTATTCATGTGCATTATCTTTTTAGTAGTAGTAGTAGATTTAAAGACTGAAGTTTCTTTGATAACATAATGATCAGTTGAATGCATTGAACTCTTAGACATTTTACGTGCTGATGCACATGTTAAAAATGAACTTGTCAGCAATAAACAAGTCATATTGCATTATCAATATGCATTATTAATAACATTCTTGCTGCATGTCATTGTTTATCAAGAATGATTGATTTGAGTTATATAAACTTGATTTTTGAAAGTATTATCTTCGAAAGTATTATTTATTGAAGCATTGATTACTAAAACGATTCAAGAAAATATGATAGAAGAAGTGATTGAAAAATCAGAAAAGAAATTGAAGAAAATATTGAATAAGTGTTAAGAAATAAGTGTTAAGAATAATAATTAAATATTTCTCGTTGCACTCAAATTCATCTCACTTAATGAGTTTTTTTCTTACTTTTCAAAATTCTCTATCTGTTCATATTCTATCAAACTACTCAAATTTCATTGATACTGTTGCATTACTCAAATGCATTATTAAGAGAACAATGCTGACTTTAACAGATACTTTTCACTCTGTTCAACAATTCAAAGATAATTCTTTGTGAAAATTAATTCATCTCACTTGATGAACTATCAGTTTATTTCTTACTTTTCAAAATTCTCTATCTGTTCATATTCTATCAAACTACTCAAATTTCATCGATACTATTGTATTATTCAAATGCATCATCAAGAGAACAATGCTGACTTTAACAGATACTTTTCACTTTGTTCAACAGTTCAGAAATAATTCTTTGTGAAAATTAATTCATTTCACTTAATGTTATACTTCTTACTTTCTCAAATTCTCTACAAGTTCATATTTTATCAAACTACTCAAATTTCATTGATACTGTTGCATTACTCAAATGCATTATCAAGAGAACAATGTTGACTTTAACAGATAATGTTCACTTTATTAATAAATTCAAAATTTATTGCAAGTCAAAATCGTGGTGAAAATTGATTCAATGAGATCAAAAAACACTACAAGCGACAGAACAATGATCATGTAATCATATTCAAATGACTACACAAACTAAGACAGTTCAATGTTTGAAAAGAAGTGAATGAGATTGACAAAGCAGCAATGAAAGACAATGTAAGAGACGAGATAGAACAAGAGCGAAAGAACAAAGATATTCATGATAATGCATCTCAGTAATGCAATACTAGATAAAGCGTTGATCTGTTTATAGTTGAATGCTTTGAATTGAAAATCAGATGCAAGACAGATGCTGAGATTGTTGTTGAAATGACACAACTTTTCAATATAACTGTTGCAGCACAAAATGCAAATAGTATTGCAGAGAAAATTGCTTCAAAAGCAACGAAGATATGCATTATTTATATGCATTATCTTTCAATTGTAGAAACTAATATCAATTTTAAAAGACAACAGATGAGTTGAACATGAATGAAAAGATATCAAAATTTATGATTTCTATAGTTTACTTAATTCAACAAAGAATTCTTCATCATGATGATCTGAAGAAGTTAAAGCAGACTGATGATACTAATTCTATGACAGCTTTTCAGAGTTTTGCAACAAAATTCATCACTCTCTCAACTGTCAAAGAATGAGAAATTCAGAATTCAATACATGCAATAAATTCTAATTCAAATGATTTCATCATAGTAGAAAATGATGATGCAAAGATGTGCTATGAAGCAAAGAAGAATGAGAAGAAACTATAACATGATGAATATGAGATAATCAGTAGTGAGAAGAAAGAGAATAATGAAAGTGAAAAGAAAATAATAGAGCTGTTCAACTAGCGAACAGCGCTTATCTTACTTTCTAAGTTTTAATCATAACTCATAATCTTATAAATTCATAATGCATTATCTTTTTGCATTATTGTGAAGAGTGTTTGATAGAAAGTCATGATGAAAATCATGAAGTCTTCATGATGAAGACTGTTCAACCAAGCTATTTACATCTATCTAATATCTTGTCGAGTTAAGTCAAGTTGTTGAGTCGAATTGTTGAGTCAAGCTTCTCAATTCAACTTGAGTTCTTGAGTTCAACTTCTCAACTCAATTCAACACTTTTTCAAAAAAATTTCAACTCGACTCAATGCAATCAATCTACTTTCTATGAAAACTTCTGAGAATCAATGAAAAATCTTAGCAATGCAAAGAAGATCATTGAAAACTATGAAATAGAAAGACAAGTACATCAATTGATTGCAAAGAAGTCAAAAAGAAAAAAGAGAGATAAATCATGTAAGAATCATGATTGAAAGAATATCAAAAGCGCAAAGATGCAAGTTTAAGAAGTTAATATTAAACTACAATTATAAAATCTTACATAACATATGTTTTTTAAAAAAGAAGATGATGAACATTGCAAAAAAAATGAAGAAAAGAAGCAATCAATGATTGCAAGCAAGAACATCAAAGTGAAGAAAGAAGTTATTTATTCATCAGCAAATCTCATCATGCATTGCTTGCTTCAATTAACATTTACAAGATGAAGATGAAGTGATGCAACAATGATGAGAAGTGATAAAAATAAAAAAGATAAGAATCTCTACTTAACTGTTAAATACAATCTCACATAATTGAGAGAGAAATCACTCACTTTCTCATTGTCAAAGATGAAGAGTGAGATGAGTTTCAATGCAAGCATTGAGATGATGATTCATCGCTTGCGCAGCATGATGCATTAACAGCTGAAGATGATGCAAGACTGAATTCATCATGCAATCATGCTTTCTTACGAAGCAATGCTTGCATTTGCAAGCACACTTGATGAAAACACAACACATGTAAATCGTTGCTGCATTCAAACAATGAACACAATGATAGCATCAGATCATTTAATCATTATGATTTATCATATGTCAGCAATTATTAAAACATGCAAAGATAAATATGTATATCAAGAATCATGAATTCAATCTTTAATGCAAAAGATGCAAGAAAAGCAAAAGAAGCAGATGTAACAAATGTTGCAGCAATGATGACGTGATAAGAAATGTACATCTCAAGAAAATGAGCAAACTTTGCAAGCATGTTAGCATGATTTCAATGAGCGTGAATGTTGCTACTTATCATGATGATGATGATGATGATAATGATGTTGATACTGCTATATCATTCACATTAATTCATGAGCTGACTTACATCACAATAATGCTGCAATAAAAGAAGCTCATATCATGAGTTGCAAGTTATGCAAGATATGCATAGCAGATTTCATGCTTCATCAGTTTGAAAGAGCAGTATTTACAAAAGAGTATGTTGAGACAAAATAAGAAAGAAAAAAGCAAAGCTGAAGAGTTAATATCAACAATTTGACATTAGCTCTGTTTATGCTTATTAGCATGATTAATTCACGACACTTTTATACAGATGTTAAAATGCTGAAAAAGTCATGATTATGTTATCAGTTACAAGAAGATAATATGATGCTATGAAGATTCAGAAGTTGAGTCTTTTAAAAAGAATGCAATTGTGAAAATGCATTTCATCAACTATGAATGATGTGTATTTGCAAAACTAGCTTGCAAGATTAAATTAAAGAAGATTAGTGATTTAATTTAATTTGAATTCATACATTCTTGTGACATTGATTTAAACTCGACTCATGAGAAATAGATTGATTGCGTCAAGTCAAGTACTTGAGTTCAAGTTGAGTACTCGACTCGTCAAGACTTGATTCGAATCAGAATTCTTAATTTGAGTATTCAAGTCAAATCAGAAGATTCGATCTGAGTATTCAAGTCGAGTCAGAAGATTGAGATTGAGTATTGACTTGAAATTCTCGACTCGACTCGTCAAGACATGAAGTGAAGTACTACTAATATTTATCTGAATGTCTGATAATGCAACAGAGTAATGCAATTGATGAAAGAAAATTCATGCTTGTTCATTTACTACTGCTAATCTGAGATCACTATTATCTCATCATTCTTCTTTTTCTTCTCGTACTTCTTCTTGTACTCGTTCTCGTTCTCAATTATATCTGCATCATCATTTCTCTTGCTAAATTTCATCTTCTTGTCATCATCGTCAATCTCAATGATATCATCAGATTCATCATTTGATGAATCTAGTGAATTAACTATCTTTCGATCAATCGCATTTTTTTCATTCGAAAATGCGCTCATGAATTTGTTGAATTCTTGTATGACATCTGAATCGTTCATCGTCTTCAATTCATTCAATTCTTCATGATGTAAAATGCGTTGCTAAATTAATTCAATAGTAAATATCATGTATCTTGACATGTTTTTTTCAAGTTCATCTTGTTGTGCAATAGTTTAATGCATACGTTAGTCTTGTCTTTCACATCAAACATAGTACATACATCGACAGTAGAAGTAATATTGAACATCATCTTCATGATTATTGCTTCAAGCTTCGTTCGCTTTGCAGTCTTCTTCTCTCTCGTCTTCTTCATCAAATTCGTCTCAAAGCATTGAGCTATTATACAATCAGCTTTTGAAACACATATGCATTATTCAAATGCATTATCATGCAGACTCTTTTTCACTCAATCATCTGTAATCGTATTTCGCATATTGCTCTTTATATTCATTTGCTTCTCTTTCAAGACTTTCTGATATACGCTGATGATTCTCAGCTTTGTCAGTTTCTTATGAAGAGCAACTCGATTTGCATTCTGCTTGATATAAAGAGTTTTTTGATCTTCATTTCATTTAACAACTCAATTTCTACTCGCAATGAATTGCAACTTGATAGATAGATTGAACATTCTGCGATCTTGATTAGTCTCAATGATAATGCATATAAATAATGCATAACAATCTTCTTATCTGATAGTGATGTTGAACAACATTAGAGTTGTTAGAAATCGATCTAGAGCGAGTCATAGAGATGTCATTTAACTAATAGATAAATGCTAAGAAAGAAAAGTATCTACAGAAAAGAACTCGATTCTTATATGTGTGTTTCTTAGTTCTGTGCTAGACTCGATTGAGTTGACGTCTTACACATATGATGCAGAGTCTCAATGATATCACTTCTAGATCAGATTTTCGCTAGACTCGATTAGAATGAAATCAGGCGAAGGCTAGGCGAAGAATAGATGAAGACTAGAATCGTAACATTACTTCTTTTTCTTGACTATTCATGTTTGTATGAATGTTGTTTCTTAGTGCGCTTTTCTTGAATATTTGATATGAAAGTCGTCAATCATCTCTTGAGCGTTCATAAATTCGTTGTCGTCAGCGTTATATCAGTTGAGATCGTTGTCATAGCTCTTTTATTTGACTCGATATTGAAGTTGTCTTTGATATCGTCGAAAGTTCAATATATCGTCGATTTTTCATTCGTCTTCATCGTTTATCACTATTGATCTCGAAGATTCATTCTTTTGATCAGACAGAGAATCATCAACGACAGAACGAAGAAGCTCTGAATGAAATACGTCATGTATATGCATAGTCTCTGATAGTTTCAACTTATAGAATGAGTCAACAGACTCAGTGATCTGAAATGAGTCGAGCATCTTGTCATTCAATTTTTTGAAAGATCTCGCTGTAACGATGTTTCGTTCGTTCAGAAACATCTTTGATTCAATCTTGTAATTGACTTTCTTTCTATGCTTGTTAGCTTGATTCATCATTTGTTCTCGTGTTTTGATCAGAGCTTCACGAGCGAAGATCAATGTCTTGTTCATTTGTTCAGATATATTCTTGACTTGATCAATCTGCAGACGTTCGCGAATGCTTTCATACTCGATAATGTCAGGGTCGAAGCTCATACGAGGGTGAAAGTTCTTGTTCATGAAGAAGAAAATCAAGAAGATGACTGAAGACAAGACGTTATTATCGACAAACTCGATCATGAGTAGTCACTTGAATCAGTCATTCTGCATATATGAACAGAAGAATCGAAGATATCGCTCGACGTTCTGATTGACTCGTTCGCTTTGATCGTCGATCTGAAAATGATAGGCAATGAACAATCAAAGAGAAATGCTCAGCCGTTTGCAAAGAAACTTTCATAGTATAGAGGTGAATTGCGAATCTCGATCAGATACTATGAAGCTTGATAGATCATGAGTTCAATATACTTATTGAATCAGCATTTCAGCTGTCTTTTCGACAGTGATATCTTCATCGTCAGTGATGCAAGAGATATAATGTCTTTTCTTTGACAATCTGCAGATGATTGTCAGAATAGCATTGTACTCGCTTGAATCAGATAGATCAATAATGAAGTTTATTGCTATGTCTTGTCATCGCTGTTCAGATATTGATAGAGATTGAAGCAAGTCGTTTGATTTATTTCTAGATGTCTTTGAGCGTTGACAGATATAGCAGTTTCGAATATATCGATCTATCGTTTTTCGCATGAATGATCAATAGTAGTTTCGCTTTATGACTTTCACAGTTCTAAGAATATCAGAATGATCAACTGATGATTGATCATGTATCTCACGAATCAGATTCATTTGTAGAAGCTCGTTGAACGAGACTCATAGCTGACTGTCTTTGTATAAGATTTCATTCTGAACTCGACAATTCTTCAGCTTGATGCTCTCATATTGTGTCTCGTCTCTTGCTATTGCTTCGCGAAGTAGCGTACAATTCTCGTCGATCTCATTAGTCTCAAGAATCTGTTTATAGATTGATTCACTGATGTTCTTCTCTAGATCAGCAATTTTCATTCGATTCGAAGTCAGAATAGTGATTCATTGATAGTGAATGCGCTCATCTTCTGAATCTCTAAGCACGACGTCAGCTCGACGAGTTAATGCATCGATCTTGATGTTCTGTTTGTCAGATCGATACATTATCTTAAAGTTGAAATCAGCGAGCTTCTGAACTCAACGCATCTAACGTCTGCTCAGCTCTTTATCTTTCATCAATGAGATGAGTGCTTGATGATCGATGAACATCTTGATAGAAATGTCAGTTAGTTTCAGTTCGAGTCATCAGTGTTCAAATGCTCAAATGATAGTCAGAAGTTCTTTATCATATATCTCGTAGTTGCATTCAGCAGAAGACATGTTCTTGCTATAGAAGACAATTGAATGTAGTACTTCTTCGTCATCATATTGAGAGAGAACTTCATTGTTGACGTAGTTGAATGAGTCAATTTCGAGAATAGTCTCACGAGTTTGATCAAAGTGACGTAGTATAGAAGTCTCAATCATACGTCTCTTCATATGGTCGAAGACGATCTGACAGACTTCATTTCATTCAAATATGATCTTCTTTTGAGTGAGTCAAATCATTGAACGAACAATCTTCGAAAAGTTCTTGATGAAGCGTTGATAAAAGTTGCAGAAGTCAATGAAGAACTGCATCTGAGTGAGATTATTGAGTGTAGATCAATCAATGACTGCTTGCATCTTTCGCGAGTTCATCTTCAATTCTTCGATTGATATCAAAAGTTCTAAAAAGATGATTTTCTGAACATGAAACTCGCATTTATCGAT
>JAABUT010002606.1_pt1 | contig 16995 bp, 16 predicted proteins | sample 5559281 | NCBI WGS metagenome assembly JAABUT01 (sample SAMN10711880, study PRJNA513359) | rock metagenome | isolation source: Antarctica rocks | place: Antarctica: Victoria Land, Ricker Hills nord | collected 2016-01-04 | reverse complement strand
CCGAGCAGGCAGTCCGGACCGCCGCCGAACAGGCCGAGCGCGAGGCCGGCGCCGTGGAAGCCACCGCCCGGACCGCCCGCAGCGACGCCGAGCGGCGCCTGGACCTTGCCCGCGCCGACGCCGCCAATGTAAGCAGTCAGAACGCCGAGGCGACCGCGCGCATGGCCGGCCTGGATGCGCAGGCGGCTCGCCTGGATGTCGACGCGGACGAGGCCGCGGCTGCGCTGACCACCGCCCGCGCCGATGCCGCCGCCTTGCCCGACCCCGCCGGCGCACGCCAGGCGCTGGACCGCGCCCGTGCCTGCCTGACCATGGCCCGCACGGAGGAAGACGCCGCCCGCGAGGCTGCCGGCCAGCTGGCGCGCGCCGCCACGGGACGTGCCAACCGTGCTGGCGTCATCGGCCGCGAGACCGCCGACTGGGCGCTGCGGGCACGCGAGGCCGATCTGCGGGTAGGCGACCTGCGCGCCCGCAGCGCCGAGGCCCATGCCGCCCACGCCACCCTGGCAGCCGCACCCGGCGAAATCGCGGTCCGCCACGCCCGCGCGCTGGATGCCTTGCAGGCCGCCGAAGCCGTCCATGCCGGCACCGCCGAGGCGCTGGTCCAGGCCGACCAGGCCGCACTTGCCGCCGACCGGACGGCGCGCGCCGCCGAAGCCGCCCTGGCCGTCGCGCGCGAGCAGGTGGTGCGCTGCGAAGGCAACGCCGCCCAGGCCGTGCAGGGCTGGGCCGCCATGGCCGAGCGCATCGCCGAACGCTTGGGCGAGGTCGCATCCTTGCCGGACCCCCCCGCCCGGATCGACGCCGAGGCGGAGGAGAAGACCCGCCGCAAGCTGGAACGCCTGCAGCGCGAGCGCGAGGAGATAGGGCCGGTCAACCTGCGCGCCGAGATCGAGGCCGACGAGATCGCCGCCCAGATCGACGCCATCACCCGCGAGCACGGCGATCTGACCACCGCCATCGCCAGGCTGCGCGGCTCCATCGGCCACCTGAACCGCGAGGGCCGCGAACGTCTGGCCGCGGTGTTCGCCGAGGTGGACCGGCATTTCCAGACCTTGTTCGCGCGCATGTTCGGCGGCGGCCGCGCGCACCTGGCCATGGTCGGGTCCGACGATCCGCTGACCGCGGGCCTGGAGATCTACGCCCAGCCGCCCAGCAAGAAGCTGGCGACGCTTTCGCTGCTGTCCGGCGGCGAGCAGGCGCTGACCGCGCTGTCGCTGATCTTCGCCGTGTTCCGCTGCAACCCGGCGCCGGTGTGCGTGCTGGACGAGGTCGACGCCGCCCTGGATGACGCCAACGTGGAGCGCTTCTGCGGCCTGCTGGAGGACATGGTGCGCGAAACCGGCACGCGCTTCCTGGTGGTGACCCATCACGCCACCACCATGGCCCGCATGGACCGGCTGTACGGCGTGACCATGCAGGAACGCGGCGTGTCGCGGCTGCTGTCGGTGGACCTGCAGCGCGCCACGGCCCTGGTGGTGGAACGACCGGGCATGGCGGCGGAATAGCGGCGCTGGAGACGATCGGCGCGCTGTTGTCACGGGCTGCCGCGGCGCTGCGGGCGGCCGAGGTGCCGGACCCGGCACGCGAGGCGCGGCTGCTGCTGGCCCACGCGCTGGGCTGCGACGCGGCGGACCTGTTGGACCGCGGTGCCCATGTCGATCCCGGCGGCTTCGGCGGGCTGGTGGCACGGCGTGCCCGGCGCGAGCCGCTGGCGCTGATCACCGGCAGCATCGGCTTCTGGACGCTCGACCTGGAAGTCTCGCCGGCCACGCTGATCCCGCGCGCCGACAGCGAAACATTGATCGAGGCGGCGCTGGAAGCCTTGCCGGACCGCACCCGGGTGCGCCGCATCCTCGATCTCGGCACCGGCACCGGCTGCCTGCTGCTGGCGGCCCTCGGCGAATACCCGGGCGCCTGGGGGGTGGGGGTCGACCGCAGCGCCGCCGCCGTCGCGCTGGCGGCCCGCAACGCGGCGCGCAACGGTCTTGCATCGCGCGCGGTGCTGGTATGCGCCGATTGGACCGCAGCCTTTGCCGATGCCACGGGTTTCGACTTGGTGCTGTCCAACCCACCCTATGTCGCACGGACGGTCGTCGCGGGGCTGATGCCTGAGGTGTCCTGCCACGAGCCGCGCAGCGCCCTGGATGGCGGCGAGGACGGGCTGGATGCTTATCGCGCCATTCTGCACGGGCTGCCGGCGTTGCTTCGCGGCGGTGGTGTCGCGGTGCTGGAACTTGGTCAGGGACAAGGCGGATCGGTCGCGGCGATCGCTGCCGCGCATGGACTTGCGGTTCGTGCATCGCGTGTTGATTTGGGCGGTGTGGAACGGGCCATGGTTCTGGGCCATTCGGTTCAAACCGAAAATTGAAAAAACGTTTGGCAGTCTGCCTGCGACCCTGTAGCGTCGTCATGCATCGATGATGCGGTCTGGATCGGGGCTTGTTTGGCTGATCCTCCGCCAAATACCGTGCAGTCCACCGGCGCCGCGCAAGCAGATCATGGTGCAAGGATCAAACTGAAGGCCGCTGTCGGAAGCAGCCGCCGGATGTGAAACCCCGGTTTTATTCAGCCGCATACCCGATGGGGCCGAACAGCCACGTCGGGACGGCGCGACATGCGGTTGGCCGGGCAGCAAGCAGAAAGGCGATTTGGCAAACTGATGAACATGAAACGCATGCGCGGCCGCAACCAGCGGCCCGGTGGCGGCAGCGGCGGGGGTGGTGGCGGCAGCGTTCCGATCCGCCATCAGGGCGGCGCCATCCCGCTGAATCGCAACCACACCTTTGACAGCAGTGGCCCCGACCTGCGCATCCGCGGCACGGCGCAGCAGCTGTTCGAGAAATACCTACAGCTTGGCCGCGACGCGACCGGCGTTGGCGACCGGGTGACGGCGGAAAGCTACTTCCAGTATGCGGAGCACTACTTCCGCATACTGAACGCCATGAATCAGGCGCAGCAGGGCGGATCGTCAGGAGGGCAACAGGGCCGCCGGCCGTCCATGCACGAGTCCCAGCAGGACTACGACAACGACGGCGAGGACCAGGACAGCCAGCCCGCCGGCAGCGGCGACCAGCCGAACGGGCACGGCGACGCGCGCGACATCCCCATCACGTCCGGCGCCTCGAACGACTGACGCGGTTCCGGGCGCGGGAGGGTCAGCCCTCCAACGCCTGGCGCAGCGCCTCGGCTTCTGCGCCGGTGACGGCGCCGTGGCGCAGGAACAGCCCGATCAGCACCGGCATCACGTTGAATTTGAACGCGATGCCGCCACGCACCGCCGCCACCAGCGCATCCAGCCGCCACAAGGTAAAGCCTTCGATCTCGCCGTCGACAGGGTGCGGCACGAAGTCGGCGGGCAGCTCCAGCTCGTAGCAGTGGATGATGTCGCGGCGCAGACCGTCCGGACGCTCCATGGCATAGGTGAAGCGGCCGACGTTCCGGGCACGTTCGGCCAGTGCCGGAGCCATGGCGGCCTCCTCGGCCGCTTCCTTCAGCAGCATCTGCCAGGGTGACAGCCCTGCCGGCACGCCGCCGGCAACCAGATGGTCCTGCTTGCCGGGGTCGAGCGCCTTGGACGCCGACCGCGTGGCGATCCACACGTGCAGTCCGTCCGGCGCGCGGACCACCCCATCCATGTGGATGCCCTGCGCCAACATTCCCAGCACCACCAGGCAGCCGCGATCCACCTGTGCCAGCACGGGGCCGGTTTCGTGCGCGCGCACGTCGAACGCCTCGTCGCGCCAGCGGCACAGGCCACGCTTGCTCAGCATCCGGCCGATGGTGGGCAGAGTGTGCGCGCGACCGGCGTCCAGCACCAGCCCGGTTTCGTCCTGGCGGATGCCGGCAAGCCCGGTCAGCGCGGCGGCAACGTCCGGCAGCACCCAGCCGACCTGCGTGGCGCCGACGCGAAACGCCAGCCTGCCGCCCGGCAGCACGGCGGACCTGCAGGCCTGGATCGAATGCAGCAAGGTGTTCACGCGCAGCCGATAGCGCAGAATTCGCACCTCGCCAACGCTGCCCGGCGTGAACTGCGGCTTTCAAAACCGCCGCACGCATGCCACATCCCAAGGATGAGAAGCATGTCCGGGGCGCGCGAGCCCGTCATCCACGGTCAACCGCGCTCCACCTTGCAGACCGTCTGGTCCCTGCTGCCCTATCTTTGGCCGCACGGCGAGCCGGCGGCACGGCTGCGCGTGGTGATCGCCTGCGTGTTCCTGGTGGCGGCCAAGATCGCCACCGTCTGCGTGCCGCTGATCTACAGCCGCGCCGTCGATGCCTTGGCGCCGAAGGACGGCGGCGCCATCCTGGCCCTGCCGGTGGCGCTGATCGTCGGCTACGGCCTGCTGCGGGTGACCTCGTCCGGCTTCGGGGAGATGCGCGACGCGGTGTTCGCCTCCGTGCAGCAGCGCACCGTGCGACGCGTGGCGTTGCAGACCTTCCAGCACGTGCACCGGCTGTCCATGCGTTTCCACATGGACCGCCAGACCGGCGCCCTGTCACGTGCCATGGAACGCGGCACCACCGGCATCGAGCAGGTGCTGCGGCTGGCGGTGTTCAACATCGTGCCGACCCTGCTGGAAGTGCTGATGGTCACCGCCATCCTGTGGTACATGTTCGACTGGCGGTTCGCGCTGCTGACCCTGTCCGCGGTCGGGCTGTACCTGTCCTTCACGCTGATGTTCACCAACTGGCGGGTGAAGTTCCGCCGCACCATGAACGAAACCGACAGCGAGGCGCGGTCCAAGGCCATGGACAGCCTGCTGAACTACGAGACGGTCAAGTACTTCGGCAGCGAGGCCCACGAGTCGCACCGTTTTGACGAGGCTTGGGCACGCTACGAACGCGCCGCGGTCAAAAGCCAGGTGACGCTGAATCTGCTCAACCTGGGCCAAGCCGCCATCATCGCCTTCGGCCTGGCGCTGGTGATGCTGATGGCCGCCGACGGCGTGCGCGACGGCAGCATGAGCGTGGGCCGCTTCGTGTTGGTCAACACCTATCTGATGCAGCTGTACCAGCCGCTCAACATGCTCGGCTTCGTCTACCGCGAGATCAAGCAGGGCCTGGTCGACATGGAGCAGATGTTTGCCCTGCTGGCGTTGAACCAGGAGGTCGCCGACAAGCCGGGCGCCCCGAACCTGGTCGCGCCCTCCGGCCACGTCGTGTTCGAGGACGTGCATTTCGGCTACAACCCGAACCGCGAGATCCTGCGCGGGGTGTCGTTCGAGGTGCTGCCGGGCGGCAGCCTGGCCATCGTCGGGCCGACCGGCGCCGGCAAGTCCACCATCAGCCGGCTGCTGTTCCGCTTCTACGACGCGACCGGCGGACAGGTCCTGGTGGACGGCCACGACATCCGCGACATCATCCAGGAGAGCCTGCGCGCCGCCATCGGCGTGGTGCCGCAGGACACCGTGCTGTTCAACGACACCATCGGCTACAACATCGCCTACGGACGGCCGGGAGCCACCCAGGACGCCATCGAGCACGCCGCCCGGCTGGCGCAGGTGCACGACTTCGTGATGCGGCTGCCCGACGGCTACGCCACCCGCGTCGGCGAGCGCGGCCTGAAGCTGTCCGGCGGCGAGAAGCAGCGCGTCGCCATCGCCCGCACCATCCTCAAGGACCCCTCGCTGCTGATCCTGGACGAGGCGACCAGCGCGCTGGACTCCGGCACCGAGCAGGAAATCCAGCAGGCGTTGCGCGCCGTGTCGCGCAACCGCACCACCATCAGCATCGCCCACCGGTTGTCGACGGTGGTGGACGCCGACGAAATCCTGGTGCTCGACCACGGCCGGGTGGTGGAACGCGGCACCCATGCCCAACTGCTGCAACACGACGGCGTCTACGCCCGCATGTGGGCCATGCAGGCCGAACAGCAGGCCGCCGACCCGGTCGGCTGAACAGGAGACACCCATGCGCGACGATAACAGCCCCGCCGGCGGCGCGGCCAACGACGGCTCCAGCCCGCAGGACCTCAGCCATGCCGGCGCGGTGATCGACAAGGCCGTGGAATACATGGCCGGCCAGAACATCGGCCCGCTCACCATCGCCTCCGCGCTGCTCGGCGGCGCCATGGGAATGCTGGCACGCTCCATGAGCGACGATGCCATCCTGCAGGTGCTCGGCAACGCCATCACCAGCGTGAAATCCGGCGACCTCCGTCGTATGGACCACTGATATCAACGGCCGCGACGTCGCCCCTTGTCTTCACTCCACCCGCCCCCGCAGCCGACGGCCGAGGGCGAGTTCGGTGGTGATGCCGTGCAGGGTGCGGAGTTCTTGCCGGGTGACCTCGCCACGTTGGAAGAAGTGGCGGATGTTGCGGATCATGCCGGGGCGTTTGGGCAGGTTGGCAAGGAAGCCGCAGGCATCGAGTTGGGCGGTCAGGTGGATCAGGAAGTTCTCGAGTTCGCCTTTGGTGGCGGTTCCGGTTTCGTTGGTCACCATCTCGCGCGGGGGGGTGTCGTCCGTCGCGGCCCACCATTCGTAGGCCATCACCATCACCGCCTGGGCAAGGTTGAGGGACATGAAGGCGGGGTTGAGCGGGTAGCGGGCCAGGGTGTCGGCGCAGGCCATGTCGTCGTTGTCCAGGCCGGCGCGTTCGGGGCCGAACAGCAGGCCGGCACGCAGGCCGAGGTCGCAGATGGCGTGCAGCTCGGCGGCCGCACCCCGGGCGGTCAGCACGGGCTTGATGACGTGGCGCGGGCGCGGGCAGGTGGCGATCACCCGATGCAGGTCGGCGACGGCATCCGGCACCGAAGCATGCAGGGTCAGCTGGTCCAGGATGCGGTCGGCGCCGGAAGCGTTGCGCCAGGCGGCGGCTTGCGGCCAGCCGTCGCGGGGGGCAACCAGACGCAGATGGAACAGCCCGCCGTTGGCCATGGCGCGGGCGACGGCGCCGATGTTGTCGGCAAGCTGCGGACGCACCAGGATGACCACAGGGCTGTTGCCGATGGGCCCGATGTCGGCGCCACCGTCTCGTCCGGTCATGGCGAGATCATCGCCGGCGCCAGACGGTACGGTCGCCGGTGTCTTCCAGCGTGATGCCGCGGGCTTCCAGTTCGGCGCGGATGGCGTCGGCGCGGGCGAAGTCGCGGGATTTGCGGGCGGCGACGCGTTCGGCGATGGCGGCGTCGATCTCGGTCGCGTCATCGCCGCCGCGAAACCAGTCGGGCACCTGCAGCAGGCCGAGCAGGTCGCCGGCGGCCTGCAGTCCGGCGGCGGCATGGGTGTCGCCGGCGATGGCGGCGTCGGCCAGGCCGTGCATGGCGGAGATCGCCAGCGGCGTGTTCAGGTCGTCGCACAGGGCGGCCATGACGGCGTCCGGCACACTTGCGGGGGCTTCGCCCAAGGGGGCGACCTCGACGGCTCGGTAGAAGCGGTCGAGCTCGCGTTTGACCTCCTGCAGGGCGTGGTCGGAGAAGTCGATGATGCCGCGGTAGTGGCTGCGGATCAGCAGCATGCGGGCGGCCTCGGCCGGGGCGGCCTTCAGCACGTCGCGCACGGTGCGGAAGTTGCCCAGGCTCTTGGACATCTTCTCGCCGTTGGCGTTCAGCATGCCGTTGTGCATCCACAGCCGCGCGAACTGGCTGCCGGGAAAGGCGCAGAAGGACTGCGCGCGCTCGTTCTCGTGGTGCGGAAAGATCAGGTCGGTGCCGCCGCCGTGGATGTCGAAGCTTTCGCCCAGGTGGCGCCAGGCCATGGCGGAGCACTCGATGTGCCAGCCTGGACGGCCACGGCCCCAGGGGCTGTCCCAGCCCGGCGTGTCGGCGTCGGACGGCTTCCACAGCACGAAGTCGCCGGGATCGTTCTTGTAGGGGGCGACGTCGACGCGGGCGCCGGCGATCAGCTCGTCGCGCGACCGGCCGGACAGGCGGCCGTAGTCGGCGAACTTCGGCACCGCGAACAGCACATGGCCTTCGGCGACATAGGCGTGGCCATTTGAAATCAGGCGTTCGGCGATGTCGATCATCTCGGCGACGTGGGCGGTCGCGCGCGGCTCCACGTCGGGCGGCAGGGCGCCCAGGGCGGCCATGTCGGCGTGAAAGTCGGCGGTGATGCGGGTGGTGACGGCGCCGATGGTCTCGCCGGCCTCGCGGGCGCGGGCGTTTATCCTGTCGTCCACGTCAGTGATGTTGCGGGCGTAGGTGACGCGCGCATACAGCCGGCGCAGCAGGCGCACCAGCACGTCATAAACCACCACCGGGCGGGCGTTGCCGATATGGGCCAGGTCATAAACGGTGGGGCCGCACACGTACAGCCGCACATGCTCCGGGTCGATCGGCGTGAAGACCTCTCGCCGACGGGTCAGGCTGTTGTGCAGGCGCAGTTGCGGCATGGGGGTTCCACCGGTCAAGGCCGCCTTTTCGGCTACCGGCGCGCATCGTGCAACGTGCGTCTGCGCAGCCGAGCCGCGCGGCCTTGACAGCCTCGGCTCCGGCAGCGCCAAAGCGTGCATGAAATTCGGTCAGCTTGCCCTGGCGGGGGGCGCCGTGGCGGTGACGGCGCTGGTGGCCTGGTTCGGCGCGCGGGCGATCGGGTCCGAGGTGCTGCGCGCCTGGCCGGTGCTGCCGCTTGTTCTTCTGTTGCACGGCGTGCAGCTCTGGCTGTCGGCGATCGCCTGGCGGCTGGTCAGCGATGCCGGCGGCATGCCCGACGGCTGGCGCTGGCTGCGGATACGCTGGCTGCGCGAGGCGGTGAACTCCATGCTGCCGGTGGCGCAGCTCGGCGGCAACCTGGCCGGCATCCGGATGCTGGCGCACGAGGGCCTGCCGACGGCGAAGGCCGCCGCCGGCACCACCATCGACCTGACGATGGAAGCGGCGACGCAGCTCATCTTCACCCTCGCCGGCATAACGGTGCTGGCGGCGGTCAGCGCCGACCGGTCCTGGGCGCCGTGGATGGCGGGTGGCGTGGCGGCCATGGGCCTGGGGCTGGCGGCCTTCATCGCCGCCCAGCGCTTCGGCCTGATGCGCATCGTCGAGGCGCTGGCCGGCTGGCTTGCCCGGGTGTTTCCCGGCCTGTCGACGGACGCTCTGCGCGACCTGCACGGCGAGCTGATGCGCCTGCAACGCAACCGCGGCGCGCTGGGGCGCTCGCTGGGCCTGCACGTCGTCGCCCTGCTGCTGGGGGTGGGAGAAACCTGGCTGGCGCTGGCGGCGATGGGCCGCGTGCCGAGCCTGGCCGAGGCGGTGGTGGTGGAAAGCCTGGGCATGGCCGCCCGCAGCGCCGGCTTCGTGGTGCCGGGTGCGCTGGGCGTGCAGGAGGCGGGGTTCATCATGGTCGGCGGGCTGTTCGCCATCCCACCCGAGACGGCGATCGCGCTGTCGATGGTGAAGCGGGTGCGGGAGCTTGCGGTGGGCATCCCCGGCCTGCTGGCCTGGCAGTGGATCGAGGGGAACCGTCTGGTGAGGCGGGGCTGACGATCAGCCCGGCGGCGGCTCGTCGCGGAAGTACGGTTCCACCTTGCCGTTCACCTTCATCGTCAGCGGGTTGCCCTTGCGGTCGACGGTCTTGCCGAGGGACAGCCGCACCCAGCCCTCGCTGACGCAGTATTCCTCGACGTTGGTCTTCTCGCCGCCGTTGAAGCGGATGCCGACGCCGCGCTCCAGGATGGCGGCGTGGTGATGCGGGCTTTTGGGGTCGTTGGACAGGCGATCCGGCAAAGCAGGGGCGGCCAAAGCAGCAGCAGGCGGGGTTTCGTCGGTCATCGCATCGGCCTTCGTTCTGGAGCACGGTGTGTTTCACCGATAAACGCGCCGCTCCGCAAGGGTATTGGCCGCAAGGGTGTTTGACGCCGACGAATTTCCACGACATTTCGTGACAATCTGACTAGCGTACCGAAGTTCAGGGCTTCGGGAGCAAAAGCGATGGCAACGCAGAATTCGCCGACCGGCAGCTGGGATCGTTTCCGTTCGCGTGCCGGCCAGTCGATGCCGGGAACCGCCGAGCTGCCGGCGGTCCGCCGCCTGGGCGTGGCCGACCTGCGCACCGCCCTTTCGCGCGGCATGGCGGATTTCGGCGCCACCCGCACCGATGTCATCTTCCTGTGCCTGATCTACCCGGTGGTCGGCCTGGTGCTGGGACGCATCTTCTCCGGCTACAACCTGATCGAGCTGCTGTTTCCGCTGGCCGCCGGCTTCGCCCTGATCGGGCCGCTGGTGGCGGTGGGCCTGAACGAGCTCAGCCGGCGGCGGGAGCAGGGCCTGAGCGCGGGCTGGACCGACATGTTCGGCGTGCTGCGCTCGCCGTCCATCGTCGGCATCGCCATGCTGGGAACCGTGCTGGTGGTCATCTTCCTGGCGTGGCTGCAGGTGGCGGAGCTGATCTATGCCGGCACCATGGGGCCGTTCCCGCCCGATTCTCTCGGCGTCCTGGTGCGCGACGTGGTCAGCACCCCGGCCGGTTGGGTGTTGCTCGGCGTGGGCATGGGTGTGGGTTTCCTGTTCGCGCTGCTGGTGCTGGCGATCACCGTGGTGTCGTTCCCGATGCTGCTGGACCGGCCGGTCGGCGCGAACATCGCGATTTCCACCTCGCTGCGGGTGATGGCGCACAACCCGGTGGTGATGGCACTGTGGGGCCTGATCGTCGCGGTGGCGCTGGTGGCGGGCTCGCTGCCGTTCTTCCTCGGTCTGATCGTGGTGCTGCCGGTGCTGGGCCATGCGACGTGGCATCTATATCGGCGGGCCGTGGTCCGCTGAAGCCGCATCAGATGTGAAGGCAGGCGGCGAGGTCTGCGGCGAAGCGGACCGTGGCCGCTGCCCACGGGCCGTCGAGGTCAGGCGGCGGCGGGATGTCGGGCCGTCGCTCAAGCAGGCGGCGCAACCCTCCGGCGATGGCTGCCGCTTCCGGCTCGACCAGGATGGCGCCGGGTTCGCGGGCGAGCTGTTCGACGATGCCGCCGACCCGTGTCGCCACCACGAAGCGGCCGGCGCTGATCGCCGCCGCCGCGGCACCGCTCTGGCTGGCTTCCGTATGCGACAGAACCATCGCGTCAGACCAGGCGACCAAGGCGCCGATCTCGTGTTCCGGCACCCAGCGGTTCTCCACCGACACGCCGGGCAGGGCGCGAAGCCGGTCCAGCACCGGTGACGGTGGGCCGTGGCCGGCGACGCGCACCTCCAGGTCGGATCTGGGGCCCAGCAGCTCCAGCGCACCGGCCAGCAGGTCCAGGCCCTTGTACGGCAGCAGCCGGCCGAAGCTCAGCAGGCGCAGCGGGCCGCCATGGGCCAGCGGCGGCGGCGGCGGCGGGCCGAAGCGGCGCGGCGGGTGCGCCGTGACGATCATCGGCCGGCGGCCTGCGGCACCTTGTTCGCGCAGCCGGTCCGCCACGTGGGCGCTGAGCGTCACCAGCGCGTCGGCGCGGGCGATCAGCTGGCGTTGCAGCGCCATCTGCATCGGGAAGCCGTCGCCGGGATGCGCGTCGGCGTCGTGCACCACCACGGCGAAGGGAATGCCGACGCGGGCCAGCGCGGCGGCCATCCACAGGTCCAGGGTGCCGGGCATGGCGCAGACGGCGCAATCCGGTGCCAGCGTCCGCAGCCGTGCGGCCAGCGTGCCGACACGCAAGGGATAGGTCGCCAGCTTCCACGCGAAGCCCGGCAGGCCCTGGTAGGTCGAAATCGGAAGATCGCAACGCGGCGCATCCGGGCCGGTCAGCAGTTCGGCCTGCTGCGCCAGAGACAGCAGCGCCTGCACCTTCGGCACCCGGTTCAGCCCGGCGGCGAGTTCGACGGCATAGCGCGGCCCGCCGCCGCGGCGGCCCCACTGCCAGACCAGCACCTTCACGGGGAGGTTTCTAGGCCCAGGGCATGCAGCGCCGCGGCCAGCGGTGCCGTGCCAAGCCGTGCCTCGGCGGCCCGCCGGCCGGATGCGCCAAGCGCCGCGCGGGCGGCCGGATCATCGGCCAGGCGCGCCAGATGCGCGGCCGCCTCGGCCACGTCCGGCTCCGCCCACTGCGCACCCGGAGCCTGCAGCACGCCGCGCGGGTCGACGGCCGGCACCAGGCGGTAGCCGACCAGGGCAGCGGACGCGCTGTCCATGAACTGCATGTTGCCGGACCAGCCGGTCGCCACCACCGGACGGCCGAGCAGCATCGCCTCGGCGGGCACCAGGCCGAAGCCCTCGCTGCGGTGCAGCGACAGCACGATGTCGGCACAGCTTGTCATGGCATGGCTGTCGGCCTGGGACATGGCGCCGGCTTCCAGGCGGATGTTGGGCGCGTCGCCGACCGCGCGGCGGATCAGCTCAAAATCGGCCGGGAAGTGTTCGACGTGGCCGATCTTCATCACCAGCAGGCGATCGGTTCGGGTGCCGAACGCCTGGCGGAAGGCGGCAATTGCAGAAAAGGGATTCTTGCGCACCATGCTGGATGCCAGGTTGAAGGCGCACAGCACGATCACCGCGTCCGTCGGCAGCCTAAAGCCGGCGCGGTCGCGCGGCGAGGGCTGCGGCGGCGCCACTGCCACCGGGTGCGGCACCACGCGCAGCGGCGCCCCGCCCCAGGCCGCCAGCGGTGCCAACGCGTCGGCGGTGAACTGGCTGGGCACCCAGATTTCATGCACGTAGCGCAGCCCGGTGCGCCAGGATCTCGGCGCCGTCGGCAGCTCCCACGCCCAGTAGCCGATCACCCGCCGTCCACGCATCTCGCCGCGACGCAGCTGCATCAGCGCGCGGGGCATCGACAACGGGTTGATGTGCACGACCAGCGGCGCGCCCGGCGGCGGTGTTTCCTTGGGCAGCGTCGGCGCGCCGCCGGGCAGGGAGTCGCCGAAATCCAGGCCCCAGTTCGCCACCGCCAACCGGTCCAGGGCGCGGCGCATCAGGCGTGCGCCCTCGCCGAGACCGGACGGGCGCGACAGCTCGCCGCCGACGGCGATGCCGTGTGTGGCCGGCGGTGGCGGGCGGTCCGGGATCGGCGCCATCAGCATCGTCGCCCGGTGGAACGCCCAGCGCCGCGGTGTGGCCGGCAGCAGGCGCCAGGCCTGGTGCAGCGGATGCAGCGCCAACGCAGCTAACCGTTCAGGTGGCAGGCGCTGCGGTGCCCGGGCGCCACCTCGCGCAGCGCCGGCACCACGTCGCGGCACACCGGCATGGCGTGCGGGCAACGCGGATTGAAGTGGCAGCCCGGCGGTGGGTTCAGCGGGCTGGGGATTTCACCTTTGATGGCGGTGAAGGCGCGCTTGCGGGTGTCGATGCGCGGCACCTCGGCCAGCAGCGCCTGGGTGTAGGGGTGGTTGGCGCGCGCGAAAATCTCCTCCGCCGGCGCTTCCTCGACGATGCGGCCGAGATACATGATGACCACCCGGTCCGAGAGATGCTCGACCACGCCCAGGTCGTGGCTGATGAACAGGTAGGTCAGGTTCAGTTCGGTCCGCAGGTCCATGAACAAATTCAGGATTTGCGCCTGGATCGACACGTCGAGTGCCGCCACCGCCTCGTCGCAGACCAGGAACTCCGGCTGCACCGCCAAGGCGCGGGCGATGCCGATGCGCTGGCGCTGGCCGCCGCTGAACTGGTGCGGGTAACGGCGCTTGTAGGCGGGGTCCAGCCCGGCCCGGCGAAACTGCGCGTCCAGATAGGCGTCGTAGCCGCCCTTCGGCACCAGCCCGTGCACCCGCGGCGCCTCGCCGACGATCTCGTCCGCCCGCATGCGCGGGTTGAGGCTGGCATAGGGGTCCTGGAAGATCATCTGTATCTTCAGCTTCGCCGCCTTGGCATCGGCCGGCGACAGCGTTGCCACGTCGCGGCCCTCGAACATCACCTGGCCGTCCGACGGCGGCATGATGCCTGCGACCATGCGCCCGAGGGTGGACTTGCCGCAGCCGGACTCGCCCACCAAGCCCACCACCTCGCCGCGCGCGATGGTCAGGTCAACGCTGTCCACCGCACGCACCACGTCCTCGGAAACCTTGCCGCCCATGGCGCCGCGGATGCGCCGGGCGGTGCGGGCGGCGATGTCCAGATGCCGGCCGAAGCGCTTGGACACGCCGCGCAGCACGATGACAGGCTCGGTCATGCCACGGCCTCAAGCTGCGGGTGGAAGCAGCGCAGCTTGTGGCCAGGCACCGGCTCGCTGGTCGGCGGGTCGGCGGCGCACATGGCGTCGGCGTTCGGGCAGCGGGTGCGGAAGGCGCAGCCGACCGGCAGGTTCAGCAGCGACGGGGTCATGCCGGGTATCTGGCTCAGCCTGCCGCCGCGCCTGTTGCGGCTCGGCACGCTGCCGATCAGGCCGCTTGTGTAGGGGTGCATCGGCGTGTCCAGCACGGCGGACACGGTGCCGGTCTCCACAATCCGGCCGGCGTACATCACCGCGATGTCGTCCGCCAGCCCGGCCACCACCGACAGGTCGTGGGTGATCCAGATCAGCGCGGTGCCCTTGTCGCGCGCCAGTTTCTGCACCTCAAAAAGAATTTGCGCCTGAATGGTCACGTCCAGCGCCGTCGTCGGCTCGTCGGCGATGATCAGGTCGGGGCTGTGCAGCAGCGCGATGGCGATCGCCACCCGCTGGCGCATGCCGCCGGAGAACTGGTGTGGGTAGGCGTTCAGCCGCTCCTCCGGGCTGGGGATGCCGACCAGGCCAAGCGCGTCGCGGGACCGGGCGCGGGCTTCGGCGTTGGACACCGGGGTGTGGGCCTGCACCGTCTCCATCATCTGCGTGTCTATGCGCAGGACCGGGTTCAGGGTCATCATCGGGTCCTGGAAGATCATCGCGATCCGGTTGCCGCGCAGGTCGCGCAACGCCGGCTCGGGCAGCCGGGCCAGGTCGGTGCCCTTGAACATGATCTTCCCAGCCGCGATCCGCCCGGGCGGGTCCACCAGCCCGATGATGGAAAACCCGGTGACCGACTTGCCCGAGCCGGACTCCCCCACCAGCCCCAGCACCCGCCCGCGCGAGACCTGGAACGACACCCCATCCACGGCCTTCACGGTGCCGGCGCGGGTCTCGAAATGGGTGGACAGGCCCTGCACGTCCAGGGTGACGGTCATTTCTGCAACCGCGGGTTCAGCACGTCGCGCAACTGGTCGCCCACCAGGTTGATGGCGACGATGGTGACCAGCAGGGCGATGCCGGGATAGAAGCTGATCCAGTACTTGCCCGACAGCATGTACTGGTAGCCGTTGGCGATCAGCAGCCCCAGCGACGGCTCGGTGATCGGCACGCCCAATCCCAGAAAGCTCAGCGTGGCCTCCAGGGTGATGGCGCGCGCCACCTGGATGGTGCCGATGACGATCAGCGGCGGCATGCAGTTGGGCAGCAGGTGGCGGAACAGCAGCCGCCAGGTGGGCAACGCCAGGCAGCGCGCCGCCTCGATGTATTCGCGCCGGGCCTCCACCAGGGCGGCGCTGCGCGCGGTGCGGGCGTAGCGCGCCCATTCGACGATCACCAGCGCCAGCATGACGTTCAGCACGCCTTTGCCCAGGAACGCCAGGATCATCAGCGCCACCAGGATGGCCGGGAACGACAGCTGCAAATCCACCAGCCGCATGATCGCGGTCTCGGTCTTGCCGCCGACATAGGCCGCCACCAGCCCCAGCGCCGAGCCGATGACGCCGGCGATCAGCGCGGACCCGGCGCCGACGCCCAGCGAGATGCGCAGCCCGTAGATGATGCCGGACAGCATGTCGCGGCCCTGGTCGTCGGTGCCCAGCCAGAAGGTCAGCCCGTCGGCCGACTTCGACCCGGGCGGCAGGCGGCCGTCCATGATGTCCAGTTGCGCCAGGTCGTAAGGGTTCTGCGGCGTGATCCAGGGCGCGAACACCGCCAGCAGCGCGATCACCGCCACGATCGCCAACCCGAGCAGCGCCAGCCGGCTTTGCGCGAACTCGCGCGCGAACTTCCGGAACGGCGTCTCCTCCGCCGGCAGCACGACGGACGCACTCATTCCGTCGTCTCCAGCCGCACGCGCGGGTCGAGCACCGTGTACAGCAGGTCCACCACCAGGTTGATGCCGATGAACAGCAGGACGATCATCATCAGGTAGGCGACGATCACCGGGCGATCCAGCACGTTGATGCTGTCGATGATCAGCTTGCCCATGCCCGGCCAGGCAAACACGCTTTCCGTCACCACGGCGAACGCGATCACGCTGCCGAACTCCAGCCCGACCACGGTGACAATCGGGATCATGATGTTCTTCATCACGTGCACGAACACCACCCGCGTCGGCGACAGGCCCTTGGCGCGGGCGAACTTCACGTAATCCATCGGCAGGTTCTCGCGCACGCCCGCCCGCGTCAGCCGCAGCACCAGCGCGATGTTGCCCAACGCCAAATTGAGCGCCGGCATCGCCATGTGCGCCAGCCCGTCGGCGGTCAGGAACGACCACTGCACCCCGAACAGCTCCCGCGTCGCGCCCCGCCCGGTGCTGGGCAGCCAGCCGAGCTGCACCGCGAACACCATGATGAGCATCAGCCCGACCCAGAAGCTGGGCAGCGAGAAGCACAGGATGCTGCCCGCCATCGTCGTCCGCCCCAGCAGCGAATTCGGCTTCAACCCGGCATACAGCCCCAACGGAATGCCCAGTACCACCGACAGCAGCACCGCGGTCACCGCCAGCTCCATCGTCGCCGGCATGCGGTTGGCGATCAACTGCAACGCCGGCTCGTTGAACACGAAGCTGCGGCCCAGGTTGCCGTGCAACGCCCCCCACAAAAACCGCAGGTACTGCTCCCACAACGGCTTGTCCAACCCAAGCGCCGCAATGGCGCGCACCCGCTCGGCCTGATCCGCATCCGGCGAAATCATAATTTCCACTGGATCGCCAATCACGCTGATGCCAACGAAAACGATGACGGTCATCGCCAACACCACAAAGCACGCCTGCATCAACCGCCGCAGCAGCCACGTCGTCATGTGGCCAGGCCGATGGCACGAAGGCAGGCAAGGCGGGGGCTTTGCTTCTCGACCCCACCAGGACGCTGGGCGCCCTGGACCCCCGTGTTCAAGCAAGAGAGTGGCCTGCGGCGAAGGGGGGCTACTCGGACGTTGGAATA
>JAABUT010002605.1_pt1 | contig 16998 bp, 18 predicted proteins | sample 5559281 | NCBI WGS metagenome assembly JAABUT01 (sample SAMN10711880, study PRJNA513359) | rock metagenome | isolation source: Antarctica rocks | place: Antarctica: Victoria Land, Ricker Hills nord | collected 2016-01-04 | reverse complement strand
TGCTCGCGTTCGTCCGGGACGTGCAACGCCGCAATTACGCGGCGGCCTGCGCCCATCGCAAGCGGCGGTTGCGCCTGCTCCAGCGCTTGCTCGACTCCTCCTGAACCAAGTCACGTTGTAAAACTAGCTTTCGGTCCGCAATACCGCCCCGACCCCGACACGGCCGACCGGCTCCGTCTCACTCATCGCGCGGCGTCCCGCGCGGCCCCCGGGCGGTGTACGCCGGGCCGACCGCGAGCCGGGCCTCCTCGGCGAGCCGCCGCGCGGCGGCCGGATCAGACCTCGCCATGTGAGGCTCCCCCTGGCTGGGCACTTCGCCCGGCAGGAGGGCCGGGGCTGTCTGCATCAGCGTCTCTCATCGGGTGCTGGCGCTCCTCGCAGCCGGCGGATCGGCGACGCGAGCAGCCAGAGCGCGGCCAAGAGTTCACCCCCCGCCGCCAGGAACAGCGTCTCCCGCAACCCGAGCCGCTCCCCCAGCAGGCCGCCGAGGAGCGCCCCCAGCGGCGTGAGCCCTTGCACCACGACGCTCGCGCTCGCGTTCACGCGCCCCAGCAACCGATCGGGAACGAGGCCCTGCCGGAGGCTGACGGCCGTGATGCGGAAGGCGACGACGCCCAGGCCGAAGAGGAACTGCGCGACGACGAGGAGGAGGCCGACGCCGAGCGGCGCGCCGCCGACGAGCAGGAGGACCAGATCGCCGAGGCCGACCAGCGCGAGCGCGCCGACCAGGGTCGGCCCGATCCCGACGCGGGCCGCAACGCGCCCCGCCGCGAGCGCCCCGAGCAGGAAACCCGCGCTGCCGAGCCCGAGGGCGGCACCGAAGAGCGCGGGCGGCAGCGCCAGGTCTCGCGCCAAGTAGAGGAAAAAGAGGGCGTCGATGACGCTGTTGGCGAAGGTGAGCAGGGCGGTCGCGCCGACGAGCGGGCGCAGGATCGGGTGGCCGACGACCCAGCGCAGCCCCTCGCCGATCTCGCCCGGGAGCCGCTGCCCGGGCGGGTGCGGCGCCGGGGCCGGCTCGGGCGTGCGGATCAGCGCCACCAGCAGGCCGGAGATGAGGAAGGACAGCGCATCCGCGAGGATGGCCAGGGGCGCGGTGGCGAGCTGCACCAGGACGCCCCCCAGGTTCGGGCCGGCGATCTCCGCTGCCGCGCGGCTCGTCTCCAGCTTGCCGTTGCCCTCCACGAGCCGCGCCCGCCCGACCAGCGCCGGGAGGAGCGACTGGGCGGCGATGTCGAAGATCAGGCCCAGGGTGCCGACGAGGAAGGTCACCGCGTAGAGGTGGCCCATCCGCAACGCGCCGAGCAGCGCCGCGACGGGGATGGCGAGCAGGAGCAGCCCGCGCCCCAGATCGGCGAGGACGAGGAGGGGGCGCCGCCGCCGGCGATCGACCCAGGCGCCGACGACCAGCCCGAAGAGGAGCGCCGGGAGACTGCCCGCCGCGGACAGCAGGCCCAATTGCGCCGGTGTCGCCCCCAGCGTATAGATCGCGACCGCCGGCAGGGCGAGGAGCGTGACGGCGGAGCCGAACAGCGAGACGGTCTGCCCGGCCCACAGCTTGCGGAAATCGGCGTGACGCCAGAGGTCGCCGTGGGGCATCGCTTCCTCCCTCGTCGTCACGCGGTTGCGCGAAACAGCAACTCGGCGCATTGCTCCGCGCGTCGTTGTGCGAGGCTCGGGGTGGCGGGCACGGGCCGCTCCTCGGCGAGGCGGAGGTAGCGCCGGGCGAGGCCGGGATGGCGGTAGCCGGCGAAGCGCGCGATGGCGGCGAGATCCCAGCCGGCGCGGGCAAGATCGGTCAGGCGCAGGTGCCGGAATGTGTGCGTCGTGAGCTGCGCCACGCCGGCGCGGCGTGCGATGGCTTGTACCACCTTCGACCAGGTCCAGATCGTGAGCGGCTGGGCGCGATTGCGGGGCGACTCGGACAGGAACAGTGCCTCGCCCCCCAGGTCGGCCGTGCCGCGACCCCGCAGGAACGCGGTGCACTGGGCCGCGACCGCCGCGGTGAGTGGCACGACCCTTCCCGCCCGCCCGGGTGCCGCGACGCGCAGGGCCTGCCGCGCCGGGTCGAAGTCGGCGAGGCGGAGCTGGCAGAGCTCTTCCCGGCGGAGCGCGGCGTCGTAGGCGAGGGCGAGCATCAGCCGGGTCCGCGCCCGCTCGGCGCTGGCGGCCGCGAGCACGCGGAGCCACGCGCCCTCATCGGGCACCCACGGCAATGCCGCGTCCGACGCCGGTGCGGTGCCGAGGAGCGGGATGCCCGCCGCGCCGCCGGCCGGGTTGTCGGGGCGCCCGCCCTGCTCCACCACGAAGGCGTAGAAGAGGCGGATGGCGGTCAGGCGCTGCCGCTGCGCGGCGCGGCGCAACCCGCGCCCGCCCAGTTCGCGCAGGTAGGCCGCCACATGCGCGCTGGTCGCCGCGCGCGGATCGACCCGCCGCTCGCCGCAGTACGCGAGGTAACCCTCCACAGCGCGGGAGTACGCGTCGATGGTCGCGGCGGACAGGCCCGCCATGGCCTCGCGCTCCAGCCAGTCCCGGGCGTGCGGGAGTTCCCGGGCGCGCGGGAGCCGGTCCCAGTGGATCCGCCGCATGCTACCCCCCCTCCGGGCACCAGGATGGCCGCTCCGGGTAATTCCACGTAACATGAATCCACAATGCGGCAATTCCACGTAATTGTCAAGCGGCGGCCACTGTCGGACACCGCCACCAGCGGACGCGCGGGACGGAGAAGACGATAGGGGAACGGGGACGGCCATGCGCAAACGAGAGCCGGTGGTGCCGACCGACGATTGGGGGCAGATCCAACTCCTCGCCAAGTGGCCGGAGCAGATTACTTATGAGTTGATCCGGCCGGTGGTGCTCTTCGGGCGCTCCCCGGCGGAGCGTGCGCGGGAGACCGGCGCGTCGGAGCGCACGCTCTACCGGCAGGCGGACCGCTTCGACCAGCTCGGCATGCAAGGCCTCTTCACTCCCACCAAGGTCGAGAAGCATCACCGCGTCTCCCGGGAGATCCGCGACCACCTCCTCGCCTTGAAGGCCGAGAACCCGGCCTTCCATGCGCGCGAGCTGGCGGCACTCGGCTTCATCCGATTCGGGCGCCGGCTGAGCCACCACACGGTCAAGCGCCTCCTGGCCGAGGGGCCATTGTCGCCCGTCGCGCGGCGCCGCTTCCCGCCCTATCACACGATTGCGGAACCGGCGGAGCGACACCTGGCCGTCATCCGCCTCCATGCCGAAGGGTGGCGGGTCACCACGATCGCCGCGTATCTCGAGGTCGACCGCAAGACCGTCTCGACCGTGCTCAGGCGCTGGATCGCCGAGGGCGTCGCCGGCTTGGATGACAAGTCACACGCGCGCAAGGCGGGAGTCCGCACGGTCGATCTCGCGACGATTGACCGCATCCGTGAACTCCAGCAGAATCCAGGACTGGGTGAGTGGCGCATGCACGCGGCCTTGCGTCAGGAGGGTATCGCTGTCAGCCCGCGCACCTGCGGACGCATCATGGCGCGCAACCGCAAGCTCTACCGCCTCCCCGGGAACACGCCGGCGCCGGAGCGGACGCCTACGCCGCTGCCGTTCACCGCGACGCGCCGCCATCAATACTGGGTGCTCGACATTCGGTACCTCGACCATCGCCTCGATGATGGCAAGGTGTACTGTATCGCGGTGATCGACAGCTATAGTCGAGCGATCCTCGCCAGCGGGTTGTCGCGCAGCCAGGATCTCGGGGCGGTGCTCCTCATCTTTTATGCGGCCGTGCGCCAGCATGGCAGCCCGGAGGCGCTGGTGACCGACGGGGGCGGCGTCTTCCGGGCGAAGCAGGCCCTCGCGATCTTCGCGCGCCTGGGCATCCGCAAGGAGCAAATCGCGAAACGCCAGCCGTGGCAGAGTCTGATCGAGACCCAGTTCAACGTGCAGCGGCGGATGGCCGACTGGCCCTTCGCTCAGGCAGAGACCTGGGCGGAACTCCTCGCCATCCACGACCGCTTCGTCGCGGACTTCAACTACCAGGTCCACTGGGCGCATCGGCAGCGGGAGGACGGGCGGCATAGCCCGGCCGACGTGCTGGGTTGGGTCACCGGGAAGCAGCACACGCCGGAGGAGTTGCACCGCATGTTCCACAGCACGCGCTTCGGGCGACAGGTGGATCGGCTCGGGTATTGCCGGTTCCGCCACTGGCGCGTCTACGGCGAGCGAGGCTTGGCCGGTGCCGCGGTGGCAGTCTGGCTCTACGCGGAACACCTCACGGTCGAGTTCGCCGACGAGCCGCTGGCGCAATACCACGTCCGCTACGCGCCCGACAAGAAGCATCTCAAGGACGTGACGGTCGTCCAGCTCTTCGACACGCCGCACCGCTCGACGCAACTGCCGCTGTGGGAACTCGGCGAGGGCGAATGGTTGAAGGTCATTCGGCGGGAACCCTACACACCGCGGCGGCGGCAACATGACTCTCACATCCAGGCACACTTATTCTGCTGACCCCTACTGAGGGCAGCAGGCTACGTGCTACTGCTTGCCCCATCTTGCCAGGCGAAGTGCCCAATCAGGGGGAGGCTCGCATGGCGAGGTTTGGTCCCGGCTGGAGCAACAATACGTAACGCTCGCCGACCTGATAAGCTGGGTCATCTTCACCAGACCCCGCCATATGATGTCGGCTCTGCGTCAATCTTGGTGCAGTGATGTTGGTCGTTTAGCCGATCGCAGCGGGCAGAAGCAGCAGTCGCTACTCGATGTGCCTTGCAGGAACGGGACGCGCCGCAGGACAGCCACTGGGGCAGCGAAACCGGGTGGTGTCGCCGATCACAGAATATTGCCATCGCCGTGATCATGTCGTCCGCGATGCCGCTCCCGTCATCGGGCAGGCGGATTTCCGCGTCGTAGTCGAGAAAATGGTGTCACCGCGCGGGCCGCCATTTCCACGAAAACGCGGTGATCAATGGCGTCATTGTGCGGCAAAGTCTCGTGATCAGCCACAGGGTGGTTCAGCAGCACCAAGATTGGCGCAGAGCCGACATCATGCGGCGAGGTGTGGCGCTGCTGCGCGAGCAACGCGCCATGGACGCGGCCCAGCGGTTCTTCGCCGGGGCCCTGGCCGTCGCTGGCCACGCCCCCGAGCAGGTGACGACGGACGGACACGACGCGTACCCGCGTGCCATCCGCGAGACGCTCGGGCCGGGGGTCCAGCACCGCACCAGCCGCGACAACAATACCCGGATCGCGCAGGACCACCGCAGCAGCAAGCAACGCTACTCTCCGATGCGCGGCTGCGGTACGTTTGACTCAGCCGCGCGCTGCTGCCCCGCCTTCGAAGAGCAGCGCCACTACTCCCGGGTGGTGGTCCGGTCGGGCGAGGCCGTCGCGCTCGCGAATCGGCGGGGCCTGTTTCAGGACCGCTGGGCCGCGGTCATGGCCGAGTTCGCCGCCTGATCGTCGGCGGCAGTTGGCTTCGGGGCATCCGGGTCGCTCGCCAACAACCCGCTGTCGTCCCAGTCCTGACGCAACCCGGGACGGACGGTCGGCTGACCCACTCGCGCGGCGCGGCCGACGCACCCAGCTCCGCCGCGAGCGCGCGGCGCCACGTCGGCTGATCGGACAAACACGGTGCCCGCCAGGGTGCCGCAGAGAGTGACGCTCCAGGACCGGCGGGCACGGCACCGCTCCACCGCCTCGCGGCAACGAGAGGGCAAGGCCTCATCCCGAGCGCCGCCGCACGCGCCGGAACGTGCTGCGCAGACCATAGATCAGCGCGACGACGAGCGCCGGGCCGGCGAGGAGCCCGGCGAGGCCGCCGAGCGCGCCGGGCAGGCCCTCGTCGGGGTAGCGCGGGTAGGCACCGCCCTGGCGTCGGTAGAGGTCCGCGAACGCCTGCCGCCCCCGCCGCTCCTCCGCGAGCGTCGCGACCAGGCCCGCATAGTCCCGTTCCAGCGCGGCCTGCCCCGCGTCGTCCGCCCAGGCGTCCCGCCCCACGGCGGCCTCCAGGCGCGCGAACCCCGCCAGCATGGCGTCCTGTGCCGCGCGCCGCTCGGCCAGCGCGGCGCGCTGCTCGGCGGTGGGCGACCAGCGGACGCAGCCGGGGCCGAGGTCGCAGCGGCGCCCGCTCTCCGCCGCCGCCTGCAACGCCGCCGCCCACTCCGCCTGGGCCGGGCGCTGCCGCTGGTCGCCGCCGAAGATACCCTGGGCCAGTCCCGCGACGCGCAGCGACCAAGTGGCCCGCTGGGTCGCGGCGGGCGCGGGAGCCGCCGCGCCCGTCGCGACGGCGACGAGCGCGAGGAAGAAGGCCGGGTTGTCGGCGGCGAACGCCGTCTGATCGCCGCTCGCACCGTCGGAGAGCTGCGGCAGACCGAGGAACGCGACGCGGCCCGCGCCGACCGGGGCGACGGCGGCGAGCGCCCGCCCGGCGGCGTCGGCGGCGAGGACTGTCGCCCCGGCGGGCACGGCGTGCAGCGGGTAGCGCCAGCGATCGGCGACGAGCCGGTAATCGCGCCCCCGCAGCGTCGCCGTGATGGTGGTGACGGGCGGCGGACCCGCGTCCGCGCTGGCCGCCTCCCCGCTCGAGGCGTCGGCGTCGCGGAGATCGAAGCCGAAGCGCGCGAGGAGGGTCCCGAGGTCGTTCGGACGCCCCTGCGGCGCGGGGAGGACCAGGAGCGCGCCGCCATCGCGCACGTAGTCCTCCAGTGTCAGGAGTTCGTCGGGCGAGAAGGCGTAGCTGACCTCGCGCTGGCCGCCGCTGTCGCCCACGGTGACGGAGCCGCTGAAACCGGTGAGGATGACCAGGTCGTGCCCCGCGAGGGCCGCAGCGGTGAGGCGGAAATCCTGATTCTGCCCCGGGAGGCGCGCGGTGGCCGGATGCTCGCTGACGGTGAAGAGCCGACCCAACTGCCCGATCCAGCGCGGCCCGAGCGGCGAGCGGCCGTGCACGCGCTCGCTGTTGTCGATCAGTATCGTCGGGCGGAGGCCGACACCGGCGCGCGCCGACGTGGCACCGGGGGTGCCGCAGGCGAGCGATGCGAGCGCCACGAGGAGCAGGCCGCGCGATACGCGGTGCAGGGTACGACCGAACATCGTCGCGTCCTCCCTTCCCGTGCCATCGAGCGCCGGGCCGGTCCCGGAGCGACGGCGAGGACCGTGCCCTTCGGAACGCCCTCACCGGGTGGTAGGCGCGCTCGCGAGGATCTGTCGCCCGAACTGGCCCAGCAGGATGTCGTAGGGTGCGACGTGCTCCGGGTGGTACTCGAAGCGGGCGCGCTCGAAGTACTGCACCCGGTAGATCCCGCCATCCTCCAGCCGCTCCTCGAAGACCTCCGTCAGGGGATAGCCGAACTGCGCCAGCCCGCCGTTGGCCTCCCAATAGGTGCGGAAGGCCCCCCCGAGGCAGCAAACCTCGCCACGGCTTACCTTACACATGTTTGCACTTGGGAATGGCAGAGATTTGACGCTGGTCAGCCAGGGTTTTCGGCACCAGCGCTCATATTCTGTCGTGTCAGCACCACGTTTTTCTGCCACCGTTAACTGCAAACATGTGTCAACAAGGTTCTGGCGAGGTTTGGAGGCAGTGCCCCGTCTCGCGGAAGCACCACCCCGCCCCGGCGGTCGCGACCGTGGCTGCGGCTTCCCCCCCGCCGCGCTCGAGGAGGATACGCCGACCGAACTGCCCGAGGAGCACATCGTAGGGCGGGGCGTTCTCGGGGTGCAATTCGAGCCGCACCCGCTCGAAGTACTGCACTCGGTGGGTGTTGCCGTCCTCCAGCTGCTGATCGAACTCGTCGCTGCTGGGGTAGCCGTTGATCGCCAGCCCCCCGTGCGCCTGCCAGTATTCCAGGATGCGGCCCTGGGCGCAGAAGCCGGTCGCGGCGAAGCAGGACCGGCCGCCGCCTGAGACGGTGAAGGTCGCCGTCGCCACGATGGTCCGGTTGATCTCCGCGCCGATCGCGTACCGCGTGCCCGCGGGCTGCGGCGGCTCGTACCCGCAACTCAGTCGGCGCAGCTCGAACGCGACGGCGAAGGTGCCGTCGGCGGCGACCGTGGCGTCCGGGAGCGGGCTCAGATTGTTGCTCCGGAACGGCGCGGTGCGGACCGCCGTGAGTTTGACGGTCAGACCCGGCGGAAAATTGAGGCCATGCAGGGTGGCCCGCCGATCCTGACTGTCGCAGGGATCCCGATCGGGCGTCAGGGTGAGGACCGGGGAGTTCGCGCGCGCAGGTGGCGCGCCGAGCGAGCCGAGTGCGGCCACCACCGCGAGCACACAGGCGACCACGAGCATGGCGCGTCGCAGCATCCGGGACAGGAATCGTCGCTTCGCCAGGGTTTCCATCGGCTCCTCCATGATCGTCCCAGGGGTGGATCGAGGGCGACCCCGGCAGCCCCTCTCCGGCTCGACGCCCCCGCGCTGGGCATAGCGTCATAACGCACGGACTGGCGTTCGGTAACGCCGTCACGCCGGGTTAACAACTGGTATCGCGGGGCAGTCATCTCATCCATGGGATAGCAGCTGGCGGACCCGCGCCGTGGGATCGCCGGAACTTCTCCACCGCGCCCGCGTTACTCCCCATAATGGTCGCCGCGCCTCACCGGATATCCGGTGGGGCGCGGCAATCCACACCTCCTCACGGCCTCCTGTACGCATGCTGCACCTGTCGATGGCAGAGAGAACTTTTTGTCACGCGTGGAGGTGTGCCAGAACTTCCGCGATAATCGCGACTTGCGGCCGCGTTGTATCGACCTGCAAGGTGTCCGCCGGGAGATGGTTAAAGCGCTCCTGCCCGTCGCCCGCCACAGCGCTCGGGCGGCGACGAGCGGGATGGCGCCAGGCCCGCGACGAGGGTGGCATCGTGCGTGCCATGCGCTCGTTTCGCACCGCTTGACCGGCGTAACAGAGGATAACCCCGAAGCGCGCACCGGCCTGTTGCGCGAGTTGTGCCCCGCGCTCCACCGGGTCGGGCAGCACCGCCGGACAATCGAGGATGACGGATAACCGCTGTTCGACGAGCATATCCTTGAGCAGCGCGAAGGCGAGGTCGTAGGCCAGGGCGGTCGGGCTGACCGGCGTAACCCCCGCGGTTCGCGCTACCGCGTCGAAGATGTCCTTGTCCACAACCGGCCAACCCAAAGCACGGCCGAGGGCGAGGGCGAGCGTACTCTTGCCCGCACCCGGCAACCCCGCCATAAGCACGAGCGTGGGTACGTCCGACGACATCTCCGATTCCCCCTACCGTCAGCAGCAGTGGTTCTGCTATCGTTCCCACCGGAGGCGCACAGTATTCTGCCACGCCGACGGGCGCTATGTGTACAGGAGGCCGTGGGGAGGCGTGGTTCGTGGTAACTGCGAAAGCTTCACCCCGCTGATAGTCCAGGCGAACCGGACGACGCTCGCCGCTTGGCAGGGAAATCCTTTTAGGGATTTCCGGTGTCATAGCTTATATGCATTGAAGGACAGAGACAGCAGGCAGTCAATCCCCTCACTCACTATGGTCGTTCGCCAACAAGTTGCTAAAGGGATCGACTAACACATAGCAGATATGCAGTTTATATATTCATCTGAATACATAATTATCATTTAGAATGTTAGGAAGTTAGGGGGAAACAACACAGCAGCTCGGCAGCGGAGCGGTGGGGCGCCCCCAGCGGAGCGGGGGTGCCCCACCGCTCGCCACTGATCGACCGAGTGCGCCCGTCCGCAGCCCCCCACCGCCGGTGTTCGGCATGCCGGGGAGCGTTCCGGTGCCGCTTGTGACGACAAAGCTTGCCCCGACCATACTCCCGGCTTCGGGCACGACGACATGATAGGTCTCCGGCGTGTAGCTCGTGGAGTCGACCTGAAGCGCAAACCTGCCGTCGGCACCAACCGACACTGGCTGCTCCAGCACATCCGCCTGGCCATGGCCACCACTCGCGGTCCGAGCCAGATAGAAGACAATCACATGGATGGTGCTGGTGCCATTAAATCCGTTGCCGGTCACGGTGAAGAGCGTCCCTGGTGGCCCGGCAGTCGGGGAAACCGCGAGGCTGGGCGCAGCGACACCCGCTGCCGGGCGCGCCAGTATGATGGGCGCCAGTAATACCACGAGCAATGCACCTAGGTAACGCATGTGGCACCTCTGTCTACCCGCCGTCGGTGGTGCGATATCGCTGGAGCAGCGGCGCCTGGCAACCTGGCTTCGCCGGAGGTGTTGCACCTGGCGGCGGCGCGGGCGAGCAGCAGCTTCGGCATGTCGGCACGTCCTCGCTCGACACCAGCCCCACCGTATTGGTCCCTCGATTGAGGACTAGAAACCGTCTGAATAATGGCGCGGCGGCTCTGCTTGGGGCAGGGCACGGCAGGGCTACCCGACCGACTTGACCGATAAGGAGCTCGCCCCACAACGCCCACCGGATGCCGATATCGCGGCCGGTCACTGCCCGTGTCACGGGCGACCATTGGCTACGATCCTCGCTGCACGACGAGCCGTCGCAAGAGCAGCAGGCCGGCGAACCCGAAGGGGCTGGAGAGGAGGAGCATCCGCACGCCCTCCACCACGGGGCCGTCGGTATACAGACGCGAGTCCGGGCCGAATAGCGTGGCGATGCCCAGCAGCGGGAGGCTCAGGAGCGCCAGCGCCAGCAGGAAGGCCAGGTACCGGGGCCAGCCGTGGGACGGCGGGTGGACGACCACCAGCCCCGTAGCGCGACCGGCCACGGAGGCGCTGTGATACGGGTCGTAGGGCGCACGCCGGAACGACGCGACGGCCTGATCCTGCCCACCAGCACCGTGTCGTCGCCAATCAGCCATCGCGATCCTCCTATAGCGGTCACGCGAAAACGCCTCACCGCTTACCATTGTACTACCGCTGTCCAGCGCGCGGTCAGCCGCACGCCATATTCTCGGCCGGGTAGCCCTGCCGTGCCCTGCCCCAAGCAGAGCCGCCGCGCCATTATTCAGACGGTTTCGGGGGTTGAGTAGCAACGGGACAAGAAACCGGAAGAAGCGCGCAGGGTGGCGCGGCATTATCTGGAACGTTGTTCACCGCCGCGGCGTTATTCCCGCAGGGACACGAGGGTGGGTCGGGGCGCGTTCGGCACCAGGTCACCGTTGCCCGTCCGCAGCGGAGAGTGTGTGATGGCCCGCGCACGGCAGGCGTTGGTGGCGCGGGCAACCCTCTTGGCGGTGGTCGCCCTGACGGCGTGCGGCGGGACGGTGGGGACGAGCGGCAGGGCCGCGCCCGCCGGCGCGGCCCGTAGCCCGTCCCCCGGGTTGACCGGCGCGGCGGGTACGCCCGTGCCCGCGGCGGCGCCCAGTCTCAGCGGCACGCGCACCGCCACGGCGACGCGCGCCACTTCGCCCGTCGCGCGGCCGGCGAGCCCCACGACCGCGCCGCCCGCGACGACGGCGGCGCTGACGGTCACCCCGGCCGCCGGGGCGGGGGGGACCGTCTTCGCGATCACCGGGGCGGGCTTCGCGCCCAATGGCACGCTGCACGCCGTCGGGCGCAACCCCGAGCAGGAGTTCGTCCTGAACCGCCCGGTCGCGACCGGGCCGGATGGCACCAGGCGCCTCGAGTTCAACGCCCTGGGGCGGGCGCCGGGGCTCTACACGCTGATCATCGGCGTTGATATGCTGGCGGCGATGGGCGTGCGGGGCGGCGAGGTCCTGGCGCGCGGGGCCTTCACGATCACCGCAGGGGGGCCGATCCCGACCCTCACCCTCGAACCCGACCGTGGCCCTTGCGCCGCAGAGGGGCCGGCCATCGTCGCGCGGGGCCGGAACTTCCCGCCCAATACGTCGTTCTTCCTCTACGTGGGGAGTGAGGCGCGGCTGACCAGCGCCGGGCGGCAACTCGTCGGTGCCGACGGCACCTTCGCCGTCCCGGTGCGCCTGGTCGGGTGCGGCCCCGCGACGCCGGACCAGGCGCCGTTCCGCGTCATCGTGCCCTGGCACCAGCATAACGTGGATCCGCGCCGGGAGTTGGCGAGCGCGACGTTCATCGTCGTCGCGGCGGCCCCGCCCCTCCCCGCTATCCCGACGCCCACCCCCGATCCCCGGTAGCCGTGCCGCGCGATCATTCTCGCCGGCCCCTGGCGCTCGACTCCGCCGCAAAGGGGCGTTATCGGCGCAGCCCGGCGCGGGATCTGCGCTCTTACCGGCGGGGTTGCCGACGCGATCCCGGCGGAAACTCCGCCGGTAATGTGACCGCGCCGATAAGCGGGGGGCGGATGGGCGACGACGCTATCACCACCTGGGTAGGCAGCTTGGCCGCGCAGACCGACCTCGCGCCGGCGACCGTGCGGCTGTACGCCGCCGACGCCCGCCGCTTCGCGGCGTGGCTGGCGGCCACGGGCCGGGCCGGGCCGCTCGCCGCCGCCACATTGGGCGATGCGAAGGACTACCGTGACACCCTGGTCACCGCCCGCCTCGCACCGGCGACGGTGAATCGCGCGCTGGTGAGCCTCGCGCTCTTCTACGATGCGGCGGGTCGGCGCGGCGACGTGGCGGATCGCGCCCGGCGGCACTGCGGTCGGGTCGGCGAGGAAGGTGCCGAGGAACCGCACCATGGCGAGCTGCAGTCCGAAGCCGAGGCGGTTGTGGTCGCCGCGCCGCTCGGCGAGCAGCGCGCGGTCGGCGTCGTCAAGGTGGAAGTAGCGGTCGAGTTGCGCGGGCGTCGGCTCGCCGGCGTAGCGCCCGTAGCGCGCCGTTTGCTCGTCGGAGAGGAACGCGACCGGCATGACGTCATCCCCTCGCGGTGCGCGCGGCGACGCACGCGGCGCGGTTAGCCACCATCCCCCGCCTCGCCCATGATCCGCGCTGGTGAAGCTCCTGTTGCGCTTCTACGAACCGACCGCCGAACGGATCCTGCTGGATGGCCACGACATGCGCGACTTGCAACTCCAGTCGCTGCGCGATCGGGTCGCGGTGCTGTTGCAGGACACGTTGATCTTCAACGGCACGGTGCGGGAGAACATCGCCTACGGGCAGGTCGGGGCGCGTGAGGATGCGGTGGTGCGGGCGGCCAAGGCGGCCGACGCGCACGATTTCATCACCGCCCTGCCGGACGGGTACGACACGGAGATCGGCGAGAAGGGGCTGCGCCTGTCGGGCGGGCAGCGGCAGCGACTGGCGATCGCCCGGGCGATGATTCGCGATGCACCGTTGCTGATCCTCGATGAGCCGACGACGGGGCTCGACGCCGAGGCGGCCGAACGGATCCTCGAACCTCTGCGCCGTCTGATGGCCGGTCGGACCACGCTGATCATCACGCACGATCTGCGCACCGTGCGCGAAGCGACCACGATCATCGTGCTGGAGGAAGGGCGGCTGACAGAGCAGGGGACCCACGAGGCGTTGCTGGATCGGAATGGCACCTATGCACAGCTCTATCGCCTGAATCAGCCCGCAGATGCCGCGTCGGAGGCGACTCCGGTTGCGGAGGAGGTCGCCCCGTGAATGCGCAAGCGGACGATCGACACCGGGCACCGCCGGATGACGCCCCGTTGGCCGCGGGCGAGGTGCTCGTACCCGGATCTATAGTTGACGAACACCTGCACCGCAGCCGCTATCTCGATATCTATTCGGTCTGGAGTCCGGTACGTGCCTGTTACTGTGTGGCGAAGGTCGCGCGCCCGGACCGGCGCGCCGATCGCGGCGTGACGCGGGATCTGCTGCGCGAGGGGCGATTGTTGCGCCGGTTCACGCACCCGCACCTCGTGCGGGCCTACGAGGTGGTGACGCGACCGTTGCCGTGCGCGATCCTCGAGTCGTTACCGGGGCCGACACTGGCGCGCCTGCTCGCGGGGGGTCGGCCGCGTCTGCCGCTGACCGAGCTGGTGTACCTGGGACTCCATCTTTGCTCGGCGTTGCACTATCTCCACGGGCACAATCTCCTGCACCTCGACCTGACGCCCGGTAATATCGTGGTGATGCCGCCGCTGGCGAAGCTTCTCGACCTGAGTATCGCCCGCTCGCCCGGTCGCGGTCGAGCGGGCTGGGGGACCCGCGAGTATATGGCACCCGAGCAGGCGCGTGGCGGGACGTTCAGCCCGGCGACCGATGTGTGGGGGCTGGGGATGGTGCTCTTCGAGGCGGCCACCGGTCAGCGGCCCTTCGGGACCGATCCGAGCCCGACGGAGTACGCGCAACTCGTCAACCAGGCCACGCCGATCCGGCACCATCGCCGCCTCCCGCGTGGCCTCGGTACGCTGCTCGATCGCTGCCTCGAACAGGACCCGGCGCAGCGGCCCACCGTCGGCGCGCTGACCGCCGGACTGCAAGAACTGGTGGGCGCTGCAAATACGCCATCGTGAGCATGTGGCTCTCTCACACTTCCTCAGCACTTGGTTTACACATACTGATCCTGCCAGTGGCAGAGTTATCATCAAGCTATGGCCGGAGTTCGTGGCCACTGCTGGAGAAGCGTGTCATCAGGCGTGCTGTTCTCTGCCAGCTATTGGTGAAGCATGTGTACAGGAGGTTGTGAGGAGGCGTGCCCGCGCGACCGTACATCGTGCGCTTGACCAGCTTGCGTCGGTGGATTTGCCCTTCGACTTGCCCATTACTCCAGGGCAGCGTCAGCCCGGCCTGCACCGCGGCCCGGTCCGTTGCCAGTCCCGCCGCGAAGCGGCGTAATTCGGCGACCGCCCCCTCACCGGCGCTGCGCAGCCAGGCATCGAGCTGGTCGCCGCGCCGCTCGCGCATGATGGCCGTGAACTCCCGCGTCAGTACATGGGCCGCAGCGATCGCCTCGTTGCGGGCGCATAATGCCGCGAGATATTCCTGCGCGGCGGCTGACAACCGCTCCGGGCGACCCAGCATCAGCCCGGCGACCTGCCGAGGGGTCGGCGGGCCGGTCGCTGCTGCGGGTGTGGCGCCGGGCTGTACCTGTTCGCCTCGCGCCTCGCGTCGCCAGCGGGCGACTACGCGCGCGACATTGGCATACGAGTTGGTGTACCCCCGCTCCCGGATCTCGCGCCAGAGCCGCTTGCCATTGTGGCAGCCCGCCAGCCAGCGCTCCAGGAGATACGGCAGGTGCGGATCGCCTCCCGCTTGTGCAGCAGGAAGCGCTCGCGGGCCGCGCCGAGATTGTTGAGCAGGTGCCAACGATCCGCCACCTGCGTGGCCTCCGGCGCGCCGCGCGCGGCCGCGTCGGCGTAGAGTCCCCCGCGGTCGCGGCTGACAATCTCGACACCGGGGTGCCGGGCGAGCCAGTCGGCGACCGCATCCGCCGAGCGATCGGGCAGGAGATCGACCACGCGGTGCCGCTCCAGGTCCACCAATATCGTGCCGAAGCGCCGCCCGCGCCGCCACGCCCAGTCGTCGATCCCGAGGACGCGCGGGGATGGCACCGCTGGCAGCGGCGTCGTGCGGAGAGCATGCAGGAGAGCATCGGGGCTGGCGCAGACCCCCACGGGATCCAGGAGCCGTGCGCCACCCTCGCCGCCGAGGGCCAAGGCGATCGCCTCCACGACCCCCGCGAGGCGGCGGGTGCGACGAGCATAGGGCGCGACGACCGCGGGCAGACGCTCCGCGAAGATCCGTCGCTCGCAGGATGGTGTGGGGCAGAACCAGCGGCGCGTCTGGAGGTGGATGCGGACGGCCAGCCCTTGCCAGGGGAGGTCGGCCACCGCCCGGTTGTAGCGGCTATGCACGCGGGTAGAGCCCTGGCCGCAGACCGGGCAGCAGGCGGTTGCGCTGGTGGCCGTCACGACGAGCGTGACGATGTCGCCCTCGGCGAACAGCTCGTCGAGGTGCAATACCGCGGCATCTGGCACGAGCGTCTTCGCCAATGGCCCCTCCCCCCACAACGCCTCGTCGAGCGCGGGCCCCGACATGGCCCGGAGTATAGGGCACCGCCCATCACCAGATGATCGGGAGAGCCGAGAGGTCGCGGCGAGGTTTGGGCGCGGCTCGCCCCGCTCCTGGCCACGCCGCCGCGACGCGGCAAGCGGCGCTGGGCACCCCGCGCGCTGCTCGACGCCATACTCTGGGTGCAGCGCCACGGCGCGAGTTGGCGGGAACTCCCCGCGCACTTCGCGCCGTGGCACACGGCCTACGACCGCTACATACGCTGGCGGCGCGACGGCACCTGGGCCACCATCCTCGCCGCCCTGCTTCCGCCCGAGGATCCGGGTTGACTAGGGATGTGCAACTGTAAAATTAGAGCCTGTTATGGACTTTTCTTCGCCCCTGGCATAGCTATTGTCGGGGCGGATGCTATCATCGCCACGATTCTTCCCCCTATGGGCTGTGTCGGCGGCGCAGAGCCGGTGCCCGGCTACCGCATCGGACAAGCAGGAGTGACTTGCGGTCGCCGAAGACTGTACATATACCGCGAAGTCCATAACCGACTCTAGCAGTTCGCCTGCTTCGACCTTGCCACGGTCGGCGATCGTGTCAGCATCCGTGACTCGGGCGACCTGGCCCTCGAACAGAACCCGGGCCGGGTACTGGGGACCATCCTCGGGGCGAGCGGTCGCCAGCAGCATTTTTCCAATCGGCGTCTGCCACAATCCCGTGCGCCGGGCTTTTTTGGGGTGACGTCATTTCGCACGGCTCCCTTGCCGGTCGAAAACGGGGCGGATCGGGATGGCCAGGCAGGGTGCTGTCGGGCGCAGGCGGGACAGGGTGTCGAGTACGACGCCCCGCCCCGCGCTACCGTCGTCGTCGGCTATTCGCTCGGGTCAGGTCAGTGTCGCGTGGTTCGCCTGCGTTGTCGGGCGACGAGGCCCGCGCCGACGAGGAGCACCACACCGGCCACGAGGAACGGTGAGAGTGCTCGCGAGCGCGACTCGGGCATGGCCGCCGCGCCAGCGCCGGTGTTCGGGAGGCCGGGCATGGTGAGCGGGGTCGGTGTTGCCGTGGTGGCGGTTGGCGCGGGCAGAGCCGACGGTGCAGGCCCCACCGGCGGTGCCCCTGTGGTGCGTGTCACCTTCCAGATCGCCCCGGTCTTGGGCGGGAACTCGTAGGGGACCTGGCCCTGCGCCGCGCGCGCCGGGTTGATCTGTGCCACACCATAGTCCGCGATGTAGAGCGCGCCGTCG
>JAABUT010002604.1_pt1 | contig 16999 bp, 12 predicted proteins | sample 5559281 | NCBI WGS metagenome assembly JAABUT01 (sample SAMN10711880, study PRJNA513359) | rock metagenome | isolation source: Antarctica rocks | place: Antarctica: Victoria Land, Ricker Hills nord | collected 2016-01-04 | reverse complement strand
CCTCGGCCGTACCGGCGGGCACCGTGCGCACGCTCTGGCTCCCGCTCAGCAGCAGCGCGTCGCCGGTGCCGGCCAGCACGCCCTGCGCCGACCACGCGAGCGCGGTGGCGGCGCCCACCCGCGCGGGGCCGCCTCCCGTGACCGACAGCCGCCACAGCGACCCGCCCTGCAGCCACGCCAGCCAGGCACCGTCGGGTGACCAAGCCGGGTACGTCGCGCCGACGGTGCTCGGCAGGAGCCGGTCCTCGCCGGCCATCGTGACGTGCAGGCCGTCGGCCCGGACGACGGCAAGATCCGGCGCCTGCCCCGTCGCCGTCACCGCCCCGGCCGTCGCCGTCGCGGGTGGTGCGGGCGCGAGGATCGCCGGACCCGTGGGCTGGTGCGCATCCCTCGCCGCCAGCAGCGGACCACCGACCGCCGCCGCGGCGAGCACGGTCAGGGCACCGGCGACCGCGAGGCCGCGGCGCCGACGCAGCAGCGCCGCCCGGCGGTGTACCTGCCCCATGTCGACGGGCGGGGGCGCGCCACCCGGCGGGGCCTGCAGCACCTCGCGCAGCCGCCGCTCCTGCTCGGTCACCTCCACGCGTGTGCCTCCTCCCCGAGCGCGGCCCGCAGGGATGCGAGCGCCTTGGACGTCTGGCTCTTGACGGTGCCGGTCGACGTGCCCATGAGCCTTGCCGTCTCGATGGCCGAGCGGTCCTCGCCGAAGCGCAGCGCGACCACCGCCCGCTGGCGAGGGGGCAGCGCGGCGACGGCCCGCCACAGCAGGTGGTCGCCGGGCTCGTCGTCGTAGCCCCGCTCGGGCGGCTCGTCGGTGAGCCGTTCGCGGCGCCGACCCCGCCACCACGACACGCTGAGGTTGACCATCGTCCGCCGCACGTAGCCCTCCGGGTCCTGCGCGCGCACCCGCGCCCGCGCCGCCAGCAGCCGGGCCAGCGCCTCCTGCACCAGGTCCGCGGCCCCCTCCGGCGTACCGGCCAGGAGCAACCCGAGGCGCAGCAGGGCCTGGCCGCGGGCGCGCACGAAGGCGTCGAGGTCGTCGCGCCGGCACACCCACTCCGACGCTCGACGGGGCGTTCCGGTTGCCCGCTACAGGTGTTCGGCGAGGAAAGCCAGCTGCGCGGGAAGCCGGCTCGACCAGTAGGCACTGTCGTGGCAGCCGCGGGAGATGCCGCCGGCCGGAGCCGGCCGGGCAGCCGCCAGGAAGCGACGGGTCTGCTCGGCGAAGGCGTCGGTGCCCCCGCACTCGACGCGCAGCGCGACGCCGGGTGTCGGCATCCCGACGAGGTCACCCCACCGGCGCCAGTCAGCCTCGTCGTCGAAGGCCCCGGGCACGCAGGAGCGGTACGACGGGAACAGCGCAGGGCTCGCGGCTGCGGTAGCGGCGACGACCATCCCGCCCGTGCGCCCGGCCGCGCTCTCTCCCGGGCGAGCAGCACCGCGCCGTACCCGCCCATCGACCAGCCCAGCACCCCGACCGGCCCGCACCTCGGTTTCGACAGCCGCTCCACCGGTGGCCGCCGCGACGAGCGCTCCCAGCCCACCCAGCAGCAGGGAGCGTCGCCGGAGCACTGTCCCAGTGAAGCCGAAACGTCGTGCACCGCCGCTCAGACGCGCGCGACGAGCCCGTCGAGGAGCACGAAGCCACGACCTGTGTCCGACGTCACCTCGATGGCGACCACGCTCACCGCGCCCGCGGACAGCGCGACCTCGAGGCGCCGCCGCCCCTTCGCCGTCGTACGCCCCAGCACCAGGCTCTGCTGCGCCCCGGCGGCGTCGGCGAGGACCAGGCGCACCTCGTGCGGCAGCCCGTCACCGGCCACGTGGAGGGCCACCCGTTGCGCGCCGGGCGGCAGCGGCACCGGCGTCGCCGCGGCGGCGACCGCCGCGCGACCCTTGCCCGGCTCGATGCGCAGGCCGCGCCGGCCGACCCCGAGCGGGACGACCCGGCCCTTGCCGCCGGTCACCCGGAAGGCGCCAGCCTCCCCGAGGTCACGCAGGGGCACATTGAGAAAGCCGTTGCGCACCAGCACCTTCGCAGCCACCCCGCCGCTGCGCAGGGTGACCGTGGAGACGCCACCCTCGGTGCCGGGCTTCGCGGTGAGGCGGACCCGCCCGTCCGGCTCCGCGCCGACGGTGACGTAGCGGCTGTCGGTCTGGGGGGTCAGGTCGACCGCGTCGACCACAGCGCTCTCCTCGCCGTCGTCGCCGGTCATCGCGAAGGAAGTCGAGCTGCCCGGCTCGAGCCGCAGCTCCCGGGGGGCCTCGAGCCGGCGCAGCGGTTGGAGCACGCGCAGGAAGACGCTGCCGATGGCGGGCCCGAGCGCGCCGGGGGCGGTGGCCGGCGCGGTGGCCACGACGTGCCCGGTGCCGGGGCGCAGCGCGCGCACCAGCCCCGGCCGGTCCCCGAGGGCGAACCCGGGATCGTCACTGGTGAGCGCGACGGTCGCGGGGTCCACCGGGGCGGGTCCGAACCACTCGTCCCAGCCGCGGAAGCTGGCCCGCCGGTGCAGCCCGGGGAAGACGGTCCCGGCGTCGAGCATCGTCTGCAGTCCGAGCAGGCGGTGGCTGCCGCGGGGCACGAAGACCCCGATGCCGACCGGGACGGGCCGCTGGAAGCCGTCCTGTGGCGCGCCCACCAGGCCCGGTGCGTTGTCGCCTTGGGGACGCGCGACGAGGGTCGTCGAGCCACCCCCGTCGAGCAGCACCGCGTCGGTCGCCCCCAGGGCGGCCAGCTCGTCCGCGACCTCGTTGACGCCTTGACCCGTGGAGCCGGCGGCGCGCTCGGCGGTGACGACGAGCAGGGTGCGGCCGCCGTCCTTCCAGCCGAGCGTCGTGCGGGCGGCGTGGGGGTCACTGTCGTCCTTGTAGTGGTGCGTCACCACGCCGCCGCTCACGAGCTGCAGCCCCACCCCCAGGCCCCAGCGGAAGGGCACCGGCGCGTCCGTCGTCATACCGGCGCGGCGGGTCACCCGACTGCCCTTCGGCAGTCCGGCGACGCTCGCCCACCGCCCGGTGCCGATGAGCAGTAGGCCGCCGGCGGGCACCCGCTGCCCGGCCGACCTGCGCCAGGTGGCAAGGACCCGGCCGTGGGCGTCGACCGCGACGATCCCGGTACGCCGCGGGGCGCCGACGAAGGTGAGCGGCCGGTCCCCCCAGCCGCCGTCGAGCACGGCCACCGCGTCGGGGGGCAGCGTCGGTGCGTACAGGTCGGAGTTGTAGGAATCCAGCGGCCGCTCCGGGCCGCCTCCCCAGCTCGCCGCGCCGGCGAGGAAAACCCTGGCCAGCCGGGCGATCCCGTCGACCCCCACGCCCGCGAGATATTGGCCGGCGGCGGTTCCCTTGAGCAGCTCGCCGTCGCGGACCACCGGTCCCTGCGGGGCGCGCGAGCCGCCGATCGCGTAGTAGTCGCCGTTGACCGCGGCGACGGCGCCCTGCCGCGCGGCGAGTGCGCTGACCGGTGCGGTGTCGGTGACGCGGCCGACGAGGACGCCGGTGGACACCCCCGGCACGGACAGGTCGACGGTGACGACGTTGCTGTCGACACTGCCACCTCGGGCGGCGGAGGTGAATCCCGACAGCTGCACGCCGGGGGCCACCGGGGTGTCGTAGCGCAGGCTGTAGGCCCCGAGGGTCTGGCGGTGCGCGCGGTGCTGGGGCGCGCCGTGCGGGCGGGCGGCTTGCGCCAGCACGGGAGTCGCCAGGCAGGCCAGTGCCGCCACCGCCATCGCGCGGCGGCTGCGGGTGTGCGTGGTGGCCAGTCGCACGGGTCCTCCAGGTCGGGGGCGGGGACTGCCGGGACGGCCCCGCCTTGCGTGTGCGTCGTCGGCACCCAACCACGCGGGGATGAGGCCACGGGGGCGACATCGCGGTGTTGTCACGCGGTTGTCCCGGGAATGTCACCCGGGCGGCGCACCCTAGGCTCCGCCGGGTGAGCACCCCGAGCCGCCGGCCCGTCGTCCTCGTCGCCGAGGAGCTCTCTCCGGCGGGGCTCGCGCTCTTCGCGGCCGACTTCGAGGTGCACAACGTCGACGGCGCCGACCGCGCCGCTCTCCTGCCCGCCCTGGCCGCGGCCGACGCTGTCGTCGTGCGCAGCGCCACGCAGGTCGACGCGGAGGCGCTGGCCGCGGCGCCCCGGCTGCGCGTGGTCGCCCGGGCGGGCATCGGCCTGGACAACGTCGATGTGCCGGCCGCCACCGCCCGCGGTGTCCTCGTCGTGAACGCCCCGCTGTCCAACGTGGTCAGCGCCGCCGAACACGCGATCGCCCTGCTGCTGGCCTGCGCCCGCAACGTCGCCCCCGCCGACCGCGCGCTCAAGGGCGGCAGCTGGGCCCGCGCGCGATTCACCGGGGTTGAGCTGGTCGAGAAGACCGCCGGCATCGTGGGTCTCGGTCGCATCGGTGTCCTCGTCGCGCAGCGCCTGTCCGCCTTCGGCATGCACCTCGTGGCCTACGACCCCTACGTCGGGGCCGCCCGCGCCGCGCAGATCGGCGTGCGCCTCGTGACGCTCGAGGAGCTGTTGCGCGAGAGCGACTTCATCACGATTCACCTGCCCAAGACCCCGGAGACCCTCGGGTTGATCGGCAAGGCGGAGCTCGAGATCGTGAAGCCGACGGTGCGCATCGTCAACGCCGCCCGAGGTGGTCTCCTCGACGAGGAGGCGCTCGCGGTGGCGCTCGCGGACGGCCGCGTGGCCGGCGCCGGCATCGACGTCTTCGGCACCGAACCGACGACCCAATCGCCGCTCTTCGCCTTCGACACGGTGGTGGTCACCCCGCACCTCGGCGCGTCGACGCACGAGGCCCAGGAGAAGGCCGGACTCGCGGTCGCGCGCTCGGTCCGCCTCGCGCTGCTGGGTGAGTTCGTGCCCGATGCGGTCAACGTGCAGGCCGGTGGGGTCGTCGCCGAGGAGGTGCGACCGGCACTGCCCCTGGTCGAGAAGCTCGGCCAGATCCTCACCGGGCTCGCCGGGGAGCTGCCCCTGGCTGTCACGCTCGAGGTGAGGGGCGAGGTGGCCGCGCACGACGTGGCAGTGCTGCGGCTCGCGGCGCTGCGCGGGCTGTTCGCCGCGGTCGTCGAGGACCCCGTGTCCTACGTCAACGCGCCCCTGCTCGCCGCGGAGCGGGGCGTCACCGTCGAGCTGACTACCTCCGCCGACTCCCCGGATTTCCGCAGCCTCCTCACCCTGCGCGCCGTCCTCGCCGGGGGCGGGGGGGTTTCCGTGAGCGGCACGCTGTCCGGGCCTCGCATGGTGGAGAAGGTCACCGCTGTCGACGATTTCGACGTCGACGTGCCGCCGTCGGCGCACCTGGTCTTCGTGCGCTACGCCGATCGACCGGGGATCGTCGGCCGCGTCGGCGCACTGCTCGGTGACGTGGGCGCCAACATCGCGGCCATGCAGGTGGCCCGTTCCGAGGCCGGGGGCGAGGCCCTCATGGCGCTCACCGTCGACAGCGCCGTACCCCCCGAGGTGCTCGAGGCGATCGCCGGCGCGACCGGCGCGACGTCCGTGCGGGCCATCGACCTGGTGCTGTCGTGACCGAAGGGCGATGTGCTTCGTACGACGGGACGGAGCTCGCCTATCGCACGGTGGGCCAGGGGCCGCTGCTGGTGTGCCTGCCGGGGGGGCCGGGACGCGCGGCGGCCTACCTCGAGGACCTCGGCGGGCTCACCGCGACGCGGACGCTGCTGCTGCTGGACAGCCGCGGCACGGGCGCGTCGGCGATCCCGGCGGACGAGCGGTCCTACTCCGCCGAGTCGCTGGCTGGCGACGTCGAGGCGCTGCGTGAGCATCTCGGGCTCGCCACCCTGGACCTGCTGGGGCACAGCGCCGGTGGCCGCGTGGCGCAGGTCTGGGCGGCGGCCCACCCGGCGCGCGTGGGGCGGCTGGTGCTGGTGACGACGTACCTCACCGCCGACGGCGCCGACGAGGCGCGCGCGCAGGTGCGACAGCGCCGGGCCGCCGAGCCGTGGTACGCGGCGGCGAGCGAAGCCGCCGAGGGGCTTGCCTACGCGCCGGCGGCCGAGAAGGGACGGCTGGAGCGCGAGCTGCGCCCCTTCTTCTACGGCGCCTGGACGCCGCGCGCGCAGGCCCATGCCGCGAGCGCCGACACCCAGGTCGCGCCGCGGGCCTCCTCGCGCTTCCACACGCTCACGTCCGAGGCCGAGCTGCGCGCCGGGCTGGCGGGTGTGGGGGCTGCTGGGGCGCCCGTGCTCGTGCTCGCCGGGGAGCTCGACGCGCTAACTCCGCCGGCCGCATCGCGCGCGATCGCAGCCGCCATGCCGGGCGCGCGACTGGTGGAACTCCCGGGTGTCGGCCACTTCCCGTGGGTCGACGATGGACCTGCCTTCGCCGCCGCCGTCGAGTCCTTCCTCGCGTCGGTCTGACGCGGGCCCCCGCTTCCGCCCCCGACCGCCCCCCCGCCCCCGCCCCACAGGTCTCCATGATCCGCGTGGAATCCAGCCCACATCTGGGGGTTATCCCACGCGGATCATGGTGACGAGGGGGACGGGGGGGCGGGGGGTGACGGGGGGGCGGGGGGGGCGGGGGGGGCGGGGGGGTGAGGCGTCAGCCGGCAGAACCCGCCAGGCGGAGCAGCGTGGTGGGGGCGTCGGGACCCCCCGCGAGCAGCCCCCAGGTCTGGCCGCTGCCGCCGTCGAGGTGCCCGGTGCTGCGCGTGCCGTCGGTCGGCAGCCGCAGCGGAGCCCCGGAGCGCAGCGCCGTGGCGGGGTCGACCGCCGACAGGAAGCTCCCCCCACAGCCGAGGAGCACCACCGCGGGAGCGCCGCTGTCGGTGAGCACCGCCGCGGGGAAGCCGCCGAGCTGCGTCGCGGTCGTCCGAACGACGCTGCCGAGGTCGGCCAACGGAACCGAAGCCAGCACCCCCTCGACACCACCGTTGCCCTGCACGCTGAGCGTCGCCAGCAGCCGGCCGCCACCGACGATGACCGACGGCGTCGCGGTGGTCAGCCCCGGCACGGACAGCGCTGCCTCCCGCAGCACGCGGCCGTCGGTACCGGCCAGCCGGGTGATGTGCAGCACCTCGCCACCGCCATCCGTCCGCAGCGCCAGGACGTCCGGGCCGTCGAGCGCCAACGCCAGGCCACCGTCCCCGGGCAGCTGCCGCGTCCACGCCACCCGCCGCCCCGCGCCGTCGAGCCGTGCGGCGACGGCGCCCGTGTCACTCGAGCCGAGAACCCAGGCGTCGGTGCCGCGCGGCACGAGGGCACCCGGCTCACCGAGTCCTTCGGTGACGTCGTCATAGGACATGACCGGCTGGCCCGTTCCCGCGTCGAGCTGCCGCACGGCCCCGTCGGCCGCCGCCGACCACAGGGCACCCGCGCCGGCACCCCAGGTGTTCACGCGCGCGCTCGCAGGCGTGGCCACCTCGGTGCCGCCGGAAAGCGACAACCCGCGCAGGTGCCCGGGCTGGCTCGGGATGGCGTCGACGTCGAGGAACCAGTAGCGGCCCCCCGACACGGTGCCGCCCGTGCCGAGCAGGTGACCGCCGAGCGCGACGTCGCGCTGCGCCGCCACCGTCGCCGGCCGGTCCCCGAGGGGGCAGGTCCCCCCTGCGGTCGGCGGGGCACCCGGTGAGCCGGGGGGCGGTGGTGCGGCAGGTGCCCCCGTCACCCCGGCCGGAGTGGGGCGGCCACCGCGCGCACCGGAGGTTCGACCGGCCGGCCCGGTGGGGGCTTGGTGCGTGGCCGCGGTCCCGGGGACAGCGGTGGCGCCGGCCGACCCCGGCGTTCCGGCGCCGGCGGGCACCCCGGCCACGGTGGACCCCGGGCTCGATGGCGCCGTCCCCCCAGGCCCCGGCGCGGTGCCGGGAGCCGCCGGTGAGCTCGCCTCCGCCGGCGCACCGGGAGCGGGAGTCGACCCGCCTGCCGTGGCGCCGGTGGGGGCGGGGGCCAGCACGCCGGCGGCTCGGTCGGAAGGCGCCCCCCCAGCGGGGGTCGGCAGGCGCGACGCGCCTATCACCGCAGCGGCCAGCTGGACCACCAGCAGCCCGGCCAGCACCCGAGGGACAGCCGGCGCGCGCACCCCTCGACGGTAGGCGCCAGTCGGCATTACCGTGACGGTGATGCGCAATCTCCTGCTTCGGTGCCGCGTCGAGGGCCCCTTCTAAGAGCCGGCTCCCTCGCCGCGGGTTTCGCGCGTGCCGGCGCCCCGCCCGACACGCCCAGACAGGACGCGACGAGATGACGACCGGAAGCCACGTCCCGCCCGGCAAATACGAGCCGGCCCAGCGCATCGACCTCCCCGACCGCACCTGGCCCGCCGCCGCGGCGACCCGGGTGCCGACCTGGTGCTCGGTGGACCTGCGCGACGGCAACCAGGCGCTCATCGACCCGATGACGCCGGCCCGCAAGATGCGCATGTTCGACCTGCTGATCCGCCTGGGATACAAAGAGATCGAGGTGGGCTTTCCGTCCGCCAGCCAGACCGACTTCGACTTCGTCCGTCAGCTCGTCACCGGCGACCTCATCCCGGACGACGTCACCATCCAGGTCCTCACCCAGGCCCGCCCGGAGCTCATCGAGCGCACCTTCGACAGCATCGCCGGCGCCGACCGCGCGATCATGCACCTCTACAACTCGACCTCCGTCGTCCAGCGCCGGGTCGTCTTTCGCACCGACGTCGACGGCGTCACGCAGATCGCCGTCGACGGGGCCCGGCTGTGCCGCAAGCTCGCCGAGGCGATGCCCCGCACCGACGTCCGCTGGGAATACAGCCCCGAGTCCTACACGGGGACGGAGCTCGACGTCGCCCTGCACGTCTGCACCTCCGTGCTCGACGTCTGGGAGGCGACGGCGCAGCGCCGTACCGTCCTCAATCTGCCGGCGACCGTGGAGTGCTACACCCCCAACACCTACGCGGACTCGATCGAGTGGTTCCTGCGCCACCTCCCCGATCGCGAGGCCGTCGTGCTCTCGCTGCACCCCCACAACGACAGGGGTACGGCGGTCGCCGCCGCTGAGTTCGGGGTGATGGCCGGGGCCGACCGGGTCGAGGGCACGCTCTTCGGCAACGGTGAGCGCACCGGCAACGTCGATCTCGTGACGCTGGCCCTCAACCTCTTCGCGCAGGGCGTCGACCCGGGCATCGACCTCGCGCGGATCGACGACGTACGCCGCGAGGTCGAGCACTGCAACCAGTTGCCCGTGCACCCGCGGCACCCCTACGGCGGGGACCTCGTCTACACCGCCTTCTCCGGCAGCCACCAGGACGCCATCAAGAAGGGTTTCGAGGCCATGGCGGCGACCCGGCAGACCCGCTGGGAGGTGCCCTATCTTCCCATCGACCCCGCCGACGTGGGTCGCTCCTACGAGGCCGTGATCCGGGTCAACTCGCAGTCGGGCAAGGGCGGCGTCGCCTACCTCATGCAGAGCGAGCACCACCTGGACCTGCCGCGGCGGCTGCAGATCGAGTTCAGCGCGGTGGTGCAGACGCACACCGACGACCTCGGCGGCGAGGTATCGGCCGACGAGCTGTGGCGCATCTTCTCCGCCACTTTCCTGACGCCCGCCGGCTTCGAGCTCGCCGACTACGCGCAGCACGAGTCCGCCACGGTGGTGACGCTGGCCGACGGGCGGGTGCTCCGCGGCACGGGCAACGGCCCGATCGCCGGGCTCGCGGATGCGCTGTCGGGTGAGGGGTACGACGTGCGGGTGCTCGACTATGCCGAGCATGCGATGACCGGCGGTGCCGACGCGCGGGCCGCCGCCTACGTCGAGGTCGCGGTCGCCGGCCGGGTGTTGTGGGGCGTCGGCATCGACCCGAACATCACGGCGGCCTCCCTGCGTGCGGTCCTGTCGGCGGTCGATCGCGCCACCCGCTGACTGCGGAGTCTCAGTTCACCCACTCGACCTCGACGCCGACCGCGGTGTAGGCGCGGGCAGCTCTGCGGTCGGCGCTTACCAGGATCAATCCGGCGTGCCGCGCCTCCGCTCCGACAAGGGCGTCGTAGACGGCGCCTCCCCCGATCGACTGCTCGTGCAGTCGCAGCAGGAGCCGCTCGAACCCCGACGACGGCATCGCATGCGGCCGCGAACCGAAAGCGGCAGCCACGAGGTCCACCGCCTGCCGCATGGGCAGCGACAGTCCCCCCGGCAGGCTGGTCAGCACCCGGACCGTCTCGAGGTGGGCGTGCACCCCGAGCGGCCCCGCGGCACGGACGCGGGGCCGGCAGCGGTCATGATGAGGATGCCGGGCGACGAGGCCCGCGACGGCCACGCTGGTGTCGAGGGTCAGCCGCTGTCGGGCCACACGCGGTCCAGCCGCTCCTGGCGGATCTCGTCGCGAAGCCGCAGCACCGAGTCCTCGTCGAGCCGCGCGCCCGCGTCGTGCACGACGACGAGGACCCCGTCGCGCTCTTCGAGCCGAGCCGGGACGGCAGCCGGTCGCAGGCGCATCTCGCCGTTGTCCTCCTCCAGATCTAGGCGGGCGCCGGGGGCCAGACCCAACCGCTCGCGAACGGGCTTGGGTACGACGATGCGGCCGAGCTTGTCGATGGTCACCTGCATGGCAATCAGGTTACCAAGTGACATGGCAGGATCGCCGCCATGACGGAGAGCATGCGGCTGGGGGTCATCGCCGGCGACGGCATCGGCCCAGAGGTGGTCGCGGAGGGCCTGAAAGTCCTGCGCGCAGTGGCCCCGCGCGCCGGGATCAGCGTCGAGACCACCGACTACGACCTCGGTGCCCGGCGCTGGCATGCGACCGGGGAGACGCTGCCCGACGGCGTCCTGGCCGAGCTGCGGGGACACGACGCGATCCTGCTCGGTGCGGTCGGCGACCCCGGGGTCCCCAGCGGGGTGCTCGAGCGGGGGCTGCTGCTGCGCCTGCGCTTCGCGCTCGACCATCACGTGAACCTGCGGCCCGTGCGCCTCTTCCCCGGCGTCGCCAGCCCGCTTGCCGGCGCGCCGCAGATCGACATGGTGGTGGTGCGGGAGGGGACCGAGGGGCCCTACGTCGGCAACGGTGGCGCCATCCGCGTCGGCACTCCGCAGGAGGTCGCGACCGAGGTGTCGCTCAACACCGCCTTCGGTGTCGAGCGGGTCGTCCGCGACGCCTTCGCCCGCGCCGCGGCGCGACCGCGCCGGCACCTGACGCTGGTGCACAAGGACAACGTGCTGACACACGCCGGCTCACTCTGGCAGCGCACGGTCCGCACGGTGGCAGCCGACTTCCCCGCCGTCACCGTGGCCTACTCCCACGTGGACGCCGCGTCGATGTTCTTCGTCACCGATCCCGGGCGCTTCGACGTGGTCGTCACCGACAACCTCTTCGGGGACATCCTCACCGACCTCGGGGCGGCCATCGCCGGCGGCATCGGGTTGGCCGCCAGCGGCAACCTCGACGTCTCCCGCAGCAACCCCAGCATGTTCGAGCCCGTGCACGGGTCGGCGCCCGACATCGCCGGGCGGGGAATCGCCGACCCCACGGCGGCAGTTCTCAGCGTCGCCATGCTGCTGGCCCATCTCGGCTACGCCGACGCGGCCGACCGCGTCGAGGCGGCCGTCGCGCAGCGGCTCGCCGGCGGTGGACCGCCGGCAAGCACGGCACAGGTCGGCGACTCCCTCGCCTCCCTCGCCGCCGGGTGAGCCTCGAGGCGTGACCCAGCCGGATGGCGGCAACTACGTCGACCCGCAGCGCACCTCCCATTCGCGCCGCGATCAGCCTGCCGTCAGGGCAACCCGATGTCCGGGGCGGGCGGCCCGCCGTACGCTCCGATGCATGAGCGAGGACCTCTTCGAGCGGCGTCTCACCGCCGCCCCGCTGCCGGCCCAGGAGCGCGACGCGCGCATGGAGCAACTCGGCTTCGGCCAGGTCTTCACCGAGCACATGGTGACGATCCGGTGGCACGCCGAGAAGGGCTGGTACGACGCGGCGATCGAGCCCTACGCGCCCCTGCAGCTCGACCCGGCGACGAGCGTCCTGCACTATGGGCAGTCCATCTTCGAGGGCCTCAAGGCCTACGCCCAGCCGGACGGCTCGATCGCGACCTGGCGCCCGGAGGTCAACGCGGCCCGCTTCGCCCGCAGTGCCGCCCGGCTCGCGATGCCTGCGCTGCCCGAGGAGCTCTTCCTCGGCGCCTGCCGCGAGCTGGTCACCGCCGACCGCGCCTGGGTCCCGACCCGCGGCGAGGAAAGCCTTTACCTGCGTCCCTTCATGATTGCGACCGATCCCTTCCTCGGCGTGCGGCCAAGCTTGACGTACCTCTTCCTGCTCATCGCCTCGCCCGTTGCTGCCTACTTCCCGCGCCCCGGACGGGGAGAAGGAGCCGGACGAGCTGGCGGCGTGGAGCCGGTGACCGTCTGGCTGTCGACGGAATACGTGCGGGCCGCGCCCGGCGGCACCGGCGAGGCCAAGTGCGCGGGGAACTACGCCGCGAGCCTCGTCGCGCAGGCGCAGGCGGCGGAGCAGGGGTGTGACCAGGTCGTCTGGCTCGACGCGGTGGAGCGCCGCTGGGTCGAGGAGATGGGCGGCATGAACCTCTACTTCGTCGAACGCGACGGCGACACCACGACCCTCGTCACCCCCGAGCTCAGCGGCACGCTGCTTGCCGGCGTCACCCGCGACACGATCCTCTCCCTCGGCGCTGATCTCGGGATGCTGGTCGAGGAGCGACGGTTCAGCACCGACGAGTGGCGTGCTAGCTGCGCGAGCGGGCGGATCACCGAGACCTTCGCCTGCGGTACGGCGGCGGTGGTGACCCCCGTCGCCGGTGTCAAGCACACCGGCGGGGAGTGGACCGTAGGCGACGGCGGCAGCGGCCCGGTGACGCTGCGGATCCGCGAGACGCTGCTCGACCTCCAGCACGGCCGCACGGCCGACCCGCACGGCTGGCGACACCAGCTCGTGCCGGCCCCGTGAGCGCCGCCGGGTGGAGCCGGCTGGCGCACCGCCCGTCGCCGGCCCCTGGACGGGCCGCCGCTTGACGGCAGGGGCCCGACCCCTTCACGCTGTCCCCGTGAACTGCAAGGGGATCATCGTCTAGCGCCCGGGTGTCCCCCGTGCGCGCCCCGCCCTGCTCCGGCAGGCGGGGCTTCGTCGTGTCAGGAGCAGTGATGAGCACCGCCGACAGTCCTTCTCAGCCCGACAGTCCTTCTCAGCCCGACAGTCCTTCCCACCCCGACAGTCCTTCCCACCCCGACAGTCCTTCCCACCCCGACAGTCCTTCCCACCCCGACGCTGACCGCCTGTCCGACGGCGGGTTCGACGTCGACGCCTTCCAGGTCTACGACACCACGCTGCGCGACGGCAGCCAGGGCGAGGGCATGGCCTTCTCCGTCGAGGACAAGCTCGCCGTCGCGCGGCTGCTCGACGAGATCGGCGTGGGCTACATCGAGGCCGGCTGGCCTGGTGCGTCACCCAAGGACACCGAGGTCTTCCGTCGGGCCGGCGGCGAGCTCGACCTCGCGACGTCGACGCTGGTCGCCTTCGGCGCGACCCGCAAGCCCGGCACCTCCGCCGCCGCCGACCCGCAGGTCCTGGCGTTGCTGGATTCCGGTGCCACGGCCGTCACCCTGGTGGCCAAGGCGAGCACCCGGCACGTCCGCGACGCGCTGCGGACGACGGCGACCGAGGCCCTCGCGATGGTGGACGACACCGTGCGGCTGCTCGTCGGTGCCGGCCGTCGCGTCTTCGTCGACGGAGAGCACTTCTTCGACGGGTACGCCGACGACCCCGCCTTCTCCACCGAGGTCGTTCGCGTCGCCCATGCCGCCGGTGCGGCTGCCTTCGTACCCTGCGACACCAACGGCGGCACCCTCCCGAGCCGGGTCGCCGCCGTGACCCGTGAGCTGCTCGTGGCCGTGCCCGGCCTACGCCTCGGGATCCACTGCCACGACGACGCCGGCTGCGCGGTCGCGAACACGCTCGCGGCCGTCGAGGCCGGCGCGACGCATGTGCAGGGCGCGCTCAACGGCTACGGCGAGCGCTGCGGCAACGCCGACCTCGTCACGGTCGTCGCGGGGCTGGAGGTCAAGACCGGCCGCCGCGTCCTGCCCCCCGGTCGGCTCCGCGAGCTCACCCGCGTCTCGCACGCGGTGGCCGCGATCGCCAACCGGCCGCCGCGCCGGCAGGCGCCCTACGTCGGGGCGAGCGCCTTCGCCCACAAGGCCGGGCTGCACGCGAGCGCGCTCAAGGTCGCCACCGACCTCTACCAGCACATGGACCCCGCGGCGGTCGGCAATGACATGCGCGTGCTGGTCAGCGAGCTCGCGGGTCGGGCCACGATCGAGCTGAAAGGCCGGGAGCTGGGGCTCGAGCTGCCGGCCGAGGTCGTCGCCACGGTGACGCGGCGGGTGAAGGAGCTCGAGGCGGGGGGCTGGTCGTTCGAAGCGGCGGAGGCGAGCTTCGAACTGCTGCTGCGGGAGGAGCTGGCCGGGGCGCCGCAGGCCGCGTGGGAGACGGAGTCCTGGCGGGTCACGGTCGACGCGGCGGGCGCGGAGGCCACGGTGAAGCTCCTCGTCAAGGGGGAGCGGGTGCTCGCGGTGGGCGAAGGCAATGGCCCGGTCGACGCGCTCGACCACGCCCTGCGCAGCGCGCTGGAAACCGTCCACCCGCGCCTGGCGGGCCTGGAATTGGTGGACTACGCCGTCCGGATCCTCGAGGACGGCCACGGCACCGGTGCCGTCACCCGGGTGCTGCTGACGACGAGCGATGGTGAGCGCACCTGGACAACCGTCGGCGTCGATCACAACGTGGTCAACGCCAGCTGGCGGGCCCTCACTGATGCCTACACCTTCGGGCTGCTGCCGGTGACCTGAGACCGCTTGGTGGCGAGCCGCGCCCCAGCCAGGGCCGGCCCGGGCGGGCGGCTCGCGCTTCGTGCTGCCCGGCGGCGACACAAACCGCGAGCCCGGGCGGGCGGCTCGCGCTTCGTGCTGCCCGGCGGCGACACAAACCGCGAGCCCGGGCGCCAAGCGAGCCGCCGCGCCCGGCCGGCGGAGGTGTTGACGCCACGTGTGACGCAGAGCACAGTTGCAGGTACCCGACCTGGGGGATTGCCCGGTCCCGCGGCTGCAACCGCGATCCCCGGACCCCCACGGTGCCGGCGGGGGCCCCCGCCGGCACCGGCCGGGGACCTCTTCAGGGAACCGGTAGGACGTCGGAGAAGACAGCGACGCCTCCGTCGCGCGCCGGGGGCCGGCCCAGTGCCGCCGTCCAGAAGGCCACCGCCCGCTCCCAGCCCGGCACCCCCTCGACCACGACGACGGTGTGCACGCCGCGCGCCGCAAGCTCCGCGACGGCAGCACGGCCGCGGTCGCTCGCCGCCGGGACATCGACGCCCGCGGCGAAGCGCGCCGACACGTAGGACGTCGCCGTCGGCACCTCGAAGCGGCCAGCTCCCGTCTGGGGATCGGGCACCACCGCGTAGGAACCGAGCTGGCGGTAGCGAAACCGCGCCAGCGCCTGCCACGTCAGCGGTCGCGGATCCCGGCGCCCCGGATAGGGATAGGTCAGCAGCGTCGACCCCGCCGGCACCCGCAGCACCCCGGGGCCCGTGAACCACGCGGGCGCACCGACCGGCACCGCGCGGTAGGGCACGACCCGTGAACTGGGCAACAGCGGGGCGACGACCGCTGCCGTCACCAGCCCGATGGCCGCGCGCCGCCCGACCCGCCCGACCCGCCCGACCGGCCCGATCCGCCCGCGCCGCCCGACGCGCCCGACCCCCTCGATCCGTTCGTCCAGCCGACTCCCGCCGACCCGCCCCACCCGCCCGCCCGGCGCCGCAGGACTTCCGGCCGGCTGTCCTGCCGCGCCCCGCCCGTGCAGGGTGTCGACACCTGCCGCGACGACGAGACCGGCGAAGACGAAGGTGAAGAACGAGTAGCGCACCGCGGCGCCGCTCTCCAGGAGCGGGGTCCTCGCCAGCACCGCGTAGGGCAGCGGGACGCCCGTGCCGCGGCCGTCAACGTGCAGCTCGCGCCCGAGCGAGAGCACCAGGCAGGTCAGGGTCATCGCCCCCGCCCAACGGACGACCGGCCGGGCGCGGAGCACGACGACGATGGCGACCAGCAGCACCAGCAGCGGTCCGACGTACGCCGTGTTCTCCACCGGGTTGCCCGGCCAGCGCTCCGCCGCACGGACGAGGGAAGCCGGCGCGAGCAGTCGGGAACCGGTCGGGACCACCGGGGCGAGCAGATCGGCGGCGAGGGAGTCGGTGGACTGCGCGGGACCGCCGACCGCCTGGGGACCGGCGAGCAGCACTGTGAGCGGATATGCCAGCAGCACCCCTGCGACCGCGCCGGCAACGCCGACGACCGTGGCGGCGTAGCGGGCGCGGGCACGGGTGACGTCGCGACGCGCCACCCCCGCCAGCACCACGGCACCGAGCACGGCCACCACCGACGTACTCGCCAAGAGCTCTGTGCCGGTGAAGAACTGCAACACCACCAACAGCCCGAGCCCCACCCCGAGGCGCCAGGCGCGTCCACGCTGACGCACGAGGGCTTCGTGGCCGACGAGCAGGAGCAGCACGGGTACGGCGCCCGCCGTCAGGTGCAGGTGACCGCGGCCCTGGCCGAGCAGGAAGGGTGAAAACCCGGCCAGGCAACCACCGGCCAGCGCGGCGGGCCACCAGTCGACGAAGCGGCGGCAGGCGGCGACGCACGCCAGCGCGGTGGTCGCGGTCGCGGCCAGCATCGCGAGGTTGTAGGTCAGCACCACCCCGCCGAGCAGCGTGACCGGCGCGAACAGGGCGGCGGGTGCCAGCACGCTGGTGTTCCACAGCGCGTTCACCCCGTCCGGTGCATTCACCACGTGGGTGACGAGCGGGTCGGCACCGTGGGTCACCGCCCAGGGCAGATGCCCCAGCCAGGACAGGAACAGTGCCTCGTCCGCACCGTCGCTCTGCGACCACGTCGCGAGGTGCACCAGGGTGTGCCGCCACACGAGCAGCGTCAGCGTGAGGACGACGAGAGTGGGGACGAGGCGGCTCGCCGTCGACCGTCGCGCTCCCGACCGGCGCCCGCCCGGCACCCA
>JAABUT010002602.1_pt1 | contig 17000 bp, 12 predicted proteins | sample 5559281 | NCBI WGS metagenome assembly JAABUT01 (sample SAMN10711880, study PRJNA513359) | rock metagenome | isolation source: Antarctica rocks | place: Antarctica: Victoria Land, Ricker Hills nord | collected 2016-01-04 | reverse complement strand
ACCTCGTCCGCTACCAGAAGCTGGCCGAGACTCAGTACGGCTCCCACCAGCAGGCCGACACCCAGAAGGCCATGGTGGCGCAATACACGGCCCAGCTGGCGCAGGACCAGGCCAACATCGACAACAGCAAGGCGACGCTGGACTACGCGACGATCCGTTCGCCGATCGACGGACGGACCGGCATCCGGCAGGTCGACCAGGGCAACGTCGTGCACGCCGGCGACACGATCGGCATCGTGACGATCGCCCAGGTGAAGCCGATCGCGGCGATCTTCAACCTGCCCCAGCAATGGCTCCGGCCCGTCAATGCCGCCACGGCCCGGGGCACGCTGAGGCTCGACGCCCGCGACGGCGACACCGGCGAGGTGCTCGACACCGGCACCCTTCAGGTGGTCGACAATACGGTCGACCAGACGACCGGCACCGTGAAGATGAAAGGGAGTTTCCCGAACGGCAACGGCCAGCTCTGGCCCGGCCAGTTCGTCAACCTCAGGCTCTACGTCGACACGCTGAGCCATGTCGTCGTGGTGCCGACGCCGGCCGTGCAGCGTGGCCCGGATGGCGCCTTCGTCTACGTCGTAGCCGACGACAAGGCCGTGATGACCAAGGTGACGGCCGGGCGTCAGACGGAAGCCGACACGGTATTGACGGCCGGCCTCGCGCCGCCGGCCGCCGTGGTCACCACGGGCTTCACCCGCCTGACCGACGGCGCCAAGGTGTCGGTGTCGGGCGTCGGCGGGCCGGCCACGCCGCCGGATCCCGGGAGCGGTCCGCCCCCCAAGGCGGATGCATCAGCTGACGCCAAGCTGACGGCCGACGCTCCCGCGAAGCCGGGCGCGACCCCGGATCGTGCCGCAGATGCGAAAGCCGAATCCCAAGGAGGTGGACCGGAGGCCGTGCACCGTCGCCGCAAGCGGGATGCCGCCCAGGCCGGGGCGATCAACTGATGCAGACCGGCAGGATCCCTCCTGTTCCCTCCCGGGAGTAGGCGCAGCCCGTGAACATCTCGGCGCCCTTCATCCTCCGGCCGATCGCGACCGCGCTGCTCGCGGCGGCGGTGCTGCTGGCCGGGCTGATGGGGTTTCGGCAGCTGTCGGTGTCGTCGCTGCCGCAGGTGGACTTCCCCACCATCCAGGTCACGACCCAACTGCCCGGCGCCAACCCCGACACCATCGCGTCGCTGGTGACGGCCTCGCTCGAACGGCAGTTCGGCCAGATCCCGGCGCTGGCCGCCATGGCGTCGCAGAGTTCCTTCGGCCTCAGCCAGGTCACGCTGCAGTTCAACCTCGACCGCGACATCGACGCGGCCGCCCAGGACGTCCAGTCGGCCATCAACGCGGCCGCCTCGACCTTGCCGCGCAACCTTCCCTATCCACCCGTCTATGCCAAGGTGAACCCGGCCGACACGCCCGTCCTCACGCTGGCGTTCACCTCGCGCAGCGTGCCGCTCCGGGAGCTGAGCGATGTCGCCGACACGCTCCTGGCGCCTCGCCTGTCCCAGGTCTCGGGCGTGGGGCATGTGTCGGTCGAGGGCAACATCAGGCCGGCGATCCGCATCCAGGCCGACCTGTCGCGGCTCGCCGCCTATGCGATCTCGCTCGAGGACCTCCGCTCGGCCATTGTGGCGGCCAACGTGGCGGGCTCGAAAGGCTCGCTCGACGGAACGTCCCAGGCCTATACGATCGCGGCCAACGACCAGATCGACGCGGCCAAGAGCTACGAGACCGTGGTGGTGGCCTATCGGAACGAAGCGCCGGTGCTGCTGCGTGACGTCGCGCGCGTGGTGGAAGGCCTTGAGAATGCGCGCGTCGGCGGCTGGTACGCGGGCGAGCCCGCCGTCATCATCGACGTGCAGCGCCAGCCGGGCGCCAATGTGGTCGACACGGTCGACCGCGTGCTGGCGGAACTGCCGCGCCTGCAGCGCTCGCTGAGCGCGGGCGCGACGCTGAAGGTCGTGCACGATTCCACCGAGACGATCCGGACCTCGATCCGCGACGTCGAATGGACGCTGGTGCTCTCGGCCGGCCTCGTGGTTCTGGTCGTGCTGCTGTTCCTGCGCACCGTTCGGGCCACGATCATTGCGGGGGTGGCCCTGCCGCTGTCGATCGTCGCGACCTTCGCGGTGATGTGGGCGGCGGGCTTCGGGCTCGACAACCTGTCGCTCATGGCGCTGACGATCGGCACCGGATTCGTGGTCGACGACGCTATCGTGATGATCGAGAACGTGGTGCGCCAGATCGAGGACGGACAGCCGCCCTTGGAGGCGGCCCTCAAGGGCGCGCGCGAGATCGGCTTCACGGTGGTGTCGCTCACGGTGTCGCTGATCGCAGTGTTCATCCCGCTACTGTTCATGACCGGCATCGTGGGCCGCATGTTCCGCGAGTTCGCCCTCACGCTCACCTTCGCGGTGATCGTCTCGGCCGTCATATCCCTGACTCTCACGCCCATGATGTGCGGCCGGCTGCTGAGGCCCGCTCCCGCGGAAGGCAGGGAACCCTGGCTCATGCGCCTCGCCGAGGCGCCCGTGGCCCTCATGGCCCGCGGCTACGAAGCCACGCTCGCCCTCGCGCTGCGCCGTCAGGGCCTGATGCTGCTGCTCACCGCGGCGACGCTCGGGCTCACCGTGTGGCTCTACGTCATCGTGCCCAAGGGCTTCCTGCCCGCGCAGGACACGGGGCTCGTCGACGTCGTGCTCGAAGGGTCGCCCCAGGCCTCCTTCGCCGAGATGAGCCGGCTCCAGGCCGAGGCCGGGGCGGCGCTCCGGTCCGACCCCGACATCACCGGCACGGTCGCGGTGCTGGGCGTCGGCACGTTGAACCCGACGTCCAACGTCGCCCATCTGCAGCTCACGCTGAAGCCGTCCGACGATCGCCGGGACACTGCCGCCGCGGTGGCGGAACGGGTCAGGGCCGTGCTGGCCGGCATCCCGGGCGCGACGCCCTACGCGAAGCCCGTTCAGGACATCCAGATCGCCACCGTGGCGAGCCGTTCGCAATACCAGTATACGCTGACCGGCACCGACGTGGCGGCCGTGACCCGATGGTCGACGAAGCTCGTGTCGCGACTGCGGCAGGACCCGCTCTTCGCCCATGTGGCGGCCGAGGTCCAGGACGGGGGTTTGCGCGCCTTCGTCGACATCGACCGGGGGAAGGCGGGGCGGCTCGGCGTCACGACCCAGATGATCGACGACACGCTGAACGACGCCTTCGGGCAGCGGCAGATCTCGACCATCTACGGGCAATCGAACCAGTATCGCGTGATCCTCGAAGCCGCGCCCGGATCCGCCGACGATCCGCGCATCCTCGACAGGCTCTACGTCGGCGTGACCAACGGCACGACCTCGGCCACGATTTCGACGGGCGGCGTCACGACGGCCGCCACCACCACGGCCGCCACGCCGGGCGCCCAGGTGCCGCTGGTCAGCTTCGCCACGCTGAAGCGCACCACGGCCCCGCTGGCCGTCGCCCATCAGGAGCAGTTCCCGGCCGCCGCCATCTCGTTCGATCTCGCGAGGGGCGCGTCGCTCGGCGAGGCCGTGAGCGGCATCCGGGCGGCCGAGCGCGAGATCGGCCTGCCGGCCTCGATCCTGGGAGTGTTCGGGGCCGATGCGGCCGAGTTCACGAAGTCGCTCGCCGGCGAGCCCTGGCTGGTGCTGGCCGCCGTGGTGGCGATCTACCTGGTGCTGGGCGTCCTCTACGAGAGCTTCATCCACCCGCTCACCATCCTGTCGACGCTGCCGTCGGCCGGGGTGGGCGCGCTACTGGCCCTGATGGCCACGGGGCAGGAACTGTCGATCGTGGCGCTGATCGGCATCATCCTGCTGATGGGCATCGTGAAGAAGAACGCCATCATGATGATCGACTTTGCCACCGCGGCCGAGCGCGACGAGGGGCTATCCCCCTTCGACGCCATCGAGCGGGCCTGCCGGCTGCGCTTCCGCCCCATCATGATGACCACGCTGGCGGCGCTGTTCGGCGCCATACCGCTGGCTCTGGCGCACGGCAGCGGCGCCGAGCTGCGGGTGCCGCTCGGCATCACGATCATCGGCGGGCTGCTGCTGAGCCAGTTGCTGACGCTCTATACGACGCCGGTGATCTACCTGCAGATGGAGGCGCTCGGCCGGCGTTTCGGGATGGGCACGACGCAGATCGCGCCGCCCGAGGCCGAGGCGGCGCCGGAGATCAGGCGTGCAGCTGAGTAATGCTGAGGCGAGCCGCGAGGGGTAGCGGTTGCGAAGCTGAATTCGCTGGTGCACGCCGAGAGAAAAGTGCCATCATTCCATCAGCCAATGTCCTGACCGGTGGAATGCACGCTGCCGCTCATGCAGCGTCACCGATCGTTAGTGCATCATCTTCGGCGACCGCTGATTCCCTATGAGAGCAGTGGAAACCGCTGATGCGGTTATGCGCCTCTTCCCTGGCTTGATACTGGTCTCGAGATCGGAGCCGGGTCGGCGCCCGCGGGGCGGCTTAGCAACGGGAATATCACTTGAGCGTCGCGCTTGGACCTGTGGACGGCGGAGCACAACATGACCGTAACCGTAGATGTAGACGAACTTGCCAGAAGGCTTCCCGAACTGCTAGCGGAAGTTGAGGCTGGGAACGAGGTCGTTATCGCGCGCGGGACCAAACCAGTTGCGAGGATTGAGAAGGTGTCTCGGCCGTCACCCGGCGACGTCGAGGCCGCAATCGCGGCCATCCGCGCAGCCCGGAAGGACTTCGCCCCAACCACCATCGACGAGATCTTGGCGTGGCGGGATGAAGGCCGCCGCTGATGATCTTCGTCCTCGACGCGTCGTTGGCCGCGTCCTGGGTCGTCGCTGACGAGCAGAACGAGGCAGCTGAAGCTCTGCTCGAGCGCGTCAAGGCGGGCAGTGCCGGTGTTCCAGATCTTTTCTGGCACGAGATGCGGAACATCCTCCTGAAGGTGGAGAAGCAAGGACGGAGCGCCGAAGGCGCAGCCGAATCCGCATTGATGACCTTACGGCAGTTGCCCCTTACCGTGGCGGTGAACCGTGGCGACGACGTTATCCTGGCCCTCGCCCGCACGCACCAGTTGACGCCTTATGATGCGGCCTACCTCGATCTCGCGGTCAACTCAGGCTTGCCTCTGGCAACCGCCGATCGACGACTCGCCGCTGCAGCGCATTCGCAGGGCCTTCCGATCCTCGGCCCCTACGCCACGCCGTCTCCATGAACGTTTCCGCCCTCTTCATCCGCCGGCCCATCGGCACGACGCTGCTGGCGATCGGGCTGTTCCTGGTGGGTGCGGTAGCCTATTTCCAGCTGCCGGTCGCGAGCCTGCCGGCCGTGGATTTCCCGGCCATTCGGGTGGGAGCGTCGCGGCCCGGGGCCGATCCCGGCATCATGGCCGCCACCGTGGCGGCGCCGCTCGAACGCCGCCTGGGTGAGATCTCGGGCCTCAACGAGATGACGTCGACCTCGACGCTGGGCTCCTCCTCCATCACGCTGCAGTTCGACCTCAGCCGCAACGTCGACGACGCGGCCCGCGACGTGCAAGCCGCGCTCAACGCCGCCATCACCGACCTGCCTGGCGATCTCCCGGCGCTGCCGACCTACCGCAAGGCCAATTCGGCCGCGTTCCCGGTCTTCATCCTGGCGCTCACATCCGACACGCTGCCCGTGACGGCGCTCTACGACGCCGCCGACACCGTGATCGCGCAGAAGATCTCCCAGGTCGACGGCGTCGCCGAGGTCACGGTCAACGGCGCCGCCCAGCCCGCCATCCGGGTTCGCATCGACCCGCAGCGCCTGGCCGCCATGGCGCTCTCGGTCGACGCCATCCGCGCGGCCATCGGCAACGCCAATGTCGGCCAGGCGATCGGCTCCTTCGACGGGCCGGACCTGACCGAGACGCTGGCTACCAGCGACCGCCTCTCGACCCCGGAGGAGTTCGGCGCCATCGTGGTACGCAGCCGGAAAGGCACGGTGGTCAAGCTGTCCGACGTCGCCACGGTGGAACGCGGCAACAAGAGCCGCCGCGCCGCGGGCTGGTACAACAAGAAGCCCTCCGTGCTGCTGATCGTGACCAAGCAGCCCAAGGCCAACGTCATCGACACGGTGGATCGCGTGCGGGCGCTGCTGCCGCAGCTCAAGCGCTGGGTGCCGGCCGGTGTCGACATCTCGATCTTCACCGACCGCACCGTGACGATCCGGGCCGGGGTGCGCGACATCCAGATCACGCTGCTCATCACCTGCGCGCTGGTGATGGCGGTGGTGTTCGTATTCCTGCGCCGGGCCACCCCGACGATCGCGGCCGGCGTGGCGGTGCCCTTGTCGCTGGCCGGCACGGTGGCCTGCATGTACGCGGCCGGCTTCAGCCTCGACAACCTCAGCCTCATGGCCATCACGATCTCGGTCGGCTTCGTGGTCGACGACGCCATCGTGATGATCGAGAACGTGTCGCGCAATATCGAGCGCGGCATGCCGCCCGTCAGGGCCGCCCTGCTGGGGTCGAAGCAGATCGGCTTCACGGTGGTGTCGATCAGCCTGTCGCTGGTGGCGGCCTTCGTGCCGCTGCTCTTCATGGGCGGCATTATCGGCGCCTTCTTCCGCGAGTTCTCGCTGACCCTGACCTTCGCGGTGGTGATCTCGACCCTGGTGTCGCTGACCCTGACCCCGATGGTCTGCGCCCATTTCATGAAGCCGCACGACCACCGGCCGCCCAACCGGCTCGACCGTGCCGTCGAAGGTGGCCTCGCGCGGGTCGTCGGGTTCTATGCGCGGACCCTCCAGGTGGCGTTGCGCCACCCCTGGGCCATGGTGCTCGTCATGGTGCTGACGATCGGGCTCACGGTCGAGATGTTCAAGGACACGCCGAAGGGCTTCGTGCCCGAGGACGACACCGGCCTCATCATGGGCCAGACCCAGGCGGCCGCCGACATCTCGTTTCCCGCCATGGCGGCGCTGCAGGAGGGCCTGTCCGACGCCATCCTCAAGGATCAGGCCGTCGAGGGTGTCGGCTCCTTCATCGGCGGCGGAGGCGGCGTCAATTCGGGCTCGCTGTTCATCGGGCTGAAACCCGAGGGCGAGCGCCCCACGGCCGCCAAGGTGATCGACCGGCTGCGCCGCAAGCTGTCGCGCACGCCCGGCATCACCCTGTTCATGATCCCGATCCAGGATCTCCGGGCCGGCGGGCGGGGCGGCAAGGGCTCCTATCAGTTCACATTGTGGGACGCCGACCTCGACGAACTCCAGCTCTGGCAGCCCCGCGTGCTGGCGCGGTTGAGGACGGTGCCGGGCGTGGTCGACATGTCGACCGACCGCGAACAGGGCGGGCTCCAGGCCGAGGTGGTGATCGACCGTCCCGCGGCGGCCCGGCTCGGCGTCGCCATCCAGTCGATCGACGACGCGCTCGGCGACGCTTTCGGCGAACGGCAGATCTCCACCATCTACGGGGCGCGCAACCAGTACCGCGTCGTGCTCGAAGTGGCGCCTCGGGACCAGCGCGACCCCTCCGACATCGGCCGCATCTACGTGCCCGGAAAGGGCGGCACCCAGGTGCCGCTGTCGGCCTTCGCCACCGTGGTGCGCCGCGCGTCGCCCCTGGTCGTGAACCATCAGGGTGCCTTCCCGTCCGTCACCTTGAGCTACAACCTTGCCGACGGGGCCAGCCTCGAGACGACCAGCAACCTCATCCGGCAGGCCGTGGGGGACATGCACCTTCCCGACGGACTGCACGCGGATTTCGCCGGGGACGCGCTGGTGTTCCAGCAGGGCGCCGGCGGGCAGGGGCTGCTGTTGCTGGCGGCGCTGGGCTCGATCTACATCATCCTGGGCGTGCTCTACGAAAGCCTGACCCACCCGCTGACGATCCTCTCGACCCTGCCGTCGGCGGGCCTCGGCGCGCTTCTGGCACTGCGGGCCGTCGGCATGGAACTGACCGTGATCGCCTTCATCGGCATCATCCTGCTGATCGGCATCGTGAAGAAGAACGGCATCATGCTGGTCGACTTCGCCATCCATGCCGAACGCAGCGACGGCCTGAGCCCGCGCGACGCCATCTACGCGGCCTGCCTGGAGCGGTTCCGGCCGATCCTGATGACCACACTGGCGGCCCTGTTCGGCGCCATGCCGATCGCCTTCGGCGCGGGTGTGGGGGCGGAACTGCGCCGCCCGCTCGGCGTCACCATCATGGGCGGGCTGATCCTGAGCCAGGCGCTGACGCTCTATACGACGCCGATCATCTACCTCGGCATGGCGCGGCTGCAGCGGGTGCGCTGGCCGTTCCGGCGGCGCAGCCCACGGGGGATCCCGGTGCCGGCCGGGGAGTGAGAATTGACGTCTCGGCTTTCAATGAGACTATGGAAACGAGCGCATTCACCGAGTCGCTCGTTGAACGGCGTCGTTCTAGTTTGATCCGACCTTGGGTCGCAGAGAGGCTGGAAAATGAGTAGGGCGTCTTTTCTGAAGCTGCTTCCTAACCGAGGCGAAGCGTCGCTGACCGAAATCGACGTCGTCTCGAACGAAAACTTCATGATACAGAGTCTCATTGCGGGAGTTGTACTTGGCGATGCTCAACAAATGCTTGCCAAATTGCCGAGTAGAAGTGTGGATCTTTTCTTCACGTCGCCGCCATATGCCGACGCCAGAGCGTATAGCCGCATTCATCCAGATCGCTATGTCGAGTGGTTTTTGCCGTTTGCTCAATTGATGTTCGACGCAACCAAGCCAACCGGCAGTTTAGTATTAAACATCAAGAACAGAGTTGCGAATAAGGGACCACTACGGGGCCAGCGCCATCCCTACGTTTACCTGCTTGTGCTTGCATTGCAAAACATGGGCTGGCGTTGGATCGAGACGTACATCTGGGTGAAGCCGAATGCGGTGCCGGGTAGGTTCGGGCCTCGGACGAAGGACAGCTTCGAATACGTCTACCATTTCGCGAGGGGAGCGAAGCCATATTTTGATCTGACCGCTATCCGTGCTCCCTACAAGGCCGACGAGGCCGAAATCGCCCGTCGGAAGCGGGACACTTTAGGCCGCCGCAGTACCGAAGCGGGCTTCGGTCGAGATAGGACGCGGACCTACCTCTTGGGCGGAGCGGACCCTGGCAATGTCGTCAGCGTTCCACAAACCTACAACCAGCACCGCGGCGTCGCACATACAGCTGCGATGCCGGAGGGTCTGGGCGAGTTCTTCATCAAAGCCGCATCGCCAACTGGTGGGATCGTCATTGATCCCTTCGCTGGTAGCGGAACCACTGTGGTGGTCGCGCGCAGGCTAGGCCGACTTTCGTGCGGTTTCGAGATCCACGAGCGCTTCGTCGAGGAAGGGCGCCGACGAATCGCCGATAACGTCGCCGAAGACGTACCTGGGTATGTCATAAGCGCGTTTGCGGGCTGACGCATGCCGATCGATGACACCGTCCAAGCTATCTTGAATGCTCAAACGTGGACTCAGCGGATTCAACAAATCTGACTTGTGCCACAGCGACATGGGACAGGAGAACACGGCGAAATCTATGCGGCCGTGGCGCGTCGACTTTACATGCCGCATCTTGCGCCTGATTTTGCGTATATCCACGAGGCGTCCTTCTACGATCGGGACCATTTTTTCGAAGCCTACGACAATGCGTTCCGTCTGACTGATGGCTTCAAGCGAATTACAGAGGCTGATCTGGCCCGTACCATGATGGAGTGTCCTCGCACCCTCCTGGTATTCCGAACGTTGCTCGGGCTGACCAAGGATGAATTTGCTCATACAACTGTTTTGGCTGCAGGGCCAATCGGCGCCAAGCCTCTGTCATCGTCACAGATCGACACAATGGAACGAAGCCTCATTCCTATTGTCCCGCGGGCGCGGGACGCGAGAGCCCATCCCCAGGCTGAGATCGCAGCGAGGACCGTGGTGATGGTTATGGATGGCAAGCTATTTGGCGATCCGCTACCCGGAGTACGGAGTAAACAGCAGAAGCCGGACACGGAGGACGGATGGACCAGTGTCCAAAAATTTGCTTCGATAGGTGTCCCATTGAGGGTCTTTCTGCACCAACGCCATTATGGTGGAGCTTTTCGCCAGGTACTCGACGCCACGTCATCCAAGCGAGGCGATCTGATCGAGGATGCCGTTGAGGCACTTTTCCAGGCAAATAGGATCCCGTTCATTCGAACAGGAAGCCACAATCAAGCCGAAATCGCGAAGCGCTTCGAAGTCAAAGTGACGCCTGCGCCCGATTTCGTAGTCTTCGATACGGCCGACGATAGCCTGCGCGCTATGCTTGAGTGCAAGGGTACAAACAATGGCGGGACAGCGAGGGACAAAGCCCTTAGATTTGCACGCCTTCGGGAAGAATCCACCAGGCTCAATGGCGTTCCCTTGATGGCGGTTCTGGGCGGTATCGGCTGGGCACGGATCAATGATGCGCTCGGACCAGTGGTCCGCGACTGCGAAGGTCGTGTCTTCACGCTGGCCACCCTGAACCATATGTTGGAGGTCCAGCCTTTTCCGAGCCTTGTTGGTACTGCGGCATGACATCTTTGGCCGAAGTTACGCGGCATGACCAGTCTCCCGCGCCACGCAGGCCGCAAGCCTGCAGCCAAGCCGACGGCGGCCCGACGCTTGCATTCCCGCCTGCAACCGTAGTGCAATGGAGCATGGGTCCGAAGCGGCCCGTCCGGGAGAATCACCATGAAGCGTTTCGCCTTCGTCGCCGGAGCCGTGATGGGCTCGGTGCTGGCCTTCGGCACGGGAACCGCCCAGGCCAAGGACTGGACCAAGGTCACGATCGCCACCGAAGGCGCCTACGAGCCGTGGAATTTCGTGCAGCCCGACGGCAAGCTGGCCGGGTTCGAGATCGATCTTGCCCATGATTTGTGCACCCGCATGAAGGTCGAGTGCAACATCGTCCAGAACGATTGGGACGGCATGATCCCGGCGCTGACGGCGGGCAAGTTCGACGCCATCATGGCGGGCATGAGCGTGACGGCGAAGCGGCTGGAAGTGATCGACTTCTCCCACACCTACGCGGCCGGGCCGTCCGGCTTCCTGGTGCCGAAATCGAGCAGCCTCGCGAAGCTGCCCGGCACGGGCGAGATCCTCAACTTGTCGTCGGACGATGCCAAGAACAAGGACATCATCGATCAGATGCGGGTCATGCTGAAAGGCAAGACCATCGGCGTTCAGGTCGCCACCATCCAGGGCAATTTTGCTCAGAAGTACTTCAAGGACGTTGCGACCATCCAGGAATACAAGACCACGGAGCAGCACGACCTCGACCTCATGGCCGGCCGCATCGACGCAGCATTCGCCGAGGTGTCGTATCTCCTCACCACTGCGAGCAAGCCCGAGGCCAAGGACTTGACCCTCGCGGGCGCCGAGTTTCGCGGCGGCGACGTTCTCGGACAGGGTACAGGCATCGGCATTCGCAAGAACGAGCCGGAACTGAAAGCCATGTTCGACAAGGCGATCGCGGGCGAGGCTGCCGACGGTTCGCTGAAGAAGCTGCAGGCCAAGTGGTTCAAGCTCGACATGATGCCGCCGAGCTGAAGAGGCGACGACACGACTCGCCCGAAAGGGCCGCTCCCGAGATGAGCTACCTCGACCTCATGGGTTTCGGACCGACCGGCTGGGGGGCCGCCATGGTGGCGGCCACGCTGGTGACGCTCGAGGTCGCCTTGTCGGCGGTCGCCATCGGGGCCGTGCTGGGCTGCGCGGTCGCGGCCGCCAAGCTGTCGGCGAGCCTACCGTTGCGCGCCATCGGCGAGGTCTATACGACGGTGCTGCGCGGCGTGCCGGACCTCCTCGTCATCTACCTCGTCTATTTCGGCGGCAGTGCGATCGTCACCAAGCTCGCCCAGGCGATGGGACAAGGCGGTTTCCTCGGCGTGCCGTCCTTCCTGGCCGGCGCCTTCGCGTGCGGGTTGGTGTCGGCCGCCTATCAGGCGGAAGTCTTCCGCGGCGCCACGCTGGCCGTGCCTCGCGGCCAGATCGAGGCCGCGCGGGCGCTCGGCATGGGTGGGGCGTTGCGGTTCCGCCGCATTCTGGCGCCCCAGATCGTCGCCTTCGCGCTGCCGGGGCTGGGAAATGTCTGGCAACTGGCCCTGAAGGAATCGGCGTTGATCTCCGTCACGGGCTTGGTCGAACTGCTGCGCGAAAGCCAGATCGGCGCGGGTTCCACCCGTCAGCCCTTCGCCTTCTACATGACGGCCGGGTTGCTCTATCTCGTGCTCACCACGGCTTCGACGTTCCTGTTCAACCGTGCCGAATTCCGCATGACGCGCTCCCTGCGTCGCTTGTGAACTGCCGGAGCGCGCGCCCGTGGACCTCGGCTTCATGGCGGACACGACGGTGCAACTCCTGCGCGGGTTGCCCTTGACGCTCGAACTTTTCGCCGTGTCGATCGTGGCGGGTGCTCTCGTGGCGTGTTTCGTCACCTGGGCGCGACACAGCGCCGGCGCGCTGGTGGGCTGGGCCGCCGACGCCTACGTTTTCGTGTTCCGCGGCACGCCGCTGCTGGTGCAGCTCTTCCTGATCTACTACGGGCTGAGCCAGTTCCCGGCCGTGCGGCAAAGCCTGTTCTGGCCCTTTCTGCGCGACCCGTTCTGGTGCGCCGTTCTGGCCCTGGCCCTGAACACCGGGGCCTATTCGAGCGAGATCTTCCGCGGCGCCCTCGCGGCCGTGCCGAGGGGCCAGACCGAGGCCGCCCGCGCCTGCGGGATGTCGCGGCTGACCGTGTTCCGCAGAATCGTGTTCCCGATCGCGCTTCGCCAGGCCTTGCCGTCCTATTCGACCGAGGTGATCCTGATGACCAAGGCCACGGCGCTGGCCAGCATCGTGACCCTCAAGGAGACCATGTTCGTGGCCGCCAAGCTGAATTCGGAGACCTACCGGGCCATCGAGGTCTTCCTGTGCGCCGGCTTCATCTATCTCGTGCTCAATATCGCGATCTCGCGAGCGATCGCGCTTCTCGAGTGGCGACTGTCGCCGCATCTCCGCGCCGCTCCGGCCCTGCCGGGGTTCGATGCGCCCCTCGAACTCGGAACAGCCTGATGGCCGCCACCCTCGCCGGCACGACCTCGAGTCTCGCCCCCGCGACGCCCGGCGTCGCCCGTGCAGCCCCCGTGGCCCTCGCGGTCAAGGACCTGCGCAAGACCTTCGGGGCGCTGGAGGTGCTGAAGGGGATCTCGCTCCAGGCCCGGCAGGGCGACGTCATCTCGATCCTCGGCGCCAGCGGCTCGGGCAAGAGCACCTTCCTGCGCTGCATCAACCTCCTCGAGATGCCCGACAGCGGCGAGGTGAAGCTCGGCGACGAGATGATTCGCATGCGCAAGGGGCGCGACGGCAGGAGCGTGCCGGCCGACCGCCGCCAGGTCGACCGCATCCGCTCGCGGCTCGGCATGGTGTTCCAGAGCTTCAATCTCTGGTCCCACATGACGGTCATGCAGAACGTCATCGAGGCTCCCATGCACGTCCTCGGCCGCCCGAAGGGCGAATGCATGGCCGAGGCCGAGGCCCTGCTGGCCAAGGTCGGCATCGCCGAGAAGCGCGACCATTATCCGTCGCACCTGTCTGGCGGACAGCAGCAGCGCGCCGCGATCGCCCGCGCGCTCGCCATGCGGCCCGACGTCATGCTGTTCGACGAGCCGACCTCGGCGCTCGACCCGGAACTCGTGGGCGAGGTGCTGCGCGTGATGCGGTCGCTGGCTGCCGAAGGCCGCACCATGCTGGTCGTGACCCACGAGATCGGCTTCGCCCGCGAGGTCTCCGACCGCGTCGTGTTTCTGCACCACGGACTGGTGGACTGCGAAGGCGGGCCGTCCGACGTCTTCGGCAGCGCCGGCTCGGACCGTTTCAAGACTTTCATCTCGCGCCATGCTAATGCCTGAAGCCATGAGCGACGACGTCACCGTGGCGCCCGCGGCCCCCGATCCGGACGGCTCGTCCGGCCGGCCGGACGCAGGTTATGACGCTCGGCGGGAGGCGCGGGGCCTGCTCCGCACGATCCGCTCCGGCGCTCTCGCCACGCTGGCCAAGGATGGTGCGCCCTATGCGAGCCTCGTGTCGCTGGCAACGCTGCCCGACGGTAGTCCGGTGCTGCCCTTGTCGACCCTTGCGGTCCATACCCAGCACCTGATGGCGGACCCGCGTTGCTCGCTCCTGCTCGATGGGGGTGGCCGCGGCGACCCGCTGACCCATCCGCGCCTGACCGTATCGGCCCGCGCCGTCAGGGCCACCCAGGCCGAACGGGAGGCTTGGCGCGCCCGCTTCCTGCGCCGTCACCCCAAGGCCGAGATCTACGTCGATTTCGGCGATTTCTCCTTCTGGCGCCTCCACCTGCAGGGTGCCCGCATGATCGGCGGCTTCGGCCGCATCGATATGCTGACCGCGAACGACCTCGTCACGGACACGGCCGGGGCCGAAGCTCTGCTCGATGCCGAGCAGCGCACGACCGACCAATTGAATGCCGACCATGCCGACGCGCTGAAACTCTACGCGACCGTGCTGGCCGGGGCACCCGAAGGCCAGTGGAGGGTCACCGGGGTCGACCCCGACGGCATCGACCTCGTCTGGCGCGACGACACGCGGCGCCTGGACTTCCCCGAGAGGGTCACGGATCCCGCGGCGTTGCGGCGTCAATTGGTGCGATGGGCCGAGCCGGTCAGGTCCCCGGAATGACCGGCCCGTGAGCCTTGAAGCCGGAGAATTGAATGCGGCGCGCCTCAGAACCTTCATCTGGATCACGCGGAGGTACCGGGGCCTCGAACACGTTTCTCCATTGATTTTCAGGCACTGTGGTGTTAGTGTCACGACCGATCGATGGAAAGTAAGAAGCCTTTCGACCGGGTTAACGCCGTTGCTGTCGATGGCACGGCACCAAGCTTCCGTGTGATACCCCTAACGGGATGATGCAACAGAGTGGACCCGTGGCGCGCCCGTTCCGTATTCCGCTGCGGAGCGCGCCTGTCGGAAACGGGATCGACGCGAGAACCGCCCTGGTCCGACCTGCATCTCCCGAGGTGCTTGGCCGACCCTGGGCCACCAACAACGAACGGATCAACGTGACCCAGAAATCAGCCCCAACACCCGGCGAAGCAGAAACGGCGGCGACTGTCGCGGCTCCGAAGGCTGCCCCCTTGCGGGCCAAGTCGTCCTTCGGTGCTCCTGGCGGCCGTCCGGGGTTTCCGAACAGGGCTGTCCGACCGCATGCCGGTGCTCAGCAGATGAGAGCCGAAAATGCCAAGGCCGTGGCCAAAATCCCGGGCTCGCGTCAGGGATTCAAGGCTGGCGAGTTCATCGTCTATCCGGCCCATGGGGTGGGCGAGATCGTGGCCGTCGAAGAGGAGGAGGTGGCCGGCTTCAAGCTGGAACTCTTCGTCATCAGTTTTGCGAAAGACAAGATGAAGCTGAAAGTGCCGCTGCCGAAGGTGTCGGCAGTGGGCATGCGCAAGCTGAGTGAGCCGGAGGTCGTCCAGCGCGGCCTCGATACGTTGGCGGGTCGCGCCCGCGTGAAACGGACGATGTGGTCGCGCCGCGCGCAGGAATACGAGGCCAAGATCAATTCCGGCGACCTCATCGCGGTGGCCGAAGTGGTTCGCGATCTTTACCGGTCCGACGCGCAACCCGAGCAATCCTATTCCGAGCGGCAGCTTTACGAGGCCGCGCTCGACCGCATGGCGCGCGAGATCGCGGCCGTGCAGAAGCTGACCGACTCCGAAGTGGGCAAGCTGATCGAGTCTCAGTTGCAGAAAAGCCCGCGACGCTCCAAGGCGGAAGCCGAGGCCGACGCGGAGGCGGATGCCGCGGAAGAGGGCGACGTCGAGGAAGCCGCCTGAGCGCGGCAACTCTTGGCCGTCATATCGAAAAAGCCCGGGTTCGCACCCGGGCTTTTTCGTCGGTGCGGTTCACCCGCGAAGGCGCGTCGCGAAGATCCCGACCGCGGCCGAGACCATGTCGCTGTTGTGGCCCGCCACCATGCCGTCCGGAAGACTGCGGCCGTCCTCGAGCCCGACCCGGGTGGACCAGCGCCGTTCGGCCGCGGTCGCGACCAGGGGCCAGACCGTCGCGTCAAGGCCATGCAGCAGCAATGGTCGTCCGATCTCGGCCTGCTCCAGCGCTGCCGCAATAGCGTCGACCTTCGCCACAGCCTGGGCGATGTCCTGTTCGCACACTTCGATCAGCACGCGGAAGACCTGGCGGCCGACCGGCGACCCGGCGAGGCGTTCGACATCGGCGATCGATCCGGTCCCGGCTTCGATGCCGATGCCCCGCCGTTGGAGCAACTCCATGACGGCTCCGGCGCCGGCCTCCTCCAGGTTCACGGAAGCGTAGTCGGGCCGCACCTGCCAGGACGAGATGGCGGCGAGGGTGCGCGAGTCACCCTGTTCGATCCAATGTCCTGTCGAGACGCCGAGGAGCGTGCCCGGGCAGGTGCGCCGCAAGGCCAGGATGGTGTCGGCGACGGTGGCGGCATCCAGCGTTTCGCGGCCGTCGAGTCCCCGCGGATGAACGTGCAACTCGCCCGCCCCCGCCGCCACGCAGGCCGCGGCATCGCGCGCCATCGCCTCCGCGGTGAGCGGCAGGGCAGGGTGGTAGCCGGAGGTTCGGGCGCCGTTGAGGCAGGCTTGGACGATCACGCGCCGCACTCCAGATAGCGTCGGAGCCGACGCCCGGCCGGCCACTCCTCGGCCATGCGCTTGATCTTGGACGCCTCAGACGATATCGACAAGATATTGGGCTCCCTTCTTCGGTTCGAGCCCGCGGTCGATCGAGGCGTGGCGTGGCGGATTCCGCTCACCAGGTGACCCGGACCAGCGGTGCGCGTAGCGCGGCCGCCCTTGCGCTCGTCCTGCTTCTTAGCCGCCCCTGAGGGCCGGCCGGGCATCGCCTGGGCGCTCAGGGGTCGCGGCGCAACATTCTCGTCCCCTCTCAGCCTTCGGCCCGCATGCGGCCCGTTCCAGGATTTCGCTCCATGACCCAAGCCTCGCCCCAGGCCGACCGCGTCCTCATCTTCGACACCACCTTGCGTGACGGCGAGCAGTG
>JAABUT010002601.1_pt1 | contig 17009 bp, 15 predicted proteins | sample 5559281 | NCBI WGS metagenome assembly JAABUT01 (sample SAMN10711880, study PRJNA513359) | rock metagenome | isolation source: Antarctica rocks | place: Antarctica: Victoria Land, Ricker Hills nord | collected 2016-01-04 | reverse complement strand
GTGTCCGGGATGTCCCCGCACACCTGTCCGGTATCTCTCCGGTCTATACAACGGGAGGGGGCAGGGGGTGGGCCATTCCCCAATCTTACTTCTTCGTCCAGTGCGCGATGTTCCAGACGTCCGAGTCCCATGAGGTGAGATTGATGCCGTCCAGTCCCTTCACATGGGCGCCCAACCCCCTGCGGGCGACGAGCGGGATGATCGCGTAGTCGTTCATGAGGATCGCATCGGCCTTCTTGAAGAGTTCGATGCGCTTTGCCGGATCGAGCGTCGTCTTGAGCTGCGCGACCGTCTGGTCGTACTCCGGGTTCGTCCAGCGCATAACCTGGGGGAGCTTCCAGCCGTTCGACTTCTGCGCGATCTGGTCCGACGCCAGGTTGCCCTGGTATGCCTGCGCGTCGGGGAACGCGGAGCCGTTCGTGTACATTTCGAGGTCCGTCTGGAAGCGGGCGAGATTGTCCTGGTTGTCCGGCTGACCGAAGAAGACGGCCGAATCCACCGGTCGCAATTCAACGGCGATACCGACATCCTTCAGGTTGCTCTTGATGAGCTGCGACTCCTTATCGCGCACCGCGTTGACGGAGGTGCGGAGGGTGATCGCGAACTTCTTGCCGTCCTTCTCGCGGATGCCGTCAGAGCCTTTCTTCCACCCAGCCGCGTCGAGGAGGTCGTTCGCCTTCTTCGGGTCGAATGCCCACTCACCGCCGCCCCAGATCGTCGGGATGACGGTGTTCGTCGAGGCGCCGGCCGGGCCGTAGAGGTTCTTCGCCATCGCCTCGCGGTCAATGGAAAGGGCGAGCGCCTGACGGACATTCTTGTCCGTCCAGAACGGACTCTTGCTCTTCGGGCTGCTCTTCTCGCCGTCAATCTCCGTGCTCGGATCGGAGAAATTGACGTAGATCTTCTCGGTGCTCGCACCGGGAATAACGTCCAGGACAGCCCCGCTATCGGTCAACTGCTTGAGGATTTCCGGCGCGACTTGTGGGTTCCACGCATAGTCCGCCTGCCCCGTCTGCACGGCCTTGACCGCCGTCGCCGCGTCGCCGCCACCCTTCATTTTGACCTTCGCGAAGAAGGGTGCGTTCGGCTCGCGAAACTTCTCGTTCGCGCTGTAGCTGACATGGTCGCCCGATGCGAATTCCGTCACGACATACGGGCCGGTGCCGATCGGCTTCTGATTGTACGGGCATTGCGTGGAGACGGTGCAGGTCTCCAGAATGTGCTTCGGCAGCACCGCGCCATTGACGCCGGTGAAGGGGAGATACCAGACCGCCGTTGGCGCCTTGAAGGTGATCTTCACGGTGCTCTTGTCCAGGGCGGTGATGTCCTGAATGATGTCGTAGTTCGTGATCGTCGTCGCGCCCGTCTTCGGTTCCATGATGTACTTCCATGTGAAGATAACATCATCCGCCGTCAAAGGCTGGCCGTCCGACCAGGTGACGCCGTCCTTCAGTTTCCACGTCACGCTCGTACCGTCCGCCGAGAGGCCGCCATTCTGCGTGGAGGGAATCTCCTTCGCGAGGAGCGGCACATCCGGCACGGTGGCGCCGTTGCTCACGGTTGCCAGTGGCTCGACCACCAGTCGCGAGGCGTCGAAGTCCTTCGTACCCTGTGAGAGGTGCAGGTTGAGGATCGTCGGCGCCTGCCACCAGAGCAGGCGGAGCGTGCCGCCCTGCCCGCGCTTCGAGTCCGCCGGGAGGGTCAGGTTCTGGAGCGCCGGTGCGGACGCAGTCGTGCTACCCGCAGCGGTCGTGCCGCTTGCGGCGGGCGCTGCTGCCGAACCGGCGGGCTTCGTTGCGGCGGCTGCCGCGCTCGTTGGCGCCGTCGTCGCGCCACTCGCGGTTGTCCCGGTGGTGGCCTTCGGGGCCTCCGTCGCGGTGCTCCCCCCGCCGCAGGCGGTGAGCAGGAGCGGCAGCGCCATCAGGCACGCCGCAAGCCAGCCGAGCGGTTTCGGAATCGGGGAGCGGGACTTCGTTTCGCATCATCTCTCCTTGTCGTATGACCGGTGTCACCACATGCGCGTGGGGCGTATTCTCGCGAACTCGCCCCACGCTGTCAACTGCCAAAATTCCGTTGCGTGCTACTTCTTCAGTGTCCAGTGGCCGATGTTCCATGCCTCCGACGAGAAGGGCGAATATTCAATGTTCGTCAGGTCGGTCCGGTGGCCGTAGACATCGTTGCGAATGATGATCGGGATACGGATGCCGGCCGCGATGATGTACTCGTCGAGTTGCTTGGAGATCGCTTTGCGCTTGTCCGCATCCAGTTCCCGCTTGAACTGGTCATACATCGCGTCGTATGTCGTGTCGGACCAGCGGTTGATATTGCTGCCGCCCCAGTTGTTCGCCTTTGTCGGCATCTGCGCCGTCGTGAACCCCTCGAAGAAGGTTTGCGCGTCGGGCTTGGAGGAACCAGTCGCGAGGAGGTTGATGTCTGTGGTGAAGCGGATCGCCGATTCGGCGTTGTCGGGCTTGCCGAAGTAGACGGACGCATCCACCGAGCGGATATCGAGGTTGATGCCGAGTTCCTTCAGGCTCTGCTTGAGGACCTGCAACTCCTTATCCCGCTGATTCGTGATCGAGGAGCGGGCGGTCATGTTCATCTTGACGCCGCCCTTCTCGCGGATGCCGTCCGAACCCTTCTTCCATCCGGCCTGGTCGAGCAGATCCCCCGCCTTTTTCAGGTCGTAGGAGTACGGCTTGCCGATGTCGCCGCGCACGATCGGGATGAGCGTGTTCCCCGCGACGCCGCCCGGCCCCCAGAGGTTCTTCGCGATGGAGTCGCGGTCCACAACATAGGTGAATGCCTGCCGCACGAGCGGGTCGGAGAAGTAGGGGTTCTTGGATTTCGGGCTGGAGAGTTCCCCGTCAACCTCGTTACGCGGGTCAGCGACGTTCAGTTCCAACTGCTCGGCGTAGAAACCGGCGGGGCTGGCGACCGTCTTGCCGGAGTCCGATAGCTGCTTGAGCGTCTCCGGTGTGACGGTCAGGTTCCACGCGAAATCTGCCTGCCCGGTCTGGACGGCCTTCGCCGCTGTCGTCGCGTCGCCGCCGCCCTTCATCTCCACCGTGGCGAAGTAGGGCGCGTTCGGCTCGCGAAACTTGTCGTTGGCGACGTAGTTGACGACATCGCCCGACTTGAACTCCTTGACGACGTACGGGCCGGTGCCAACAGGCTTCTGGCTGAAGTCGCACTGCGTCGCGCTCGCGCACTTCGAGACGATGTGCTTCGGCAGAATCTCACCCGCGTCGGCGACGAACGGGATGAACCATGCGGCGGCGGCAGCCTTGAAGGTGATCTTCACCGTCGTCGGGTCCACCGCGACCACCTTGTCAATGTCCGAGTAAGCGGTGGTCGTCGTTGCGCCATTCTTTGGATCGGTGACGAACTGCCATGTGAAGACGACATCATCGGCGGTGAACGGCGTGCCGTCCGACCATGTGACGCCATCCTTCAATTTCCACGTCACTGTCGTGTAGTCGGCGGAAATCTCGCCGTTCTGGGTGGACGGGATTTCCTTGGCGAGGACCGGGATATCCGGGATGATGGACTTCGAGCTGATGCGCGCGAGCGGCTCGGTGACGAGCGACGAGGCATCGGTGTCCTTCGTGCCGTTGGAGAGGTGGACGTTGAGAATGACGGGCGCTTGCCACCAGAGCAGCCGGAGCGGGCCACCCTCGCCGCGCTTGGTCGTCAGCGGCGTGCCGAAGCCCGTGCCGCTCGCCTGCGGCGCGGCCGTGCCGGTTGTGACGGAGGCCGCCGCCGTGGTGCTCGCGGGCACCGCGCCTGTGGTGGCGGCGGGGGCAGTGGTGCTCGCCGGTTTCGTCGCGGCGGCAGCCGGAGCGGTCGTCGCCGCGCCGCTCGCCGTTGCGCCCGCCGCCTTCGGAGTATCCGTCGCGACGCTATTGCCGCCGCACGCGGCGAGCAGCATGGGCAGCACGAACAGGAGCGCGGTCAGCCCTCCGAGTGGGCCACGCCTTTGCTTGATTCCCAGGGACCTCATCGCCAACCTCCTTGTGCACAGCGCACATGAACGACACCTACACGAACAGCGAGACCCCGCCCATCGGGCCGTGACACGTTCCATGAGACAACACTGGACTTGCATAATGCATCGTGATTGTCGTGAGCGCGCACGTCGTCAGGATTTGTTTGTTTGACACATGCCGATACGCTAACGGATACACGCCTCTCTTGTCAAGCGGTGAACACACGACGCATACGGCCTGTCGCCAGGCATCCGCACAATGGGGTGGTATGTGTACGTACATCGTATTTGCACAAAGATCAGCGAAGTTGTGAAAAAGCGTTGTCGTGGACGGAGCAGTACGGTACAATCGGGATGCCAGAAAAACAGGGACGGAACTGCGGTTCGTGGTCGCTCCATTCTCCGCAGCATTCGCCACCGACGAGGAAAATCGACTTCGTAGGCGGAGTGCGGAGATGACACGTCGTTATGAACGGGAAATTCTCGAACTTGTCGAACGCGAGGAGCGCGACCATCGAGGCCGCGAGCGGGTCGAGCGCGCACGCCGGAAGATTCACAAAGCGCAGCATCGCATCTCGCCCACCCGCGCGTGGGAACGCCTCGGCGCACTCGGCTGGATGGTCGCGAGCCTGACGCTGGCGATTGTCGGCTTCGTGCTGCACACGACCGCCCCGAATGTCGCCGCCGTCCTCGTCCTGGTCGCGGTCGCGCTCTTCTTCGTCCCGGTTGTCTACCGCCCCACCGAGGTGCAGAGCGATGACGCGCAGTGGCGCGGACAGATCATCGAGCTGCCGCCACGCGATGGACCATTCCAGGGCATTCGCCGCCGCATCTGGCAGATCAAGCAGGATCGCCGCCGTCAGCGGGGGCGCAACCGGTAGCGGTAGGCATTCCCTCAGCAGACGCACGCATCGGCGCAGCACGACAGGTCATCGAGGAACATGGTGCGCGTTCGGTAGAAGTCGAGCGGTGTCACATCCAGCCCCAACCGCTCGCCGATTGCGTAGGCGACCACCGCGAAGCGCTGGCGAAACTTGTAGATGAAGCAGAAGATCGCCGCGTCGTGCCGCACGCTCGGCCCGATGAGGAAGAGGCCCGGCGTGCGGGTCGATTCGTCCTGCATGGAGAGCAGCGCGTACCCCTCGGCCTCATCCCACGCGAAGAGGTGGGAGACGAGTTGCAGGCTGCCGACGAAGCCCGTGGCAAGGATCGGTGGGTGCGACGTGTGCCACTCCCGCCCGTCGTCGCCATGCACGGTGTAGCCGTCCGCCGCACACTCGACGTGCGTCACCGCCGTCTCCCCGATGAGCGTCAGGTTGCCGGTGGCGTGGGCCGCCAGCAGGCGCTCCTGCGTGTACGGCGAGAGGGAGATGCTGGGGTCGTTGTCGCGATTCTCCCAACTGGCTGACGCGCCGATAACGCGCACGCGCTTGCCCTGCGCGACGAGATTGGCTGCCGCATCGATGCCGCTCTCGTAGCCGCCGATGACGATGGGATCGTCCCCCGCCACCTCGGCCCATGAGCGGACGCGCGCGTTGTGCAGGCAATGCTCCGCGCCGGGGAAGGGCGTGAGCCACGGGTACTGGAACTCGCCCGCCGCCCAGATCACGAAGCGGCTTCGCAGAACACCCGCAGTCGTTTCGACCGTGAATCCTTCGCGGTCGGGAAGCGGGGTCACGGTGCGGACTTCGACGCCGGTGCGGATCGGCAGTTCGAAATGCTCCGCGATCGTCTGCAAGTATCCGGCGTACTCCTGTCCGCTCGGGTGCTCCTTCCGCAGGCCGAACGCGGGCGACGTTTCGAGCGCGACGGCGTTCAGATCGAGCAACCCGTAGGCATTGCTGGGGAACGATGGCGTGATGAACCGCATCTCCGTTGGCCACCGCGCGAAGGATGCACCCACCGCGTGCCGTTCGAGCAGCGTGAACCGCGTCAGGCCGATTTCTTGCAACATAATGCCGCAGCCGACACCCGCCGCGCCCGCCCCGACGATGATCACATCGAATTCTTCGCTGTCGTTCATGTCTTCGCCTCTTTCATCATCCCCGCGCAATGCCATCGTATTCCATTGCAACAGCCGTGAACCATTTTCCTTCCATCGGCGAAGGCATCCGATTTGCCATCGGGTATACACTGTCGGGAGAGCGGTCACGCTCGATGCCGACAGGAGGCGCTGTTTTCATCAGGAAGGAGCACCGTGATGGCGAAAGAAATGACTGTTTCCGTCGAATACTGCACCGCGTGAGGGTACCTCGATAAGGCCGTCAGTTTGGCGGACACACTGCTCCATGAGTACAAGAACACGATCACCGCGCTGACATTCATCCCTTCGAGCGGCGGGGTTTTCGAGGTCATGGTCAACGGGACGCTCATCCACTCCAAGAGGGAGAGCGACCAGTTCCCCGACCCGGAAGCCGTCGTGAAGAAGGTCGGCGGGATGGTCGGCGCATAAGCGCGCCGCGCATGTTACGCGGGAGAAGCGAAAGGATGGCTGGATTACGGGCATCCTTTTTGCTTGTTCGTATGCCCCATTTGAATATTCCAGACGAGTACGTAAGAGAACAGTAAGAAGTTTTTTGTACACAGGAGAGCAATCGGGTATGTCACGCTGTTGATTGCTCCGGCGTGTACGCAACATCGTGTCTCTCTCGGACGGTCCCTATGTACAAGGAGCGCCCATGTATCGTTGGTCTCGTTTCTCGCCCGCACCGCTCATCGCGGTTGCCTTCGTCATGGCGCTCGCTGGATGCGGCGGGAAGTCGGCGGCTGATCCGACCGTCGCGCCAACGACCGCACCAACTGCCGCATCAATAATCGCGGCGACCAATGCCCCGGCAACAGTGGCCGCTGTCGTTCTCCCAACCGCCACGACCGCGAATGTTGCCGCCGCGCCGACGAATATCGTCACGACTGCACCGACCGCCGTGCCGACGGCCCGCCCGGCGACGGCAGCCGCCGCGAACACCGCCGCGCCCCCGGTACAGGCGGCGAACGCCGTGCAGGAACTCGGCATCACGGATGCGGGCAAGTGGTTCAACTCGACGCCGCTCACGCTGGCGGGGTTGCGCGGTAAACCCGTCCTACTCGTCTTCTGGAGCGACATATGACCGGTCTGTCGGTCGGAGGTTCCGACCCTCAACCAGTGGGCCGCGCAGTACGCACCGCAGGGTTTGACGATCATCGGCGTCCACGGCAACGAGATTAAGGGGCAGCCGCCCGTCGCGAGTGGGGTTAAGGATTACAAGATTACCTACCCCGTCGTGGACGATGTGAACAAGCAGGTCTGGAAGCAGTACAGCATCGTCTCCCAGCCATCGTGGGCGCTCATCGCAAAGGACGGCACGCTCATCAAGCGGCAGGTTGGTATGGCGACGACCGCCGAAGCCAGGCAGCGCATCGAAGCGGCACTCAGATGAAGTGACGAGTACTGAGTACTGAGTGGGATGCATTCTCTACTCAGTACTCAGTACTCATCACTCCCATTCCCCCTTGACGCGGCGGCGCTTTGGCGGTTCCATAGGGGTGTCATCGCAACGGCGCGGTGATGGACGTGCGAGGGTAACCGCTATGCATATGCAAGGGAAACGATTCGTCCTCTGGCTTTTCGGTGTGCTTCTTGTCGTCGCGATCCTCTTCATGGTCGGGGACGCGAAGATTATCCAGCGGAAGGCGGATGTCTGCGGGGGGTACTATGACCAGCAGGCGCAGCGCAACTGCTACGCCACGGCGACGATTGGGCCACCGCCGAATCTGGTAAAGTATCACTGAGCGGGCGGGGTAATCGGCAGACGGCAGAGCAACAGTAGGGGCACCTTCGTGGGTGCCCTTTTCTGTGTTTGCTACGTGCCGCTCGCTATTGCTTCAGGCGGATGTTCGCGTCCAGCGACTGGAATTTGCCGAGGATGTTCGTGTAGCCGCGCTCGACGTACTGGATGCCGCCGATCCGCGACGTGCCCGCCGCGACCGACGCCGCGATCAGGTAACTGAACCCGGCGCGCAGGTCAGGGATCGTCATATCGGCGGCACGAAGCGGTGTCGCACCCTTGACAACGCAACTGTGGGGATGATCCCGCCCCTTGAAGCGGCACGGTTTCTCGCCGAGACACTGGCGGAAGAGTTGAATCTCTGCACCCATCCGCACCAATTCCTCGGTGTAGCCGAACCGCTTCTCGTACACCGTCTCGTGCATGACGGAAAGCCCATCGATCTGCGTCATCAGCATGACGAAGGGCTGCTGCCAGTCGGTCATGAAGCCGGGGTGCACATCAGTCTCCACGAGAATCGGCTTGAGCGGGCAACCCGGATGATAGAAGCGGATGCCGTCCGGCCGGACCTCGAAGCCCGCGCCCATCCGCCGCAGCATGTTCAGGAAGGTGAGCATGTTCGCCTGCTCCGCGCCCTCCACGACGACGTCACCGCCCGTGATGATGGCCGCGACCGCCCATGACGCCGCTTCGATTCGGTCGTTGATGACGGTATGCTCCGCGCCGCTGAGCTTCTCGACGCCCTCGACGACGATGGTGCGGTCCGTGTCGAGGAAGATGATCGCGCCCATCTTCTGCAGGAGCATCACCTGATCGATCACCTCCGGCTCGACGGCGGCGTTCTTGATGAGCGTCGTCCCCTTCGCCAGCACCGCCGCGAAGAGGGTGTTCTCCGTCGCGCCGACGCTCGGGTACGGCAGCTCGATCACCGCGCCCCGCAAGCGGTCGGCGGTCGCGTAGTATCGCCCATCCTTGAAGTCGATGGTCGCGCCGAGTTGTTCGAGCGCCTGGACGTGGAAATCGACGGGACGCTTGCCGATGTCGTCGCCGCCAAGCATCGGGATGACCGCCGTGCCGTAGCGGTGTAGGAGCGGCCCCATCAGCAGGATCGGGATGCGGTTGAGGCCGCTGAATGCGAGCGGCACCTCCGGCGTCCGCACCGTCGGCGTGTGGAGCCGGAGAGTGCTACCCGGTGCGGAATCCCGCTCGAAGGTAAGCCCGACGCTCTTGCAAACGTCCAGCGTGACGGCGATATCCCCGATCTGCGGGATGTTGTGGAGCACGACTGGCTCATCAGTCAGCAGGCTGGCGACGATTTGCTTGGTCGCCGCGTTCTTTGCCCCGCTAACGCACACGCGCCCGTGGAGCGGGCGGCCCCCCTCGATTTCGTAGTACGGTGTATCGATCTGTCCGCTCCCTCGTCTCGTCGATCATTGCGGCCCGTGCGCCCGTTTCGTCGCGCATGAGAACGCGCTGGCATTCACCGCCAGCGCGTCACAGTCTCATCTACTTCTTCGCCGCTGTCTAGCGTCCTTCCATTATGGAAGTCATGTGTCGCGTAACGAAGGCGCCTACGAGGGACACCCCGCACCTGACTACCGCCTACTCATTCGTGTACTTCTGGTCAATCGTCATCAGCACCCAGTCATACTCCGTGCTGGCGACGGGGGTGCCGCAGAACTGGCAGACGGAGATGTTGCCCAGTTCGAGCGGCGCGCCGCAGTTCGGGCAGGCGCGTTCCAGGTAACTCTTGCGCCCAGTCTTCGCGGTGCCGGAGCGGGCGAATGTCCAGTATTCCGTGTATGGGCGCGGATTGTGCCAGCCACTGATGTCCTTGCCGGTGCGCGTGTCGATATAATAATCGACGGCGGAGGCGTCGATGCGGGCGGTGAGCACGTCGCCGGTGGCGTTCTTGTCCACATGGACGACGCGCACGCCGCTGAGGACAACGTCTTCCATCACATTGCGCCGGTTCAGTGCGCGATCACCCTCCAACTGCATCTTTAGGCGGTTCGCCTCCCCCTCACTGAGGAAGGGCAGCGCGGGGGCGAGATCGCCTTTGACCCACGCCGTGTTGAGGATCGAGTACGCCAGTTGGACGCGATCGACGAAGTGCGACGCATCGAACGCCGGGTCGCGCTGCTTGATGTCGTCCAGCCCCGCCTGAATCTCGGCGTCGGTCTGATTCCATCGCTCAACCTCATCCCCGCGCGTCGGCGGCGGCAGGTCATCGACGAGCACGCCCTCGATGGAGTCGCGTTCCGCTTTATTCCTTCGGGCGCGGCTCACGAGCCAGAAGATGAGGCAGATGACGATGACGATGATGATGAGGGTGAGCAGGCCCCCGCCCCCGCCGCTTCCGCCACTGACGCCGCTCCCACCACCGCCCCCGCCACCGGGGATCACGATGATGCCACCCCCGCCGCCGCTGCTCCCGCTGGAACTGCTGGAGCCGCCGCTGCTGCGTGACGAACCGCCGCTACTGCGCGACGACCCCCCACTGGAGCGACCGACGCTGCTCCTGCTGCCGCCACCGGGGCGCGCCTCCACGAAGAGCGGTGTCGCCATCCAGAGTAGCATGGCAAACAGGAGCGCGGCGCGCATCACGACCTGTCGTTTCCGCATCAAACCCTTAGCCTCTTCCACCCTACTGCCAGCCCCTTACCTCCGTGCTGCCGGACACGACAGCGCACACATGATTCTCTTCTAGTATACATACGAAAATTGTACCGACAACGTTCCGACTCACGCCTGCGAGGCATGTGCGTTCTCGCGGGAACCCCTTCCCGAGGCTGAGAGGGGATTTCCGGCGGAAACAAGAGAACGCATACGCCCTGGATGGAGCGGGTTTCCTAGAGCGAAACCGTTGCCGCCTCGTCCTCCAGCCACTTCTTCGTGGTGTTGAGGAAGAGGACGGCCTCGCGCCCATCGAAGATGCGGTGATCGAAGGTGATGCCGATCGTCACCATCGAGCGGATGGCGATGCCGCCATTGCGGACGACGGGCTTCTCGATGATCGCGTCCACGGAGTAGATGCACGACTCGTTGGGCCGGACCATCGCCATCGTCGTGTGCGAGCCGAAACTGCCGGGGTTCGTCAGCGTCAGCGTGCCGCCCTGGATGTCGTCAATCTTCAGCTTGCTGTCCCGCGCGCGGCTAATCACGTCGTGCAACTTCTTCGCGAGGCCGGTGATCGAGTAGTCGCCCGCGTTGTGGATCACCGGCACCGTCAAGCCCTCGTCCGTGCTAACCGCGATGCCCATGCCAACCTGCCGTATCAGACGAATGCCCTCGTCCGTCCAGCGGGAGGAGATGATCGGGTACTGCCGGATGGCGGCGAGCGCGCCCATCACGAAGAAGGGCAGGTACGTCAGTGGCACGCCCTCGCGCTGGAGGAACGCCCTCTTCTCGGCGTCGCGCCGCGCGACGAGGTCCGTTACGTCCACCTCGACCCACGACGCCGCCTGCGGGATCGTCTGCGCGGCGCGGGTGAGCGCCTCGGCGGTGCGGCGGCGAATGGCGGTCATCGGGATGAGATCGCCTTGCGGGGAGGACGAAAGGGAGGACTGAGGGGAAGCAGGAGCGGTCTCTGCCGCCGGTACGGGTGCAGGGGCGACGGGCGCTTCGGCCAGTGCCGGAGTTTCTTCAGTGCTCGGCGCTTGTGACGCGGCGCTCGTCTGGGTTTCGTGGGCCTTCATCATGTCTTCGCGCGTGACGCGGCCACCGGCGCCGGAGCCTTTGAGGGTCGCGGGGTCGATGCCGAACTCCATAGCCAGTTTGCGGACGGCGGGGGAGTACATCCTGCGCGCGTCGGACGACTCAGTGTATGCCGCCTTCGCGCCGTTGCTGCCGCTATTGCCGCTATTGCCGTTCGTCGGGGGGGCGACCGTCCGGTCCGGCTCCGCCGCCGCCGCCGTCATCTGCGCCGTGACGGTATCCGTCTCCGGCTCACTCTTGATGGGTTCCGCAGCGGGTTCCGTTGGCGCGGGCGCGGCGGCTGCGGCTGCCGCGTCCGTCTCGATCCAGAGGAGCGTCGTGCCAACGGGGACGGTCTGCCCGATCTCGACGGCGAACTCGCGCACGACGCCCTTGAACGGCGACGGAATCTCCGCGATGACCTTCTCGGTCTCGATCTCGGTGAGCAGTTGATCCTCGTCGATCGTGTCGCCAATGTTGACCATCCACTGCAACACCGTCCCCTCGACGACGGATTCGCCGAGTTGGGGGAAGGTGACTGGGGACAATCCGGGCCGCGTCATCGTCGCGGCGGTGCCGCCGTGTGCGTCTGCCATGCCGTCTACTCCTTAAAATGCCGCGAGTTCGCGCATCGCGGCGCCGATCTTCGCCGCGTCAACCAGATATGCAGATTCTAGCAGGTGATTGTAGGGCATGGCAGGGGCATCCGGCGCGCAGAGGCGGCGCACGGGCGCATCCAACTCCGTGAACGCCTCCTCCGCGATGAATGCCGCGACCTCGCCGCCGAAGCCGTTCGTCTTGCTCGCCTCGTGCACCACGAGGGCGCGGTGCGTCTTCGCCACCGTCGCGAGCACCGCCGCGCGGTCGTACGGCTGCAAGGAGCGCAAATCCAGGACCTCCGCGTCGATGCCGTCGCCCATCGCCGCGTCCGCCGCCTTCACCGCCTCGTGCACCATCGCGCCGTAGGTGATGACGGAGAGCGTCGTGCCGGGCCGCGCGACGCGGGCAACGCCGATGGGGATGACCGTGTCGTCGTCCGGCACCGCCTCGCGCAAAGAGCGATAGAGGCGCTTGTGTTCGAGGAAGATGACGGGGTTCGGGTCGCGGATCGCCGCCTTGAGCAGCCCTTTCGCGTCGGCGGGCGTGGAGGGCATCACGACCTTCAACCCCGGCATGACGAAGAGGTTCTCCGGCGACTGCGAGTGGTAGAACCCGCCGTGGACGCCGCCGCCAATCGGCGTGCGCACGACCATCGGCAGGCGCACGTCGCCGTTCGTGCGGTAGTGCATCTTCGCCATCTCGCTGAATATCTGGTCCAGCGCGGACATGATGAAATCGACGAACTGAATCTCGATCACCGGCACCATGCCGAGCATCGCCGCGCCGATGCCGAAGCCGGTGAAGCCACTCTCGGCAATCGGCGTGTCGAGCACACGCGCCGCGCCGAACCGCTCGATCAGCCCCTTCGTCGCGCCGAAGACGCCGCCGCGCGGCCCGACATCCTCGCCGAGGATGAAGACGCGCGCGTCGCGCTCCATCTCCTCCGCGAGCGCCTGATTGATCGCCTCGATCATCGTCGCGCCCGTGCGGGCGGCGTTCTCGGAGGCGTCGGTCGGCGGGGAGAAGAGGCCGTGCGTCGCGGGCGCGTGGCTGTGGTAGATATCCGCCGCTATCCCGTGGCGCGGCGCGACGACCTCGGTATCCTTCGTGCGGCGATCAGATCGGGTAGACACGGCCATCAGATTCCCTCCTCGACAAGTGCGTAGACGCGATCCGTGACGGTCGCGGGGTCAGGGTCGGGCGCGGCCTGCGCCGCCGTCACCGACGCCGCGATCTCCGCGCGGATGCGGGTGCGCATCTCCGCGACGCCGCCCTCGGAGATGAGACCGCGCTCCTGCACGTACGCGAGGATGCGCCGGAGCGGGTCGCGCTCCTCCGCGCGCTGCACCTCCTCGCGGCTGCGGTACGTCATGTCGTTGTCGTCACTCGTGTGGGGAAGCAGGCGGTACATCTTCGCCTCGATCAGCGTCGGCCCGTCCCCCGCGATTGCCCGTTCCCGCGCCGCCCGCGCCGCAGCGTAGACCGCGAAGGGGTCCGTCCCATCGACGATCACGCCGGGGAAGCCGAACGCCGCCGCGCGATCCGCCACATTCGGCACGGGGGACTGCTTGTGCATCGGGACGGAGATGGCGTACTCGTTGTTCTCGCAGACGAAGAGGACGGGCAGTTTGTGCAACGCGGCGAGCGAGCACGCCTCGTAGAAATCGCCCTTGCTGCTCGTCCCCTCACCGAAGCATGTCACCGTGACGGCGTCCGTCTTCCCCTGCAAGCGGAGGGCGTACGCCCCGCCGACGGCGTGCGGAATCTGCGTGCCGAGCGGCGCGGAGATCGAGGCGATGTGCCGCTCCTGTGAGCCGAAGTGGTGCGTCATCTGCCGCCCGCCGCTGACGATGTCCGTCCCCTTCGCAAAGAACATCAGGAACAACTCGTCTATGGTGAAGCCAAACCACTGCGCGAGTGCGAGGTCGCGGTAATGGGGGAAAAGCCAGTCCTTGCTGGGGTCGAGCACCCACGCGACGCCGACCTGTGCCGCCTCCTGCCCCTTGCACGGCACGACAAAGGGCACTTTCCCCTGCCGGTTCAGCGCCCACATCCGCTCGTCAATTTCGCGCGTGCGGAGGATCAGTTCAAACATGCGGATCGCGTCGTCGTCGGTGAGGCCGACGCTGCGATGATCGGTCAGCGACGCGATGGCAGTGAGGCTGGCCATGAACCTGCTCCTTTGCCGATACCGAGGGTCATGCGTACATGCGCATAGTACCATACGGTGAACTCAGTTGCAGCAAAGTGGGGAGATTTCACCGGCAGGCTGTTGCCATGTCTTCCGCAACGTGGGTGCCACCTCCATCGCACGCGGTATGATACCGTTGCATCGTGGGACGCGAATGGTCGAAACCACCGTGGCGGTGGACCATAGAGATACGGGGGATATTTGCCGTGGGAGGACGCGCGTGACACCATCGCCGCATCGCCTGTCGCTCGAACGGATCGAGCAGGCCGCACGCATCATCGACCCGGTGTTCCTGCACTCGCCGCAGTTTGTGTGCGAACCGCTCGGAGATGAACTAGGTGTGCGGCTCGTGCTGAAGATCGAGACGCTCAACCCGCTCCGTTCGTTCAAGGGGCGGGGCGCGGACTATTGCGTCTCGCAGCTCCCCACCGATGCGCGCCTCGTCTGTGCCAGTGCGGGGAATTTCGGCCAGGCGATGGCGTACGCCTGCCGCAAGCGCGGTCTCGCGCTGACGGTCTACGCGAGCGTCAACGCGAATCCGTTCAAGGTCGAACGGATGCGTGCGCTCGGCGCGAACGTCGTGCTGCACGGCGAGGATTTCGATGCCGCCAAGATCGAAGCCAGGCGTTTCGCGTCGCAATCCGGCGCGCGCATGATCGAGGATAGTCTCGACCCCGCCACCGGGGAGGGGGCGGGCACGATCGGGCTTGAACTCCTCGCGTTCCCGGAGCATATCGACACGCTGCTCGTGCCGCTCGGCAACGGCGCGATGCTGGCGGGGATTGGCCGGGTCATCAAAGCCCGCAGCCCAGGGACACGAATCATCGCCGTGCAGGCTGCTGGAGCGCCGGCGATGGTCGAATCGTGGCGTGCGGGTCGGGTGATCGTCCACGAACGGATGCAGACCATCGCCGACGGCATCGGGGTGCGCGTGCCAGTCCCGGAAGCGCTCGCGGACCTGCGTGACCTCGTGGACGATGCGCTCCTCGTGCGCGACGAGACGATTATCCGGGGGATGCGCCTGATCCACCGCCACGTTGGAGTGGTGGCGGAGCCGTCCGGGGCGGTCGGCATCGCCGCGATTCTCGCGCATCCCACACTCTTCCGCGACCGGCTCGTCGGTACGATTGTCTGCGGTGGCAATCTGACGGTAGAACAGATGCACGAGTGGCTGTGAACCACCCCGCTCCGCAACAAACGTCTCGATCAATAATGGAACTCGGCGTAGACGACCTCGCCGGGGATCGCGCGGAGGGTCAGCGACTCGCCGTTGAGCGAGGCCGGGACGGCGCGCTCCGGGCCGCTGATCGGCGCCTTGAACGAAGCGTCCGTCGGCACACCCTCCTTGACGCCGGGGACGGGTGCGCCGTCGATCAAATGCTTGTCCCGGCCGGTGGCGACGTAGCCGCGCGGGCGGGTGAAGATGACCAACCCCTGACCCGGCAGCGGCGCGTCCTCGAACAGGCGCATCGAGACGACCGAGGACGACCGTGGAAAGGGCGACCGGAAGAAGTGGCGCACCGGCCCGCCCGGTTGCTGCACGACGAACTCGTACTGCGCGGTCGGCTGCCCGGTGAATGGCCCCCACGCGCCGTCCGCGCCCGTCGTCCCCTGATACACGGGCGCGCCACGACGCGCACCGGTGGCGGGGTCAGTGTCGAAGACGGCGACGCCCACACCCGCGACGCCGAGATTCGTCGGCACCTTGTTCTCGTAGCCCGTGACGAGGCCGGAGAGGCGGACGCTCGGCTCCGGCGTAATTTCCATTTTCGCGGCACCCCCGGTGATGAAACGGAACATCTCCGCGAAGGCGCGCGCGCTAAACGCCGTCTCGCGGTGGTCGATCCCTTCGAGCACGACGTTCGTCGCGCCTTGAAGCGCCGGGGCGTCGTAGCCGATGTTCGACGGGGAGCCCGACGCCAGCGTGGGCTGGGCGAACTTGTCGAACTTGTCGCTGCGGATCGTCATGAAGGTGACGCCGGGGACGACCTCGCTCCCCGCGTTGAGCGCCTGCATGAAGCGGCTCGCGCCGTTGAACTCGCTGTTGCTCCCCGGCGTGTTGAAGACGCCGTGGTTGACGCCGCCGCCGAGCACGATGTGGCTGACCTTCGCCGCGCCGCCATTCTTGACGAAGTTGCGGATCGAGTTCGCGCCGCGTGAGTTGCCGATCAGGATTAACTGCGGCGCGCCTGTCTGCGCGAGCACCGCATCGACCCGCGCTGTGAGTTGGGCGCGCTGCTCGTCCGTGCCGGAGCGGCCCGGCTGCGGCACCGTGTCATCGTCCCGCCCGGTCGGGTACGGGTAGTCGATCGTGAAGAGCCGCTCGCGCGGGTAGCCGTTCGACTCGAACCGCCAGAGCGTCGTAATCCAGAGCGCTGAGGAATCGCCGTTGCCGTGCACGAACAGAATGGGTGTCGGCGCGCTCGCGGGACTCGCCGTTGCCGCAACGCGCGATGATGTCGCCGATGTGGCAACCGCCGTGGCAGCCGACGGAGCAGCCAACGTGGGGGCTGCTGTGGGGGCGGTGCTCGCCGGGGGTGGCACGGTCTGGGGCGCGGTTGGCGGCGTGCTTGTGGGCGTCGAACCACCGCACGCGGCCAGGAGCGGGGGGAGCATCACCCCGGACAGCCCGGTGATTGCCCCGCGACGCACCAACGCGCGCCGTGATATGCGGGTATCCATTCCATCGTGTGCGTGCATGATGCATTTCCCCTTCCCTGTGCGTCGTAGTCGCTCTGTCGCTGATCTTGCTTCGGGTGGCGGCGGGGGT
>JAABUT010002600.1_pt1 | contig 17020 bp, 14 predicted proteins | sample 5559281 | NCBI WGS metagenome assembly JAABUT01 (sample SAMN10711880, study PRJNA513359) | rock metagenome | isolation source: Antarctica rocks | place: Antarctica: Victoria Land, Ricker Hills nord | collected 2016-01-04 | reverse complement strand
GAGGCGGCGGCGATGCGCATCCCGGCCGCCCCTCTAAGCCGACGTGACTATCAGGCCGGATAACCCTGGTTTTTTAATCAGTGCAGATCCCGGACCCAGGGGACATCGAAATATTCAGGATGTTACGGCGCTGATCAGCGTCGAGACCCAGCGCTGACTTACATACAGATTGTGTTGAAGCCCGCATTGACAGCGCCTGCCGGCCACGTCGCCGCACGGGCACGACTTCAGGGGACGTCGGCGCCCACAGTAACAAAGCTGCCGTTTGACCCCCAAAACATCACCCCTTTCAGGGGCATTGTCAGGTTGGCAGACCCGGCCGGGCCATGGCAGCGTGCCGGGGGGGTATGGCGACCCGACAATGCCCCGCCCAGGTCAGCATGCGGACGCGTCTGCAGTATGTCACTACCCTTACCGCGCAGCCGGCTTGCGGCAGGCCAACCTGATCGTCAGGTTGAATGGGCGCGCGTAGCAGCTTGCTTCGACATACCCATGAATCGCTTCAGACCGGCTCGGATCTCGCTCAGACAAGACGGCTGCGCTCGGTCTGCTTGCGCGCTTCGCGTGCAGACTTGAGCTGCGCTTCCGTGTAAATCTTGGCATGGGCGGCCAGGTCCCGTCCGTCCTCCCAAAGGTTGCGCCAAATGCCGAGTATGCCTTCGAGCGGCTGGCCCACAACCCGCGACGAGAACGACTCGAAGGTGATCGGCCCGTTGTAGTCGGCCTTGACGAGCGCACGGAACACGCCCGCAAGGTCAATCGAACCGGATCCCATGTAACCTCGGTGCGAGTCCCCCGTGTGGAAATAGCCGAGGTGGTCGCCCGTTTCCAAGATCGCGGCGCCGATGTCCGATTCCTCGATGTTCATATGGTAAACGTCGAGATGGACCTTCACATTGGGTGCATCGATCCGCTTGCACATCTCGACAGCCTGCGAAGCAGTGTTGAGCACGTTCGACTCGTAGCGGTTCACCACCTCCAGCCCGAGCATGATCCCGCTCTTGGCGGCCGTCTCGGCGACGCGCTGCAGCACCTCGACCGAGCGCTTCACGCCTTCGGATGTGGTCGGAACGGCATATTTCTGGAAGGCGGAGTGCAGGATCCCGCAGACATGGGTGGCGCCGATGTCGCGCGCCATGGAGATCGCCTGTTCGAGCCGGGCTTGGCCCGCCTTGGTCTTATCCGGATCGCCGCTGGAGATGTCGGTTCCGGCGTCAAGGCCGAGCGAGGACGTGGCGCCGATGCCAGCCTTCTCCAGCGCACGGCGGGTGAAGGCGACGTCGATGGACCCTGGGTCGAGGGCGGGGACCTCGATGAGGTCGTAACCGAGTTCGGCAGTCTGCCCGATGGCGTAGGCTGCCTCGTCGTGGCTCCAGCCCGCCGCCCAGACAAGCGCATGCACACCTAGTTTGTTCATATTGGCGCTCCAGTGCGTCGGTTGCATTTTACGGTCCTAGGACCGCGGTCTCCTTCCCGCGAGTGGGTCAGGACCGGGCAAATCCGTCTTTCGAGGATGCTTATCCTGCCGGCCCGGATGATCTTGCCCGGCGACGTGCCCAAGCCGGTGCCGACGAGCACGGGCATCCCGATCGCATCATCGGCCGAAAACCATCTGGAAGAACCGGGTTTTCCAGATCGATCGAAAGACCATGACTGCGAGAAGGAAGGCTCCCCACAGCGCCGTCGCCAGATGCTGGCTGGCACCGACCTGATTCAGGCCCGACGCAATCACCTGTAGGATCACGAGGGCGATGGCAAGCGGCAGCACGCGGCCGAAGCCGCCGAAGGGATCAACGCCGCCAAGGAAGCAGGCGAGCACAGTGATGAGCACGTAAGCCTCGCCGTGCCCGACCCGGACCGAGTTGAAGCGGGCCAGCATCACAATGCCGGCGACCGCGCACATGGTGCCTGAGAGCGTGTAGATCAGCACCAGCATGCGCCGCGTATTGATGCCGGAGAAGCGCGTTGCAGCGATGTTGGAGCCGATGAAGCGCGTCGCGAAACACGAGGCGCGTGCGCGACATGATTACATGCCACAGCAGCACGCAGGCCAGGAACACCAGCAGGGGGGCCGGCACGCCGGCCACGGTGCCTTGCCCGATCGCCTGGACGAAGCTCGGCATTCCCGACACGTCGCCGCCACGGGTCAGGAACTCGCCCAGGCCCCGCACGAAGATCATCATTGAAAGCGACACCAGGATCGGGTGGGCGCCGGTGTAGGCGATGATCATGCCCATCAGCCAACCCACCAGGGCGCCGGTCGCCAACGCGGCCACGACGCCGAGCACAAAGGGGAAGGCGCCCGCGTCAACGCCTCCATAGGCCTGCAGCACCGATGCCATGGCAAGGCCCGATAAGTTGGCCGTGAAGGTGATGGCAAGGTTGAAGCCACCGGAAACGATCGGCATCAGCATGGCAAGCGTGAGCAGGCCGAGTTCGGGAAGCTGAAACGCAACCGACTGGAAAGAGGCGCCAGACAGGAAGTGGTCCGACAGGGTAGCAAACAGCACTACCACGGCAGCAAGAAAGCCGATCAGGCCGAGGATCTCGGCGTCAATGATCCGCTTGCGCTGGACAGGCTGGCCCGCCGGAAAGGACTGGCTCGTCACGAGGCGATCCTTTGCGCGGGCGCACGCCAGCTCCCGAACAGGCGGGCCGCGCCCTCGCTCGACAAGGTGATGGCGACCAGGATGATGGCGCCGATGATCATCTTGAAGGCGTAAGGCGAGATGCCGAGGAGGTTCAGCCCGTTCTGGGTGATGGCGACGAGAACGATGCCGAGGACCACGCCGAGCACGGTGCCCCGGCCACCGCCAAGCCGGGCACCGCCCAGCACGACGGCGGCAAGCACGTCGAGTTCGCGTCCATACAGCGCGTTCGGCACGACCTCCTGGGCGTAGTGGGCCTGCATCAAGCCCGCGATGCCGGCCATGAGGCCCAGCCAGCCGAAGGCGAGGAAGTGGGCGGCGCCGATGCCGATGCCGAGACGGCGCGCGGCCTCGGGGTTGTCGCCCATGGCGTAGAGCTGGCGTCCCGTCGAGGTGCGGCGCAGCAGGACCCAGGTCGCCGCCACGCAAGCCGCCATGACCAGGACCGGCAGGGTGAGTTCGGCCCGGCCTGCCGCGGTATCGAGGCCGACGAGGCTGAGGCGCGTCGTCCACCAGTCGGGGAGGTCGTAGAGCGACACGCCTCCGGAAAAGAACATCAGCAGGCCGAAGAACAGGTTGTAGGTCGCGATCGTCACCACGATGGACACGATGCGGAAGCGATAGATGAGGAAGGCGTTCACGCAGCCGAGCCCGGTGCCGAACAGTGCCGCCAGGACGAAGCCGAGCGCCCAGTCGCCGCCGCCCAAGGCGCCGACCGAGAGCGCCACGAGGTATTGCACCACGGAGGCTGCGACCGTGAAGGAGATGTCGATGCCGCCCGCGATCAGCACGACCAGCAGGCCGACGCCGAAGATGATGTTGACTGCGCTCGCGTTGGCGAGGTCGAAGAGGTTGGGCAGGGTTAGAAAGGTGGAGGTGGACAGACCCAGCACCACCACCACGACGAGGATCACGACGAGAAGCCAACGCTCGGTCGCGCCGATGCCGAGCTTAGGCATGCACCGCCTCCTCGATCCGGTCGATCTCGACCGCGGCTGGCCGGTAGGCGCCGACCAGCCTGCCGTCACGCATGTGCAGGATCCGGTCGGCGTTGAAATACACCTCCGGTATCTCATCGGAGATGAGCAGGATCGCCATGCCCTGCGCGGCGAGGCGGTGGATGATGGTGAAGATGCCGGCGCGAGCGCCTACGTCCACGCCAACCGTGGGCGAATCGAGGATGAGGAGCTTCGGTTCGGTGGCAAGCCACTTGGCCAGCACCACGCGCTGCTGGTTGCCGCCGCTCAATGTCGAGACGGCGTCCTCGGGCTTGCCGATCTTGATGCCGAGGTCGGCAATCCAACCCTCAACCAAGGCGCCGCGCCGATGCCGCGACAAGAGGCGGCCCCAGTCCAGCAGCCGGTCGAGCACGGCCGCGACCGTGTTGTCGCCGATGGACTGCTGCTGCACCAGCCCCAGGGTCAGCCGGTCTTCCGACACGTACGCCACCCCCGCCGCGATGGTGGCTTGGTTACTGGACATGTCGAGCGCCCTGCCGTCGAGCGTGGCGGTTCCAGCCGCGGGACGCGTCATGCCGAACAGCGACAAGGCGAGTTCCGTCCGCCCCGAACCGAGCTGGCCGGTGAGCCCGAGGACCTCGCCGCGCCGGATCTGCAGGGAAACGTCCTCATACTGGCCAGGGCGTGACAGGCCGTTCACGTCGAGCACGACGGGGGCCGCTGACAGGTCGCGGTCGTGCACCGCGTAGTCGAAGGTGCGGCCCGTCATCAGTTCCGTGAGGCGGGTCTGGGTCATGCCGGCCGTCGGGAAGGTGCCGACATAGGCGCCATCGCGGAGCACCGTGACCCGGGTGCAGACGTCGAGTACCTCAGCCAGCCTGTGGCTGACGAAGACCACCGCGATGCCCTCCGCAGACAGCTTGCGCACGATGACGAGCAAGGCGTCCGTTTCGGCATGGCTCAGCGACGCCGTCGGCTCGTCCATGAAGATCAGGCGGGCGTCCGCGACGAGCGTACGCGCGATGGCGACGATCTGGCGTTGAGCGATGGGCAGGGACCTGACCGGAGCGTCGAGGTCCAGGGACACGCCTAGGCGTTCGAGGATGCGGCCCGCCGCCGCCTTCATGCCGGCATAGTCAACGAGCTTGGGCCTTGCGCCCAGGTTCCGCTCGAACGCGACGTTCTCGGCAACCGACATCTCGGGAAACAGCGCGAGGTCCTGCCAGATGACTTGGATGCCGAGGGCGCGGGCCTTCGCGGGGTCCAGTCCGACGATGGATCGACCGTCGAACAGCATGGTGGCGCCGCGTTCCGGCTGATGCACCCCGCTGATGATCTTGATGAGAGTGCTCTTGCCGCAGCCGTTCTCGCCGGCGAGGCAGAGCACCTCGCCGGGCATCACGTCGAAGCGGACCTCTTTTAACGCCCGAACCCCGCCGAAGCTCTTCGACAGGTTTTCCAAGCGGATCAGGGGAGCGTCGGTGGACGTCGCTGAGATTGGCATGTCGCTGTCAAGCCTATCGGCGCGCGCGGCGCGCGGCGGGGGATATCGCCGCGCCGAGGTCGCGGGATCAGAGGCCCAACTTGGCCAAATCGTCCACGGTGCCCTTGTTGAGATCCACCAGCTTGTCAACGATGAGGTTGTGGCCGGCCGGCCGAACCGTGCCGAGGCCGGGGATGTCGGTGCCGTCCTTGATGGCCTCACCTTTGGCCACCATGGTGCCCAGCGTGACGAAGACCTCGCCCGCGACTTCGGGATTCCACATGTAGCCGCCGGTCAGCACGCCGTCGTGGACGAGCTTCCGGCCTTGTCCCGGCGAGAACGGTCCCATGACGGTGACTTTTCCGTCCAGATGTCTCTCGGCGACGGCGCGGGCAGCGCCGATCGGACCCTGGCTGCCGAAGGCCAGGAAGCCCTTCAGGTCGGGATGCGCCCGCATCAGGTCGAGCGCGGTGCTACGCGACTGATCTACGTTCTCGGCGACCCCGTAACGGTCTCCGGCCTGCTTCATGTCGGGCGCGTTCGCCTTGATGTAGGCGATGGCTGCGTCAGCCCAGGCGTTGTGCAACGGGACTGTGAGGCCGCCGACGAAGATCGCATATTCGCCCTTCCCGCCCATCGCCTGAACGAGGCTCTTGCCGTAAGCCTCGCCGAAGCCCTTGGTCGAAGCGAGCTCGAAGTCGTAGTCCACGTTCTTCTGGTTGGGGGACTCGTGGGTGATAACCTTGATGCCAGCGTCGCGGGCGCGCTGCAGCACCGGTTCAAGCACGTCCGCATCGTTCGGCACCACGCCGATGACATCAACCTTCTGGGCGATAAGGTCCTCGATGGCGCGCACCTGCAGGGCCGGGTCGGCGCTCGTCGGGCCCACCATGAAGGCTTTGACGCCGAGCTCGGCCGCCTTCTTCTTAATGCCGGCGTCCATGGCGTTGAACCACGGTATCCCGCCAATCTTTACCACAACGCCGATGACCGGCTTGTCAGGGGACGCGAGCGCCGGCCATGCCAACAGCAGCGATGCGGCGCCAGCACACAAGATACGCCTGATCTGATTCATTCTGAACCTCCCTGCCTCGGCCTCATTCGTCTGGACCGTTGCGACCTTCGGTCGTCACATCATTGCCAGATCGCTTTAGCAGCCCAGTCAACAGTTTGCCAGTAAGCTTTGGGCTGGGCACTTGGAACGAGCTTTGACGGATGCCGCAGATGGCTTAGGGACAGTGCGAAGCGCTCTTGGGGCCGTGTTGCACGGATCAGAGGTGTGGGCGCAGTTAGCCCAGCCCCGTCTGGGGTTCAGGGCGTGGTTCAGCTCCGGGTTACACGCGAAACGTGGAATCCCTTGGTTGGCGCGATTCTGGCCACTTTCGGAACAATCCATAAACTGCCCGTTTTGAACCACGCCACGGTCTTCAAACATACTGTCTAGCACTGAAAGTCTGCCGGCGGCGTTGTGCAGAGGGCTGGGATGAGCGGAGACGAGCGAATGACGGACAAGGGCGGCGTGATCCGGGTCAACCGTGCCCCGGTGCTGACGCTGTGAGCGGCGATCGTGGCCGAGCGCCTGGGGCATGACGCGGACGCGGCAATCACGCTGGACCGCGCCGTTGCCGGATCGAGCGCCCGGGTCAAGGCCCGTGCGATCGGGCTGGAGGAGAAGCACGAGGACGGAGGCGTGCGGGAGGCCGTAAAGCCTGCCCGTGACCGAGCAGAACGGCAGCCCATATGCGCTCGACCACGACAAGCCGGCCGCCTCGCGTCCGGCCCGCACCTATGTGGAAAAGGCGTTGGGCGAGCACCTACCGGCCGTGCGCAAGGCGATAGAGGCCCTGGCAGACACCCTGCCGCTCGAGGATCTGAACCGGATCGGCTTCCGGCTCTACGAGCGCTTCCGGCCGGAGGTGCCCGCCGGCGCCGCCGGCTGGGGCAAGAAGGGCGTCCTCGACCTCAAGCTGATCGAGAATGCCCGGCCTTGAACCCAGGTCGCGACCTCATTCCCCGCGGATCGGAGCAGCGTTTTTCGTGCGGCGCGCTTAGGCGCGGATCAGGTCGAGCAGCTCCTCCTCGCTCAGGCGGCCACTGGTTTCCGCCCCTTCCAGCAGGTCGGAAGCCAGGTCGCGCTTGTCGCGATGCAGGCGCACGATCCGTTCCTCGATGCTGTCCTGCATGATGAGCCGGTAGATCGTCACCGGACGCTCCTGACCGATGCGGTGCGCCCTGTCCGAGGCCTGATCCTCAACCGCCGGGTTCCACCAGGGGTCGAGGTGCACCACGTAGTCCGCGGCCGTCAGATTCAACCCGGTGCCCCCTGCGCGCAGGCTGATCAGGAACAGCTCCGCCCCGCCCGCCTGGAACCGCGCCACCCGGCGCTCGCGCTCGGCCGATGGCGTGCTGCCGTCCAGGTACTCGTAGCGGACGCCGCGGGCGTCCAGCGCCGCCCGCACCAGCCCGAGGTGACCGACGAACTGACTGAATACCAAGGCCCGGTGCCGGTTTCGCACCAAGTCGTCCACCAGGTCGAGGAAGGCGTCCAGCTTGCCGCTCGGCACCCCGGCGGCGGCGTCGATCAGGGCGGGATTGCAGCAGGCGCGGCGCAGCCGGGTGATCTCGGCCAGGATGTGTATCTTGCGCTTGCCCTCCGGCGCACCGAGCGCCGCGATGTTCTCCAGCGCCCGCTCCCGCATCGCCTCGTAGAAGGCGCGCTCCGCCTCGCCCATCTCGACCTGCATCGTTTGTTCCGTGCGCGGCGGCAACTCGCTCAGCACGGCCGCCTTGGTCCGGCGCAGCAGGAACGGCCGGATGAGCGAACGCAGCGCCTGCCGGGCGCCGGCGTCACGGTCCCGCTCGATGGGCGTGCCGAAGCGCCTTCCAAACCCCTCGCGCGAGCCGAGTAGGCCTGGGTTCACGAAGTTGAACAGGCTCCACAGCTCGTCGAGGTCGTTCTCCACCGGCGTGCCGCTCAGCGCCAAGCGGAAGCCGGCCTGCAACGCCAGGCTGGCCTGTGCCCGCTTGCTGTCCGCATTCTTGATCGCCTGCGCCTCGTCCAGCACCGCCACTTGCCAGGACCTCCCGCCCAGCAGCTCCGCTTCCCCGTGCAGCAGGCCATAGCTGCACACCAGCACGTCGCGCGGACCGAGGCCGGCGACCAGCGCTACGCGGTCGCTGGCCGCGGACAGCCGGTGGGTCGCGAGCGTCGGCGCGAAGCGCGCGATCTCCGCCTGCCAGTTCGGGCATACCGAGGTCGGCGCCACCACGAGGCAGGGTCCCGCCTCCGCGTGGTCCAGCATCACTGCGATGGCCTGCACGGTCTTGCCCAGGCCCATGTCGTCGGCAAGGCAGGCGCCCGCCCCCCAGCGCGCCAGGCGCGACATCCAGGCGAAACCCTCGATTTGGTAGTCGCGCAGCTCCGCCTGCAAAGTGGGCGGCAGCTTCGGCGTCCAGCCCTCGGCCGCCCGGATGCGGGCGACGTGCCGGGTCCAGGGCGCGTCCGCCTCGACCTCCCCGGCTTCCTCCAGCACCGTATCCAGCGCGGATGCGCCCAGCGCATGCACCCGGCGCCCGGTCCGGTGCGGCTCCGACACCGCGGCGAGGCGGCCCAACTGCGCCTGCATCTGCCGGGTCAGCGCGACGAAGCGCCCGTCGTCCAACGGCACGAACCGACCCTGGGCACGGCCCAGGCGGTCGAGCAGGAAGCGCATGTCGAGCACCTGGTCCTCATCGACCGCGACGCTGCCGTCCACGCTGAACCAGTCGCGGTCCTGCTTGACCCGCAGCCGCAGCTTGTCCGGCGTGAGCGGGCTGACCCGCAGCTTCTGCCCTTCCGGCCACTCGACCGAGACCGGGCCGGCATAGGCCTGCAGCTCCAGCAGCAGATCGAGGCAGCCCTCCAGGTCGTCGATCTCTGCCTCGTGCGCGTCTGCACCGGTGCGGTCGCGCAGCGTCGGGCACGCCTCGACCAGGGCAGCGCGCTCCGCCAGTTCGCGCGGCAGGTCCCGGTTGGCCCGGAGCTGCTGGCCCTCGACGCTCCCCAGCACCGACCGACCGCCCAGCCCGGCAACGTAGGCTGGCCCCTCGGCGCCGAACGGCCGCACGACCAGGCTGAGCCGCAGCCCCTCCCCAAGCGGCACCAGCTGCGCCACCGGCGCGGACTGCCCCGGCAACATCGCCTGCTCGGTCGCCCCGATCTCGTCGCGGACCGGCAGCGCCGGGTTGTCCCGGCGCACGAGGGCGACCAGCTGGTCCCGCGCACTGTTCGGCACGGTCAGCCCACGCTGGCCCAGGATCTCCTGCACCGCCAACATCCGTTCCGGGAACTCGACGACGCGGTAACGCGTCGGCGTCTCGGCTTCCAGGAACACCGTCGGCTCCGTGGCGGTATGCGACAGCGCAATGTGGTAGCCGCCACGCCGTTCGGTGACGACCAGCTCCAGAGGGTAGCGCACCAGCTCGATCGGCCGCGACCGGTGGCGGGCGTCGAACACCGCGGGGTGCCCGACCAGGGCTGGGATGGTGCGCGGCGTGTCGAAATAGTAGCTCTCGTCCCCGTACCAACCTGTGCTTTCCTTGCGGATTGAGCGCAGCGCCGTGCGGTCCTGCTCCGTCAGGTAGTCGAGGCGCGGGTCCCGCTCATGCAGCCGCTTCATCGCGACCGGGCGGCCATCGGTCCAGCCGTCCTTGCCCCTGATTGACTGTTCCGCCACCTCGACCGCCCGCGTGCTCGGGTCCAGGAACCAGGCCAGGCGCTTGGCCTTGCGTGGCCCTGATCCGGGAACAGCCTTCGACGTTCCAGCGCCGAGAAAGGCGTCCAGGCTCTCCAGCGCGCGCTCCCAGGGCTGGCGCACCTGGATGATCTGCGTGAACGCGATCTCCACGCCCTGGCCGGCTTCGGACAAGTAGGCCTTGTACGGCCCGGGCGACGCCGCTACACTAGCCAGGATCTCGGCGTAGATGCGGGCGACCAGCGGCAACTGGGCTTTCAGCCGCTCGAAGCGGGCATGGAGGTCGGCTTGGTGTGCATGCGTGAGGCCGGGGTCCACGGCGTGCTCCGCTAACGCGACACAGGCGGCCGACAGCGGCTCGGTCAGCATTGCCTTACGAAGCTGCTCCAGCAGCGCACGCGCTTTCGGCTCGAGACCCTGGGCCAGCCACAGCAAGGCCTGCAACGCCGAGAGCCCGCCGACATACGGGGACGCGACGGATAACGCCGCGTCCAGGCCGGCCTGAGCTTCCGCCTGCAGCGTGGCATCGTTGGCGCGCATCAAGGCCATCTCGAAGAACACGCCGTGCACCCCGTCCAGGAACACCTTGCGCTTGCCGACCTGCTTCCGGTGCAGCTTCAGGGCGTCCCGGTAATGCTGCAGCGCCGCCTCGTTGCGGCCGCGGAGGAACGCGACCGTGCCTTCAAGCGCTTGCCGGATGATGCCGACAGGGTCCTCGACCGCTGCATTCCCGCGTTGCACGTCGTCCAGCTTACCGGCGAGCAGGTCGAACAGCAGCAGCGCCGGTCGGACAGCAGCGAAGTCCTCCTTGTCCTGATGTGCCCGGTAATGGTCGAGCAGCGCCGGCAGGTCGGGGCCGGGCACGCCGGTGCGCAGGAAGGCGGACAGCTTGGCGTCGAACAGGGCGAGTTGGATCACCGGGTGCTGGCCGACCAGCCAGCCGGGCGCGAGCGGCACCGTGGCAAACAACACGCCTAACAGGTCGGCCGCACGCGATGCGTCGCATTTCTCGTGGTGAAGGTCCCAGTTCGTGCTGAACCCGTCCGCATCGTTCGCGTAGATCGCCAGGCGGATCAGACGCCGCACCGCGTCGCAGTCGAGCTGGTCGCCAGACGAGTAGTAGGACACGCTGCGCCGCGCCGGGAACGCCCGGAGGACCGCGGCAACCAGCACTTCCCCGTCTGCGGAAGCGGCGGCATCGACCGACACGGGATGCAGCAGCGCCGAGGGACAGGCCAGATCCTCGGTCAGCAAGCCCTGGTCTAGAAGCTCCTCGAAGACAACGTTGATGGACCGGGACGACCACGCTTTGCCGTCGGGTGCGCGCAGCCCGGACCGGGTCAAGCAATCCAGGAACGCCGTCTTGTTCGTGGGCAGGAACACCAAACTCTTGAGGCGCAAAACTTGCGCGGAGCCGGCAGGCAGGCGTGCGTAGCGGTGCCAAAGATCGGCTTCGGACGGGTGTTTGCGGATGACGGTCATGGGGCGGATCAGGCTACCTGCGGCTCGGCTGGCATACCTATACGAAGGCGCTGCTTGCCGCCACGCCGGGATGCCGGGTCTGGCAGCACGGTCCGGATAGGCTGCTAGTACAACCCGCTGGAAGAACGGCTCCTATTTGGGCGTAGCTCATGCGGCAAGGAGCTTCCCTGTCTTGGTCCACTGGAAGGGCTTGGCGAGAGTGCGGTTGAAGTAGTCGATGAACTGCTCGATCCGCGCCTTCAGGTTCTGCTTTGAGGCGAAGCTGCCGCGCCGCAGTAGCTTGCGGGCGAGAATGGAAAACCAGATTTCGATTTGGTTGAGCCAGGACGCGTGCTTGGGCGTGAAGTGGAAGCAGATCCGGTGGGTGCGGTCGCGCAGGAACGCCTCGCGGGTCAGCATCGAGGTCAGTACGCCGGACTTGCCCTTCTCGCCAAGGTCATCCTCGATCCCGCACTGCCTGGCGACCAGACGGACAACGCTTTCCGAGACGTGCGTGTTGAGGTTGTCGGCGACCACATGCCAGGCCGTGGTCGGCGCGGCGGTCGTGAACAGGGTCTTCAGGAAACTGGCGTAGTCCTGCTCGGTACGGGTGTCGCCGACCACGCCGAGTACCTCGCCGGAGGCAACATCGAAGGCGGCGATCAAGGTTTGGGTGCCGTGGCGGACGTATTCGAACTCGCGCCGCACGACATCGCCGGGGCGCATCGGCAGGTCCGGGGCGGCACGCTCCAGCGTCTGTATGCCCAGTGCCTGTATGCCGGTCATCTCGTCCACCGACACGGTGCGCACGTCCTGCGACGCTGCGGTCGGGGCATCCTTGTAGACTGTGCAGACATTGCTGCACTTGCTTTCGAACTCAGGATCAGCCTTGGGCGTCAGCCAGCCGCGCACGCGATGTGGCTTGAAGTCGGCCTCTTTGTTAAAAAGCGCCCGACGGAGCCGTGCGAGATGCTGTCCACGATGCCAGGCCTGACCGCCTCTCGGGCCAGTTCGCTCTGGCTCCAATGACTGGGCGGCAAGTTGTTCTGCTCCGGCGGCTCGCAGGCCAGCGCCATGATTGCGCAGATCTGCTCGGGGGTGAACGTCGCCGGTGTCCCCGGCCGCGCCGCATCCGCCAACTTTGCGGCGACCGAGGTCTCCACCGAACTGGACAGCCAGCAGGCGCGCCAGTGACGCACCGTCTTGGGCCAGACACCGAATTTACGGCCGATCTCGCGGACCGGCATCCCGGCTGCCGAGAGCAGGATCATATCGGCACGCTCCGCAAGCTTCCGCGGCGTCTTGTGCGCCCGGCTCAGCCGCCGCAGATCGTGGTCTTGCTCAGGCGTCAGGTGACTGGGGCGGCAGACAGGCGCGGCATAGACGGGCTCCAGCGAATCAGCAGGGGATATGAGACTCCGCACTGCCACATCCGGGGTGCTCCTGCCTCGGGACGCCGTGCCTCGGTGCTGCCCGGCAGTGACGATTGTTGCCAGCGTGTGGCCGCCCAGGCTCAGCCCCCGACGTGACATGGAACGGAGTCGCCAATTCCGGCGAGCTGTACTAGGGCACAGCGACGGTTGATGCTGACCTTCGCTATGCCATGGCGAGGGCCGCTTTCAGGCTCTCGGGTTGATTGGCGGACGGCTGCACATGCTGGTGTTCACCATGCGCGGCGACGTGCTGCGGGTGATCTCGCTGCGAAAGGCCAACCCACGAGAGGTAAGACGCCATGACAAACAAGCTTGAGCCGCCACCCTCCGACTTTGATGAAAACCCAGAGTGGACCGAGGAGAACTTTACGCGCGCGCGGCCCTTCAAGGAAGTTTTTCCGGAGCAATTTGCAAGCTGGGACAAGAACCGAGGCGGACGGCCCAAGGTCGAGGCGCCAAAGGTGCATATCGGCTTCCGCCTTGCCGCCGATGTGGTCGAGGACGTCAAGGCGACTGACAAAGGCTATAATGCCCGCGTCGAAAAGGTTCTGCGCGACGCGCTCGCACAGGGTCGGCTTTAAGCATTCGGAAGCCTGTTCAGCACTGACCAGACGACTTCCTCAGTGGCTCATGCCGCCTTGGCGCCGGCCGGCCCGGTCCAGCCGACACGCGCCAAGGTGTCCAGCAGCGTCGAGCGCGGCACCTTGAAGCTGCGGCACACGCTGGCCTAGCTGGCGCCACCATCCAGTGCCGAGACGATCTGCCCCACCCGCTCCGCATCGAGCGTGGGTGGACGCCCGCCCTTGCGGCCCCGGCGCCTGGCCGCGGCCAGGCCGGCGACGACGCGCTCCTGGGTAAAGGCAAGCTCGTACTGCACCAGCGAGCCGAAAATGCCGAACAGCAGCTCGCCGTGCGGCGTGGTGGTGTCCCTCTGCTCGGTCAAGGACCGGAAAGCAACGCCCTGCTTCTTCAGGTCTGTCGCGATGGCAAGCAGGCGGGGCAGGGAGCGGCCGAGCCGGTCCAGCTTCCACACCACGAGCACGTCACCCTATCGGAGGTCGTCGAGGCAGGTTTTCAACCTGGGCCGGTCGTCACGGGCGCCGGACGCTTTGTTCTGGTGCAGATGGCACCCGTCCACCCCGGCGGCGAGCGAGGCGTCACGTTGCAGGTCCACCGATTGCCGGCCGTCGGCCGATGACACACGCATGTAGCCGACGAGCATGTGCGGAAAACCCTGAGTTCTGGGTTGCCGCACAGCGAAGCAATTCGCCAGGGTTTATCGCACGGTTCTGATGGGGTTTGAAGGGCACCCCTTTCAGGGTGTTTCAGTAGGCGCCGGCTGCTGGGTGGCTGCTTTCTGGTTTGCCTGGGGAGCATGGTCCCAGGGCCGCGCACTGGGCTGCTCGACCCACTCGCAATGATAAAGTAAAAGCCAGCAGATACGACCGTTTTACTAATACTCTCAGCATTTATGATTGGCCTCATCAAGTAAATGACACCCTGAAAGGGGTGGGTTTGAAGGGCCGAGCGGGGCCGAGACGTGGGGGTATCGGGATTCAAGTGATGGTGTTGAAAAAGGCCATCATCACCGATCCGGCACTGCTTCGTTCTGATTACATTATCAAATATCATGTCGCCTCGGTAAGTTAATTGTTCCGATATCGGGCCTGGTGTAAGGCCAGGTGCCGACAAGTGTCTTTTTCAACACCATCAAGTATTTCCCGTCATGGGGAAAACTGCTCACCACACTCCGGCCCGCACCTGTGATGCCGTCGTTGGAACGCTGATTGCGGATCGAGATCGCGAGCAAGCCCAGCGGCGGCAGAGGTAATATCAGACCTGATCAGTTCGCCAGGCGCTCGATCACCAAGCCAAGCAACGCGCGCAAACGGGCCAGACGCTTCATGTCGCGATGGTATCCGACCCACGTGTCACGGCCGGGCGGCTGTTCTCCCAGATCCACGCGTTCGACGCCAGGCAGTGAGTCCCCAAGTGGCCGCGGCAGCACCGCGGCACCCACGCCCAAGGCGCACATCCGTGCCTGCACGTCGCGGTTGTTGCTTCTTGAGACGATGTGCGCCCGTGGCAGGATGCGCTTCAGCCAAACAGCGTCTGCCATCCCTTCAAAGGCCGTGTCCATGGTGATCAGCGGCGTTCCCGCGCCATCGCCCGCGCGCGGACGGTCGGAACCGGACGCGACGTAGATGGCGTAGGGTATGTGCATGAGCCGGCGGGACACGGCCTCAGGCTCGTCGAAGGGCCGGTTCTTGAAAACGATGTCCGCCTCGCGCCGCGCCAGGCTGTGATGGCTGACGCCGGTGATGAGTTCCACGACGACGTGGGGCTGCATCCTTGCGAACTCGGCGAAGACAGGCGTCAGGACGCGTGCGCCGAACCAGTCCGACGATGACAGCCGGAGCATGCCGTCGAAGTGCTGGTCCTGTCCGGCCAGCTGGCGTTCGAGCGCCAGGGCTTCGTCCTCCATGCGTTCGGCATGGCTGAGCACCCCGGCGCCCTCGTCGGTCAGGACGAAGCCCTCTCCGGTCCGCTGGAACAGCGTCTGGCCGACGGATTGCTCCAGCACCCGCAGCCGCCGGCCCATCGTCGGCTGGCTCTGTCCGAGCTTGCGCGCCGCGGCGTCGAGCGTCCCTTCCCTGGCGATGGCGAGAAAGATGCGGAGGTCGCCCCAGTCCATGCCATGCACCCATTCATTCCTGAATGGACCATGTGCGCTTTTGTCGGTGTCCGAACAATCGGCTTGCGCCCAGGGTGCGCGTTCAGAACGAGGTATGGGTCATGGCGAAGGGTTCGATGCAGGCGGCAGTGCTCGAAACGTTCGGCGCCCCGTTCAGGGTCGCCACGGTGGCACGCCCGGACCCTGGGCCGGGCCAGGTGCTGGTCCGCATCGCCGCAAGCGCGGTCAACCCGCTCGACACCAAGATCCACCTGGGCGAGGCGCCCCATGCCCATCAGCCGCTGCCCGCCATCCTTGGCATTGACCTGGCCGGCACCATCGAGGCTATCGGACCCGGCGCGACAGGCTTCTGCCGGGGTGACGAAGTCTATGGGATGACCGGCGGCGTGGGCGGCCTGCAGGGCTCACTGGCCGAGTTCGCGGCGGTGGATGCCCGGCTGCTGGCGCCCAAGCCGACGATGCTGTCCATGCGCGAGGCCGCCGCCCTGCCCCTGACCTTCATCACGGCCTGGGAGGGCCTGGTGGACCGTGCCGCGGTCAAGGCTGGTCAGAGGGTCCTGATCCAAGGCGGGGCGGGCGGAGTGGGCCATATTGCGATCCAAATCGCCCATGCGTTCGGCGCCGAGGTGTTCGCGACGGGTTCGGAGCGCGACAGGATACAGATCGAACGGCTCGGGGTGACGGCGATCAGCCGCGAAACCCCTGTGGAGGCGTATGTCGCCGAGCATACCGGCGGCGCCGGGTTCGACATCGTCTATGACACCGTGGGCGGCGCGGTGCTCGACGCCTCGTTCCAGGCCGTGCGCCGCTTCGGCCATGTGGTGAGCGCCCTGGGCTGGGGCACCCACCTGCTGGCCCCGCTCTCCTTCCGCGCCGCCAGCTATTCGGGGGTGTTCACCTTGTTGCCGCTGCTGACGGGAGAGGGCCGGGCGCATCACGGCGAGATCATGCGGCAGGCCACACGGCTCACCGAGATGGGCAAGATCACGCCGAAGCTCGATCCGCGGCGGTTCACCCTCACGACCGCCTGTGACGCTTACCGTGCCATCAAGGCACGTGACGCCGACGGCAAGCTTATCGTGGACATCGCCGGCACGGAGGCTGGTCTGCACACCGTTCATGATGCTTTCCGGGCAACTGTCCCGGCCTGAGCAGGCCAGAGAACAAGCCGTCCTCGTCTGCGCCGGGCAACCAGGCCCGCCAACCAGGAGACCTCGCCATGCAAGTCGAGTTTCGGTCACAAACAGTCGGCGATGTTGAGGTATTCTATCGCATGGCAGGCCCGGCCGATGCGCCCGTCGTGTTGCTGCTGCACGGCTTTCCCACGGCCAGCCACATGTTCCGGGACCTGATCCCGCACCTCGCCGGACAGTATCGCCTGATCGCGCCGGACCTGCCGGGCTTCGGCAACACGGTGGCGCCGCCGCGTGGGACGTTCAGCTACAGTTTCGACAATCTTGCCTTGGTGATCGAGGGCTTCACCCTCACAAATCCCCTCATATTTTGCTGACCCGGATCTAGCGCCGATTCGCGCAGTCTTTGTAGATGCTGCAGCTCGATTGGAGTTGGAGCATTGACATGGGCAAAGCGGATCAGCGGGTCCGTCTG
>JAABUT010002595.1_pt1 | contig 17052 bp, 16 predicted proteins | sample 5559281 | NCBI WGS metagenome assembly JAABUT01 (sample SAMN10711880, study PRJNA513359) | rock metagenome | isolation source: Antarctica rocks | place: Antarctica: Victoria Land, Ricker Hills nord | collected 2016-01-04 | reverse complement strand
ACGCACGGTTCTGAGGGGGCGCCGGCGCAGCAATGCGCCGGCGCTACCCGACAACCGGCTGCACTGGGTCCGCGATGTCACCTTCGATGAAGACCGCTCCCAGGTCCGCACCGGCAACGCGCCCCAGGTGATGGCCACGCTACGCAACACCGTCATCAGCTTGTTGCGTTTGACCGGGGCGACCAGCATCGCCAAAGCGCTACGACATCACGCCAGACACCCCGACCAGGCCATCGCATGCCTACTGACCTGCTGAGACACGACTTTGCCGAGGCCCTGGGGGATCAGCAGGGAGTTCACGATGAAACCAGCTCGGTCCTGGCTGGTGATCGTATGCTTCCCTAAGACGCGCTCGACGAATTGCCGCGACCGTTCCCGGGTCTTGGTCGAGGTGAGCAGGCTCGGAACGAGCTCGACCAGTGGCAGCACCGGAACAGGATTGAAGAAGTGGATGCCGATGACCTGTGCCGGCCGTTCCGTGGCGACATCCGGCTTCATGATGGGAATGGACGAGGTGTTCGAGGCCAGTAACGCTTCGGGTGCGGAGACGATCTTGTCGAGGAGCGCGAACAGCTCCACCTTGGCCCGTTCCTGCTCGGCGATGGCTTCAATCATGATCTGCCGGTCGGCGAGGTCGTCGAGCCTGGTGGAGATGGTGATGCGGCCGAGTACCTCGGCCACGTCGCCGATCTTGCCGCGCTTCTGAGCAAGCCCCAATGACCCTTCCAGACGGGCGCGGGCTGTTGCTGCTGCGGCGGCACCTGATTCAACGACGACCACGTCGAGGCCGGCCCGGGCGCTGACTTCCGCGATGCCTGAACTCATCAGCCCACATCCAACGACGCCCACCCGATGTAGCCGGCGGGTTCGTGACCATGTGACTCCATGCGACGAGCAGCCTCTCTAACGGGTCGTGTCGGGCTGCAGGCTGGTCAGCCACGCCATAGCTGTCGAGGAGTCGATGATGTCGGCGTAGCGACGTTCGACGTCTCGAAGGTTCGAGTCGTGGCTCTGCGGCGACTGGTCGCCACAGCAGTCCTCCACCACCTGTGTGCGGAATCCGTGCGAGAAGGCATCCACGATGGTTGCCCGCACGCATCCCGACGTGGCGGCGCCCATGATGAGCACCGTGTCGACGGAGAGGTTCCGCAGGATGGAGGTGAGGTCGGTACCGAAGAAGGCCGACGGGTAGCGTTTCAGCAGGCACAGGTCCGAGGGCTCCAGAACGCGCGGATCGACCTGCGATGACCACGATCCCGGCGCAACCTCGAGGAGGGACGGGATCTTCCAGCGCCCGAACTCCGCCTCGCTCGACCAAGCGACGTAGGTGTGGATGACTGGGACGCCAGCTGCCCGGGCCTTCTCGAGAACGGGTACTGCCCTCTCAACGGCGGAGGTGATGTGCTCGCCACCACCGGTGACAGATCTGGAGGACGTGAACGCGTGCTGGAAGTCGACGACGATGACGGCCGGTCGCAGTCCGAAACCCACCTCGCCGACGCCGTAGCCGGCACTCTCAAAGGCCGCCGACTCACTATCGCGACCAGCGACCTGGACGGTCATGCCGTGGGCCTGAGCGCGCGGACCGGACGATCGGTGAGGTCCAGGATGCGCCGAGCATGACGGACCACGGCCTCATCGAGGAGACGCCCGTCGGCGTCGATGAAGACGCTCGTCCCGGCCTGGACCTGCGCGTCATACAGCCGAAGCACCATGATTGCCTGCTCGACGGCCGCTTCGTCCGGTGTGAAGACTGCGTGGACCGTCGTGAGTTGGGCAGGGTGGATGCACGCCCGTCCGACGAATCCCTGTCGGGCGCAGAGCTCGGTGGAACGCCGAAACGCCTCGCTGTCCTTGATCTCGATGGACACCGGCGCCGCAGGGGGTTGGATGCCTGCCTCCGCGCTCGCCAGGACCACCTGACTGCGGATCGCGGCCACCTCATACTCGTCCGCTCCTGGCGTGATTCCGGCTTCGGCGCAGAGGTCGTACTCGCCGATCTGAAGGCGCAGAACCCTCGGTTGGCGGGCGATCTCCCTGGCCTCGAAGATGGCCGTCGGCGTCTCCAGCAGTGGGCTGAGCAGCAGGTTCTCATGGCCATGGGCGCCAAGGACGTCCCCGATTCGGCGGACGTCCTGGGCGCTGCCTGCCTTTGCCAGCACGAGCCCGGTGAGGGACCCGATCCCATCGAGCGCCTGGATGTCCGCCATGGCGGCGTCGCCGGAGTTGATCCGCACCCAGAGCTCCTTGGTCGGAGCAGTCTGCTGCGAGAGCCAGCCGCGAACGTCGCGACGCGCAGCATCCTTGCCGGACCACGGCACAGCGTCCTCGAGATCGAGGATCACCGCATCGGCAGCACTCGCGGCCGCTTTCGGGAACTTCTCGGCGGCGTTTCCGGGCACGTAGAGGTAAGAGCGGGCAACGCGCATGGGTCAGCCGACCTTGGTGTCGCCGCGCAGAAGGGACTTGGCCACGACCGTGCGGAGCACGTCGTTGGTCCCCTCTCCGATGCTCATCAGCGGTGCGTCGCGGTACAGACGCTCGACCTCGTACTCGGTGGAGAACCCGTACCCACCGTGCACCTTCATGGAGTCGATGGCCGCTTCGAGCGCCACGTCGGAGCAGAAGATCTTCGCCATGCCGGTCTGACCATCGGCTCGGCCCTGCGCGACGGCATCTGCCGCCCAGTACGCCATGAGCCGGGCTGCCTGGAGGTTGGTCGCCATGGAGGCGAGCTTGAGCTGGATGGCCTGAAAGTCCGAGATGGGCTGCTTGAACGCCTTGCGCGCCTTGGAGTAGGGCAAGGCTTCGTCGAACGCCCGCTGCGCAACGCCCACGGAACGCGCCGCGATGTTCACCCGGCCCCACTCGAGGGCGGAGAGCACCTGCTGCATGCCTCGGCCCTCGACGCCGCCAACGAGGTTCTCGACCGGCACGCGCACGTTGTCGAGCAGGACCTCACAGGACTCCGTCCCCTTGTACCCCAGCTTCGGGATGTCCTTCAGCACGCTGAACCCCGGCGTGCCCTGTTCGACCAGGAGCACGCTCATACCCTTGTGGGCCGGCGAGGCGGTGGTATCTGTCTTGACGAGCACCGGCAGCGGATTCGCATACCGAGCATTGGTGATCCACATCTTCGTGCCGTTGATCACGTACTCATCGCCGTCCAGGCGTGCGGTCGTGCGGATGCCCTGAAGGTCGGTTCCGGCATCGGGCTCGGTGAGACCGATGCCGGTGCGCCGCTCGCCGGTGGCCAGCTCGGGAAGGTACTTCTTCTTCTGCTCGTCCGTGCCATGCAGGCTGATCAGGCGGCAGGACAGCGAGTGGCTACCGAGGACACCGGCGATGCCCATCCACCCGCGGGACAGCTCCTCGAACACCAGGGCGAACGACACGGGATCGAGGTCGAGACCGCCGTACTCCTCGGGGACGGTGATGCCGAACAGGCCCATGTCGGCCAGTCCCTTGACGATTTCGGTGGGGTAGCGCCCGGCTTGCTCCCACTCGCGGGCGACCGGGATGACCTCGCGGTCGACGAAGTCCCTGAGCAGGGCACGGAATTCCTTCTGGTCTTCGGTGAATTCGAAATGCATCGTCGATCCTCCAGTAGCTCTGCGTAGGTTGCTGTGTCAGTAGGGACGGCGCGCGACAGTCACCGCGCAGCCCCCTGGACCTCGTATGCCGGAGACTCCGGGCTGTGGCGGTGTTCATCTCCAAACGCACCGTCACGGGCGAGCTTTGCGATCGTCGCGTCGTCATAGCTGACGATCTCGGCCAGGATGTGCTCCATGTCTTCATTGCGCAGGGGCGCGCGTCGGTAGGTCGCCACGACGTTGCCGACGCGAACGGGGGAGGCAACCTGCGAGATCGTCCCGAAACGCGGGTGCTCGGTCTCGACGATGAGGCCGCGAGCGATGGTGTGCTTGTCCTTGAGTGCCTTCTCGACGTCGTTGATGGGCGCGCAGGGGATACCAGAGGAGTACAGGTCCGCGAGCCAGTCCTCGACCTTGCGCTGTGCCAGCACCTCTTCGAGCATCGGGATCAGCTCATCCCTGTGCACCCGCCTGTCCGCAAAGGTCCTGAAGCGCGGATCGTCACCCCACTCGGCATGGTTGATCACTTCGACGAGCCTGGTCCAGAACTTCTCCTTCGCGCAGCCGATGATCAGCCAACCGTCGGCTGCCTCGAAGGCCTGGAACGGGACGAGGGAAGGGTGAGCCGAATGGGCGGTACGGGTGGGGGTGAAGCCCGCATTGAGGTGCCACGCGGCCGGGTAGTTCAGCAGGGAGATGGCGGTGTCGTAGAGGCTGACATCGCAGTCCATGCCCACTCCGTCCCTCCGCGCCGCGTGAAGGCCGCTGAGAAGTGCGATTGCAGCGACGAACCCGCCCGAGTAGTCGACCAGCGAGAGGCCGGACTTGGCTGGGGGTCCGCCGGGTTCGCCGGTCAGGTCCATCCACCCGGCGAGCCCTTGCAGGACGTAGTCGTAGCCCGGCTCCTTCTGTCGTGGGCCGGTCATGCCGAAGCCGGTGAGCGAGCAGCAGACGATGGCCGGGTTCAGGTGCTTGAGGTCGTCGTAGGTGATTGCCATTTTTGCTGGTACATCACCCCGCAGGTTGGAGTAGACCGCGTCTGAGACCCGCACGAGGTCCTCCAATACCTTGCGCCCTGCCGACGTGGAGAGGTCAAGGGAGAGGCTGCGCTTGTTTCGGTTGAAGGCCTCGAAGAAGAGTGAGTCCTCGTCCTCGCCGTAGGGCGGTACGTAACGTCCTACATCGCCCCCGAAGCGAGGGTCCTCGATCTTGATGACCTCCGCTCCCAGATCGGCGAGGTGGACGCTGCCCCAAGGGCCTGCGCCGTACTGTTCGATGGCGATGATGCGCACGTCCTCGAGGGGCTTCATAGAGTTCCGTTCTGCTGCGTTCGGTGGGTCAGTTGGCTGGCGGGGATTGGACGGCCAACGGCACTTCGCCCTCCGGGAAGATGCCCTTGAGCTGCTCGACTCCCCGCTTGTAGACGTAGAAGGTGCGGAAGAAGGAGCACACCTCCTTGCCGTCCTGGTTGAGCGTGCGGGTCTTGACGGTGACGATTCCCGCCCGCGGTCGGGAGGCCGACTCGCGCTTCTCGGTGACCAGAGACTCGCTCCACAGGGTGTCGCCCGCAAAGACCGGGTGGGTCATGCGGATGTCGTCCCAGCCGAGGTTCGCGAAGGCGTTCTGCGTGAGGTCGGTGACGCTCTGCCCCACGGCGATGGCAACCGTCAGGGTCGAGACCACGATGGGCCGCTTGAACTCCGAGCGTGCTGCGTACTCAGTGTTGAAATGCATCTGGCTCGTGTTCATGGTCAGCAGCGTGAACCACGTGTTGTCTGCCTCCGTGATCGTGCGTCCCAGGGGATGTTGGTAGATGTCCCCGATCTCGAAGTCCTCGTAGAACCGTCCTTGCCAGCCGTCCACCCTAGCCATCTGCACTCCTGTGTTCATTGGGATCTGGTCGCAGCATAAACATCAGACCTTTACTGGTCAAGGGAGGGGGGCATAAAAAACGCCCGACCCACTGGGGAAGTCGGACGCTTTCGTAAAGATCTGATAAATCTCAGCTATGGGGATCCTCGTAGAGAACGCGCAGCGTCGCAAGGTGATCGAGCATCGCCTGTGCCGCTCCTTCACCATCGCCAGCGGCGATGCAGTCGAGGATCGCACCGTGTTCGGAGTCCACTTCGTGCCAGAACTCGGGCGCGACATCCGGGCGCAGGAACTTGGCCTGGAGGACCTTGAACACGGGATCGTTCATGATCTTGAGAAGCCCGTTCCCCGCAGCCTCGACGATGATGCCGTGGAAGTTGCGGTGCTCCCTGAACTTGAGTCCACGGCCCATGCTGGCCACCTCGCGGTCAAGAGCCTCACGCATCGCTGCGATGTGCTCGGGGGCGGCGCGGCTGGATGCGAGGCGGGCAGCGGGCACCTCGACCAGCTCGCGCGCCTCGAGGATCTCCGCCACCGTGATCGCGTCAGCCCCGGACATGAGCCCGAGGCTGGTTTCGAGGTACTGGCTCACCTTCGCGGCGTCCGTCTTGGACACGAAGGTGCCCCCTGTGGTGCCTCTGACCGTGTGCACCAGGTCGCGTGCGGCCAGAACCCGAAGCGCTTCCCTGATGGTGCTGCGGCTGACGCCGAAGATCGCGCAGAGCTCGCCCTCAACGGGTAGGCGGTCTCTCGGCGCGAGCTCTCCCCTGAGGATGAGCTGGCGCAGCTGTTCGGCGACCTGTTCGTAGGCGGGCAAAACCCTGTTCACCGACAGTGCGTCTGGCGTGCCACTGTGGTGGGGCAGCAACCCAGCGACTCCTGGCGCCTTCTTGGCGGCGGTATCGGCCATTGGTTCCCTTACTCTCTGCTTGATAATCGGTAGGACGCGGTTCGTCGGCTATCGCCCCCGGGACGCAAGGCCCTCGCGAGGCGAGTATGCCGCGTGGTCGCGCTCAGCTGGCCCCGTTCCGAAGGACGGGAACCACCTCCTTCGCCAAGAGGTCGACCGAGTCACGAGCACTCTCCACCGGCATGCCGGCCCAATGGGTCCGGAAGATGAAGGCATCCGCGCCCAGTTCGTCCCGCCAAGGGAGCAGCGCCTCCAGGCAGTCATCCGGGGAGCCGACGATGAAGCGCTGTTGTGCCAACTCCTCGTAGGCCATGTCGAACGACTCCGGCTCCGGCATGACCTTGTCCTGTCCCCATTTGGCATACGTTCGGTACTTTTCAGCGAGATAGGGGGCGGCGAGTTCGACGGCGGTCACCCGATCCTCGGCGCAGAAGATCTCGCGCATCACTGGCAGGCCTTCCCCTGGACCGGTCCCCGCCTCCAAGCGTGTCGTGCGGTAGAGGTCGACCTGTCGACGGATGGTCGAGGTGGTGGCGTGGGGGTTGACCATCCATGCGTCCGCCAGCCGGGCGGCACGGCGCACGGCGCCATCGCTGTTGGCTGCCATCCACAGTGGTGGGCGCGGCCGCTGTATAGGCAACAGGTTGAGCCTCGCCCCGCTCAGGCGGCACCAGGGATGGTCCGCGTCGACCTTTTCGCCGGCCCAGAGCCGCTGCACGATGTCTAGGTTGGCCTCGAACCTGGCCACCCTGCCGGTCTTGCCGATACCGAAGGCGTCGTACTCGACATCCCGGTAGCCCAGCCCGACGCCGAGTGTCAGCCGTCCTCGGGTGACGATGTCGAGGGAGGCGAAGTTCTCGGCCACGTCCAGGGGGTTCTGCAGGGCCAGCAACAGGATTCCGAGCCCGATCCGCATGTCGCCCGCTTCGCTGGAGAGCCTCGCGAGGTATGGCAGGGGCTGGATGTGGGTCAGGGACTCGCTCAGGTAATGCTGCCCCGCGAACACCGCGTCCCATCCTGCGTCGCGCGCCGTTCGCACCAGCTCGAGCTGCCCGTCCAAGGCTTGGACCTGGTCGGTGCCCAGCGGCTGCTGGTTGGTTAGGAAAAGGCCGATCTGCATCTGCACTCCCTGGGGCGGGCACCATGCCAGCCGATGGATTGGTTCTTGACCCACAAACGTAAATGTCAGAGGATTCGGTGTCAATGGGAATGGATCGCTGCGGCCATCCTGATGACGCGGGGAGCCCAAAAACTCAGAGGTTGGGCTCAGTGGGCCATTTCGATAACTCCGAGCCACGGAAGGCACACCGATGACGGTGCACGACGACGACCTGGCCATCCGCGTGGAGACGTGCCTGGCCCGCATCGAGAGGTGGGATCCCGCGCTGCGGGCGGTCATCACCCGCATGGACGAGCACGTCCGTGTCGAGGTTGCGCGACAGGTGGCAGCCTCCGCCGCGGGGGAGTCGACGCCGATGTTGCACGGCGTGCTGGTGGCGCTCAAGGACAACATCGACACGCAGGGGACGCTTACGACGGCGGGCTCGGACTTCTTCCGGGACAGGACGCCGGAGCAGGACGCCTTCGTGGTCGAGCTGCTTCGGCGCGCTGGCGCCATCCTCAGCGCCAAGGTGAACCTGGCCGAGTTCGCGCTCGGGGCGACCACCCAGAACGCCCACTGGGGGTCGTGCCGTAACGCCTGGGACCAGCAGCGCATTCCTGGTGGGTCCAGCGGCGGTTCGGCGGTCGCCGTTGCCGCCGGGATGGCAGACGCTTCATTGGGCACGGACACGGGTGGATCCGTTCGAGTACCGGCCTCGGTCAACGGCCTGGTCGGGCTGCGTCCCACGCTCGGACGGATCTCGAACCGGGGTGTCACCCCCCTGAGCCTTGCCTTCGACACCGTTGGTCCCATCGCGCACACGGCGTCCTTGGCGGCTGCCGTCTTCAGCGCGATCGACGCCTTCGACTTCGACGATCCCAGCAGCCACGACGGGCCGCGCCGAGACGTTCTGACGTCCTTGGACGAGGGCGTCAAGGGTCTGCGGATCGGCATTCCTCGTGAGTTCTTCTTCGACGGGGTTGACCCAGCCATTGCCGCGGCCGTCCGCGAGTGCGGGGACACGTTGGCCAGGCTGGGTGGCGAGCTCGTTGCGGTTACGCTTGACGGTGCCGATCAGGCGCAGGGGCACATGTTCCGGATCCTCTATCCCGAGGTCGCGTCCTTCCATGCACAACGCCTGGCCGACGAGCCTTGGCGGTTCGGCGAGGACGTGCACCGGCGGCTTCAGCTGGGCGTTGGAGTGGATGCCCAAGACATGGCTCTGTCGACTGCCTGGCGACGCACCTGGCAGCGCACGGTGGAACGGGTCCTGCTCGACGTGGATGTGATCCTGACGCCCACGGTGCCCATTGACGTGCCAGCGGTGGAGGGAGCTGAAATGATACGAACCACTCATGAGATCACCCGTTTCACATACGGTTTCTCGATGTTCCACGGGCCGTCGATCTCGGTCCCTTGTGGGATGCATCCGGAATCCGGCATGCCCATGGGTGCCCACCTCACGGCGGCACCTTGGCGGGAAGACGTGCTCTTCCGAGCTGCGGCCGCATACCAGTCCGTGACGGCGTGGCACGAGCTGCGGCCCGCGGCGCTGGAGGCGAAGATCGGGTGAGCGAGGGGCGAGTGAGCGAGGGACGGGCGGCGCTCGGATGCCCGGGAACTGATGCCCGGGCATCCATGCAGGGTCAGCCCCCCAGGAACGCCCGGCGCACCTCAGCATCCTCCAGCAGGGCCTGGCCGGTGGCCGTGTGGCTCACCATCCCTCGTTGGATGACATAGCCACGGTCTGCCAGCTCAAGGGCCGAGCGAGCGTTCTGTTCGATCAGCAGGAACGTGATGCCCGCGGTGTCCCTGAGCTCGCGAAGCTGCTCGAATATCGCCTTGGTGAGGATGGGGGAGAGGCCCACCGACGGTTCGTCCATCAGGATCATCCTGGGATTGAGCATGAGGGAGCGGCCGATCTCGAGAGCGCGGCGCTCTCCGCCGGACAGTGTGCCGGCATACTGTGCGCGTCGCTCTGCCAACCTCGGAAAGAGATCAAACGTCTCGTTGATCCGAGCCTTGACGCGGGCCTTGTCCCTGATGAGGTACATCCCGAGCTCGAGGTTCTCGTAGACGTTCAGCGAGGGAAAGATCGTGGAGAGCTGTGGCACCATCGCCATTCCCGCGCGCAAGAGCTCCTGGGGGCCCATGGCGGTGACGTTCTCGCCCTCGAAGACCACCATGCCTTGGCGGACGTTGATCAGGCCGTAGATGGCCTTGAACACGGTCGACTTCCCGGACCCGTTGGGGCCCACCACGGAGACGATCTCGCCCCGTCGCACCTCCAGGTCGATGCCGTGCAGGATGTCGAAACCCCCGTATCCGGCGATCACACCTGCGACCTCCAACATCACCTCGCCGGGAGCAACCGTGGTCTCACTGTCATGGGTCTCAGGCGCCGAGGTAGGCATCGATGACCTCCTGGTTCTCAATGATCTCCGTGGGGGTTCCGTTCGCCAGTTGCTGGCCGTCGTCGAGGACGACGACGCGGTCGGCAATGGAGAATATGAAGCCGATGTTGTGCTCGACGATGATGAACGCGACACCTTCTTCGTCGTTGAGCACCTTCACGTAGTGCTTCAGCGACTCGATGAGGGTGGGGTTGACTCCCGAGGTCGCCTCGTCCAGGAGCACCAGGCTCGGGCTCGACATCATCGCCATGACCAGCTCGACGAGTCGCATCTGGCCTCCTGAGATGTTCCCTGCGTACTGATGGCTCAGGTGAGGGATCTCCATGAGGTCGATCAGGTCGGAAGCCCGCTGCCGCGTGCCCGCATCGGCCGGCCGCAAGAGGCGCCCGAGGCCGACCCCATTCCACTGCCGCCCCAACAGCGCGTTCTCCCACACAGTGAGCTCGGGAAAGAGGCGAACGTTCTGAAAAGTGCGCCCCATGCCGCGCCGCGCAACCTGCATGGTGCGCAGTCGGGCGATGTCCTCGCCGTTGAACTCGACGCTGCCGCGGTCGATCGGGATGTCCCGCGAGAGACACCCCAGCAGGGTGGACTTCCCCGACCCGTTCGGTCCGACCAGGCCAACAACCTCCCCCCTCCCCACCTGGAAGTCGACGTCGCAAACGGCGCGAACACCACCAAAGCTCTTGGTGATCCCGCGAGCCTCAAGCAAGAGGTCGTGCTGGTCCGAGGTCGGTGCCGGGCCAGACGTAGTCATATGACGCTCCGCACGGTGACTGCCGGATCGGGTGTGTCGGGGTCTGTGGCCGCTGCTCGGCGCTGGCGCATCCGCTTGATCAGTCGGCCTAGCACCGTGCGTTCACCACGCTGGACCGTCCCCACGATGCCCTCCGGCATGAACAGGACGATGACGATGAGGAACCCGCCGAAGACCACCAGGAAGGAGTTCCCCTGCTCGGCCCAGAGCGTGTCACGAACCATGAGGAAGAGGACCGTTCCGACGACGGGACCCCACACTGTGCCCAACCCGCCGAGCACCGTCATCAGGGCCACGTTGATGAGGAAGCTCTCCCGGAACATGATCTCCGGATCGATGAAGGTGATCTCGTAAGCCCAACATGCGCCGATGGCTCCAGTGATGGCCGCTGATAAGCAGAACACGGAGAGCTTCAGCAGGGTGGTGTTGATACCGCGCGCCTCAGCGCCTCGCTCGTCGTCCTTGATCGCCAGCAGAGACATGCCGAACTGCGAGCGGCGCAGCCACCAGGCGAAGGCGACAATCGTCACCGCGCCGATCAGGTACAGGTAGTAGAAGAAGTGACGGTTGACCACCGGCGGCAAGACCAGTCCTTGGGCGCCCTCGGTGAGCGGCGTGGCCATAAGCACCAGTTCCCGCATGGCAAGGAATGAACCAAGCATCGCGATGGAGAAGTAGACCCCGCGAAGTCGCAGCAGCGGGAAGCCAATGATGAGGGCGAAGAGCGCAGCCACGAGCGCTGCCAACGGCACGGTGGCCCCAAAGGGCATCTCGATCTTCACGATGAGGATACCGGTGACGTAGCCGCCGAGCCCGAAGAAGACGCCGTGGCCGAAGTCGACATATCCAGTGAAGCCCGATATGAAGTTCCAGCTGGAGGACAGGATGATCCACATGAACATGCTGCTCAGCGTGAGCAGAGTGCTGTCATTCAAACCGGCGTACGGCACGAGGCTCATGCCAATTGCCGCGAAGGCGAGCACAAGAAGGGATCGGTACCTCACCACCCTTCCGCCCTTAGGTGATGTCCCAGGGGTCTTCTGAGCACGTGACATCATCGAATCCATCACAGTGCTCATGCCCTCACCCCTCCCAGACGAGAGATTCCCTCGGGTCGAAGCGCCAGGACGACCACGACAAGGATGAATGCGGCCGCGGTGCCCAAGCTGGTGCCGATATTGGAAACGTAGCCACTGAGGCCTGACTCGATCAAGCCGACAAACATCGCGGCGGCGAGGGTGCCACTGACGCGACCGCCCCCGCCGAGAACCACGATCACGAATGCCTTGAGCGTGAACATGCTGCCCATGAACGGGTAGAAACCTTGTGTGACGCTGAAAAGACCGCCAGCGGCGAAGGCGACGGCGGTTCCCAGCCCGAACGCCGAACAATAAACCCTGGTCACGTTGATGCCGACGATCCGCGCAGCCGCGCGATTCTGGGCGGCGGCCTTCATGGCCTTTCCCTGCTTCGTGCGGTTGAGGAAGAACGTCAGCATGGCCAGCAGGATGAGCGCGGCGGCCAGCATGACTGCCTTGCTGACCGAGATGCGATACCCAAGGAGGCTGATGACAGAGTCCGAGTATCCGGCTTCGGTCACCTTCGGCGTCGTGCTGAAGATCAACGTCAGGGCGCCGGCGATGGCTGAGGCGAGGCCGAAGGTGACCAGCAAGGGCATCAACTCATGGCGCTCGAGCACCGGCATGACCAACAGACGTGAGACAACCCAGCCGAATGCGAAGCCCACGATGATCAGTAGCGGCAGAGCCACCAGCACGTCGAGCCCCAGGTACTGGCGAGCCGCCCACGCGAGGTATGCGCCGAGGATGAGAAACTCCCCGTGCGCCAGATTGATGATGCGCATGATGCCGAAGATCAGGGAAAGGCCCTGAGCCATCAGGGCGTAGAACCCCCCGAGGATGACCCCGTCGATGATGACTTGAGTGAGAGTGTGCACGTGCTACTCCGTCCGCGCCTTGGTCATTCGTGGGCCACGAGCAACGTCAGCGTGCGTTCCACGGCTTCAGGGGCACGATCTCAGCCTTGGCAGCGTCCTTGGGAGCCACGACGACCTGGTTGCCCTTGGCGTCCAGCTGAATGGTTAACATCGGTCGATCTACGTTGGCGCCGGTGAGGCCGCTCGGGTCTCCCTTTGCCGTGTAGTCGATCGGCCCGAAGAAGGTATCGGCCTTCAGGTCAACCAGGGCCTTCCGGACCTTCTCGGTGTCGGTGCTTCCGGCCGCCTCAACCGCCAACTGCAGGGAGAGCCCAGCTGCCGAAGCGCTTGGGGGCAGGTAGGACGGGTTCTGACCGTACTTCTTGACGTAGGCGTCGAAGTAGTCTTGGGCGGTCCCAAAGTACTTGTCCTTGTATGCGTCGTTGGGCACCCACTGGGTGGGCGCCATGATGCCTTCCGCGGTCGCGGCGCCAAGCTCCTTCACGAAGGTGACCTCGGTGGGAGCCTGCACCATCAGCACGTACTTGGGTGCCCAGCCAACGTCGCGCATCGTCCGGGTTGCCAAAAGGCCGATCAGGGTGGTGCCTGCCTCGACGAAGACATCGGGGTTCTTGGCCTGCATCTGCCTGACGGCACCGGTGATATCCGTTGCATCGGCAGGGACGGACTGAACGGACACGACGTCCAGTCCGAGGGACTTTGCCTTCTCCACCGTGGCGTTCCTGACGTCGGTCATGGGGGCGTCGTCGGAGTGCATCACGGCGACCGTCTTGATCCCCTTCTCTTTGAGGGCCTCGAGCCCGCTGGTGGTGTACTTACTCGTCAGCGTCAAGGGGCTGAACACATACTCATTCCCCTTGTCGAAGACACTGTTCGCCGCGGCTCCGCCGGCGAACATGATCTTCTTGTACTTGGCAGCGATCGCCGATGTCGCAATGGTCAGGCCTGAGGAGTACGGGCCGAACATGAAGTCGACCTTGTCCTGGCTGATGAGCCGCTGGGTCAGCTTCACCGCGGTTTCTGGCTCCGACTGGTCGTCGTAGTAGATCATCTGGACCTTACGCTTTGTCCCGCCTACGTTGATGCCTCCGCGGGCGTTGACCTCGTCCGCCCACATCTCATAACCGTGTTTGGTCGACTTTCCCTCGATGGAGAACTTGCCGGTATCCGAGACGGCCGCCCCGACCTTGATCGGGCCGCTGTCGCTTCCCGCTGTGGTGCTGCCGCCAGAGCCACAGGCAGCGGCGAGGAGCGATGTGGCCAGGGTTGCGGAGAATATGATCGAACGGCTGGTCACCGTTGGGCCTTTCGTCGGGAGCCGCATCTGTCAGACAGGGGCTGGGCTGCGTGAAGGGTGTCCCGGCCCCGCAGTCCTGCTGGGCCGGGTCGGGGTCATTCGGTGGTACGGACGCCGCGAGTGGAGATACTGGTTGAATCCTCTGACGTTTCGTGTGATGCTAAACGTCAGACTGTTGGATGGCAACCCCTTGACGCCAGCAGATCTCCAAGTCCCCAACCGGTAGTGGCAGGCAGAAAAGGAGCGATCGTGAGCATCGACGAACTCGCCAAAAGCGACGTGAACACCCCCGTGGACCCCTCCGGCGGCGAGACCATCGCAGAACACATCGGACGTTGGGCCGCCGATGTCACCATCGCCGATGTCCCCGACGCCGTTCTCGACCGGGCGCTGCTGCACATCCTCGACTGTGTCGGGCTTGCCTATGCCGCTTCTAACTACGACTTCGCCAAGCGTGCGCTCGCCGCCGTCTCGGAGTTTGGCGCAGGCAGCACGCCTGTCATTGGCCACAGCCTTCGGTTGAGCCCGCGCGATGCGGCCCTCCTCAACGGAGTGCTCGTGCACGGACTTGACTACGACGACACACACCTCCCAGGCGTGATCCACGCTTCAGCGAGTGCGCTGCCGACTGCGCTCTCCGTCTCTAGCCACCGCCACCTACCGGGCACGGACTTACTCTTGGGGTACCTGATCGCCCTGGAGGTCAGTTCCCGGGTGGGGGCAGCAGCCAATAGTGGTCTGCACGCCCACGGGTTCCACCCGACTGGCGTCGTCGGGGCCTTTGGCTCCGCCGTTGCTGCTGCGCGGCTTGACGGTCTCAATGCCCAGGGCATCGCGACCGCACAAGGGTTCGTGGGAAGTCTGGCGAGCGGGGTGTTGGAGTTCCTCGAGACTGGCGCGTCGACCAAGCGAGTCCACCCAGGGTGGGCGGCCGCGAGCGGCATCACCGCGGCCGCGTTCGCGAGACACGGATTCGAGTCGCCCCCAGCGATCTACGAAGGGCGATACGGCCTCTATGCGCTGCACACGCCCCTCGGACACGACATTGACCTCTCCAAGGCCACTGCTGGACTCGGCGACGACTGGGAGCTTCTCCGGGTCGGCATCAAACCCTATCCGGCGTGTCACTTCACGCATGCGTTCGCGGACGCCGCCCAAATCCTGCTCGATGCCCACCGATTTGCGCCATCCGAGATCGAGTCGATCACGTGCGTGGTGCCCGAGGAAATCGTGCCAGTCGTGCTGGAGCCGGCTGCTAACAAACTGCGTCCCCGCTCCGACTATGACGCCAAATTTAGTCTCCCCTTCATCGTCTCGGCCATCTTCAACAGGGGGCGGTTCACTCTGACCGAGCTCGAGGATGCAGCGCTGCGTGACCCGGACATCCTGGGGCTCGCCGCGAAGGTGACCTATGAGCCGGACCACAACAAGACCTTCCCGAAGTACTTCCACGGCGAGGTTGTCGTGCGGTTGAAGGATGGTCGCGAGCTTCGCCACCGGGAGAACGACAACCGCGGCTCAGAGGAGCGACCCCTTTCGCCTCAGGACATCGAGACGAAGTTTTACGACAACATGGCCGTCGTCTGCAGCCCCAGTCACGCAAACCGCGTCCATGAGACCGTCATGGGGCTCCTCTCGGAGGCGGACAGCGCGAACTTCGCTGAGGCTTTACGCGGGTAACCACCAGACTCGGCACCCATCGTCGCGGCAAGGCCCCTCACACGGACGCTGGGGACAGGTGCAGCAGCTGCCCACAATGTCGGTGATCGGGAGGGGGTCGGTCGATGCGCACAATGAGGATGCCCAAACTCGCTTCCACCATGTTCGCCGCCAGCGCCATGACGAGTCTGGGTGCGATACCCGTCTTCTTGCTCAGCGCCCAATCAGTGTTCGTTCGCCGCGACTTGAGGTTCGACGAGGCGAAGTTCGGCCTGGCAGCCAGCTGCTTCTTCGCGGCGGCAGCGGCGAGCGCCTTGCTGGGGGGCCGTCTGGTAGACCGTCTCGGTAGGCGGCACAGCACGATCCTGGCTGGTGGGCTGGCCTGCCTCGGAGGCGCTGGTCTAGCCCTTGTCGCCCGTTCGTACATGACGCTGGTTGTGATGCTGATCGTTCTCGGCATGGCCAACGCTTCACTCCAGGTGACCTCGAACCTGTCTCTGGCCAGTGCCATCCCCCCGCACCGGCAGGGCTTGGCGTTCGGCGTAAAGCAGTCGGCTGTTCCTCTCGCCATCCTCCTGGGCGGCTTGTCCGTCCCGACCGTAGGAGCGCTGTTCGGCTGGCGCTGGACCTTTGCGATCACCTCGCTCGCTGGTGCGGTCGTCCTGGTCAGTGGGTTCAGGATTCCGCGAGGGGGGCGCCGTGGCTCAAGCCTCGCGCGGACCCTTGAGGGGCCTCCGCGAGGCGCCCTCCTGCTGACGGCGGGCGGGATGACGATCGCCAGCGCGTCGGTCAATTCGCTCGGTGCGTTCCTGCCGTCATGGGGTTTCCAGATCGGTATGAGCCCGTCTGAAGCTGGCTACATGATGGCAGCCGGGAGCGGCCTGTCGATCGCCGCGCGGCTGGTGACCGGTCATCGCGCAGACCGCCGCGATGGGGGGAACCTGGCTGTGGTCATCCAGCAGCTGACGGCAGGTGCCCTGGCGTTCTTGCTGATCTCTATTGGAACCATCCCAAGCCTCTGGGCTTCATCCATGCTTGCTTTCGCGGTTGGCTGGGCGTGGCCAGGGCTCTTGCTGTTCGCCGTAGTGCGGGTTGGCCGCGAGGCCCCTGGCGCTGCATCTGGCGTACTCCAAGCAGGTGCCTTCGTCGGCGGGGCCACGGGGCCGGCCCTCTTTGGACTGCTTGTTTCCCATACCGACTATCACCTCGCCTGGCGAGTCGCGGGAGGCTGCATGCTGCTTGCTGGAGGACTGTTGGGCTTGGCTCGAAAATCATTCCGCAGGGATATCCAATCGCGCCCCCTGCACCCTCAGCCCTGATCCACCGATTGGTGGGGGGTGTGGCGGGTCGTGACGCGCGGATGTCCCTGTGCGGCGGGAGGATTGGACTTATCTAGTGGTGTGTCTCCAAAATAATAGGTTGTTACGCGAGTAGGCTTTGGCTTGTGAACAGAGCTGCTGCAGCATTGGTCATGTCCGACGGGCAACGCCA